>Ga0302314_10005605_pt1 | contig 22857 bp, 24 predicted proteins | sample III_Palsa_N2_3_FD_200533 | JGI IMG/M metagenome (GOLD analysis project Ga0302314, IMG submission 200533) | Peat permafrost microbial communities from Stordalen Mire near Abisko, Sweden - III_Palsa_N2_3 | ecosystem: Environmental > Terrestrial > Soil > Palsa > Peat permafrost | place: Sweden... | reverse complement strand
GCGCGCGTCGACTTCGATCCCGCCAAGCTGCGCGGCTCGATGACGCTCGCGCTGCGCAAGCGCCAGGTGAGCATCGAGCAGATCGACGCGGCCATCGAGCGCATCCAGGACAAGCTGATCGGCACGGGCTTGCGCGAAGTGCCGTCGACGCGCGTCGGAGAGCTGGTGATGCGCGAGCTCAAGCGCCTGGACAAGGTGGCCTACGTGCGCTTCGCCTCGGTCTACCGCAGCTTCGAGGACGTCGACGAGTTCAGTCGGCTGATCAAGGACATCTGAGCTTCACGAACCCGGCCGCGCGCCGGGTTCGTTCTTCTGGCGGGTCAGCGCCAGCAGGTCGCCGCGCTGCGGCCGGGCGCGAAGCTGCCGGCCACCAGGCCGCGCTGGCCGAGGTTGTCGTAGGTGAAGTCGCCGCAGGCATCCGACGCCATCGCGCCGGAGCGGATCGCCGTCAGCACGAACGAGGTCGGATCGCGCGACGGCACGCTGAGCGTGATCGCATAGCTGGCGGCGCCCTGGCGCGGGGTGGTCCCGAACGGCAGCTGCGGCGGCGGCGTGCCGCTGTAGGCGTCGTGGGACGCGTAGTAGTGCTGCATGTAGCCGGCGTCTTCCAGCAATGCGGCCTGGACGTCGGTGCGCCGCGCGCGGGCCAGTTGCTCGAAGAAGGCGGGCAACGCGATCGCCGCGAGGAGGGCCATCGCCGCCATCGCGACGAGCAGCTCGATCAGCGTGAAGCCATGCCGGGTGACGGGCGGCAGCGGACGCGGTCGCATCGCGGGATTTCCGAAGGCGGATCTCTGGACAGCCGCGGCGTCAGAACGGCGGCGTCAGCAGTTGCTGCCAGAGGCGCTGGCGCACGGTCAGCGCGCTGGTCAGCGCGAAATTGGCGGCCGGCGCGTCGGCGCCTGCCGCACCGGCGTCGCCTTCGGCATAGATCGTCGCCTGCAGCCAGACGACGGCGCCGTTGCGCGTGGCGCCGGTGCCCGGGTCGGCCTTGAAGTCGGCGCTGAAGCCGCGCGCGGTGACCGTGAAGACGATGGGCACCGCCGTCGCTTCCATCACGCATTGCGGCGCGACGCGCGGCAGCACCGCGCCGCCGATCTCGGCCGCCACCAGCGTGTGGGCGCCGCCGGGAGGCGTGCCCGACCAGTTGCCCTGCACCGTCCAGGCCGCGGGCGTCGCCGCCGGCAGCAACACGACGCTGCGCACGGACGACGCCAGCGCGAGTTGCGATTCGCAGAAGCGCAGCGCGAGCTGAGCGTACTGGTTGGCCTGCGTCTGCAGCCGGTTGTTGTTGGCCACCTGGTCGCCGCTGGTGGCGTTGCGCATGATCGCGGCCGAGGCGAGCCCGATCACCGCGAGCATCAGCATCGCGATGATCAACGAGAAGCCCGGCGCGGGCGCGCGCGTGACGCGCGGCGGGCGCGCGGGGGCGATGGCGTGGAGGCGGGCGTTCACAGCAGCTTGTTCTGCAACACGATGGTGGTGGTGAACGTGCGGCGCATGTAGCCGTCGGTGGAGACGTGCTGCGCGCTGGCACAGTCGATCCAGGCGCCCAGCGTGGGCGCGGCGGCCTGGTCGAGCACCTTGGCCGTGCTGCGCACCTGCACGCACAGCTTGACCGAGACCACGTTGGCCCACAGCGGCGAGCCCGGGGACGGCGCGGCGTCGTAGTAGATGATCTGCCCCGCGCCCGGCGCGCCGGCCGGCGCCGCGGCCATGCCGTAGGTGACCTGCAGCGTCTCGACGTTCTGCACCAGCGCCGCGCCGGCGGCGTTGCCCGGGCCATGGCAATAGAGGCTGCCGCCGGCGACGTAGAACTTGCTGTCGTTGAGCCAGTAGTCGTCGCCGGTGGCTTCGTCGTGCGTCTTCGCGAACGAGTTGCCGAGGCAGTCGAGCGGCTGCTGGCTGCTGCCCGAGCCGCCGAGGATGCCGTTCGAGGCATTGCCCGGCAGCACGCTGCCTTCGAACGCGACCTCCAGCGAATCGGATGTGCCCGGATCGGGATTCGCCGACGGGCAGTTGGAGGGCGACGCGATGCTGGCCTGCAGGTCGACGAAGTTCGCCGCCTTACAGCCCGCGAGGGCCGGGAACGCGTGCAGCACGAGGCCGCCTGCCTCGCCCACGCCATGCGGCTGGCTGAAGCCGGCCTGCGCGACCTGCTGGCGCATCACGTTGAGCGCCAGCGTGGCGTCCTCGGTGATCTGCACGAGGGCGTCGCTGTGCCGACCGCTGGAGAACGATGCGAGGTAGGCCGCGATCAGCGCGCCGACCACGGCCATGCCGATCGCCAGCGCGACCATCATCTCGACCAGCGTGAAGCCGGCGCTGCCCGGCCGACGGGTCGACGCGGCGCGGCGCGTCACAGCGCCACCTGCAGGTAGACGCAGCGCACGGACGGCTCGATCTTCTTCCAGGTGTCCGGACACTCGGTGCCGGAGCGGTCGGTGGAGATGCCGGGCGCCAGCGTCAGCGGATCGGCCCAGCCGACCCAGACGTCGACGTAGTCGGGCGCGGGCGCCTTGCCGGCGTGGAACTGGATCCAGCCCGAGCCCTTGGGCAGCGTGGCGTGCACGCGCGCCGTCCACTCGGCCATGTCGACGCGGGCCAGGTCGGACGGCCCGCACGGCGCGTCGCTGGTGCACGGCGCGTGCGCCGCCGCGACCGGGCTGGGGAAGGCCGGGTCGGTGAGGTCGTAGCCGCCGGCGCCGAGCTCGCCGCCAACGGGATTGGCGCGGATGCGGTCGGCGACGTCGTTGGCCAGCAGCGTGGCGGTGGAGCGCAGCTCGCTCATCTTCGAGTAGCGCGTGGACGCCTGCAGCAGCCCGGCCAGCGCAAGAATGCCCATTGCGACGACGAACATCGCCACGAGCACCTCGATCAACGAGAAGCCCGCCGCGCGCAGGCGCCAGGGCGGGAGATCGCGCCGCATCGTCACGGGCACGCGGCGTCGCCCGCGATCACCGCGACCTCGCCGCGCGGATTGACGCAGACCTGGCGTTGCAGCGCGCGGTCGCTGCCGGCCGACTCGGACGACGCGCCCGCGGGACTCAGCAGGAAGGTCACCGCGCCGTCGTCGGAATGCGCGATGCCGGTGGCCTCGAAGCGGATGCTGCGGGCCGCGCTGGTGACGGTCATCCGATTCGAGGCGTCGAGATGCTGGCGCACCAGCGCGTCGCCGGCGTTGAAGGCACCGTTGCGGTCGACGTCGGCGAACAGCAGCCAGGTCTGCCAGCTGCCGCCGGTGCCCGCGCATTGGCTGTTGTTGGTCGCCTCGGTGCGGCACAGCACGACGGGCGCGCTGCGTTTCATGGCCTCGTTGCGCCCGACACGCACGGCGTCCTGCAGTTCCTCGGCCTGCGCGGCGATCGCGTGACGCGCCAGCGCGCGCAGGAACGACGGCGCGCCCAGCGCGACGATGATGCCCGCGATGGCCAGCGTGACCATCAGCTCGATCAGCGTGACGCCGCGCGTCCGCGCGAACGCGGCAGGGCGGCCGCGGCGAACGCTGGAGGCAGGATCGGCAGGGATTCGAATCATGTTGGCGCGGACGGGCCGGCGCGGGCAAACGACGCCATGGCGATTCTGAATGTACCGTCTCCCGCGTCTGCGCCGCTTCGCGACGGACGGACAGGGCCGCCGGACGCACGGCGGCCGCTTCGGCAGGCCCGTTCAATCGCACGCTCCCGCGTTCGCCAGGCGCGGCCGGCCCTGCTTGCTGACGCACACCATCACCGCGGGCGGAGCGTCGAGCGCGGCCTCCGCGGGCGGGCTGAACAGGAAGTGCGAGGACGCATCGGTGCTGTAGCCGGCCGCGGTGAAGCTGATGCTGCCGCGCGTGGCCGCGACGCCGCCCGTGTGCTGCAACGGCTGCTGGATGCGCAGCGGCGGGTCATGCTCGTCCGGGACGCCCTTGCGGTCGCGATCGGCGAACACGATCCAGCCGTGGCGCCAGTCGGCGGCGCGCGCGCCCTGGCAGGCCAGCGGCGGACCGCCCGGCGCGCTGGCGCAGATCGTGACCGCGCTGCCGCGCTGCATCGCAGCGGCGCGCGCGAAGCGCAGCGCGGCCATGAACTCGGACGATTGCGCGGCCAGCGCGCGCGACGCGACCGTGCGCGACATGCCCGGCGCCGCCACGCGCATGAGGAGGGCGACGACGGCGAGCACGATGGCGAACTCGATCAGGGTGAAGCCGGACGCCGGGGCACGGCGGGCACGGCGGGCACGAACGGGCAGGACGGACATTTCTCTCTCTCGACCAGGCAAGCCGCCGATTGTTCAGGCCTCGTCGTGGAAAATCATCCCCCGGGACGGCGCACTTCGCCTTTCCGCCCCGAAACCGGCGCATGCGCGCAGGCCCAACCGGATATCCCGATGAAACCCTGGCTTTTGACGCTGGCGCTGGCCGAGCAGGCGGTCGGCCTGTCCGATCCGAACCCGCGCGTAGGCTGCCTGATCGTGTCGGCCGACGGCGCCGCGATCCTCGGCCAGGGCCACACGCAGGCTGCGGGCGGCCCGCACGCGGAAGTCATGGCGCTGCGCGACGCCCAGGCGCGCGGCCACGACGTGCGCGGCGCCACCGTCTACGTGACGCTCGAGCCCTGCGCCCACCACGGCCGCACGCCGCCGTGCTGCGACGCGCTGGTGGCGGCCGGCGTCGGCCGCGTCGAGATCGCCGTCGGCGACCCGAACCCGCTGGTCAACGGCCAGGGCACGGCGCGCATCGCCGCGGCCGGCATCGCGATCGGCCACGCGCCCGCCGACGTCGCGCTGCGCGCGCGCGAGCTCAACGTCGGCTTCTTCTCGCGCATGGAACGCGGCCGGCCCTGGGTGCGCCTGAAGATCGCGGCCTCGCTGGACGGCCGCACCGCGCTGCCCAACGGCGCGAGCCAGTGGATCACCGGCGCCGACGCGCGTGCGGACGGCCACGGGTTCCGCCGGCGCGCGGGCGCGGTGCTCACCGGCATCGGCACCGTGCTGGCCGACGATCCGTCGCTGGACGTGCGGCTGGTCGAGACCGCGCAGCAGCCGCTGCGCTGCGTCGTCGACGCGCGCCTGGACACCCGGCCGGCCGCGCGCCTGTTCGAATCGGCATCGCCGGTGATCCTGTTCACCGCGTCGGCGGACGCCGCGCGTCGCGCGGCGCTGCAGGCGCGCGGCGCCGAGATCGTCGACGTGCCCGCGCGCGACGGCCGGCTGGCCCTGGAGGTCGTGCTGGACAACCTCGCCGCCCGCCACGTCAACGAAGTGCACGTCGAGGCCGGCGCGCGCCTCAACGGCGCGTTGCTGCGCACGGGACGCGTCGACGAACTGCTGCTGTACCTCGCGCCGACACTGCTCGGCGCGGGCCGCGGGATGGCCGACATCGGCGCGCTGCATGCCCTGGACGAGGCACTGGCCTTCGAGTTCCACGACGCGTCGAAAGTGGGCGCTGACCTGCGCATCCTTGCACGAACCCGGCGCGCGTAGAGTCCTTGACCCTGGGAAACCCTTGCCCGCCGCCTACAATCGCGGGATGCCCATCTCTCCTGTTTCCGCCCTGGTCAACGAACTGGCCGCGGGCCGCATGATCATCCTCGTCGACGAAGAGGATCGCGAAAACGAAGGCGACCTGGTCCTCGCGGCCGAATTCGTGACGCCCGAGGCGATCAACTTCATGGCCCGCCACGCGCGCGGCCTGATCTGCCTGACGATGACGCGCGAGATGTGCGAGCGCCTGCACCTGCCGCCGATGGCGTCGCGCAACGGCTCGCCGCACGGCACCGCGTTCACGGTGTCGATCGAGGCCGCCGAAGGCGTGACCACGGGCATCTCCGCCGCGGATCGCGCGCGCACCGTGCAGGCGGCCGTCGCGCGCGGCGCGAAGCCGTCCGACCTGGTGCAGCCGGGCCACATCTTCCCGCTGCAGGCGCAGGACGGCGGCGTGCTGATGCGCGCCGGCCATACCGAAGCCGGCTGCGACATGGCCGCGATGGCGGGACTGATGCCGTCGGCCGTCATCTGCGAGGTGATGAACGAGGACGGCACGATGGCGCGCCTGCCCGACCTCGAGATCTTCGCGAAGGAGCACGGCCTGCTGATCGGCACGATCGCCGACCTGATCCACCACCGCAGCCGCAACGAATCGCTGATCAACCGGGTCGGCCAGCGCGAACTGGCCACGCCGTACGGCAACTTCAACTGCCACCTGTTCCGCGACCGCTCGGGCGGCGCGCACATGGCGCTCGTCAAGGGCACGTGGAAGGCCGGCGACGAGGTGCCCGTGCGCGTGCACGAGCCGTTCTCGGCGATCGACCTGCTCGACTCGTCGTGCGGCAAGCATTCGTGGCCGCTGCCGCAGGCGCTGGCCGCGATCGAGAAGCGCGGGCAAGGCGTCGCGGTGCTGCTCAATTGCGGCGAGCCGGCCGACCACCTCGTCGCGCAGCTGATGCCCCAGGGCGATCCGTGCGAGCCGTCGGCCAAGCGCCCGGTCGACCTGCGCACCTACGGCGTCGGCGCGCAGATCCTGCGCGACCTGGGCGTCACCCGCATGCAGTTGCTGGGCCAGCCGCGGCGCATGCCCAGCATGACGGGCTACGGCCTCGAAGTCTCGAGCTTCATCACCACGGCCGACGCGGCCTGACCTTTTGTCCCTGCCGGTCGCCGCGCGCGATCGGCGCCCCTGTTCTTTTTTCCTGGAGCGTCCCCGATGCAAGCTGCTGACCAAGGCACCCCGATCGATCTCGATGGCCACGACCTCGTGATCGGCATCGTGCGAGCGCGATTCAACGACGCCGTCACCGCGCGCATGGCCGAGGTCTGCGAGGCCGAACTGCTCGCGCTGGGCGTGCAGCCCAAGCACATCACGCTCATCACGGTGCCGGGCGCGCTGGAAGTGCCGATCGCGCTGAAGGCGATGGCCGACCAGGACGACTACGACGCGCTGGTGGCCATCGGCTGCATCATCCGCGGCGAGACCTACCACTTCGAACTGGTGGCCAACGAGAGCGGCGCGGGCGTCACGCGCGTGTCGCTCGACCACCAGGTGCCGATCGCCAACGCGATCCTCACCGTCGAGAACATGGCCCAGGCCGAGGCCCGCGTCGAGGACAAGGCGCGCGACGCCGCGCGCGTCGCGGTCGAGATGGCCAACCTGATGGACGACCTGCTATGAACGCCGCCCCCGACAAGAACGCCCAACCCGCCGAGAAGCCGGCCAAGCCGAAATCGGCGCGCCGCCGCTCGCGCGAGATCGCGCTGCAAGGCCTGTACGAATGGCTGGTCTCCGGCACCGACGCCGGCGTGATCGACGCCCACATGCGCGAGCAGGAAGGCTTCGACAAGGCCGACCGCGCGCACTTCGACGCGCTGCTGCACGGCTGCATCACGGAAGCCGCCGACCTCGACGCCGTGCTGGCGAAGTTCGTCGACCGCAAGACGACCGAGCTGTCGCCGGTCGAACACGCCGTGCTGATGATCGGGGCCTACGAGCTGAAGCACTGCCTCGACATCCCGTACAAGGTCGCGATCAACGAGGCGGTCGAACTCGCCAAGAGCTTCGGCGGCACCGACGGCCACAAGTACGTCAACGGCGTGCTGGACAAGACCGCGGGCGACCTGCGGCCGGTCGAGGTGCAGGCCTCGCACAAGGGCCGCTGATCGCGCCATGAAGCTCTCCGGCCGCCTGGCCCACATCGATCCGTTCTACGTGATGGAGTGCGCCAAGGTGGCGCAGGAGATCGCGCGCTCGCCCGAGTGCGATCCGGCGCAGGGCGGCGAGCGGATGATCTACCTGAACATCGGCGAGCCCGACCTGACGGCCCCCATCGCGGTCGTGCGGGCGGCCGAGGTCGCGCTGCACGCGGGCCGCACGCAGTACACCGACGCCGTCGGCCTGCCGGCGCTGCGCGAGCGCATCAGCCGCTGGTACGCGAGCCGCTGGGGCGTCGATGTGCCGGCACGGCGGATCGTCGTCACGGCGGGCGCGTCGGCGGGGCTGCAGCTCGTCTGCCAGGCCTTGTTCGAGACCGGCGACGAAGTGCTGATGCCCGACCCGAGCTACCCGTGCAACCGCCATTTCGTGGCCGCCGCCGGCGCCGCCGCGCGGCTGGTGCCGACCACGCCGGAGTCGCGCTTCCAGCTCGACGCCGACCGCGTGCGCGAGCACTGGACGCCGCAGACGCGCGGCGTGCTGCTGGCGACGCCGTCGAACCCGACCGGCACGTCGATCGCGCCGGCCGAACTCGCGCGCATCGTCGATGTCGTGCGCGACAGGGGCGGCGTCGCGATCATCGACGAGATCTACCAGGGCCTCAGCTACGACCCGGCGTTCGAGCGCTGCGCGCTGGCGCTCGGCGACGATGTCGTCTCGGTCAACAGCTTCTCGAAATACTTCGGCATGACCGGCTGGCGCCTGGGCTGGCTGGTGCTGCCCGAGGCGCTGGTCGAGCCGGTGGAACGTCTCGCGCAGAACCTCTACATCTGCGCCAGCTCGATTGCGCAGCACGCCGCAATCGCCTGTTTCGAGGATGCCAGCCTGGCCGAATGCGAAACCCGCCGCGAGGCATTTCGCGAGCGCCGCGATTACATCGTGCCGGCCTTGCAGAAACTCGGCCTGGCCGTTCCCGTGGTGCCCGACGGCGCGTTTTACGTGTGGGCCGATTGCCGCGCCTTCGCCGACAACAGCTGGGATTTCGCGATGGATTTGATGCGCAGCGCGCACGTCGCCCTGACGCCCGGCAAGGACTTCGGCCCGGCGCATGCGAGCACATACTTCAGGCTATCGTTCGCGACGGCGATGCCACAGCTTCAGGAAACTGTCAGGCGGCTGGCGCGCGAACTCGACCGTTGATCCTTTCAACCCTCCCGGCAGGCGTGACGCAATCGCCAGACCGGTGACATTTGTGTCATCGTGCGGGGTATGTTCCCCTTATTCGACCCTTTTTCCGGGCTCACCATCGGTTAACTTCCGCCCATGCGATGGAATCTCTTCAGGCGCGCCGATTCGCCGGACGCCCCCGACTCAAGCTTCGAAACGACGGTCGTCGATGACGTGGCGGCGGCGCGCATGGCTCAAGGCCCGGCGACCGAAGGCCCCGTCGCGCCGCCGCCCGCGCCCGTGCTCACCGGCGTGGGCACCGCCATCGAGAGCGAGAGCATCGGTCACGTCGGCCGCTACGCGCTCAAGACCATCCTCGGCAAGGGCGGCCTCGGCACGGTCTACGCCGCATGGGATCCGCTGCTGTCGCGCACGGTCGCGCTCAAGACACTGCACATCGACGCCGATCCGTCCGCCCGCGAGGCGCTCGACGCGCTGTTCCTGAACGAGGCCCGCGCGGCCGCCGGGCTGTCCCACCCGCACATCGTCACCGTGTTCGACGCCGGCCCGTCCGACACCGGCGTCTACATCGCCATGGAACGGCTGCAGGGACAGGACCTGCGCCACCTGCTGCAGCAGGGCGTGCGCCCCGGCCCGATCGAGGCCGCGCAGGTCGTGCGGCGCGTCGCCGACGCGCTCGCCTACGCGCACCGCAAGGGCGTCGTGCATTGCGACGTCAAGCCGGCCAACATCTTCATGACCGGCCGCATGCACCCGAAGGTGCTGGACTTCGGCATTGCGCGCGTCGCGCACCGCGACGTCCCCGCGCTCGAAGGCGCGATGGCCGGCTCGCCCTACTACCTCGCGCCGGAACAGATGGACGGCCGCTCGGTGGATCGCCGCAGCGACGTCTATTCGCTGGGCGTCGTGCTCTACGAACTGCTGGTGGGCAAGAAGCCGTTCGAGGGCACGTCGCTCGAGGAGATCACCACCGCCGTCAAGACCGCCGAGGTCGTGCCGGCGCACCGCGCGTCGCCGAAGATCCCGCTCGGGCTGTCGGTGATCGCCGGCCGGGCGATGGCGCGCGATCCCGACCAGCGCTACCCGTCGGCGCGCCACCTGTCGATGGAGCTGCGCCATTGGGTCGACTCCGCCGAGGCGCGCGCGCTGCGCAACGAGGCGCGCGGCACGCCCACGGCCACGCCGCCGGCGAAGAGATTCCTGCGCATCGCGCTGCCGCTGGCCGCGATCGCCGTGGTCGTCGGCGGCCTGGCCTGGCTGAAGCTCGGCGGGCCGTCATCCGAGGTCGCCGCCGCCCCGCCGGCTGCCAGCGCGACGGCGCGTGTGGCGGCCGTCGCGCCGTCGGCCGTCGCTATCGCGCCCTCTGCGGCCGCCGCCGAGGAAGCCGCGGCAGCCGCCTCCGCAGCAGCGGCAGCATCGGCAGCCGCCACGCAGGCGCCCGCCAGTTCGGCGATGGCGCTCGATACGAACGCAGCGTCGACGGCCGCCGCCAGCGACGCGAACGGCACGAAGACGGCCGCCACGTCGGCCCCTGCCGTCGTCAGCAAGGCCGAGGCCGCGCGCCGGCGCAAGGCGATGGCCGTGGCCACCGTGACCGAAGGCGTGCCGATCTCCGCGGTGCTTTCCGAAGGCGTCGTGCAGTTGGCCCTGAGCCCGTGGGGCCAGGTGGAAGTGGACGGCAAGCCGATGGGCATCTCGCCGCCGCTGACGCGCTTGACCTTGGCGTCCGGCAATCACACCATCACGGTGCGCAACACCGACTTCCCGGCCTACACGACCACGGTGACCGTCGACGGCGAAAGCCCGGTCACGCTGCGCCATCGCTTCGGTCCCTGAGACCGCCACCTGCCGCCCGCCCACGCCGTGAAAAACTCGACCTCGCCCCGCCTTGTCCGCCTGACCCCGGCGTTCGCCGCCCTCACCGCCATCGTCATGACGGCCGCGCTCACCGGCTGCGAGACGCCGCCGCCGCAGGCGCCGGTGGGCCTGACCGACCTCACGGAGCGCCCCGCCGAACGCGCGCTGATGGGCGCGATGCGCGCCTACGACGACGCCGACTATCCGGCCGTCGAACGCCAGGCCAACGAGGCGATGAAGCTGGGCCTGCGCAGCAACCGCGACATCGCCACCGCCCACAAGCTGCGCGCGTTCGTCTACTGCACCAGCAACCGCCTCGCGGCCTGCGAAGCCGAGTTCCGCGCCGCGCGCGCGGCCGATCCGGCGTTCGTGCTGAGCCACGCGGAAGCGGGCCATCCGGTCTGGGGCCCGGTCTATCTCAAGTCGCGCCAGTAAAAGCAGGTAAATCCGGCGACGGCGAAACTTCGCGCCGCCGAGTTGGTCGAACCCGCGCCGCCCCGGGCAACGAGCCATGCCTCGGCTCGATATTTGCTCATCGGTGCGGGCCACGTGCACGACAGGAGCGTCGCGTGGTCGCTTATCATCGCGTCGCCCAATGAAAATTGAAGAATCCCCCGTCCCGGCCGCCCATTTCCACCATCCCGTGCGGGTGTACTGGGAAGATACCGACGCCGGCGGCATCGTGTTCTACGCCAACTACCTGAAGTTCTTCGAGCGCGCCCGCACCGAATGGCTGCGCGCGCTCGGCCACAGCCAGCAGGAGATGGTGGACACGACCGGCTGCATGTTCGTCGTGCAGGAGACCAGCGTCCGCTATGTCCGGCCGGCGCGGCTCGACGACGTGCTCACCATCACCGTCGACGTGCGCGAGCGCGGCCGCGCCAGCCTGCGCATCGCGCAGCAGGCCTGGTGCGGCGACCGGCTGCTGGCCGAAGGCGAGATCCGCATCGGCTGCGTCGAACGCGCCACCATGAAACCCCACCGCATCCCCGGCTCCATCTTCGAGGCGATTGAATGAACCAGGATCTCTCCATCATCGAGCTGGTGCTGCACGCCAGCATCGTCGTCAAGATCGTCATCGCGGGGCTGCTGCTGATGTCGCTGTTCAGCTGGGGGCTGATCTTCTCGAAGCTCGGATCGCTGGGCAAGATCAAGCGCCGCAACGAAGCCTTCGAGCAGGACTTCTGGTCCGGCAAGAGCCTCACCGACCTGTATGCGCAGGCGTCCAACCAGGCCGAGACCGGCCCGCTGGAGCGCCTGTTCTCGAGCGGCATGCGCGAGTTCATGAAGCTGCGCGACCGCCGGCTCGACACGCCCACGCAGCTCGATGGCGCGCGGCGCGCGATGAAGGCCAGCCTGCAGCGCGAGCTCGACGCGATCGAGGGCAACCTCGGCTTCCTGGCGTCGGTCGGCTCGGTGAGCCCGTACGTGGGCCTGTTCGGCACGGTGTGGGGCATCATGAACGCGTTCGTCGGCCTGTCCAACATGACGCAGGTGACGCTGGCCACGGTCGCGCCGGGCATCGCCGAGGCGCTCGTCGCCACCGCGATCGGCCTGTTCTCCGCGATCCCCGCGGTCGTCGCCTACAACCGCTTCGCGCGCGACATCGACCGCATCGCCACCGCGCTCGACAGCTTCAGCGACGAGTTCTCCAACATCCTGCAACGCAACGCCGCCGCACCGCAAGGCGCGGCCGGCGTGCGCTGAGACCGCCATGCCCGGCGTCGTCTCACGCGGCCGCGGCCGCCGCTCGATCAGCGAGATCAACATGGTGCCGTTCATCGACGTCATGCTGGTGCTGCTGATCATCTTCATGGTCAGCGCGCCGCTGATCACCACCGGCGTCGTCGACCTGCCCTCGATGGGCAAGGCCAGGCAGCGGCCGCCGTCGGTCATCGAGGTGATCGTCGGCAGCGACGAGCGTCTCAGGATCCGCATCGACAAGGCCGACCCCGAGGCCCTGACCATTGCCGACCTGGCCGCACGCGTGAACGAGCTGCAGGCCGGCCGCGCCGATGTGCCGGTGGTCATCGCGGGCGACAAGACGGTGCGCTACGAGAGCATCGTCAAGGTGATGGACACCTTGCAGCGCGCCGGCGTGCAGCGCGTCGGTCTCGCCGTGAAACAGGTTGGATAAGCAAGCTTAGGCATGAGCAGCATCCTCGGCCCGCGCCCCGACGACCGCCCGCCTCAGCACGAGGACTGGAGCGCCGGCGTCACGATCTCGATCGCCGCGCATGCGGCGCTGATCGCCGCGTTGTACTGGGGCCTGAACTGGCACAGCTCGACCGTGGTGACCGAGGCGTCGGCGGAGCTGTGGTCGGCCGTGCCCGAAGCCGCGGCGCCGCCGCCGGTGGAGACGCCGCCTCCGCCGCCGCCGGCGCCCGTGGTCGAGGCGCCGCCCCCGCCGCCGGTCGAGACGCCGAAGCCGCCGGACATCGTCACCGAAGAGATCAAGAAGCCGCCGCCGCCGAAGCCGAAACCGACGCCGCCACCACCGCCGCCTCCGCCACCGCCGCCGAGGCCGGCACCGCCGAAACCCGCGCCGCCGCCGCCGCCCAAGCTCGACGCCGTGGCGCTCAAGAAGCTGTACGACGAGAACCTGAAGCGGATGATGGGGCAGATGGACGCGCCGGCGAACGCCACCGGCACGGCGGCGCACGATTCCGGGCCGTCGGCCAACTACTGGGGGCGCGTCGTCGCCCGGCTCAAGAGCAACCTGATCCTGACGGACAGCATCCCCGGCAATCCGGCGGTGGAGGTGGAGATCCGCTGCTCGCCGGACGGCACGATCCTGAGCCGCCGCATCACCAAGACCAGCGGCTCGCCGCTCTGGGACGACGCCGTGCTGCGCGCGATCGACCGCGCCGTCAAGCTGCCGGTCGACACCAACGGCAAGGCGCCGGACACCATTCCGATCCGCTGGCACCCGCAGGATTGAGGCGCCCGCGCGGGGAGGCCTACTTCTTGGCCTCGGCGGTCTTGCCGCCCATCTTCTCGCACGTGCCCTTGGCGACGTACTTCCAGTCGTCTGCGGCGTTGTCCACCTTGGTCTGGCCGGCGCACGAGTGCGAGCCGGTGGCGGTGGCGCAGTCGTTCTGGCCGGCCTTGGCCACGCCGAAGCATTTCTCCTGCGCGGGCTTGGTGTCGGCGGCGTGCGCCTGGACGAGGGCGAGGGCCAGCACAGAAGCCAGCGTGGACGAGGCGATGGCGCGCTTGTTCATGGCGAAACCTTTGTGTTCGAGGGCTCGGCGGACGCATGCCGCCGAGTGTGCAGTTTGTACCCTTTCGGGCCGCGGCGGTTCAACGGGATCCGCGCGCAGGCCGCGGATATTGCACGAAAATACGTCGAGACCTCCCCACAAACAGGGCGTTGCCGCGTCGTTGCGCAACTCGCACAATCGATGGAGCCACGCGTCAACGCCGCGTCCCCAACCAGGGAGTCCGTGCTTGTCCAGCGTCCCCGCCGCAACCACCGCCGCCTTCGAGGCGCAACTGCTGCTCGATACCTTTCGGGGTATCGACCTCGGCGTCGTCTGGCTGGACGACCAGGCCCGCGTCGTGCTCGCCAACGCGTTCTTCGCCGGCTGGGCCGGCATCGACGCCGCGGCGCTGGCCGGACGCCCGCTGGGCGAGATCGTCGAGGAGCTCACGCCCAAGCACTGGCAGACCATCCGCCGCGCCGACAGCGCCGGCGTGCCGCCGCGCCTGACGATGGCCGACGCCGCCGGCTGCCGCCGCGTGCTCGAGGTGCGCGCGCGCAGCGTGCTGCAGGGCGGACGCGCGCTCACGGCGCTGCTGCTGATCCCGATCGCCGACCGCGTCGAGGCCGAGGGCATCGACGGCCTGCAGCGCGAGGTGCTCGAGTCGATCGCGCTCGGCCGCCCGCTGCGCTCGGTGCTCGACCTGCTGTGCCGGCGCGTCGAGGCGCTGGCGCCCGAGGTCGCCTGCTCCGTGCTGATCGTCGAGAAGAACGGCACCGTCACGCCCATCGCCGGCCCCAGCCTGCCGCCGGCCTACGTGGACGCGCTGCACGGCGCGCCGATCGGCCCGCGTGCGGGCTCGTGCGGAACCGCGGCCTGGCGGCGCGAGCCGGTGGAAGTCACCGACATCGCCACCGACCCGTTGTGGGCCGACTACCGCAGCCTGCTGCAGCTGCTGCCGATGGCGGCCTGCTGGTCCACGCCGATCATCGCGGGCAACGGCGAGGTCGTCGCCACCTTCGCGCTGTACTACCCGACGCCGGGCGCCGCGCCGCCGTTCCACCGCCGCATGGTCGAGGCCTGCGTGCCGCTGTGCCGCGTGGCGCTGCAGCACGAGGCCAATCGCACGGAGATCGAGCGCCTCGCGTACTTCGATCCGCTCACCGGCCTGCCCAACCGGCGGCTGTTCAGCGACCGCGCGCGCCAGACGCTGCAGATGGCGGTGCGCATCCAGGCACCCGGCGCGCTGCTGCTGTTCGACATCGACCGCTTCAAGACCACCAACGACTCGCTCGGCCACAGCGCCGGCGACGAGGTGTTGCGCGAGACGGCGCTGCGCCTGCAGGCCGAGATCGGCGACAGCGCCACCGTCGCGCGGCTCGGCGGCGACGAGTTCGCGGCGGTGCTGCCGCGCTGCAGTCCGGTCGAGGCGATGCACGCGGCCGAACGGCTGCGCCACGCGCTGGCCGCGCCGCTGCGCATCGCGGGCATGCAGATCGAGGTGTCCACCAGCATCGGCATCGCGCTGTTCCCGCAGGACGGCGTGGAGCTGGAGCGCCTGGTCAAGAACGCCGAGATGGCGATGTACGAGGTCAAGCGCGCCGGCCGCGGCGCGTCGCGCTTCTTCACCACCACGATGAACGACGTGGTCGCGCAGCGCATGCAGATGGAGAGCGCGCTGCGCCAGGTGCTCGCGGCCGGCGGCCTCGCGCTGCACTACCAGCCCAAGATGCACCTGGACGGCAGCGGCTGCGCCGGCGTGGAGGCGCTGGTGCGCTGGAACGACCCGGTGCTGGGCTATGTGCCGCCGGACCGCTTCATCGCGCTGGCCGAGGAATGCGGGCTGATCGGCGCGATCGACGCCTGGGTGCTGGAGACCGCCTGCGCGCAGCTGGCGGCCTGGCAGCAGGACGACGTGCCGGTGCCCAGCATGTCGGTCAACGTCTCGCCGCTGCGCTTCCATTCCGACGACGTGCCCGCGCACGTGCGGCGGCTGCTGACGCTGCACGCCCTGAAGCCCAGTGCGCTGATGCTCGAAGTGACCGAGCGCGTGATGCTCAGCGACGACGAGCGCACGCGCGTCGACCTGCGCACGCTGCACGAGATGGGCGTTCGGCTGTCGGTGGACGACTTCGGCACCGGCTACTCCAGCCTCGGCTACCTGAAGCGCCTGCCGGTCAGCGAGCTCAAGCTCGACAAGAGCTTCGTCAACGACCTCGAGCGCGAGGCGAGCGACCGCGCGCTGGCCGACGCCGTGATCGGCATCGGCCAGGCCCTGGGCCTGCAGGTGGTGGCCGAGGGCGTCGAGACGCCCGGCCAGCGCGAATGGCTGGCGCGCGCCGGCTGCACCATCGCGCAGGGCTTCCTGTTCACGCGCGCGCTGCCGGCCGCCGAGCTGGTGGACTGGCTGGAGCGCGAGCGCGCCGGCTGGTCGCCGCGCCGGCTCACGGCCGTCGCGAGCACGGGCGCGCGCGTCGCCTGAGCGCGGGTGCGCGGCGGGGCGACTCTGCAGTCGGCGATACTCGCGCTGCGCCGTTTCCGGCGCGCTCGTCCGCATCCGTCATGGCCAACGATTTCGCCCAGCAACTCGAGACGCTCCAGCCACAGCTACTGCGTTTCGCACGCACGCAGCTGCGCAACGAGGCGTGGGCCGAGGACGCCGTCTCCGAGACCGTCGTCGCCGCACTGGAGAAGCCGCAGTCCTTCGCCGGCCAGTCGCAGCTGAAGACCTGGCTGGTGGGCATCCTCAAGCACAAGGTGATCGACCAGTTGCGCCGCCACAAGCGCGAGGCGACGGTGCTGACCACCGACGACAACGAGGACCTGGACGACCTGCTGTTCGCGCCCGACGGCCACTGGCGCGAGATGCCCGCCGATTGGGGCAATCCGGACGACGCGCTGCGCCAGCGCCAGTTCATCGACGTGATGCAGACCTGCCTGGACGGCCTGCCGCCGACGCAGGCCCGCGTGTTCCTCGCGCGCGAGTGGCTGGAGCTGTCGTCGGACGAGGTGTGTAAGGAATTGACCATCACCACGACGAACCTGTGGGTACTGCTGCACCGTGCCCGCCTGCGCCTGCGCGAATGCCTGCAGGCCGGCTGGTTCGATGCCCACCCCGCTGCCCCTGCCACCGCCTCCCGATGAGCCTGTTCTACCGCAACTGCCGCGAAGTCACCCGCCTCGTGCTCGAACGCGAGAACCGGACGCTGACGCTCGTCGAGCGCATCGCGGTGCGCTTCCACCTGGGCATCTGCCTGATGTGCACGCGTTTCACGGGACAGGTGAAGCTGATGAACCGCGCCATGGCGCAGTGGAAGCAGTACGCCGAGCACGACGAGCAGGACGGCAGCGCCTAGGCGGCGCCGAGGCCGAACTGGCTGCCGATCGGGGCTCTATTCACCGCTTCGCGGCGCGGCGGCGCTTCTAGTATCGACAAGGCCCCCACGTGTCGCTGGGGAAGTGGATGCGTCTGCACGCAAAGCCGATGTCCGATCTATCGCTGCCCCCCCTGAACGCCCCGGCGCCGCGCGCCGGCGACCGCGTCTCGGCCGAGCCGTCGCAATGGGCCATGCCGCCCGCGGCGAACGCCGGCGAGTCGTGGCCGCTCGGCACGAGCGAGCCGTGCGCGATCCTGGGCCTCAACGACAAGAGCTTCAACGCCCGCCTGGCGCACTTCGAAGCGTCCACGGGCATCGCCACGGTGTTCGTGCCGCCGGCGCGTTCGCCGATGCAGCTGCGCTTCGCGCAGTTCCAGCGCCTGACCCTCACCGAGCCCATCATGCCGTCGAGCAACGGCGTCAACGCCGCGCCCGGCTGGGCCGACCGCGTGCCGGGCGACACCGAATTCCAGGTGCAGCTCAACAACGGCAAGTCGCACACGGGCCGCACGATCAGCCACGTCGAGAACGACCAGGGCCTGTTCCTGTTCCCGCCGCTCGGCGACGGCGGCCTCGTGCAGCGCATGTTCTATCCGCGCAGCGCGTACCGGCGCGTCGACTTCGGCCCGCGCCTGGGCGACGTGCTCGTCAGCCAGCACACGCTGTCGCCGCAACAGCTGCAGGATGCGCTGCAGGAGCAGCAGCGCATCCGCAACCTGAAGCTCGGCGAGATGCTCGTCGAGGTCAGGCTGATCACGCAGCTGCAACTCGCACAGGCGCTCGAGCTGCAGTCGCGCACGCCGATGCTGCGGCTGGGCGAGGCGCTGATCTCGCTGCGCATCCTGTCGCCGGAAGACCTGGCCCACGCGCTGCGCAGCCAGACCCGCAACCGCAACCTGCCGCTGGGCGAGCTGCTGGTCAACCACGGCGTGATCTCGCGCGAGGAACTGCGCGAGGCGCTGGAGGTCAAGCGCGCGCAGCTGCCCGACGACGCGCCCTCGCTGCCGATGCTCGATCCGATGGTGTTCCAGACGACCGCATCGCCGCCGCAGATCAACGCGGCGCTCGCCGAGGTCGAGAAGCAGAAGCAGCGCCCCGGCGACGTGCTGCTGGGCGAGCACGTGACGACCATCGAGGCGCTGCACGCCGCGATCGAGGCGCAGGGCCGCATGCCGATGGTGCGCATCGGCGAGGCGCTGATCGCGCTCGGCTACATCACCGAGAGCCAGCTCGCCGACGCCCTCGCGAACCAGGGCAAGGACCGCAAGGTGCCGCTGGGCGAGCTCCTGGTGCGCGAGGGCCTGATCACGCGCGCCAACCTGCAGACCGCGCTGGCCCGCAAGATGGGCTATCCGCAGGTGGACGTGCAGGCCTTCCCGATCGACGTCGAGGCGCTGAGGAAGCTGCCGGTGGCCGCCGCGGTGCGGCTGGAGATGCTGCCGCTGGGACTCCTCAACGGCAAGGTGATCGTCGCGACCGAGGATCCGTCGCGGCGCGACCGCATCGACGAGGCCGAGTTCCTGACGCAGACCAAGGTCGTGCCGGTGCTGCCGTCCGCCAACAACCTGGCCGATCAGATCCCGCTGCTCTACACGCGCGGCGGCCTGGAGGACATGTCGTTCGACTTCGTCGTCCCGGCCACCGAGAACCAGGGCACCGACTCGCTGCTGGCCGCCCTCGAGCTGCCCGGCGACAACTCGCACGGCACGCCCGCCGACGACAACGACGGCGCGGTCGAACAGTCCGACAGCTCGCTGGTGCGGCTGATCAATTCGATGATCGTCGAGGCGCATACCCAAGGCGTGTCCGACATCCACATCGAGACGCGTCCCGGCCGCGAGAAGGTCAAGGTGCGCTTCCGCGTCGACGGCCTGCTGCGCCCGTACCTCGAGCTGCCGCACACCTATCGCCAGGCGCTCGTCGCGCGCCTGAAAGTCATGTGCGACCTCGACATCTCCGAGCGCCGCCGCCCGCAGGACGGCAAGATCAACTTCGCGCGCTTCGTGCCGCAATGCCCGATCGAGCTGCGCGTGGCGATGATCCCGACGGCCAACGGCCTCGAGGACGCCGTGCTGCGCATCCTGGCCTCGGCCAAGCCGCTGCCGCTGGACTCGCTGGGCATGTCGCCGCACAACCTGTCGCAGCTGAAGAAGGCCGTCGAGCGGCCCTACGGCATGGTGCTGTGCGTCGGCCCGACCGGCTCCGGCAAGACGACCACGCTGCACTCGGCGCTGAGCTTCATCAACACGCCCGAGCGCAAGATCTGGACGGCCGAGGATCCGGTCGAAATCACGCAGGCCGGACTGCGCCAGGTGCAGGTCAATCCGAAGATCGACTGGACGTTCGCGAAGGCGCTGCGTGCGTTCCTGCGCGCCGATCCGGACGTGATCATGGTCGGCGAAATCCGCGACAACGAGACCGCGCAGATCGCGGTCGAATCCTCGCTGACGGGCCACCTGGTGCTGTCGACGCTGCACACCAACAGCGCGCCCGAGACCATCACCCGCCTGCTCGACATGGGCATGGATCCGTTCAACTTCGCCGACGCGCTGCTCGCGGTGCTGGCCCAGCGCCTCGTGCGCCGCATCTGCAGCGGCTGCAAGACGGCGACGCCCGCCACCGACGAACAGGTCGACGAACTGCTGAACGATTCGTTGCACATCTGGGGCGACCATCCCGACGCGCCGACCCGCGAGGCCACGCTGGCGGACTGGACGAGCCGCTACGCCGTCGACGGCCGCCTGCAGTTCTTCCGCGGCACCGGGTGCGCCAAGTGCGGCAACACCGGCGTTAAGGGCCGCGCGGGCGTGCACGAGCTGCTGACCGTCAGCAAGGGCGTGCGCCACCTGATCCAGCAAGGCGCGCGCGCCGAGCAGATCCAGCACCACGCGATGGGCGAAGGCATGCGCACGCTGCGCCAGGACGGCATCGAGAAGGTGCTGGCCGGCGTCACGACGATCGAGGAAGTGCGCGCCACCTCGAACACCTGAGGTTCGCCGGCCCACGAAAGAACGCCGCGCGGCTGCGAAGCCGGGCGGCGTTCTTTCGTTCGCGCGCGCGGTCAGCGCGTGCGTGGCGCGAGGATCACTTCCACATCCCCGACGCGGCGGTCGACGGCGTCGCGCTGCTGTTCTTCACGGGCGGCGGCGGCGCGACCTGGGTCGTCACGGTGGTGACGGTCGTCTGCGTGGTGGTCACCGTCGAACCAGGAGGCGCGGTGTCGGCGACGGCGGCATTGGTGGCGGCCAGGCCCTGCGCGGCGGCCACGGCCGCCGGTGACGCGACGCTCGGCGCCAGCGCGCCGGCGTTGGCGCCGGCCTTCTGCGACGATTGCACCGCGATGCGCTGCTCGTCTTCCATGCAGTTGTCGACCAGGCGGTGATGTTCCTTCTGGTTCATCAGCATCGACTTCAGCGGGATCTGGATCCACACGACGGCTCCGGCGGTGTCGACCAGGCGGATCGCGCCGGTGGTGGTCTCTTCCGGCACCATGACATACGTCTTGTGCTCGTAGGTGACCTTGAAGTTGCCCGAGTGGCCGGGGATCTTCTCGACGTCGACCTTCTCCTTGAACTCGCAGTCGGCGATGCCGGTGAGCACGCGGTCGGCCATCGACAGCTGGCCGGGGTCCAGGTTGTCGTTGGTGGCGGAGACGGGCTCGGCCGCCTTCGCGGCGGACTTCTTCGACGCGGCCTTGGCCTTGGGTGCCGACGCGGCGGTCTGCGCAAACGCGGAGGACAGGGTGAGCGTGGAAAGCGCCAGGGCGGCGGCGGTCAGGGTGCGGAACATCAAGGGAAGTCTCCGGGTTTGGGCGGTGCCGAATTGTCGGCGAGACTCCCCGCGCTGTTACAGATCCAGGTGCAACGCCTTGTTTCGGGGTTGCCGCGTGCCAACTGCGTCACGCTTTCAGTGCCCGAACCAGCGAACACGCGCTTCCGCCGGCAGCTGCGAATGGCCGCCGGCCGACGTGCGGTGCGCGCGCTCGATCACGTGCCAGAAGTAGCGATAGCTCGCCCGATCGTGCAGGTGCTCGCGGCCGTTGTGGCGGTGGCGGATCGGGCCCCACTCGGCCGCCTGCGCCGCCATGATCACCTCGACGGCCAGGTCGACCTCGGCGGCCGTCGGCGCGAACGCGTCGACGATCACGCGCACCTGGTCGGGGTGGATGCTCCACATGCGCGTGTAGCCGAACTCGCGGCAGGCGCGTTCGGCGGCGCGCTGCAGCGCGCGCGTGTCCTTGAACTCGGTCACGACGCAGTGCGACGGCGTCTTCGCGTGGCCGTGGCAGGCCGCGGCGATCGCCAGCTTCGCGCGCACCACCAGTGGATGCGCGAACTGCCCTTCCGCGCCCATCGCCGACTGCGGGATCGCGCCGCGATGCGCGGAGACGAAGTCCATCAGTCCGAACGACAGCGACTCCAGCCGCGGATGCGCGGCGAGCAGCTCGACGTCGCGCAGCGCGCCGTGCGTCTCCACCAGCGCGTGCAGCGGCACCTCGCGCGCCAGGCCGACCGCGCGCGACGCGAGGTCGACGGCGTGGACGGCGGCCTCGAAGTCGGCGGCGTCGCGCGGCTTCGGGATCGTCAGGTAGGCCAGCCGCGTGCCGGCATCGCGCAGCAGCACCTCGAGCATCCGGCCGAAGGCGGGATGCTCGCGCGGCACGATGCGCGCGCCGACGCGGTCGAAGCGGTTGGCCGGCGAGCTCACCAGCTCGGCGATCAGGTGCGCGTGCTCGACCTCGCCGCCCACCTGCGCACCGTCCTCGCCATCGAGCGTGACGTCGAACACCGGCCCCAGCTCGGCCTGCAGCTCCAGGCTCTTGCGCATGCGCGCCTCGACGCCGGAATAGTGGTCGCAGACCGGGAGCGCGGTGGTCGGGTCGCCGTCCTCGAACAGGACGTCGCGCGGATGCGGGGCGGTGGTCGGCATCGCCGAAGCTCCTGTGGAATGAAAGACGCGCGGACGAAGCCGCGCGTTCATTTTGAACCCCGGCACTTCGTCATTCGGAGTCCAGGGTCTCGTGCGAAGGGCGCAAGCCGTTCGGCCGCTCCGGAGCAAGGCCGAACGCCCGCCGGAGGCTGTCCGCTGCATTCAGCGGGCAGGGGCCGTCAGCTCACAGGAGATGGGCGACGCCGGCCTGCTCGTCCTGCAGTTCCTTGAGCGTCTTGTTGATGCGCTCCTGGCTGAACTCGTCGATGGCCAGGCCTTCGACGATCTTGTACTTGCCGCCTTCGGTGGTGACCGGGAAGCCGAACATCACGTCCTTCGGGATGCCGTATTCGCCGTTGGACGGCACGCCCATCGTGACCCACTTGCCGTTCGAGCCCAGGGCCCAGTCGCGCATGTGGTCGATGGCGGCGTTGGCGGCCGAGGCGGCCGACGACAGCCCGCGCGCCTCGATGATGGCCGCGCCGCGCTTGCCGACGGTCGGCAGGAAGGTGTCGGCGTTCCAGACCTGGTCGTTGATCAGGTCCTTGATGCTCTTGCCGCCGGTGGTGGCGAAGCGGTAGTCGGCGTACATCGTGGGCGAGTGGTTGCCCCACACCGTCAGCTTCTCGATGTCGCCGACCTTGGTGCCGGTCTTGGCGGCGATCTGGCTGGCGGC
>Ga0302314_10005604_pt1 | contig 22862 bp, 25 predicted proteins | sample III_Palsa_N2_3_FD_200533 | JGI IMG/M metagenome (GOLD analysis project Ga0302314, IMG submission 200533) | Peat permafrost microbial communities from Stordalen Mire near Abisko, Sweden - III_Palsa_N2_3 | ecosystem: Environmental > Terrestrial > Soil > Palsa > Peat permafrost | place: Sweden... | reverse complement strand
GCGCGCGGGCCGCGCAGGATGGCGAGCGCGGCCATGAGGAGCAGCGAGCCAAAGGTGACACCGGAGGCGAACTTGGAGGGCATGAGGACGAGGACGGGCAGGAAGACGACGAACGAGGCGATGAAGAGGACCGCCGCTCCCGCGGAGAAGAGGAGGAAGAGCTGGAAGCGCTGCGCGACGGTGAGGCCGCACACCCACTCGGGCGGCGTTGGCGGGGCGGCCACTCCCGCGCCCAGCGGCATGCGCAGCAGCGCGCCCGGAAGGAAGCTGGACGAGGGCGGCGGCGTTGCTGGCGGGGGGGGGCCCCCCCCGCCCCGCCCCCCCCCCCCCGCCCGCCGCCCGGGCCGGCCCCCCCCTCCCCCCGCCCCGGGGGGGGGCCCCCCCCGGGGGCGCCGGGGGGCCCCCCCACGGCCGGACGGCTGATGCCCTCCAGGCGCCTCTGCCCTACAGGTGCATCTGGAGGTGGCGGGCCAGCTGACGGGCCCAGCCGGAAAACTCGGAACGGCGGTCCGCGCGTCCCTCGCACAGGGCGCTGACCTGCTCGTCGGTGATGCGGTTGGGGCCGGTCATGTCCAGCATGAGCGACATCTGGGACATGACGTCGGCCAGGCGCTCGGCGTCGTCGTGGCCGAGGGTCACCGACTGGTGGAAGTGGCCGATCGTGACGGAACCAGGCATGTGGGCCTCCTCTTGTTCGATCCACTCCCACCATACGGCCGCATGCGGGGCGCTACCTCTCGTCGCCGGGAGCCGCTAGGAGGCGTCCTCCAGCCGGAAGCCGACCTTCAATCCGACCTGGAACTGGCGGACGGCCCCGTCCGCGATGCTGCCGCGGACCTGCGTCACCTCGAACCACTCCAGGCCGCGCAGCGTCTGCGACGCGCGGTCCAGCGCGTTGCGGATCGCGGCGTCGACGCTGTCGGCCGAGGACCCGACGATCTCGGTGACCCGGTAGGTGTGCTCGCTCATGACTGGCTCCGTTCTCGGCGAGGTCGCTACCCGTCCACACTGCCGCACGGGCCCGGTCCCCGCACGATGAGCGCATCGGACGCGGTCAACCGCCGTGGTGGACCAGCTGCACCCAGAGCGGGAGCAGCACCAGCGAGGCGAGGGAGCTCTTGACGACCAGCGACGCCGACATGTCGACGTCCACGTCGTAGCGCTGCGCGAAGATGAACAGGTTCTGCGGGGTCGGCATCGCCGCGATCAGGACCAGGTAGGCCAGCCAGTTCCCGTGGACGCCGAAGACGACCGCGCACACGACCCAGGTCAGCAGCGGGAAGAGGACGCATTTGAAGGCGATCAGCCAGGCCTCGGCGGCGGTGGTGCCGCGCAGCGAGAGCCCCACGCCGCCGAGATGGAGTCCCAGCGCGAACAGGGCGACCGGCGAGGCGGCGGCACCGACGAAGGCGAAGCCGTCCAGGAGTGAGCCCGGCACCTTCACCGACAGCAGGTTGAGCAGGATCGCGGAGTTGCAGGCCAGGACCAGCGGCGTGTTCAGCGAGGACCACAGGGCCCGCCCCAGCCGGGCCGCCGGACGACCCTGCGGCTCGCTGCCGCCCAGCTCCATCACCAGGATGACCACCGTGGACAGCACGCACACCTGGAACAGCAGCACCGGGAAGATCGGCGCGGCGGTCCCGAACAGCATGATGAACACCGGGACCGCGAAGTAGGCGGTGTTGACCTGCACCCCGGCCATGATCCGCAGGGCGATGTCCCGGGACTTCCGCGAGCTGAGCAGATAGGTCGTCAGTCCGACGAGGACCATCGCGGCGGTGGCGCTGACGATGTAGCCGCAGAGCGCACGCCAGTCGAAGAGGGTGCCCAGGTCGCTCTGGTAGATGTTGCCGAACAGGTAGCAGGGGATGCCGAAGAGGAAGGCGAAGTCGGAGAACGCCTTGGAGCTCTCTGCCGGAATGATCTTCCGCTTGGAGAAGACGACGCCGAAGCCGAAGGCCAGCGCGACCGGGATCAGCTTGGACAGTGCGGTCAGGGCCCCCACGGGTCAGCCGCCGCCAGGGTGCTGCGCACGGCCGGGAGGCCCCGGTATTCGGGGATCGACCTGTTCGATGGCCTGGTGTCGCACGGTACCTCCGTTGTGCTGGGGCAGCACGGTGAGGTTAACGATCGTTTACGACGGCTGTCAACGATGTGGATCACGCCGGGTGTCAGTGGCGGTTGACGAACCCGGCGTCGATGGGGAGGGTGACTCCGGTGACATAGCGGGCCTCGTCGGAGACCAGCCAGACGATGGCGTTGGAGACGTCGACCGCTTCGACGGTGGCCACCGGAAGGGCGTTGGCGTGCCCGCGGGAGAGCGCGGGGTCCTGGGCCACGAAGGCGGCCATGACCGGGTCGGCGACCATCCGGGTGGCGACACCGGTCGGATGGACCGAGTTGACCCGGATGCTGTAGGGGGCGAGGTTGTTGGCGTAGGAGCGCATCAGGCCGACGACGCCGTGCTTGGACGCGGTGTAGGCGAGCCCGCCGTTGCTGGGGCCGCCGGTGCCGACCAGTCCCGCGGTCGAACTGGTGATGACGATCGAGCCGCCCCGGCCCGCGCCGACGAGGGTGGGGATGGCGACCTGGACGGTGTGGAAGGTGCCGGTCAGATTGACGTCGATCGCGTCCTGCCAGGCCTCGGGCCGGTCGTGCAGGAGCAGCGGCGCGATCCCGGCGTTGGCGACCACGATGTCCATCCGGCCCAGGCGGTACACCCCTTCGTTGAACACGGCCTGCAGCGCCTGCCTGTTCCTGACGTCGGCCTGCCGGGCGACGATCCGCCGACCCATGCTCTCGACCTCCTCGACGATCTCCCGCAGCTCCATCGGGGTGGACATGCGGTAGGGCACCGATGCGATCGGTCGGGCGATGTCGACCGCGATGATGTCGGCGCCCTCCTCGGCGAGGCGGCGGACGTGGCTGCGGCCGAGGCCGCCGGCGGCTCCGGTGACGAACGCGACCTTGCCTTCAAGTCGTCCCATCGGACGACCTCCTGTCTGTCTCATGATCTGCTCGCGGGCGACTGCGCGGATCGGGCCCCGCTTGCATCGGCGCGCGCAGGGGCGCCGAAGGGATCAGCGGAGGGCTCCTCGGGATCTGCTGTCGGCCGGCGGGGGACATCGTCCGCCCTGAACCGGTTCGGACGGCCCTGGGGCTGCGGCCGGGGGAATGGCCGGAAGCGGAAGGGGGCCGTCGTGGTCCGCGCGTGCATGTTCCGTATCGTCGCGCTTGCTCGAACGGGGGTCTGGTGGGGGGAGCGGCCCCTTGATATTGTTTGAGGCCGTATGACTTTCAGTATCTGCCCGCCCGGCGGAGCTGTCAACGATCACTGCCAACACCCCGCCTGCGAAGGTGAAGGACGACTGTGGCTCACCCAGTGGCTCACGCAGCGGACACCGTCTTCGTCAACGGCCACGTCCTGACCATCGATCAACAGTTCACTGTGGCCCAGGCGTTGGCCGTGGCAGGCCAGGACATTCTCGCCGTGGGGGCGCGCCGGGACATCGATCGGCTGACCGGCCCCAGGACCCGCACCGTGGACATGCACGGCGGCACCCTGCTGCCCGGCATCAACGACTCCCATATGCACGGCATCAGTTGGGGCCTCACCCGGCCGCCGCTCAGCCTCGATGTCGGCTACCCCGCCGTCACGTCGATCGCCGACATCTCCGCGGCCGTGGCGAGGGCGGTGGCCTCGGCGAGGCCGGGGGAGTGGATCTTCGGCACCGGATGGGACCCCGGCTACCTCCGGGAGTGCCGCCGCCAGCCGGGCAGAATGCCGACCCGGCACGACCTCGACCGGGTCAGCCAGTACAACCCCGTGTTCCTCAACGACTTCTCGTACCACACCGCCTGGGTCAACTCGGCGGCCCTCGCCAGATCCGGAATCACCGGCTACACCGTGCCGCCGCCCGGATCGACCATCGTCACCGACCACACGGGACAGCCCACCGGCATCCTCAGCGAGGGTGCGATGCACCTCGTCTCCGCGCATCTGCCGCCGATGACAGCCGACCGGCGGAGGACCGCGATCCTGTCCGCGATCGCCGAACTCAACGCCCTGGGCATCACCAGCTTCACCGAGCCCGGCATCGGCCCCGGCGACGCCACGGACGGGGGAGGGCTGCAGACCTATGTCGAACTGCTGCGGGAGGGCAGGCTGCAGGCCCGGGTGACGGTGCTGCTGCTCCCGGCCCCGATGTCCAGCTCCTACACGCAGTTCGCGACCGTCCTCGACGCCACCGAGGTCCCGGACAGTCCCGACCCCCGCATGGTCAATGTCGCGGGCGTGAAGATCCTGGCCGACGGCATCCCCCCGAACCGGACGGCCTGGATGTACGAGCCCTATGTCGGAGGCGGTCGCGGGGCGCTCACCGTCGCCGGTGCGACGGAGTGGGAGCGCGTCGCGCAGCTGCACCGGATGATCGCGCACGCCCACGCGGCCGGCCACCAGCTCGGCGTCCATGTCACCGGCGACCGCGGCATCGACGCCGTCGTCGACGGCTTCGCCGCCGCCGTCCGCGCGAATCCGCGCCGGGACGCACGGCACTATGTCATCCACGGCGACTTCATGACCGCCCACAGCCTGCGCGTGTGCGCCGAGTTCGGCTTCGGCGTGAACATGAATCCGACGATCAAGTGGACGATCGCCGACCTGGCGGAGTCCTGCGTGGGGCCGAAGCGTGCGGCCTACGAATGGCCCTACCGGGACGCGCTCGCCGCCGGGCTCAACGTCGCCAGCGGATCCGACGCGCCGGTCACCGCCCCGGACTGGCGCCAGGGCGTCTCCACCATGATGCTCAGGGAGTCCAAGGCGAGCGGCCGGGTCAGCGGCCCCGACCAGCGGATCGGCCTGGCCGAGGCCCTGCGCACCTACACGGCCGCCGGCGCCTGGCAGGACTTCGCCGAGAGCTGGAAGGGCACCCTGGAACCGGGGAAGGCCGCCGACCTGTGCCTGCTGGACCAGGACCTGCTGTCCATGGATCCGCACGACATCCCCCGGGCCACCGTGCGGATGACCGTCCTCGGCGGCCGCGTGGTCTTTACACGGCCCGGCGGTAGCGGGTGAGGACCAGGGCGCCGATCTGTTCCGCGGACACGCACTCCAGGTCCAGGTGCGGGCCGTCGGCGGGGAAGAGCCTGCGGCCGGTGCCGAGGACGGTGGGGTAGGTCATCAGCCGGTACTCGTCGACCAGGTCCCCGGCCATCAGCTGGTGCACCACGCCGAGGCTGCCCATGACGACGACGTCGCGCTCCTCGCGCTTGACGGCGTCGATGAGATCGCCGTCCAGGGGGCGGGAGTTCGCCCAGGCCGAGGTGTCGGTCAGGGTGCGGGTGGCGACCAGTTTCGGGGCGGCGTTCATCTGCGCGGCGAACGGGCCCTCGCGGTGCGGCCAGAGCCTGGAGAACTGCTCCCAGGTGCCCCTGCCCTGCAGCAGGACCCCCTTCTCCAGGGTGCCGCCGATCCGGAACTTGTCCCCGTCGATCTCCTCGCGGCCGAACCGGAACATCCAGCCGCCCCCCGGTGTGCCCGCGGAACCGTCGGGGTCGGACACGACCCCGTCCAGGGTGGTGAACGCGATGACGATGACGCTCATGATGAGACTCCTTCGATGCGGTGGTCACCAGTACGTACCGGCGGCACCGCCCGGACTCATCGCCGCGGGGGCAACTCCTCGGAGGGAATCTGCGGCGGGAGGCCGAAGAAGTCGATGAATCGCGGATCGGTGTACACCACGTTCTGCGTGATCCGGCCGCCGTGGACGGAGAAGACCTGCAGACTGTGGAACCGGAACACGCCATCGGCCTCGGGCGCATACGCGGCGAGCGCGGGCTGGCCGTTGGCGGTGAGCTCGCGTGCGGCCCAGACCCGGCCGCGCATCTCGAACACCCGGTCCATGAACCGGCCGTAGTCCGCACGTCCCAGGTACCAGAGCGGGATCGGCGGCATCTCCATGATCGCGTCGTCGGCCAGCAGCCGTACCAGCGCGGGGACATCGGCCGCCTCGAAGGCGCGGGCGTAGCGCTGGACCACCGCGCGGGCCTCGGGGTCGTCCGGTTCGGCGAGGTCCGCGAGGCCGGTGCGGTCGCTGCGCTCGCCGTCGAGGGCGGCGCGGGCGCGCTGCAGCGCGCTGTTGACCGCCGCGACCGTGGTCTCCAGCTGGTCCGCGACCTCCGCGGCGGTGAACCCGAGGACCTCGCGCAGGACGAGCACGGCCCGCTGCCGCGCCGGGAGCAGCTGGACCGCGGCCACCCAGGCGAGCCTCAGGTCGGCCCGCGCCTCCAGATCGAAGCGGGCGTCGGGGAACGGCTCCAGCCAGGGGACGTCCAGCGCCGGGGTCAACGGTGCCGAGGTGTCCTGGCCCGGCGCGCCGATACCGGACGGCAGCGGCCTCCGGGCCCGGCCCTCCAGCGCGGTCAGACACACATTGGTCGCGATCCGGTACAGCCAGGTCCGCACCGACGCCCGCGCCGGGTCGTACCGGTCCCGTGCCTTCCACGCGCGCAGAAGCGACTCCTGCACCAGGTCCTCGGCATCCTGGTAGGAGCCCAGCATCCGGTAGCAGTACGCCGTCAGTTCGCCGCGGTACGGCTCGTAGTCCACCGGTCCATCATGCCGGACCGAGGTGCCGCAGGCCTGGATCAGGACACGTTCGGATGCTGCTCCCGGTACTCCTTGGCCAGCCGCTTCGGGGCCCGGTCCAGCCAGGCCTCGATCATCAGCTCCTCCAACTCGGCTGCCTCGATCCGGTCGAGCAGGACCAGGACCGCCGGGTAGCCGTCGAAATGCGGGATGGTGAAGCAGACCTCCGGGTCATCGGCGAGCAGAGCCTCCTTCACGCCGAGGTCCGCCACCCGCACGCCGATGATCGGCCCTTCGGGCGCGTCCTCGCCGAGAGCCACCAGATCCGTGGCGTTGAGCGGGCGCTCCCAGGTGAAGTTCTTGTTGCCGACCCGCCACTGGGCGGATCCGCGCGAAGTCACCTCGCTCGTTCCCGGCAGCCGCAGGGCAAACCGGCGCACATCGTTCCAGTCGGCCATCGCCACGACTCCTGATCGACGCAGTGGACGTACCCGCCGGCTCCTCCGGCCCAGCTTCTCCGGCCCCAGCTTCTCCAGCCCCCGGCGGGGAGTGCAACCCGGAGCCGCGCAGCCGGCGTCCTTCAGCCGGCGACGCGCAGATAGTGCGCCCAGTAGCCCTGCAGCTCGCCGTATCCCGAGGCGAGTCGCCGGAACTCAGGCTCGTCGACCGGGTGCCCGTACGCGCGGGAGGCGGCGCGGGCCATCTCCCGGTCGTAGGCGATGTGCTCCATCCGGCCGAGCCCACGGATCAGCAGGAAGGACGCCGACCAGGGGCCGATGCCGGGCAGCTCGAGGATGCGCTCGCGGACCGCGTCGTGGTCGCCGTCGCGAAGGAAGCCCTCGTCCAGGTCCAGCCAGCGGCGAACCGAGCCGTGGAGGAAGCCGGCCTTGCGCCGGTTGCCGATCAGGGCCGTCAGCTCGTCCTCGTCCAGGGCAGCCAACTGCTCGGCCCCCGGGAAGGCCCACAGCACCCGGCCGTCCAGCTCGATCCGGTTGCCGACGGCCTCCACCAGCGACTGCTTCATGGTCCTGGCCACCGGCATCGGCACGCGCTGGCACAGGATCGCCCAGCACAGCAGCTCGAACGGAGAAGGGAACTTGACCTGGTGGTAGCCGTGCAGCCGGGCTGCCACCCGCTGGAACGCGGGGTCGCGCCGCGCGGCGGCGTAGAGCGGCGACAGGTCGTCGTCCAGGCCGAGGTAGAAGCCCAGCCGGTCGGCGGCGGCGCGGGCGGTGGGCCCGTCGATCGGCCCGTCCGCCGTCAACTCACAGTCCAGACCCGTGCCTCCGGCTGCGGCGGTGAGCCGGGCGGCGAGCGTGGTGGAGTTCTCGCGCAGCGCGAGCGTCAGCCCCGCCCCCGACGCGTCCTGCTGCCCGGTCATCGCCGGGAAGGAGCCGATGAAGGAGAGCGAGGCGGAGAAGTCGAAGGGCTGCCGGGCAGGGAGGTGCAGGGTGGCAGACGATCGGCGGGCGGTGGTGATGCTGCTCATGGGACTCTCCTCCGGAGATCTCGGTGTTCGGCCGGGACCACCGTCCCGCTGAAACCTGACATCTCCCGTCAGGTTTTATGCTGGCTTCCCATGAAGGCCGACCGACTGCTCTCGATCATGCTGCTGCTGCAGACCCGGGGCCGGGTCACGGCCGTGGAACTGGCCGAGCGGCTGGAGGTCTCGGTCCGCACGGTCTACCGGGACGTCGAGGCGCTCTCCACGGCCGGTGTGCCGGTGTGGACCGAGCGCGGCCGCAACGGCGGCATCCGCCTGCTGGCCGGCTACCGCACTGACGTGACCGGGTTGACCAGCGACGAGGCACGGGCGCTGTTCGTGCTCACCGCCGACGGAACGCATGACGCGCTCGGGCTCGGAAGCGCCATCGACTCGGCCCTGCGCAAGGTCATGACGGCGCTCCCGGCTCCCTACCGTGCGGACGCCGAACGCACCAGTGAGCGCATCCTGGTCGACCCGGCCCGTTGGCGTGCGGCCGCGACCGCGCCCGACCCCGCGGCCGTCGAGCTGGCGGAGCTCCAGCGGGCCGTCTTCAGCGACCGCCGACTGGACCTGGTGTACCGCCACAGCGGCAGCACCGAGCCGCGCGGCTACACCGTCGACCCCTACGGCCTGGTCAGCAAGGCCGGGCTCTGGTACCTGGTCGCCGACCGGGACGGCGAGCCGCAGCTGTTCCGGGCGGACCGGGTGCGGTCCGCGACGACCTCGGCCGAGCCGGTCCGCCGCCGCCGGGGCCAGGGCCTGGCCGAGGTCTGGTCCGTCCTCCGCGAACAGGTCGAGCGCAGCTCGGACGAGGTGCTGGTCCGCTGCCTGGTCCGGCGCACCCGACTGGACATGGTCCTGCGGATCCAGTCCGCCAACCTCCTCCGCGCACCCGACCAGCCGTCCCCGGACGCCGACTGGACCGAGCTCGACCTGGGTTTCCCCGCACTGCCCGCCGTCCGTGCCCTGCTGGCCCACGGTGCCGACATCGAGGTCCTGGACCCACCCGAGGCCCGCACCGAACTCGCCGCCGCCGCAGCCGAGGTGACCGCCCTCTACGGCCGCTGAGCGAGCATCCCGGTGAGCCCGTCGGCGATCTGCCGGCAATTCCCAGGCCGCGCCGTTGTGCCCGCTGTGCGAACCGGACTCTGATGCCAGTCGCTGAACCCTCCGGCCCTGCGCCTTCCCGGGTGCTGGTCCGCGCTGCTCGGCCTGCTGTGTAGTAGCGGGCATGGGTCCGGCCGACCGGTTCGAGGATCTGTGCGGTGACGAGGTCACGGAGGTCCCGCTGCGCTGTTGCAGGCTCAGGCCCTCGGCGTGTTCGTAGACGCCTGAACCGATCCGCATGACCATGTCTGCGAAGTAGAGCTCGAAGAGGGCCCTGGCCAGTATCGCAAGGGTGTGCAACCGTCGGCGGGTCGGGCCCTAGCCCATGTCGTCCGGCAGCAATCGGAAGGCAGGGTGGTCGGTGAGGGGGCGGACGGCGCGGAAGTGGCGGCGGTCGACGGTGAAGATCGCATGTGTGCGGAACTCCGCGGCGAGGGCGACGTTGATCGCGTCAGTGAGGCCGATATTGAGATCGCTGTAGCGCTTGAGTACGACGCGTGCGGCGGGGAGGTGCGGGCCGACCTCCGGGATCTCGAACCGCCCCACCGCCTGGCGGTCGATGATGTCGTCGAGCACGGTCATCGCGGCTTCGGGGCTCACTCCCGTGGAGGCCAGATGGTCCAACTCGGCCAGGACCAAGGGCGAGATGACCAGGTGGCCCACGGTTTTGAGTGCTGCCCGGCAGGCCGCATGATCCGGCTCGTCACCGAAGTAGTAGGCGAGCAGCGCCCCGGTGTCACCGACGACGGCGACCTCGCTCACCGCCCGAATCCCCTCATCAGTTCCTCTCGGTCCGCGACAAGCCGCCCCCCGCCGCCGAAGAGAACCGGGGCATCGTCAAGCTCGTCGCCCATGGGGTCCGTGCGGAAGGCGTAGCGCGCTGGGGCCAGGGACGGTGGGACAAGGGTCGCGACATGGCGACCGTCCTTGGTGACCGTGACGGTCTCTCCCCGCTCGACCGCCCCTATCACCCTGGCCGTCTGCTGATTCAGCTCGCGCATGGTGGCCTCCATGCAGAAAGCGTACTACTGGGTACTACATAGCGGCCCGATCGCTGTCCTGAATTACCTCGAACCGGTGATGGCGCAGCGCGGCGCGCTCTTCGCTCCAGGGGACTTTCACCATCTGTGAACTCGCCGTTGACCTGTGTGAGTCGCGGTCGCAGCGGCTGAGTTCGATCCGGGTGCACCCGGGTGTACCCGGCGACGGCCGACCGTGCTCCAGGGTCTTCCGCGAAAACCATCGCTGTAGCTCAGGGCTTTGGTGAGCTGCAGCGTTCGTTCTCGGCTACGCGTTGGCTTCCGCGAGAGCGTCGAGGAGGCGTTTGATCGGGGTGGCCAGGCCCCAGCGTTCGGAGAGTTCGTCGAGGGTGACGGGGTCGAGGGGTTCGTGGGGGAGGGTGGGGTCGAAGGCGGGGAGGGGGATGTCCTGGGCGACGCTGACGACCTTGGGGGCGACGTCGAGGTAGTCGGCTGCTTCGTCCAGGCGCTTGCGCTGGCTCGGGGTGAGCTTGGAGGCGGGGTCGGTCGCGGCGGCGCGGATGCCGGCCAGGTCGCGGTACTGGGCGATGAGCTTGGTGGCGGTCTTCTCGCCGATGCCGACGACGCCGGGGAGACCGTCGCTGGGGTCGCCGCGCAGCACCGCGAAGTCGACGTACTGGGCGCCGGTGACGCCGTACTTCTCCAGCAGCAGGGCGTCGTCGGTGAGCTGCAGCGACCCGACCCCCTTGATCGGGTAGAGCACCCGCACCGCGCGCGCGTCGTCGACCAGCTGGAAGAGGTCCCGGTCGCCGGTCACCACGTCGACCGGGCCGCGGGCCTGCGTGGCGAGGGTGCCGATGACGTCGTCCGCCTCGTAGTCGGGGATGCCGATGCGGGCGATGCCGATGGCGTCCAGGACTGCCTCGATCACCGGCACCTGGGGCGCCAGCGTGTCGGGGATCTCCTCGGCCCCCTCCACCGCGGGCTCGGCCGCCAGCCGGTGCGTCTTGTAACTGGGGATCAGATCGACCCGCCACTGCGGGCGCCAGTCGGCGTCCCAGCAGGCCACCAGCTGATCGGGGGAATGGTCCTGGACCAGACGGGTGATGAACTCCAGCAGCCCGCGCACCGCGTTGACCGGCTGGCCGCCGGGCGAGCGGATCGAGTCGGGCACGCCGAAGTACGCGCGGTAGTACAGGCTGGCGGAATCCAGCAGCATCAGCCGGGGTGCGGGAGCGGTCATACTCTGCATCATGCCGGACGGGTACGACAGTGCCGGAACGACACCGTCGCCTTTGTAGGAACCGATGCGCTGGACCGCAGCCGATGTAGCCGATCAGACGGGGCGCGTCGCTCTGGTCACCGGCGCCAACAGCGGGCTGGGCCTGGAGACCGCGACCGTGCTGGCCCGCAGCGGTGCGACGGTGGTGCTGGCCTGCCGCAACCCGGCGAAGGCCAGGGCTGCGGCCTCGCGCATCGGCGGCGACACCGAGCTGCTGGAACTCGACCTGGCGTCGCTGGATTCGGTCCGCGCGGCCGCGGAGGAGGTCTGCAAGCGCCACGACACGCTCGACCTGCTGATCAACAACGCCGGGGTGATGGTCCCGCCGCACCAGTACACCGCCGACGGCTTCGAACTCCAGCTGGGCACCAATCACCTGGGCCACTTCGCGTTCACCGGGCTGCTCCTGGACCTGATGCGCGAGGTGCCGGGCTCGCGGGTCGTGGTCCTCGGCAGCCTGGCGCACAAGATGGCCAGGCACGGCATCAACTTCGAGGACCTGCAGTCGGAGCGGCACTACAGCCGGATGCGCGCATACGCGCAGTCCAAGCTGGCCAACCTGATGTTCATGTACGCCCTGCAGCGCCGCCTCGCCGCCTCCGGCGCGAGGACGATCGCCCTCGGCGCGCACCCCGGCTACTCGGCGACCGAGCTCAGCCGCCATGTGCCCGCCGCGCTCAAGGGCGTCAACGACGTCGTGGTCGGCCGCTATATCGCCCAGCCCGCCGACCGCGGTGCGCTCCCCACGCTCCGCGCCGCGACCGACCCGCTGGCCATGGGCGCCCACTACTACGGTCCGGACGGCCCCTTCGAGATGCGCGGCTGGCCCGTCCTGAAGGCCACCGCCGCGCCCGCCCACAACCAGGCTGCCCAGGAGCTGCTCTGGACGGTCTCCGAGGACCTCACCGGCGTGGTCTACGCGTAGGCCCCGGCGGCGGCCCGCACCAGGGCGCGGGTGAGGCGGAGGTCGGTGCCCTGCTCCGGGTGCCACTGGACGGCGACGGTGAAGCCGCCCTCCAGCTCGACCGCCTCGACCGTGCCGTCGGCGGCGTGGGCCGAGACGGTCAGGCCGGTGCCCAGGCGGTCGACGGACTGGTGGTGGTAGGTGGGGACGTCCAGGGTCTCCGTGCCGAGCAGCTCGGCGAGGCGGGTGCCCGCCACCGGGGTCACCGGGTGGCTGCCGTAGACGCCGGGGGTGGGGGAGTGCATCTCGCTGCCGACCAGGTCGGGCAGGTGCTGGTGGAGGTCGCCGCCGCAGACGACATTGAGCAGCTGCATGCCCCGGCAGATGCCGAACAGCGGCAGGTCCTGGTGCAGGGCGGCGGCGATCAGCGCGAGCTCCCAGGCATCGCGCTCGACCGGCGGCGCATCGGTGCGCGGATCGCGGGAGGCGCCGTAGCGGGCCGGGTCGACGTCGGGGCCGCCGCTGATGATCAGGCCGTCCAGGCGGGCGACGGTCTCCGCGGCCGCGGCCGGGTCGTCCGGCGGGAGCAGCGCCGCGATCCCGCCGGAGGCCTGCACCATCGCCGGATAGCCGATGGGCAGCAGTGCGGCCGGCTCGTCCTTCCACACCCGCCAGCTCGCGTTGTTGTAGTAGGTGCTGACGCCGATCAGGGGACGGGCCACGGCGGTTGCTTCCTTTCCGGGATTCCGGGATTCCGGGGGGGAGGGGTGTCGTACTAGGCGAGGAAGCCGCGGAGCAGCGCGGCCGTTCCGGCGAGGTGCTCCCGCATGACGGTGCGGGCGCGGTCCGGTTCGCCGTCGAGGATGCTCGCCACCAGCGCGGTGTGCTGCCGCTCCGAGTGCTCGAGGTTGGGCGGCAGAAGCGGGATGCAGTCCAGGAGTTCGTTGACGGTCGCGCGGACGGAGGCGTACTGCGCGGCCACCGAGGTGGAGCCGCACAGCTCGGAGATGGCCAGGTGGAGCCGGGTGTCGGCGCGGCGGTAGTCGGTGAGTTCGGCGGTCGCGGTCGCCTCCAGGCAGTCCTGCAGCCGCTGCGCCTCCGCGCCGGTCAGCCCGCGTCCCGCGCAGAGCTCGGCGGCGCCGACCTCCAGGACCTCCCGGAAGAGCAGGGTGTCCTCCAGCCGGTCGCCGAGCAGTGAGGCCCGGCGGCGCAGTTCGCTGCCGTTGCTGGAGACCACGTCGGGCGTGGGGCGGACGAAGGCTCCGCCGTAGCGTCCGCGCCTTACCTCGATCATCTCGGCGTCCTGCAGCACTTTCAGTGCTTCGCGCAGGGTCACCCGGCTGACCTGGAGCCGTTCGGCGAGGTCGCGTTCCGGCGGCAGCCGCTCGCCCTCGGGCACCAGCCCCAGGTGGATGAGCTGCAGTAGTCGCTGAATCGTTTCCTCGAAGGCGTTGCCGGAGCGGATCGGGCGCAGTGCCGCCACCAGCGGATCGGCACCCACGGTCTCACTCATCGCTACCCCCTTCCGCTTCAATGGTACAGGGATATACCTTTGGACGGCCCCACCCGGTCAGCACCAAGGCACGCACCCGGAGGCACCAACATCATGACCGATCGTCAACCCCCCCTCAGTGTCCAGGAGCTCCGAGACCTGGTTGCGTCCGGGGAGGTCCACACCGTGGCGCTGGCCTTCACCGATATGCAGGGCAGGCTCCAGGGCAAGCGTTTCGCGGCGGGATTCTTCCTGGACGAGGTACTCGCCCACGGCACCGAGGGCTGCGCCTACCTCCTCGCCGTCGACGTCGAGCTGAACACCGTCGACGGCTACCCCATGGCCTCGTGGGACACCGGCTACGGCGACTTCGCCATGGTCCCCGACCTGGCCACGCTGCGGCTCACCCCGTGGCAGCCGGGAACGGCCCTGGTCACCGCCGACCTCACCTGGCTCGACGGCACACCCGTCCCGGCCTCGCCCCGGCAGATCCTGCGCCGCCAGCTCGAACGGCTGGCCGAGCACGGCCTGACCGCCTGGGCCGGCACCGAGCTGGAGTTCCTGGTCTTCAAGGACACCTACGAGCAGGCCTGGGAGGGCGGGTACCGCAACCTCACCCCCGCCAACCAGTACAACGCCGACTACTCCCTCCTCGCCACGGCCCGCATCGAGCCGCTGCTCGCCCGGATCCGCAACGAGATGGGCGCGGCCGGGATGATCGTGGAGTCGGCCAAGGGCGAGTGCAACCTCGGCCAGCACGAGATCGCCTTCCGCTACGACGACGCCCTCACCACCTGCGACCAGCACAGCGTCTACAAGACCGGGGCCAAGGAGATCGCCGCCCAGCAGGGCGTCTCACTGAGCTTCATGGCCAAGTACAACGAGCGCGAGGGCAACAGCTGCCACATCCACCTCTCGCTGCGCAACACCGAGGGGACCCCGGTGTGCGCCGGGCCCGACGGCGAGATGTCCCCGCTGATGCGGCACTTCCTCGCCGGGCAGCTCGCCGCCATGCGCGAGCTCACCCTGCTCTACGCGCCCAACATCAACTCCTACAAGCGCTTCCGGCCGGGGTCCTTCGCCCCCACTGCCGTCGCCTGGGGCCCGGACAACCGCACCTGCTCGCTGCGCGTCGTCGGCCACGGCCCCTCGCTGCGCGTGGAGAACCGCGCCCCCGGCGGCGACGTCAACCCCTACCTGGCCGTCGCCGGGATGATCGCCGCCGGACTGCACGGCATAGAGCACAAGCTCGAACTGGCCGAGCCCTGCACCGGCAACGCCTACAACGCCGACTACGCCCACCTGCCCGGCACCCTGCGCGAGGCCGCCGGGCTGTGGGCGGGCAGCAAGATCGCCGAGGCGGCCTTCGGCGCCGACGTCGTCCAGCACTACCTGCGGATGGCCGACGTGGAGCAGGACGCCTTCGACACCGTCGTCACCGACTGGGAGCGGATCCGCTCCTTCGAGCGAATGTGAGCCGCCGTCAGATGACCGATCCCACCGATCCGACCGAACTGATCGTCCTCAACCCCGCCACCGAGGAGGTCGTCGCCATCGTCCCCGCCGTCACCGCGGAGCAGGTCGATGCCGCGGTGACCCGGGCCGCCAAGGCCCAGCGGGGCTGGGCCGCGCTCGCCCCCGGCGACCGCGCCCGGCTGCTGCGCCGCTTCGCCGACACCGTGGAGGCGCACACCGGGGAGCTGGCCGCCCTCGAAGTGCGCGAGGCAGGCCACACCCTCGGCAATGCCACCTGGGAGGCCGGCAACGTCCGCGACCTGCTGGAGTACTCGGCGGCCGGCATCGAGCGGCTGACCGGACGCCAGATCCCGGTCGCCGGCGGCCTCGATGTCACCTTCCACGAGCCGCTGGGCGTGGTCGGGGTCATCGCGCCCTGGAACTTCCCCATGCCCATCGCCGCCTGGGGCTTTGCCCCCGCCCTCGCGGCCGGGAACGCGGTCCTGCTCAAGCCCGCCGAGACGACTCCGCTCACCGCGCTGCGCCTGGCCGAGCTCGCCCTCGCCGCGGGACTGCCCGAGGGCCTGTTCCAGGTGCTGCCCGGACGCGGACCGGTGGCCGGGCGCGCCCTGGTCGACCACCCCGGCGTGCGGAAGATCGTGTTCACCGGCTCCACGCCGGTCGGCAAGGAGATCATGGCCCGCTGCGCCGGGCAGCTGAAGCGCGTCACCCTGGAACTCGGCGGCAAGAGCCCCAACATCGTCTTCGCCGACGCCGACCTCCAGCGCGCCGCCGCCTCCGCGCCCATGTCCTTCCTGGACAACGCCGGACAGGACTGCTGCGCCCGCACCCGCATCCTGGTCCAGCGCGAGGTCTACGACGACTTCCTCGCGCTGGTCGCACCCGCGATCGAGGCGCTGCGGGTCGGCGACCCGGCCGACCCGGCCACCGAGATGGGGCCGCTGATCTCGGCCGCCCAGCGCGACCGCGTCACCGGCTACCTCACCCCGGACCTGCCCGTCGTGGCCCAGGGCAAGGCCCCCTCGGGCCCCGGCTTCTGGTGCCCGCCCACCCTCCTCGCCCCGGAGGACCCGGACTGCCGCGCCGCCACCGAGGAGATCTTCGGCCCGGTCGCCGTCGTCCTGCCCTTCACCGACGAGGCCGACGCGCTGCGCCTGGCCAACGCCACCCGCTACGGCCTGTCGGGCTCGATCTGGACCCGCGACCTGGGCCGGGGCCTGCGCCTCGCCCGGGGCGTCGCGGCCGGCAACCTGTCCGTCAACTCCCACAGTTCGGTCCGTTACTCGACCCCCTTCGGGGGATTCGGCGAGTCCGGCCTCGGCCGCGAACTCGGGCCGGACGCCCTCGCCCACTTCACCGAGACCAAGAACGTCTTCTTCAGCACCGAGGAGTAGAGCCTTGACCACCGAGGACACCAGCACCAGCGTCTGCCGCCGCCTGGTCGGCCGCACCGCCGTCATCACCGGCGCCGGCAGCGGGATCGGCCTGGCCACGGCCCGCCGCCTCGCGAGCGAGGGCGCCAACGTCGTCTGCGCCGACATCGACGAGACGGCCGGCAAGGCCGCGGCCGAGGAGGTCGGCGGGCTGTTCGTCCGCGTCGACGTCACCGACGCCGAGCAGGTCGATGCCCTGTTCAAGGCCGCGAACGACACCTACGGCAGCGTGGACATCGCCTTCAACAACGCCGGGATCTCCCCGCCCGACGACGACTCCATCCTCACCACCGGGATCGACGCCTGGCGCCGCGTCCAGGAGGTCAACCTGACCTCCGTCTTCCTCTGCTGCAAGGCGGCGCTCCCCTACATGCAGCGCCAGGGCAAGGGCTCGATCATCAACACCGCCAGCTTCGTGGCGATCATGGGCGCGGCGACCTCGCAGATCTCCTACACCGCCTCCAAGGGCGGCGTGCTGGCGATGTCGCGCGAGCTGGGCGTGCAGTTCGCCCGCGAGGGCATCCGCGTCAACGCGCTGTGCCCCGGCCCGGTGGACACCCCGCTGCTGCGCGAGCTCTTCGCCAAGGACCCGGAGCGCGCCGCGCGCCGCCTGGTCCACATCCCGCTCGGCCGCTTCGCCCGCCCCGAGGAGATCGCCGCCGCGGTCGCCTTCCTCGCCAGCGACGACTCCTCGTTCATGACCGCGAACGAGTTCCTGGTCGACGGCGGTATCGGCGGCGCCTACGTGACCCCGCTCTAGGCCCTGCCGAGGGCACGCCGCGCATTCTCAGAGGATCCTCAGCCTCGATTGATCGAGTGTTTATCGGATCTGCCATAGATTGCGCTGTGTGAGTACGACAACACCTGCGGGCTGGTACCCGGATCCGAAGCCGAACGACCCTGCCCACCCCGGCGAGCGGTGGTGGAACGGCACCGACTGGACCGTCAGCACCAAGACGGACGAGGTGCCCGCTGCCGACCCTGTCGCCCAGCCGAAGCTGCGGCGGCGACGCCCCGCGCTGGTCGCGGGGGCGGTCGCCGCCGTGCTCGGCCTCGGGGTCGGCTCCCTCACGACGTACCTGATCATGGACGGACGCCAGTCCTCCACGTCGGCCTCGTCACCGTCCACCCAGTACGGCAACGGCGGTGGCGGGGGCAACGGCGGCGGCCAGTTCGGCGGCGGCACGGGAGGGGGCGGCAACGGCGGCGGCACCGGAGGCGGCAGTTCGACCGGCGGCAACTCCGGCAACGGCGGTTCGACCGGCGGCGGCTCCGGCGCGAACGTGGCGGTGGACGTCGCCGACGGCGTCACCCTGCCCGACCCCGGCACCGGCTGGACCGGCGGCACCACCAGCGACGGCCACGCCGAGCTGGCCTTCGGCCCCTACACCTGCAACGGCACCACGGACGGCTGCTCGCTCGGGGGCGTCTCCACCAGCACCCTCGCCGTCCCCTCCAGCGGCGGCGTCCAGGCGGCCGCTGTGGCGAGCATGCCCACGGCGGTGAAGAACGCCTACGGCACGATCACCGGCCACACGGTGCTGGAGTCCCAGGCGGTGACCGTCGCGGGCCGGGCAGGCTACCTGATCCGCTGGCAGGTCGACGCCAAGACCGGCAACAACGGAACGGTGGAGGACGTGGTCTTCCCCACCAGCACCGGCAAGAGCCTGGTCTCGGTGCAGATGGGATTCGACATCGCCAAGGGCGCACCGAGCGTCTCGCTGATGAACACCATCGTCGCCGGTATCCAGGACTACTCCGGCAGCACGAGCACCGGCGGCGGCACCGGCACCACCTCCTGACACCCCCCGCGAATTCCGGATCTGTCCAGCTCAGCGGGACAGATCCGGAATTCTGCTGTGTGTCACCGGGTCACAGGAACGTCCTGCCCTCGCCCCGATAGGTCGGGACGGTCTCGACGATCCGGTCGCCCTCGATCAGTTGGAGCTCGGCGAAGCGCTCGCACAGTTCCCCGGCCTTGGCGTGCCGGAACCACACCCGGTCGCCGATCAGCAGGTCGTCCGCCGCCGAGCCGAGCAGCGGGGTCTGCACCTCGCCGGCCCCCTCCTGCGGGTCGTAGCGCAGGCCCTCCGGCAGGTAGGGGACGGGCGAGCGGTCCGCCCCGGCCGCACCCGAGGCGGGGTAGCCGCCGCCGAGGACGGTCACCACGCCCACGCCGGGACGGCGCACCACCGGCTGCGCGAACAGGGCGGCCGGGCGGCCCTGGAACGAGCGGTAGTTGTCGAACAGACGGGGGACATAGAGCCCCGACCCGGCCGCGACCTCGGTCACCGCGTCCTCGGCGACCGTGCTCTCCACGCTGCCGGTCCCGCCGCCGTTGACGAACTCCAGGTCGGCGACCCGGCGCACCGCGCGCACCACCTCGGCCCGGCGGCCCGCCAGCTCCGCCCGCGCCTTGCCCTGCATGGCCTGCACCATCCGCGAACGGAAGGGCCGACCGGCGATGCTGTCGCCCACGCCGGCGATGTGACCCTCGTACGCCATCAGCCCGACCACCCGGAACCCGGGACGCTGCTGCACCAGCTCGGCGAAGGCGGCCAGGGCCTCCGGCGCCCGCAGCGGGGAGCGCCGCGCGCCGATGCGGACCCTGCCGCCGAACAGCTGCAGGGCGGTGTCCAGCTCCAGGCACGCCCGGACCTCCTCGGTGCCTGCCTCCCCGCGCGCCGCGTCGATCAGGTCGAGCTGCGCCGGGTCGTCCAGCAGCACCGTGATCGCGCGGGCGAGCTTGGGGTCCGAGGTCAGCTCCGCGTATCCGGCGCGGTCCGCGGACGGGTAGGCCAGCAGGATGTCGTCGACACCCGCCCGCGCCAGCCAGATCGACTCGGCGAGGGTGAAACTCATGACCCCCCGGAAGCCGTCCAGGCGCAGCACCCGCTCCAGCAGCGCCCGGCAGCGCACCGACTTGCTGGCGACCCGCACCGGCTTCCCTCCGGCGCGGCGGACCAGGTCCTCTGCGTTGGCGTCGAAGGCAGCGAGGTCCACGATCGCCAGCGGCGCGTCCAGATGGGCGGTGGCACGGTCGTAACGCGCCCGGTCAGCAGAGAGTGTCACCATGGGCGAAGACTGCCACACCGCCCCTACTTGCGGGTAGGCCCTGACGCTCAGCCCGCGGTGAGGGATTGGGCGGCGTCCACGGCCAGCGACTGCACCAGGGAGATCCCGTCGGACTCGGACGGATTGCCGTCCGAGAGCGTGGCGATCAGCAGCTCCTGCCCGTTCCGGTCGACCTCGCCGATGCTGTTGATCACCCACAGGCCGGTCGCGGAGCGCGGCAGCCAACCGTCCTTGTTGGCGAAGACCCCGGTCGCCGCGGCGCCGACCCCCCACTGCTGGTCGCTCTCCACCTGCGACATCAGCCCCTGGACATAGCTGCGGGAGGCGGCGGAGAGCAGCGAGTCGGAGGTGAACACCTGGCGCAGCAGCAGGAGTTGGTCGGCACTGGTGGTCGTCGTGAGCCCCCAGTTCCCTTCCGTTCCCCCGGAGGTCGAGGTCAGCCCGAAGCGCTTGTTCGCCGCGTTCAGGCCGTCCTCGTCGCCGATCTCGCCCCAGAGCGCGGTGGCGGAGTCGTTGTCGCTGTTCTCGATCATGGTGGTGGCCAGTTGTTCCTGGTCCTCCGTCAGCGTCGTGCCCTGGTCCTGGGCCTGCAGCAGCAGGGTGGCGAGGATGTCCATCTTGACGATGCTCGCGGTGGCGAAGCCGTGCCCGCTGCCGCCGTAGTCCAGCGACTGGCCGGTACTGAGGTCGGTGATCGCGACCGAGGCCGCGCCGTTGGCCTGCGCCACGTCGTTCCGCAGCGAGGGGTCGGCGGACGGCGCGGTGGGGGTCGGCGTGGGCGTGGCCTTGGGCGTCGGCTTCGGCGTGGCCTTGTCGACGGGTCCGGTTGACGCGGCGGCCGACTTCGGGTGCCTCTCGGCGGCATTGGAATGGCCTTGCAGCAGCAGCACAGTGATGATCCCCATAGCGGTGACCAGAGCGACTGTGCCGAGCAGGCGGGCAAAGGAAGCGCGTGTCTGCCACATGTCGGCTTACGTTAGAACGCGGTGCTTTGAGTCCCCTGAAGGCACTATGAACGTTCCCTCGGAGAAATGATCCGTTCCGGATCGACTACGCTCGCCGGGTGCAGCGGAAGAACATCCCCGACCCGGGGTTCTCGGGTGACGACGGCTCAGCAGACCCCCGACTCGCGGCGGCTCTGGCCCGCCATGCGGCGGAGCCATCGCCCGACAGCGAGCACGAACTGCTGGCGGCGCTCGTCGGCGCCCGGCTGATGGTCCCCATCGTGGCGATCCTCGGCGAGGTGGAGACCGACGCCGACGGCCTCAAGCACGACAAGTCCAGTGACATGGCGGTCCCCACCGTCACCGCGCCGGACGGACGCAAGGGCCTGCCGGCGTTCACCTCGCTCGAAGCGCTGGCCCGCTGGCGCGCCGACGCGCGGCCTGCCCCCGTCCCGGCGCGGCAGGCGGTCCAGGCCGCGTGGTCCGAGAAGGCCGACGCCCTGCTGATCGACCTGGCCGGTCCGGCCTTCTACGAGCTGTCCGGCGCGGCGATGCGGGCCGTCGCCGAGGGCAGGGTCATGGTCAGGGCGACGGACGACCCGATGGTGGCCGAGGCCGTGTGCGGGCTGCTGGCGCAGCATCCGGTCGTGCTGCGCGCCCATCTGCTGCCCAGCGGCGAGACGGACGCGCTGCTCGCGCTGGTGCCGGACCCGGCCGCGGACGCCGAGACCCTCGGCCCGGCGGTCCAGCAGCTCGCGGCGGCGCTGGCCGCCGACGAGCTGCTGCGGATCCGGTTGGACCGGGGCCTCGACCTGGCCGTCGTCCCCCCGTCCCCCTCCGAGCCCCCCACCCCCCTGTACACACGCGCTCAGCCGTAGATCAGCCGTGGACCGGCCCCCCGTACTCCCGGGGAGACCCGTGTCTCAGCCGTGGACCGGGCCGGTGCTGTGTCTTCTCGGGGGGCCACCCCCCGTGCCCCCGGGGGAGACCCGTGTCTCAGCCGTAGACCGGGCCGGTGAACTTCTCGCCCGGTCCGTGGCCCGGCTCGTCCGGGACGAGGGACGCCTCGCGGAAGGCCAGCTGCAGCGACTTCAGACCGTCCCGCAGGGGAGCGGCGTGGAAGTTGCTGATCTCGGGGGCGCCGGCGGTGACCAGCCCGGCCAGCGCGGTGATCAGCTTGCGGGCCTCGTCGAGGTCCTTGTGGGCCTCCCCGTCCTCCGCGAGCCCGAGGTTGACCGCTGCCGCGCTCATCAGGTGCACGGCCACGGTCGTGATGACCTCCACCGCGGGCACGTCGGCGATGTCGCGGGTCAGGTCGTCGAAGTCGGGGTTGTCGGTGGTCTCGGACTGGTCGTTCATGGAAGAGATTCGCCTCGCTGCAGGTGGGTGTCTGCTCCGAAGTCTGCCTGATGACCGGGGGAGCGCCCTAAGCAAACCCCGGGCAAAGGGGTGCGGACGGGCTGATTCGGACCACGACCCGGGGTGTAGTAGCATTACCCCTGACCGGCCAGGTACAGCCACGTCCCCGCAAGGAGACGGTGGCGGTTCCCGGCCCGCAAGTGGAGGCTCCCTCCCACCCGCATCGACTCAAGGGTCGTCGGGTTCCGGTCAGGCGGTCCGCGCTTCACCGCGCGAAACCACCTTGGGCATGCGTCACGGGCATTCATCGCCTGCGGCAGCATGCACCCGGTCATGTGAGCCCCGCTGCGTGTCATGCGGGGCTTTTTTCGTGCCCGCGGTTGTGAAGCGGCTCCGCCGCGGATACCGCGGCACGAATGAAGCCCTGCGTGGCGGTAACCAGTCCGCTGTTCACGCGACTGCCGCTGGCAGCCGCGAGGTGCAACCGAGGAGGATCCATTAGCACCGAGCCCCGCATCAACGACCGGATTCGCGTCCCCGAGGTGCGACTCGTCGGGCCCAGCGGTGAGCAGGTAGGCATCGTCCCGCTTGCCAAGGCCCTGGAACTCGCGCAGGAGTACGACCTGGATCTGGTCGAGGTCGCGGCGACCGCCCGGCCGCCGGTGTGCAAGCTCATGGACTACGGCAAGTTCAAGTACGAGTCCGCCATGAAGGCCCGTGAGGCGCGCAAGAACC
>Ga0302314_10005603_pt1 | contig 22862 bp, 20 predicted proteins | sample III_Palsa_N2_3_FD_200533 | JGI IMG/M metagenome (GOLD analysis project Ga0302314, IMG submission 200533) | Peat permafrost microbial communities from Stordalen Mire near Abisko, Sweden - III_Palsa_N2_3 | ecosystem: Environmental > Terrestrial > Soil > Palsa > Peat permafrost | place: Sweden... | reverse complement strand
CTACTGCGTCGGCGTTGCGTCCGGCGTTGACCAGGTAGTTTGCGAACAGCGCCGGCTGGAACTGGCCATAGATGTATTCGGCGGCCTGGGCCGTCAGCTTGTCGAGATCGCCCGCGCCGCCGGTGAACACCTTGGGCAGGAGATTGTCGCCGCGCACCGTCAGGACCAGGTCGCCGGTGTCGGTCTGCACCAGGTCGCCCTGGATGTGCAGGTCGTGGCCGAACCTGGCCTTCAGCATGCGGTCCAGGTCGCCCAGGGACAGGCCGGTCTCGGGCACCTCCACCTTGATGTCCCCGGTCCAGGCGTTGGACAGATTGCGTTTGGCCGCCGAGCTCCGGGTCGCCGCCTGCAGGCGGGTGAGCTGGTCGAGCAGGCCGCCGGCCACCACCTTGCCGGAGAGGCCCCGGGCCGCCAGCGCCGGCGGGGTGTCGAAGGTGTCGACCACCACCGAACGGGCGGAGAAGGCGTCGTAGACCATGACGCCCAGGCCGACGCCGATCACGACAAAGACCAGCGCGGTGAGCACCTGCATACCGTTGCGGATCCGCTGGCCGAACCGCCGGAGTCTGCCCTCTTGGGACTGGCTGTGCAGGTGGGAGAGGCGAAGCGCGCGCTGCTCCTCGATTTCAGCGGTCTGGGTCTTCAGCAGGTTGGACTGGTCGCGCAGGAACTGGGCCGCGGCGCGCGCGACCTCGGGATCGTGCTTGGCCTGTTCCTCGGCCAGAGCGGCGGCGAACGCCTCGGCGCTGACCCGGGCCTCGGCGGCCTCCGCCTCGGCCTTCTCCTCCTCGCCCCCGAGCAGGCCGCCCAACAATCCCTCCGCCATCGGACGCCCCAATACCGCTATTGGCGAGCAGTCTTGTTCGGTTCAGGCCGGACGGCAAGGCCTGAGCGCCGGAGGAGGCGGTGCGACGGTCGCTGGGGCCGCCGTATGTCGGGGCGCGAAGTTGTTTTCCTTCTCCCGCAAGGGCAGAAGGGGACCGATTACTTCTCCGGATGCACCAGCGCCTGGTACGTGAGCGTCCTGGCTTGGCCTCCCAGGTCATCCCCGCCGGCGCCGCCCACGCGTTGGATCATCCCCACGAACAGGACGTCATTGGTGGGGTCGATCCAGCGGACGCGGGAGTGGCCGGAGTGGCGCGAGTGGCTCGGCTGCCGCGCCGCGTCAGGCACGGTGGCGCCGAGGGGCTTCCCGGCGAGCAAACGGTTCAGGCCGAGGTAGGGGCGAATGCGCGGCGGCCGGCGAGACGCAAACCCCGGCGATCGCCGCTATCTCCCGACCGCCAAAAAAATTCGTTGGATGATGTCGATTTCCGAAAGCGCCGTTCGTCGCTTCGATGGTGGGCCGATGGGGCCGGCTCTGACAGGGAGATGGACGATGCGTGTGATGGTGCTCGTGAAGGCGACAGACGAAAGCGAAAACGGCTCAAGCAACAGGCCCGAGATGTTCGAGGCGATGGGCAGATTTAACGAGGAGCTGGTCAATGCCGGCGTCCTGCTCACCGCGGACGGCCTTACGCCCTCCTCGAAGGGCAAGCGTATCGCGTTTGAAGGCGCCAGCCGCACGGTGATCGACGGACCGTTCGCCGAGACCCGCGAGCTGGTCGCCGGGTTCTGGATCTGGGAGGTCAAGGACATGGACGAGGCGGTCGCCTGGGTGAGGCGCTGCCCAAATCCCATGCCGGGGCCAAGCGAGATCGAAATCCGGCCGATGGCCACGATGGATGACTTCCAGGAGATGCTGACGCCGGAGGCCAAGGACATCAATGACCGCATAAACGGCAAGCTCGGCGCCGCCTGATCGCGCCGGCGCCCGGCTTGTCTCCGCGGCGGCCTTGGCCGAAAAGGCGACATGACCGCAAGCGAGACGCACAGCGCAGGCGAAACGAATCGGGCGATTGAAGCGACCTTTCGACTCGAACGGGCCAGGCTGATCGCGGGTCTGGCCCGGATGGTGCGCGATATCGACCGGGCCGAGGAACTGGCGCAGGACGCCCTGGTCATCGCTCTGTCCGAATGGCCCAGGACCGGCGTTCCGGCCAATCCCGGCGCCTGGCTGATGACCACCGCAAAGCGCCGCGCCATCGACGCCATCCGCCGCGACGGCATGCGGATACGCAAGCACGAGGAGATCGCGCGGGAGCTGGACGGCGCGGCCGAAGCGATCGAGACGTCCATGAACGAAGATCTTGGTGACGAGCTGCTGGGCCTCATCTTCACGGCCTGTCATCCCATACTGTCGGCCGACGCCCGCGCGGCGCTCGCCCTGCGCGTCATCGGCGGCCTGACGACGGAGGAGATCGCCCGGGCGTTCCTGTCGAACGAGCCCGCGATCGCCCAGCGCATCGTCCGCGCCAAGAAGACGATCGGAAACGCCGGGCTCGCCTTCGAGGCGCCGCGCGGGGCCGAACGGGCGGCGCGGCTGTCCTCGGTGCTTGAGGTGGTCTACCTCATCTTCAACGAGGGCTATGTGGCCACGGCGGGGGACGACCTTGTCCGGCCGAGCCTGTGCCAGGAGGCGCAGAGACTGGGCCGCATGCTGGCCGGCATGATGCCGCAGGACGCCGAGGTGTTCGGCCTACTGGCCCTGATGGAGATCCAGGCCTCGCGCTTGTCGGCGCGCGTGGGTCCGGACGGCGCCCTCGTGCCGTTGTCGGAACAGAATCGCACGCGCTGGGACCAGCTGCTGATCCGCCGGGGCCTTGACGCCCTGGCCCGCGCCGAAGCGCTCGGGGGCGCCACGGCGGACGGTTGCGGGCCCTTTGCGTTGCAGGCGGCGCTGGCCGCCTGCCATGCGCGCGCGCGGCGTTGGGCCGATACCGACTGGCCCCGCATTGCCGCGCTCTACGACCGGCTGCGCGTCGTGACGCCCTCACCGGTGGTCGACCTCAATCGAGCGATCGCCCACAGCATGGCCTTCGGGCCTGAAGCGGGCCTGGCGCTGGTGGACGAGATCGCCGACGCCGCCGCCCTGCGCGACTACGCGCCGCTGCCGGCGGCCAGGGGCGACTTTCTGTTCCGGGCCGGCCGGCTGGCCGAGGCGCGCTGCGAATTCGAGGCCGCGGCCAGGCTCACCCGCAACGCGCGGGAAGCGGCCTTTCTCCTCGCCCGCGCGGACGCTTGCGGCTGAGAGCGTCGACGTCATCGATGGCGATCGCCAAGGACCGGGACGAGCGGTCGAAGCGTCGCCTTCCGCGTGTGGCCTACTTCTCCGGATGCACCAGCGCCTGGTACGTGAGCGTCCTGGCCTGGCCTCCCAGGTCGTCCCCACCCGTGCCGCCCATGCGCTGGATCATGCCGACGAACAGGACGTCGTTTGTGGGGTCGATCCAGAACCAGGTGCCGGCGGCGCCGCCCCAGCTCATGGTGTCCTTGCCTTCGTTCAGGCCCGCCGCGCGCGGGTCCTTCACCACCATGAAATCCAGGCCAAAACCCACCGCCTCGTTGAAGCGGGCGCCGCTGGTGCCGTTGGTGTTGATCAACACGCTGTGGGGCACGACGTTGGTGTCCATCAGCTCGATGGAGGAGGGGCTGAGGATGCGCACCCCGTCCAGTTCGCCCTTGTTCAGCATCATCTGGCAGAAGCGGGCGTAGTCGATGGTGGTGGAGACCATCCCGCCGCCGCCAGATTCCATCAGCGGCGGCTTGGTGTAGTCGGGCATCTTGTTCCCGAACAGGTCCTGGGCGTCGACGATCTTGCCTGTGGCCTTGTCGCCGACATAGACGGCGGCCAGTCGCCCGCCCGCGCCGGGGCGGGTCAGGAAGCCGGTGTCCTTCATCTTCAGCGGTTTGAAGACGTTCTCTTCCAGGAATTGGCCCAAGGTCTGGCCGGACAGCTTCTCGATGATGTAGCCCTGGATATCCACGGCGCTGGAATAGGACCAGTCGGTGCCCGGCTGGTACATCAGCGGGATGGTCGCCGTGCGGTCGATCATCTCCTGCAGGCCGTGCGAGGCCAGCACGCCCTTCTTCCGATACAGCTTGTCCACCGGGTGGGTGTCGCCCAGGCCATAACCGAAGCCGGCCGTGTGGCTCATCAGCTCGCGCATGGTCGGCGGGCGTTTCATCGGCTCGGTGGTAATGTTCCCGTCCTTGTCGACGCCGGTCATCACCGTGAGGTTCTTGAACTCCGGCACGTAGCGGGTGACCGGATCGTCCAGCCGCCACTTGCCCTGCTCGAACAGGATCATCATGCCGACGCCGGTGAGCGGCTTGGACATGGAATAGATGCGGAAGATCGCGTCTTTGGTCATCGGCGCCCCGGTGGCGAGGCTGGCCTTCCCATAGGTCTTGAACTCGACGATCTTGCCGTGGCGGGCCAGCAGGGTGGTCATGCCGGCGACCCGGCCGTCCGCGACCACGGAGGCCATATAGTCGTCCAGCAGCTTCAGCCGCCCGGCGTCGAAGCCCTCGGCGGCGGGGCTTGTGGCCATGGCCAGCGAGGCGTCAGCCTTGGCGGGCGCGGCGATGGCTGGCGCGATGGGTGACAGGATAAGCGTGATCGCGGTCATGGCCGCGGTGATGCGGGCGTGGTGCATGGATTTCCCCCTTTTCTTGGTCAGCCAAGCTTAGAGGCCCGGCGCGACGTCGCAAAGGTCTTCCGGTTACAAACTGTTCACGCCCGGTTCACTGGCGCGACGCCCCCATGCCGCCTATCTGAGCGGCGTCATCAAGCGGAACTGGCCATGGCCCTGATCGTCCTCGTTGTCATCCTGATCGTCATCGGCGGCTTGCTGGCGGGCGTCTACAACCGGCTCGTCGGCCTGCGCCAGAACGCCAACCAGGCCTTCGCCGACATCGACGTGCAGCTGAAGCAGCGCCAGGACCTGGTGCCCAACCTGGTCGAGACCGTGAAAGGCTACGCCGCCCATGAGAAGGGTACTCTGGAGGCCGTCACCAACGCCCGCGCCGCCGCGGCGGCCGCGCCGAACGTGGAGCAGCGGGTGCAGGCGGAGAACGCCCTGTCAGGCGCGCTGCGCCAGCTGTTCGCCGTGGCCGAGGCCTATCCGGACCTGAAGGCCAATGCTGGCTTCATGCAGTTGCAGGGCGAGCTGTCGGACATCGAGAACAAGCTCGCCGCCGCGCGCCGGTTCTTCAACAATGCGGTCAGCGAGTACAACGCCTCGATCCAGCAATTCCCCGCAGTGCTGCTGGCCGGCGCGATGGGCTTCCAGCAACGGCCATTCTTCGACCTGGGCGAGAACCGCGCGACGGCCGAGGCCGCGCCCCAGGTCAAGTTCTAGGGGCGCCTTACCGTGCAGGCCGTCGGCCTTCAGACGTACATCTGGAACAACAACCTTCGCTCGATCGTGCTGCTGGCGGGGTTTCCGGTGCTGCTGCTGGTGCTGCTCTACGCGGTCCAGTTGGTGCTGCTGGGGACGGGCTTTGAGCGTTTGCCCTACCATGGCTCGCTGAACGACGATTTCGCCTATGCGATGGTCGCCACCATCCAGAGCCTGCCGCTGGCCATCGGCGTGGCGGCGATCTGGTTCGTGATCGCCTATTTCGGCAACCAGACGATCATCGACCTGGCCACGGGCGCCCGGCCAGTGGAACGGCGCGACAATCCCGATCTCTACAACCTGCTTGAAAACCTCTGCATCTCGCGCGGGATCAAGACGCCAACCCTGCGGATCATCGACGATCCGGACCTCAACGCCTTCGCCAGCGGCCTGCATGAGGGCCAGTTCTCGATCACCGTGACGCAAGGGCTGCTGGACAGCCTGGGCCGGGACGAACTGGAGGCGGTGCTGGGCCACGAACTGACCCACATCATCAACCGCGATGTGCGCACCATGATCATCGCGGCGGTGTTCGCCGGCATCATCAGCCTGGTGGCGCAGGTGATCGCCCGCATGTTGTGGTTTCGCGGCGGCGACCGGGATGACCGCCGCGGCGGCGGCATCCTGATGATTGTCGGGATCGTTGCGGCGGCCATCGCCGGCCTGCTGGCGGTGGTGATCCGGCTGGCGATTTCGCGCCGGCGCGAATTCATCGCCGACGCCGGCTCGGTGGAGCTGACCAAGAACCCCGATGCGATGATCTCGGCGCTACAGAAGGTCTCCGGCCACGCCCACCTGGATGCGCCCGAGGAGGTGAGGGGCCTGTTCCTGGAGAATCGCGAGGACGGCCTGTTCGGCCTGTTCTCGACCCATCCGCCGATCGAGGCCCGGATCGCCGCCCTGGTCCAGTACGCCGGGGGACGAATCAGCGAAGCGCCGGCGCCCGTGGCGAGGCCGGCGCCTGTTACCGCCGCCCCACCATCCCCGACGCAGGGCGATCCTGGGCCGTGGGGCGACCACCCCACCGGGCCGTGGGGCTAGCTAGGGCTGGACCTTCCGCGTCCAGGCCTTTTCGCGGTCGCGCTTGCTCATGGGGACCCAGCCGCCGGGGCGCAGGATCTCGACCGGATTGAAGCGGGCCTTGTAGGCCATCTTCTGGCTGCCCGCGACCCAGTAGCCCAGATAGACGTAGGGCAGCGCGGCGGCCTGCGCCTGGGACACATGGTCCAGGATGATGAAGGAGCCCAGGCTGCGCTTGGCCATCGCCGGGTCATAGAAGCTGTAGACCAGCGACAGGCCGTCGCCGAGCATGTCCACCAGCACGCAGGCCACCAGGTCGCCGGGGCCGCGATCGTCGGAGGGCGCGCGGAACTCCACCAGATGGGTCCGCGCCGTGGTGTACTCGACCATGGCCACATAGTCCGGCCAGGTCATGTCTGCCATGCCCCCCTCGGCGTGGCGCGCCAGCAGGTAGCGGCGCAGTAGTTCGAACTGCTCCATGGTCGCCTCGGCCTCGACCAGATGGCGCGACAGGTCGGCGTTGCGGTCCAGCACCCGCCGCTCGGAGCGGGAGAAGGGATAGCGTTGGGCGGGGATACGGGCGGAGACGCAGGCGTCGCACATCTCGCAGGCCGGCCGGTAGGCGATGTTTTGCGAGCGCCGGAAACCGATCTGGGTCAGGGCGTCATTGACCGACGCGCCGTCGGACAGCGGCAGGTGCGCGAAAACCTTCCGCTCCTCGCGCCCCGGCAGGTACGGGCAGGGCGAGGAAGCCGTCAGGAAGAACCGTAGCTGGCGTGTCGCAAAATGGTGGGTCACGGGACGCGCTGAAGTGAACTCGACAACCCGATTAGGACAAAAGCTGCACTATCCCGCAAGGGCCTGATTGACGCGGTCTCCTACGGTTGATGTTCAGGCGGCAAAACCGGCTTGTCTCTCAGCAGAACAATGGCGATGCGCCGGTTTCCGGGCAAGGTCGGGTCGTCGGGAAACAGCGGATCGGAGGCGGCCTTGCCGGCCACCTGATAGATTCGGTCCGGGTCTACCCCCGCGGCTTCCATGACCTGGCGCGAGGCGTCGGCGCGGCCCGACGAGAGCTGCCAGTCGCCGGCCGATTTGGAGCCGTTGGCGTTGGCGCTGGTGTGGCCGGAAATGGTGATGCGGTTGGGCAGCCGCTGGACGATCTTCGCCACCGCCTGCAGCAAAAGCCGCGCCCGGTCGTTGGGCTTGGTCGAGCTGGCGTCGAACATCGAGCGGCCTTCCTGGTCGACCAGCTGGATGCGCAGCCCCTCCGGCGTCTGGTCGATCAGGATCTGCTTTGACAGCTCCGCCAGTTCCGGCATGTCCTGCATGGCCTGGCGCAGGGACTGGGCCGCGCTCTGGAAGGCGGCGTCATCGCGCTTTTCAAGGGCGTCGCGCAAAGCCTGGTCGGTGGCGGTGTCGAGGGTCGACGCGCCGCCGCCCTTGGTGCTCTGGCCGGAGTCCCGCGTCGAGGGCGGCGCGGTGGGCGCAAGCTGTTCGATGGTCGCCTGCGAACCGTTGGCCTTGGCCCCATCATCGCCCAGCGCGGTGCCCGCCAGGATGCCGCCGGAGCCCGAGGTGGATTGGGAGACGCTGGCGGGGGCGAAATAGTCGGCGATGCCGCGTTTCTGCTGCGGGCTGGTGGTGTTGATCAGCCACATCAGCAGGAAGAAGGCCATCATCGCGGTCACGAAGTCGGCGTAGGCGACCTTCCACGCGCCGCCGTGGTGACCGCCGCCGATCACCTTCTTGACCTTCTTGATCATGATGGGTCTGTCGCTGGCAGACATGAACGGCCCTCAAACCCTTAGGAAGCGAGGCGTTCATGGTGAAAGGACAGCGTTAAGATGCTGTTGCCGTCAGCCGAATTTGAGCATCCGGCGCGCCATCATTTGCCGTCCACCGAGAAGGCCAGCAGGACGTTGTTGCCGTTGCCGCCGGTGTTGGCCGCGCCGTTGAAGCCGGACATGGTGTAGACCATCCCATCGGCGATGGCGGGGCCGAGGCCGTCGATGCTGCCGCCGGGCTGGCCCTTCACGGCGTTCACCGTGTCGTAGGTCTGGGCGGTGGTGCTGAACGCCCAGATCACCTTGCCGGTCCTGGCGTCATAGGCGCGGAACCAGCCGTCCATCGTGCCGGAGAACACCACCCCCGGCATGGCCGCCGGCGCGGCGGACTGGGCGCGAATGCAGGCGCCTTGCGAATAGTCGGTGGAACGGTCACCCGCATAATGGCAGGGCGCCTTGGGAGCCGGGTCGGACCAGAGGATCTTGCCGGTGAAGGGGTTCAGCGCGGTGATGCCGGGCTTGCCCGCCGGTCCGCCCGCGCCCACCGGAACGCCCGGCAGCTCGCCGAGCAGGTTGATGATGTCCGACACCGGCGCGAACAGGGCGTGGGTGTCTGTCGCCAGGCCCCACTCGATCCCGCCCAGCGCAGAGCCAGCCCCGACCTGGGTCTTCCAAAGCAGCTTGCCGGTGTCGGGATTGAAGCCATAGGCGATCCCCGACTTCTGTCCCGCCAGCAGCACCTGCTTGCCGTGGGCGCCGGTGAACAGGATCGGCGTTGAGCCGAAGTCATAGTCCGGTCCCTGCGGGGTGTTGCAGTTGGGGCCGCGATGGGCCGGGTCGTCGCAGCCCATGACGAAGTTGTCGTGCTCGGTGACCTGGGTGCTCCAGCGAATCTTGCCGGTTTTCATGTCGAGGGCCATCACCGCGTCGTCGCCCTTGGTCGGCGCGTCCGTGTAGCTGTCGCCGGTGGCGATGTAGATCACACCGCGCTTGGCGTCGGCGGTGGGCGCCGACCAGAGCGCGCCGCCGGCCGGTCCGTGGCGCTCGACGCCGGCGGGGTTCGGGCCCAGCGAGTGCATCGGCTCGTTGATGGTGTAGGTCTTCCACAGCTGCTTGCCGGTCTTGAGGTCCAGCGCGACGATCGAGCCGCGGAACGAGCAGCAGGGATAGGTCTTCTGCATCGCCGCGGCTTCCTCGCCGGAGCTGAAGGGGACGAAGACCCGGTCGCCCGACACCACCAGGGCGCCGCCGACGCTGGAAGCGGGATGAGTCTCTAGCGCCTCGCTCTTCCAGATTTCCTGGCCGGTCTGGGCGTCCAGGGCGTGCACGAAGTGGCCGGCGCCGATGAAGGTCGCCCAGCCGCTCGGCGAGATGCTCGACTTAACGATCATCGGGGTGCTGCGCGAGCCCAGACTCGGGATCACCCAGTGGACACAGCCGGTCTTGGCGTCGAGGGCGTAGAACTTGCCGCTGCGGTTGGTGACGAACAGCCAGTCGCCGACGATGGTGGGCGCGCTGCCGCCGCTCATGGTGAAGGCCCATTTGACCTTCAGGCGCGGAACCTCGGCGGCGGTGAGGCCCGGGTTTGGCTGGTAGCGGCTCGAGGCGGCGTCCTGGCCCATCCGGTTCCAGTCCGACGGCCCGGAATGGATCGGCGGATTGACCTCGCACATCTTGTCGACGCCGACCGGCGCGACCGCGCCTCGGCGTCGTCGGCCATCGCCTCCGCCAGACGCGCTGGCGGTTGGCGTCAGATAGGCGGCGACGGCGGCGATCTCATCCTTGCTCAGGCCCTTGGCCATGGGCGCCATTTCGCCGTCGGTGAGGACGGCGACGACGTTGGCGCGCGGGTAGGCGGCGATGGTGGCGCGGCTGGGCGCATGCTCGATCGGCGGCTCGTGGCAGGCTTTGCAGCGCTGCACGAAGATGGCCTCGCCATTGGGCGGAACGACCGCGGCGGGAGGGGTCGCGACAGGCGGCGGCGCAGCAGCGGGCGAGGCGGGCGTTTGAGCGATCGCCGGGGCGCTCGCAAATCCGAACGCGGCCGCGATCACACTCGCGGCGATCCATGTCCTGGTGCGCATTCGATCCCCCCTTGGAATCTCTATCTTGATCCCGGCTTAACCGGCTTGTTTTGCAGCGGTGTTTCCGGATCAGCCGGTCAATGCTTGTGTTGTCTCATACACCCAGGCGCCGTCCGCGCGCTGGATAAAGCCGTTGTCGCGATAGAGATTGCGCACCGGCGTATTGCGCGGCGTCTCGATGATCCGGCCCAGCAGCCCGCCGCCGGCCGCGTCGATGACGGCCCGCAGGAACCTGTGCTCGACGCCCATGCCCAGGACGCGGCAGCTCATGGCGAACCCGGTGATCTCGCCGGCTTCCACGATGGCGGCGCCGACAAGCCCGTGGTCTCCAAAGCGGTCGCTCACCTGCAGCGAGAAGGCCCTGGCTTGATCGCTCGCGAGCAGCGCCGAGAGTTCGGCTGACGCGAAACGGCGGCCGGTGGCGTTGAACTGGGTGGTGCGCTGGAACAGCTCTTCGATCCGGCCAAGGTCGTCTTGGGCGTTCAGCGGCTCGATCCTGCACTGGATCTGCAACGAGGAGACATAGTCAGCCTCCGAGGTGACCTCGCGGCGGACATGCTGACGAACCAGCTGGGCCTTGACCAGGTCGGTGCGAGCCGCCGCCTCCCGGCTCACGCGCGGGGTCTGCAGGCGAGGATCGTTCAGCAGGCGCGCGCGCAGGCCGAACGGGTTCTCGCCCCAGACCTCGATCTCGGGCAGCCGCTGGCGCACCCGGTCGCGCTCGACGGGATGATCGTCGATGAACAGGAAATTTTCCAGCGCAAAGCCCAGTTCGTCGGCGATGGAGGCGATGTTCTCGACCTTGTCGCCCCAGTTGACCCGCCAGGTGACGAAGTCGTCCGGGGTCAGCAGCCGCTCCCGCGGATAGTGATCCGCGTAGGCCCATAGCTCGCGAACGGTCGCCTCGTCGTTCTTGCTGACGCAGGCCAGGACGACGCCGCGCCGCTTCAACGCCAGCAGCGCCTCGTGCAGGCCGAAATAGAGACCGACATAGGAAAACGGGCTGCTGATCGCCGGATCGAAGGCGAACGGCGCGCCGGTCTCCGCCAGCACGCCGGGCCAAAGCGTGCCATCCAGGTCGACGATGACGCACTTCTTCTGGCCGACGCCGAGGGCGGTGACGATGGCGTCGACATGGGTCTTCGCCATCGCCCGCTCGCGCAGGTAGGGATCGCCGCCGACGAGTTCGGCGAGGGGGCTGGCGTCCGGAAAAATATCGTGGACGGCGGCCTTCTCGGAGGCCGGCCGCTGCAGCATCCAGCCGGGCGAGCCGAAATGGGTGAAGGCGACCTGGCCGTCGTCCAGCATCTTCGCGGCGCCGGCCGCGCCGAGGGCGGCGGCGACGTCGACCACATGGACGTCGGAGAACTGCTCGACCAGATCCGCCAAGGCGACATTGGCGAGGCGGAACCGGTTGCGGTGGCCATTCAGGCCGCGCTCGGCCATGCCCAGCGGCTGGACCGTGGGCTCCGGCAGATTGTCGATCAGGATCGGCGCGGCGCTATGCCGGCGCAGGCCGTCGATGACCTGCCGGGCTTCGGCGATATGGGCGGCGTAAGGGACTGTATCGGCGCCGGGCGCCATGGGCTCGGCGATGGCGTGCCGCGACCGCAGGGCGCCGACCAGGATGACGTCGTGCCGGCGTTCGGCGGCGAGGCGAACATCGTCCGGAAACGTGGCGACCACCTCAAGGTCGACCCCCCGTGTCGCGGCCTCTTGGCGCAGGAAGTCGGACTCCATCTGCAGATCGCAGTCGCCCAGCACCAGGGCGGTGATCTTGCGTCCGGTCCGCGTGAGGTCGTCGACGCTCAGCGGCGCGCTGGCGGCCCAATAGTCTTCACCGCCGGCCTGCCGCTCCCGGCGATAGGCGTCCAGCAGGGCGTCGGGATCGCGTCCGTGGGTCGGCGAAAGGGCGGCCGAGGCCTCGGCAAGCTCCTCGTCGGCGGACTTCTGGGTCAGGATCTCCTGTTCGGTCAACGCCGACAGCAGATTGACCAGCCCCTCCGGCGTGGCCGGCGTCAGCCTGGCGAGCTCGGCGAAATCCTCGGGCAGGGCGCGCGGCGTGGCGAAAAAGTTGATGATCGCCGCCAGGCCCGCGTCCACCACGCGCCGCTGCTGGCTGACCGCATGGACCAGCAGGATGCGTCCATCACCGACCGGTATCTGATGCAGGAATCTCGACCGGCGAAGGATCACTTGGGCTACGTCCCGCGTGGCGAAGGCTTCGATAGAACCCCGATTCCCGCTGTGTCCCTATGCGCCCAGTAGCCCCGCCGCGCGTTCGGCGAAATAGGTGATTACGCCGGCGCAGCCCGCGCGCTTGAACCCGGACAGGCTCTCCAGGATCGCGCGTTCCTCGTCGATCCAGCCGTTGCGGGCTGCGGCCATCAGCATGGCGTACTCGCCGGAGACCTGGAAGGCGAAGGTGGGCACGTGGAAGGCCTCGACCACGCGCCGGACGATGTCGAGGTAGGGCATGCCCGGCTTGACCATCACCATGTCCGCGCCCTCGGCGATGTCCATGGCCACCTCGCGCAGGGCCTCGTCGGAGTTGCCGGAGTCCATCTGGTAGGTGCGCTTGTCGCCGGGGTTTTCCACAGAACCACCTCCGAGTTTCCCTGAGCCGATCGCCTCGCGGTAGGGCCCGTAGAAGGCCGAGGCGTATTTGGCGGCGTAGGACATGATCATCACATCCTGATGGCTGGCGGCCTCCAGCGCGGCGCGCAGGGCGCCGACGCGGCCGTCCATCATGTCGGAGGGCGCCAGGATGTCGGCCCCGGCGGCGGCCTGCATCAGGCCCTGTTCCACCAGCCGCTCGATCGTCGCGTCGTTGAGAATGCGGCCATTCTCGATCAGGCCGTCGTGGCCGTGGTCGGTGAAGGGGTCCAGCGCTACGTCGCACATGATCCCGACCTCCGGCGCGGCGTCCTTCATGGCCTTCACCGCCGTGGCGATCAGGCCGTCGGGATTGCCCGCCTCGCGGCCGGCGGCGTCCTTCTTGGCGCCGTCGATGTGCGGAAAGACCGCGATGGCGGGGATGCCCAGAGCCCGGGCGCGCACGGCGGCCTTGGCGGCTTCCCGCACCGACAGGCGGTCGACCCCAGGCATGGCGGCGACGGGGACCCGATCCTCTACCCCATCGTGCACCACCATCGACCAGATCAGATCGTTGGGCGCCAGGGTGGTCTCCCGCACCAGCCGGCGCACCCAGTCGGCCTGGCGCAATCGGCGCAGGCGCAGGGCGGGGTAGGGCGCGAGAGGGGCGCCGGTCATGACGAACTCCGAGAAGGCACAGGCCTAAGTCGGGGTCTGGCGGATCGAGCGCTGGGATGCAAGGCGCGAAAAGCCGTAGGCCGAGGTCACGAACAGCCACAGGCCGGTCATCACCCCCAGGACGCCGGCGGCGGCGAACATGGCGATGGTGGCGGTGTCGATCCGGATCGGCGGCAGGGTCGTCGTGTCCCAGCCGTTCCAGCGGCTGTGCACCGCCGTCGCCACCACCTGCGCCATCATCCAGGCGATGCCGGCGAAGGCGGACAGGGCGGCCAGCAGGGTCAGGGCGAATCCGACCCAGAAGATGAAGATCTGGAAGCGGTGATGGCCGGCGATGAACGGCGCGACCTCCCGCCGCTTGGCGTAGGCGATCGCCACCGCGATCAGGGCCGGAAGCCCGGCGAAGAACACCGCGAAAAACAACAAGCCGTAGGCCAGGAGCGCCAGGTTGCGGTCGACGTCATCTGGGGGGGCGGATCTGGCGCCGTCTGTCACTGCAGCGATGGTCCGTTCTAGGTCTTGCGCCGCGCCGCGGCCTGACGATTCCTTAGCTTGCGCTCTTGACGGCGCTTGCTCAACCTTCATCTGTGCGGGCGATTTTCGCCAGATCAAGGCCAGATCAAGGAACCTGATGGACTTTTCGCTCAACGACGACCAGCGCGCGATCGAAGACGCCGCGCGCAGCTTTGCGGCCAGCGAACTGGCGCCGCATTCCGCGCGCTGGGACGCCGAGGAGGTGTTTCCGGTGGAGACCCTGCGCGCCGCCGCGGCCCTTGGATTTGCTGGGATTTATGTGGATCCGGAGGTCGGCGGTTCCGGTCTTGGGCGGCTGGACGCGGCGATCATCTTCGAGGCGCTGGCCTATGGCGACGTCTCCACCGCCGCCTTCCTGTCGATCCACAACATGGCCTCCTGGATGATCGACCGGTTCGGGTCCCAAGCCCTGCGCGAGCAATACCTGCCACGCCTGACGACCATGGAGCTGATCGCCTCCTACTGCCTCACCGAGCCGGGATCGGGGTCGGACGCCGCCGGACTGCGCACCACCGCTGTGCGCGACGGCGATCATTATGTGCTGAACGGATCGAAGGCCTTCATCTCCGGCGCGGGCGTTTCGGACCTCTATGTGGTCATGGTCCGCACCGGCGAGGCCGGCGCGCGCGGGGTTTCGGCCCTGGTCGTCGAGAAGGGAACGCCGGGGCTGAGCTTCGGCGCCAACGAGCGCAAGATGGGCTGGCGCAGCCAGCCGACGGCGCAGGTCAATTTCGACAACTGCCGCGTGCCGGTCGCGGGCCGGATCGGCGAGGAGGGCGAAGGCTTCAAGTTCGCCATGGCCGGCCTGGACGGCGGCCGGCTGAACATCGCCGCCTGCGCCCTCGGTGGCGCGGGCCTGGCCTTCGACGCCGCCAAGTCGCACCTGGAGACGCGCCACCAGTTCGGCCGGCCGCTGAAGGAATTCCAGGCGCTGCAGTTCCGGCTGGCGGATATGGCGACCGAACTGGAAGCGGCCCGATTGATGGTCCGGCGCGGCGCCGCGGCCATGGACGCCAAGGATCCGGCCGCCACCCGCCTGTGCGCGATGGCCAAACGCTTCGCCACCGACGCCTGCTTCGAGGTCGCCAACCAAGCGCTGCAGCTGCATGGCGGCTACGGCTATCTGAAGGACTATCCGCTGGAGCGGATCGTCCGCGATCTGCGGGTGCATCAGATCCTGGAAGGCGCCAACGAAATCATGCGCGTGATCATTGCGCGGGAGCTGTTCCGGTCGTGAACACAGACGCCGAAGTTATCGCCCGCATCAAAGGCCAGGTCGGCCGCCTGACGCTCAATCGTCCGGCGGCGCTCCACGCCCTTAACACCGGCATGTGCGAGATCATGATCGAGGCGCTTGCCGCCTGGGAGAACGATCCCGCTGTTACGCTCATCCTGCTCGACCACTCCGGCGAGCGCGGTTTCTGCGCCGGCGGGGACATCCGTATGCTGGCCGACAGCGGCGCCGGCGACGGCGTCCAGGCGCGGCGGTTCTTCTTCACCGAGTACCGGCTGAACGAACTGCTGCACCGCTACGCCAAGCCGGTGGTGGCGATCATGGACGGCGTCACCATGGGCGGCGGCGTCGGGCTGTCGATGCCGGCGCGCTATCGGATCGCGACGGAGCGGACCACCTTCGCCATGCCGGAGACGGGAATCGGTCTGTTCCCAGACGTGGGCGGCGGCTGGTATCTGCCTAGGCTGCCGGGCAAGGCCGGGCTCTGGCTGGCGCTCTCCGGCGCGCGGCTGAAGGCGGCGGACTGCCTTGAACTGGGCATCGCGACGCATATCGTGGAGAGCCCGCGGGTGGCCGCGCTCAAGGACGCGATCATCGCCGAGCCCCACAGGATCGACGACCTGCTGCCGGCCTATGGCCCCATCGTCGCCGACGCGCCCATCCGCGCCCTGCGTAATGACATCGACCGCCTGTTCGCCGGCGACACCGTCGAAGCAATTTTCGCGGCGCTGGTCGCCGACAGGGGCGAATGGGCCGCCGATCAGCTCAAGAGTCTCAAAACCAAGTCGCCGCAGACCCTGAAGGTGGCGCATCGCCAGTTGCGCCTCGGCGGGGCCATGCCCAGCTTCACCGAGAACATGGCGATGGAATACCGGATCGGCGCCCGCGTGGTCGCCCGGCACGATTTCATCGAAGGGGTGAGGGCGGTGATCATCGACAAGGACAACGCCCCGCTCTGGAAGCCCGACACGATCGAGGGCGTCACCGACGCGATGCTGGACGAGATTTTCGCGCCCCTGCCTGCCGGCCAGGAATGGACTCCGTTGCCTTGATTTCGAATGCGCTTCGGCGCTGAAGTAGACCCAACGGGAGGAAGACCAATGCGGCTATCCATGAAGACGCTGCCAATGAAAGCGTTGTTTTGCGGCGCGGCGCTCGCCGGGGTTCTGGCGGGAGCCTTCGCCGTGGCGACCATCGCCGCGGCGCCGGGCTACATCACCGCCGCGGTGGCCGATCCGGGCCGTCCGGATGCGGACAAGGCGCGGGACCCCTTCCGCAAGCCCGTGGAGATGATGGACTTCGCGCGCATCCACCCCGGCGAGACGGTGGTCGAACTGATCCCGGGCAAGTTCTATTTCACTCGTATCCTCAGCAAGATCGTCGGTCCCGCCGGCCACGTCTACGCAGCGGCGCCCGGAGGCGGCGGCTCGGGCGATGCGAAGGCTGCGGCAGTCAGCCTGTCATCTGATCCCAACTACAAGAACGTGAGCGATGTCACGCTTCCGGGCGGGCTGAACTCGGTCGGCCCAGTGGATGTGATCTGGACCGCTCAGAACTACCACGACTTCCACCTGGCGCGGCTGAAACTCGACGTGCCGGCGTTCGACAAGCTGATGTTCAGCATCCTGAAGCCGGGCGGCGAGTTCATCATCATCGACCACGCCGCTGTCGCCGGCACCGGGCTGGATGTCCCCGACAAGCTGCACCGGATCAACGAGGATATCGTCAAGCGGGAGGTCGAGAGCGCCGGCTTTGTGCTGGAAGGCGAGACCGACGTGCTGCGCAATCCCGCCGATCCTCGCACGGCCCTGGTGTTCGATCCCTCGATCCGGGGCCACACCGACCAGTTCGTGCTGCGCTTCCGCAAACCCAAGTAGGCCCCGAGGTCAGTTCATGAAGGTAGCGTTCATCGGCCTGGGCAATATGGGCGGCGGCATGGCCGCCCGGCAGGCCACGGCCCAGCGCGGCGTCGCGGCGTTCGATCTGTCGCCGGCGGCGCTGGATCGCGCCGCGGCGGCCGGCTGCGTCAAAGCAGCGTCAGCCGCCGAGGCGGTGCAGGGCGCCGAGGCGGTGATCACCATGTTGCCGGCCGGAGAGCATGTGCGGCGCCTCTACGCCGAGGCGATCTTGCCGAACGCGCCCAAGTCGGCGCTGCTGATCGACTGCTCGACCATCGACGTCGAAAGCGCCCGCTTTGTCGGCCAGCAGGCGCGGGAGGCCGGCTTCCGATTCGCCGACGCGCCGGTCTCGGGCGGCACGGCGGCGGCGGACGGTGGAACGCTCACTTTCATGGTCGGCTGCGACGAGGCGGACTTCGCCGATATCGAGGCGGCGCTGCAGCCGATGGCGCGGGCGATCGTCCGCGCCGGCGACGTGGGCGCCGGGCAGGCGGCCAAGATCTGCAACAACATGCTGCTTGGCGTTTCGATGCTGGGCGTCGCCGAGGCGTTCAACCTGGCCGAATCGCTCGGCCTCGACGCCCAGCGCTTCTTCGACATCTCGTCGAAGGCGTCCGGCCAGTGCTGGTCGATGACCAGCTATTGCCCCGTGCCAGGTCCGGTGCCGGCCTCGCCGTCGAACCGCGGCTTCGAGGGCGGCTTTGCGGTGGCGATGATGCTGAAGGACCTGAAGCTGGCGCAAGACGCCGCCGCCAAGACCGGGACTTCGACGCCGATGGGCGCCCAGGCGGAGGCGCTCTATGCGATGTTCGACAAGCTCGGTTATGCGGGCAAGGACTTCTCGGCGGTCATCCGCCTGCTGGCCGGCCGGCTGGATACTCTGAATTAATGACGCCTCCGTCATTTCCCGGAGTGGACAAGGGGTTGCCGGGGGTGCAAAACGCACCAAATTCTATGGATACGCCCTCATCGCCGGGGCGACGAGGACGTGGAGTCGATGGATTACAAGGCCCAACTTCGTAGCGCTGTCGAGCAGGTCAAGACCGAAGGCCGCTACCGTGTCTTCGCCGACCTGAAGCGCTATCGCGGCGATTTTCCCCGCGCGGCCTGGACCCGCGAGGACGGCACGCAGCGCGACGTGGTGGTCTGGTGCTCCAACGACTATGTCGGCCAGGGCCAGAATTCCGTCGTCACTGACGCCATGCACAAGGCCATCGACGAGGCCGGCTCCGGCTCCGGCGGCACGCGCAACATCTCCGGCACGACTCACTATCACGTGGAGCTTGAGCACGAACTGGCGTCGCTCCACGGCAAGGAAGCGGCGCTGCTGCTGACCTCTGGTTATGTCGCCAACGAAGCGGCGCTATCGACCCTGGCCAAGATTCTGCCGGGGCTGATCATCTTCTCAGACGAACTCAACCACGCCTCGATGATCGCCGGCATCCGCAACGGCGGCGGCCCGCGCCAGGTGTTCCGCCACAACGATCTCGAGCATCTCGAAAGCCTGCTGCAGGCCGCGCCGGCCGATGCGCCCAAGCTGATCGCCTTCGAGAGCGTCTATTCCATGGACGGCGACATCTCCGACATTGCCGGGACCATCGCCCTGGCCAAGACCTACAACTGCCTGACCTACCTCGACGAGGTCCACGCCGTCGGCCTCTACGGCGTCCACGGCGCCGGCGTCGCCGAGCGCGACGGGGTGATGGGCGACATCGACATCATCGAAGGCACGCTGGGCAAGGCGTTCGGCGTCATGGGCGGCTACATCGCCGGCGACGCCGACATGGTCGACGCGATCCGCTCCTATGCTTCGGGCTTCATCTTCACCACCTCGATCCCGCCCGCGCTGTCGGCCGGCGCCCTGGCCAGCGTCCGCTGGCTGCGGGAGCACAACGAGGTCCGCATCACCCATCAGGAACGCGCCGCGTCCCTGAAGAAGCGCATGCTGGCCGTGGGCCTGCCGGTGATGCCGTCGGTCAGCCACATCGTCCCGGTGCTGGTGGGCGACCCGGTCCACTGCAAGATGGTCTCGGACATGCTGCTGGAGGACCATGGCGTCTACGTGCAGCCGATCAATTATCCCACCGTGCCGCGCGGCACCGAGCGGCTGCGGTTCACGCCGACGCCGTTCCATACCGACGGCATGATGGATCATCTGGTGAAGGCGCTCGATGCGCTCTGGTCGCACTGCAACGTCGCCAGGCTCGGCGGCCGGGCGGCCTAGTCGCGGGCGTTCCGCCAGGCGGCCAGCCCATCGCTTGATGACGTGGCTGGGGATTGGGTTATGTTGCGGCTGGACTCAGGTTTAGCGCGGCGCCACATCCAGCCCCCATGTCATCGCCCCAATCGTACATCGCCTCCGACGCGACCGAGCGCCAGCGGCCGGTCCCCCGCTACAAACGCGTTCTCCTGAAGGTCTCCGGCGAGGCCTTGATGGGCGATCAGGGTTTCGGCATCGATCTTGCGACGCTGGACGCCGTGGCTTCCGACATCGGCGAAGTGGTGGCCCAGGGCATTCAGGTCTGCCTGGTGATCGGCGGCGGCAACATCTTCCGTGGGCTGTCGATGGCCGGCAAAGGCATGGAACGGGCCAGCGCCGACTATATGGGGATGCTGGCGACGATCATGAACGCCCTTGCCATGCAGAGCGCGCTGGAAAAGATCGGCGTCCATACGCGGGTGCAGTCGGCCATCCCGATGGACGCGATCTGCGAGCCCTTCATCCGCAGGCGGGCGCTGCGGCATCTGGAAAAGGGCAGGGTGGTGATTTTCGCCGCCGGCGTCGGCGCGCCCTTCTTTACAACGGATAGTGGCGCGGCGCTCCGCTCGGCGGAAATGGGCTGCGAAGCGCTGTTCAAAGGCACCAGCGTCGATGGCGTCTACACGGCCGATCCCAAGAAGGACCCCACCGCCGAGCGCTACGAACGGCTGAGCTATCAGGAGGTCCTGGCCAAGGATCTGCGGGTGATGGACGCCTCGGCGATCAGCCTGATGCGCGACAACGCCATCCCGATCATCGTCTTTTCGATCCGCGCGCGCGGATCCTTCCTGAACGTGGTGAAGGGCGAAGGCCTGCACACCGTCATTACCCACGACGTCAATCCCTAAAACCTTGCCCAAAACCTTGAAGGAGGGGCCGAATGGCCGACGCTGAAAAGCCAGTCATGGCGCGTTATCGCGACCGGATGGACAAGACCGTCAGCGCCCTGAAGGAAGAGTTTGGCGGCCTGCGCACCGGCCGTGCGTCCGCGTCCCTGCTCGAACAGGTCATGGTCGAGGCCTACGGTAACAGCACCCCGATCACCCAGGTCGCCAGCATCAGCGTTCCCGATCCCCGGTCCATCAGCGTCAACGTCTGGGACCGTGGACTGATCGTGTCGGTCGAGAAGGCGATCCGCTCCGGTGGCCTCGGCCTCAATCCGGTCGTCGAGGGCCAGAACCTTCGCGTGCCGATCCCGCCGCTCACCGAGGATCGGCGCAAGGAAATCGCCAAGATCGCCGGCAAGTATGCTGAACAGCAGAGAATTGCGGTGCGCAATGTGCGCCGCGACGCCAACGATGATCTGAAGAAGGCCGAGAAGGACGGCGTGATCAATCAGGACGAACTGAAGCGCATGAGCGACGAAGTCCAGAAACTGACGGACGAGGCGATTAAGCGGGTCGACGAGGCCTTGAAAATCAAAGAGCATGAGATCATGCAGGTTTGATGGCGCATCGGAGAATCGTCGCCGAACCGCCAGGGACCCCAATGGGCATGTCGTCGTCACCCGGCTCCAGGCCGTCGTCTCAGCCGAATGGCAAGAGCCCCGCCGCCGCTGGACTTCACGTCGCCATCATCATGGATGGCAACGGCCGCTGGGCGAAGGCCAGGGGTCTGCCGCGCACCTTGGGCCACCGGTCGGGCGTCAACGCCCTCAAGCGAACCGTGGAAGCCGCGCCGGACCTCGGGGTCGATCGGCTGACGGTGTTTGGATTTTCGACCGAGAACTGGCGCCGGCCGGCGCGTGAGGTTTCCGAACTGATGGGCCTCCTGAAAGCCTACATCGAGAGCGATCTCGCCAGGCTTGAGCGGGAAGATGTCCGCGTACGGATTCTCGGCCGCCGCGCTGACCTGTCGGCGGACATCCAGGAGATCATCAACCGGGCCGAGACGCGCACGGCGAACAATTCGCGCTTCCTGCTTCAGGTCGCTTTCAACTACGGCGGCCGGGTGGACATTGTCGACGCGGCCCGGCGCCTGGCCGAGGAGGTCAAGGCTGGGCGGCTGGATCCGGCGACGATCGACGAAGCCGTGTTTGAATCGCGGTTGTCGACGGTCGAGGGCGGCGCGCCGGACCTGATCATCCGCACCAGCGGCGAGCGCAGGCTCTCCAACTTCCTGCTCTGGGAGACCGCCTACGCCGAATTGGTGTTCCAGGATGTGCTGTGGCCTGACTACGGCCGCCAGCACCTGGCGGCCGCGATTGAGGAATACCGGGGCCGCGAGCGCCGATTTGGCGGAGCCGAAGTCGATGACGTCCTCGCGACCGGCTAGGCGTTTCGATTGGCGAAATCTCGCGCTTAGAGCGGCGTCGGCGGCGGTCCTGATCCCCGCGGTCGTCGCCGCGATCTTCTTGCCGTGGCTGTTTCCGACCTGGCTGTCGGGGGTGTTTCCGATGCTGGTCGCGGTGTCGATCGCCCTGCTTTCCATCGAATGGGCGGAGATGACGGCGCCGCGGGCGCCGGCCCGCGTCGCGGTGGCCCTGACGGCGGCGGTGGTGATCCCGCTGCTGCTGGCCTACCGCCATGCCTTCGCGGCGGCCGATATCGCCGCCCTGATCGGCCTGGCTGTCGCGGCGGCGGCCGCCTGGAGCGGTTCGCAAAAGCCTCAGGACGCGGCCTTCGGGGCCATCTACATGGTGCTTCCCTGCCTGGCGCTGATGTGGATGCGCGGGCAGCCCAATCCGATCAGCTGGACCATCCTGCTGTTCGCCGTGACCTGGTCTGCCGACATCTTCGCCTATGGCGCCGGCAATCTGTTCAAGGGACCAAAGCTTTGGCCGCGGTATTCGCCCAATAAGACCTGGTCGGGTTTCGTCGGCGGACTGATCGGAGCCATGGCGGCGGCGGTCGTGGTAGGCTACTTTTCCACCGCACGCCTTAGTTTCGCCGTGGCCGCCATCATTGGTCTTGTCGGGGGGCTCGCCACGATGGCCGGCGACCTGTGGGAGTCGATGTTGAAACGCCGGTACGGGGTCAAGGATTCAGGTGACATCATCCCAGGCCATGGCGGCCTGCTGGATCGCGTGGACGGTTTGATGTTCGCGATCCTGGCGATCGCGGCCGCGCGATACATTCATCAGTCGGGGTGGGTGCGTTGACCCCCCGCCGTGTCACAGTGCTGGGATCCACCGGCTCGGTCGGCTCCGCGACGCTGGATCTGTTGCACAAGGCGCAGCTGCACGGCTCGGCGGATGTGGAAATCATCGCGCTGGTTGCGGGCAAGAGCGCGGCGCTGCTGGCCGAGCAGGCGCTGCGCTGGCGCCCAAAGCTGACCGTCATCGCCGACGAAGCCGGGCTGGGCGAACTGCGGGAGCGTCTGGCGGGCTCAGGCCTGGAGACCGCCGGCGGCGATCGGGCCGTCCTGGACGCGGCCAAGTTGCCGTCTGACTGGGTAATGTCGGCGATCGTCGGCGCGGCGGGACTGGCGCCGACACTGGCCGCAGCGCGCACCGGCGCCGTGATCGCCCTGGCCAACAAGGAAAGCCTGG
>Ga0302314_10005602_pt1 | contig 22863 bp, 21 predicted proteins | sample III_Palsa_N2_3_FD_200533 | JGI IMG/M metagenome (GOLD analysis project Ga0302314, IMG submission 200533) | Peat permafrost microbial communities from Stordalen Mire near Abisko, Sweden - III_Palsa_N2_3 | ecosystem: Environmental > Terrestrial > Soil > Palsa > Peat permafrost | place: Sweden... | reverse complement strand
CTGCGCGCCGCCCAGCTGATTGAGGTCGGGATCGATCTTTGATGTCGGGCCCGACAGGTCGAAGGTCTGGCGCAGGAACAGGCGCTGCAGGCGCAGATAGGGGTTTGCGCGCCCGACCTTGTAAGCTTCTCCGCTCGGAAAGCCGGCCACGCCCAGGGTGTTCTGGAGGCCGAAACCTTGATCGATCTCGGGGTTGGCCCAGATCTCACCGCCGCTCCAGAGCCGCTCGCCGATGAACAGGGTGGCGTCGAAGGTCTCACGGCCCTCGGCGATCCCCGGAAGGCTGTTCGGGCCGGCGTAGGGAGACCGGAAAGCGAAGTTGCCCTGATCCGTGAAGGTCGCCTGGCCGTGGATCGCGAAATCCTGCGGTGCGGTCGTGTCGTCGGCTAGGGCGAGGCGCGGCGACAGGCAAGCGAGCGCCGCCGCCAGCAGAGGCGCGGCGGTTTTCAGGCGGACCTCGCGGGGGGCTGTCGCGCGCACATGGGTCGGAGCCATGACAATATCCCGTGACAGCCTGATGAACGGGTCGGTCGGTCCCGGACCGCGATCTATACTGGCGGGGGGTATAAGCCAAGGCGCTTGGAAGCCGCGTCTTTCTCTCTCAGCGACGATTGACTAGGATCGCCCACATGAACGCACACGAACCCATCTTGCATCCGGTCGCCATCGCCGACCTGCGTCCGACCCAGATCACGGTCGGAATGTACGAGGTGAATCAGAAGCGTGAGCGTTGGCGCAAGCTCAACGCCGAGAAGGGAGACGTCTTTCTCGGTCGCCACATGATCCCCACGGTGATCGGTCCCAAGGGCCGTCACTACCTGACCGACAACCACCATCTGGCGCGGGCGATGTGGGACGAGAAGGTGCCCGAGGTGCTGGTCAGCGTCCAGGCCGACCTGTCAGCGCTCTCGAAGTTGTCGTTCTGGCGCTATCTCGACAACCGCGCCCTGTGTCATCCGTACAATGATGACGGCCTTCGCGTCGCGTTCGATGACATTCCGGGCTCGATCGCCAAATTGACGGACGACCCTTACCGGAGCCTGGCCGGCAACTTGCGCCACGTGGGCGGCTACTCCAAGGACATGACCCCGTTCAGCGAGTTCCTGTGGGCCGATTTCTACCGTAGCCGGATCAAGCGGAAGGCCATCGAGAAGGATTTCAACCAGGCGCTGCAGAAGGCGCTCAAGCTCGCGAAATCCAACGAGGCCAGCTACCTGCCCGGCTGGTGCGGCGTGGTCCCGCTCAGCTGAGCCGACACCGTCAGGCCAAGCCACGCGGTCGGCCCTGAAATCTCCAGTTCGCGCCAGCCATAGGCGCGGTAGAAGCGCAAGGCACGTGCATTGGCGGGGCCGACGCCCAGGTGGACGCCCGGCGAGCCCGCGGCGCCGATGTGCGCCAACCAACGATCCATCATCGACCGCCCAAGTCCGTGGCCCTGGAGCCGGGGCAGGAGATCAATATGAAGGTGCGACGGAAAGGGCGCCGCGATGCGTTCGGGCGTCATAAACGGGTGATGGATCTGCCAGGCGCGGATGTCGTCCAGAGGCCAGTCGCGGCGCGGCTTTCCCGCTGGTTCGGGGTAGAGCCGTCGAAGCCCTGGCCACCACGCCTCTTCCAGGAGCGCCTCGAATTTGGGCGTATCTAGCGCACCCAATATGTAGCCGGCGACGCCTTGGGCGTCTTCGGCGACGAGGCAATGTTCCGGAGACAGGCGCCCGTAGGGACCAGCGTAGACGTGGCCGACAAGCTTCGGATCGGCGTACAGACCCGTTGCGTCCCCACCGCTGTCGCCGGTCGCGAGGCATATGCGGTACAGGTCATCGAAATCGGCCTCGCGGTAGGGACGGATCTTCACGCCGGCGTCGGAAATGGCTCTTGCTCCCTGGCGGCCGCGCCGGCGATGGTTCGCCAGGCCGGGTGAAGGAGGCGGCATCGTCGCATGATGAGTTTGCTTGGCATAGGCGTGGTTGTCGCGGGCCTGGCGACGCGGCTCAATCCTGTCCTGGTTGTGACGGCGGCGGCCCTGGTGACCGGCCTGGGCGGCGGAATGGACCTGTTCCAGGTCGTCTCGGCGCTGGGCAAGGGCTTCAACGACGCGCGCTTCGTCAGCGTCGCCTTTCTGGTGCTGCCGGTGATCGGCCTTTCGGAGCGCGCCGGCCTGCAGGCCCGGGCCCGGACACTCATTGGCGGGCTGCGCCAGGTTACGGTCGGCCGGCTATTGCTGGCCTATCTGGCCGTCCGCCAGCTCAGCGCCGCGCTCGGCCTGCTGTCGCTGGGCGGTCAGGCGAACATGGTTCGCCCGCTGCTGGCGCCCATGGCCGAGGCGGAGGAAGAATCCAAACGAGGCGCCCTCAGTAACGCTCGTCGCAGCTTGATCCGCGCCCACGCCGCCGCTGTCGACAACATCGGCGCCTTCTTCGGCGAAGACATCTTCATCGCCCTGGGCTCGGTCCTGCTCGTCACCGCCGTGTTGCGACAGAATCACTTGGCGGCGGATCCGTTACGCGTCGCACTGTGGGCGAGTCCGACAGCGATCGCGGCCTTCGTCATTCACGCCATCCGGCTCTTGAGACTCGACGCCGCCCTGGCGCGAGACGGAGGGGCGCGGTGATCGGCGTCGGCGTCGCCTACGCTCTGGCGGGGGTTGTCTTCGCCGCTATCGCACTTTTCAGCGTCCTCGATCGCGCCAACCCCAAGCGGTGGAACAACGCCGCCTTCTGGGGCCTGTTCGCATTGAGCTTCCTGGCCGGCGGCCGACTCGGCGACTTCGCCAACGGGCTGATCGTCATTGCCCTGGCCCTGATAGGCGGCCTCGGGGGTCTGGGCGTGAGCCACCCCGCGACCACATCGCCCGAGGAACGCGAGGCCAGCGCCGCACGCCTGGGCGGGCGGCTGTTCGTCCCAATCCTGGTCATCCCCGCCTGCGCGCTGGCTGGGACCCTGCTTTTCAAGGGGGTGAAGATCGGCGGAGCTCCGCTTGTTGACCCTGCGCAGGTGACTGTGATCGCCACGGCCGTCGGGGTCGTTGCGGCGCTCGTCCTGGCCTTGGCGCTGTTCCGCCCGCCCCTGGCGGCCGCGCCGCAGGAGGCCAGGCGATTGATGGACTCCGTTGGCTGGGCTGCGATCCTGCCGCAGCTCCTGGCCGCGCTCGGAGCTGTCTTCGCCCTCGCCGGCGTCGGGACGGCGATCGGCCGACTATTGGACGCGTGGCTGCCCATGGACGGCCGGCTCATGGCCGTCGCCGCCTATTGCCTTGGCATGACCCTCTTCACCATGATCATGGGCAATGCCTTCGCCGCCTTTCCGGTCATGACGGCGGGCGTGGGCGCGCCATTGATCGTCGGCCGATTTGGCGGCGATCCGGCCGTGATGGGAGCTATGGGCATGCTGGCCGGCTACTGTGGGACGCTGATGACCCCGATGGCGGCGCACAACATCGTGCCCGCGGCGCTCCTGGAGCTGCCGAGCGGGGCGGTGATCCGGGCGCAGGCGCCGACGGCCCTCATGGTGGCCGCCGCCAACATCGTCCTCATGTATCTGCTGGTGTTCAGGTGATCGCTCTGACCGCCGAACTTGCCGCCCATCTTGCGGCCATCGCCCTCGGTCACGTCGGCCGGCAATACCCCTACGCCCTTGTTCACATGGTGACAGGTTCCGACGATATCGCCCTGCCGCGCGACCTCCATCCGATGTTTTTCGGCAGCTTCGACTGGCACAGCTGCGTGCACAGCCACTGGCTCTTGGCGCGGGTGCTGCGGCTCTATCCGGACCTGGAGATCAGCGCCGACATCCGCGCCCATTTCGACCTGACGTTCACGGCGGAGAACGTCGCGCGGGAGGCGGCCTATTTCGAGCGCCCGGGCACCCGCGGGTTCGAGCGTCCGTACGGCTGGGCGTGGCTCCTGAAGCTCGCCGCGGAGCTGCGTGAAGGGGAGGGCTGGGGCGACATGCTCCAGCCGCTCACGGTCGTCATCGCCGATCGCTTCCGCGCCTTCCTGCCGAAGGCGGACTACCCGGTGCGGGCCGGCGTCCATTCCAACACCGCTTTCGCCCTGGCGCTGGCCGGGGATTTCGCGCGCGTGGCCGGGGAGGCGGACCTGGCCGACCTGATCGTGGCCAAGGCCGGCGCCTGGTACGGCGCCGACGTGGACTGCCAGGCATGGGAGCCTTCGGGCGACGACTTTCTGTCGTCGGCGCTTGTCGAGGCGGAGCTGATGCGGCGGGTGTTGGCGCCGGACGCGTTCCGCGCCTGGTTCGCGGCCTTTCTGCCGCGTGCGGGAGACGGTTTGCCCACCACCCTGTTCGCACCCGCCCGTGTCAGCGATCGGAGCGACGGCAAGATCGCCCACCTCGATGGTCTCAATCTATCGCGGGTCTGGTGCTGGCGGGGAATCGCCACGGCGCTGAGCGAGGGAGATCCGGCCCGCGCGCTGGCCGCGGATGCCGCCCGGCGGCATCTGGAGGCCGCGCTGCCGCATGTCGCGGGGGACTATATGGGTGAGCATTGGCTGGCCACCTTCGCCATGCTCGCCGTCAGTGAGCCCTACTCCTGAAAGCGGACCCCGTCGGCCGCGTGGCTGCCGTCGCAGAACGGCTTGTTACTGGAGGCGCCGCAGCGGCACAGCGTGACGCGGTTGCGCACTTCATAGGTGACACCATCCGCGCCCACGATCTCGATTCCGCCGCGCACCCAGAGCGGCCCGGCGACACCCTGAGCCGGATCGGCCACCAGCGCGATCGAGGGAGGGAGCGTCGGCTCTTCGGCGGCGCCCGTCCTGGCGTCGAAGGCGCTCAGGCGCCCGGAGGGGCACTGGCCGACCTGGCTGACGAAAGCCGTCCGCGCGGCCCCTCCGGCCACCTCGGAGACGGTGTTCCACACATTGCCGTCGCGATCGCAGAAGCGCGCGAAGGCGCAGAGCGATTCCGCGTCGGTCAGGGCGACGGCGGGGCCTTCCATAACCCCCGCCTGTTCGGCGTAGGGCGCGCGGCTGGCTGTTTCCGCGCCGTCGAAGCCGATGGCTTGGTGACTACCGTCGCAGAACGGCTTGGTCTTTGAATGGCCGCAGCGGCACAGGGCGTACAGGCGGCGCGCTTCGAGGCCTTCGCCGGCGATCCACTCCACGGAGTTTCCGTCCGCGTCGGCGCCGATGGTCTCGCGCGCCAGCGGGACGCCGCCGGTCACCTGATAGGGACCGTTCGCGACGATGGTGATCTTGAGGCCGGCGGCCGCTAAAGACGAAGCCATGTCTATCTCCCCTTGTCGTTTCGCCAAGCCTAGCACGGAGGTCGGCGCCCGCGCATGAGAAGCTTGTGGGACGATTCCGTGGCCGCCGAGGCGGTCGCCCGCCACGGGGCGGCAGGCGTTTCCGAAGACCTGGCGCTGCGCACCTACAGCGCCCGTCTGCTGGGCGCCGACCCCAGTCTCGTGCTCCATGGTGGCGGCAACACTTCGGTCAAGACAACCGCCAACGACCTGTTCGGCGAGGCGCTCGAGGTTCTGTGCGTCAAGGGCAGCGGCTGGGACCTGGCGACCATCGAACCGCCGGGGCATCCGGCGGTGAGACTGGCGCCGCTGTTGAAGCTGAGATCGCTGGAGCGGCTTTCTGACGAAGATATGGTGGGCGCCCAGCGGGCCAACCTGATGGACTCGGCCGCGCCCAATCCCTCGGTCGAGACGCTGCTGCACGCCTTCATCCCCGAGAAGTTTATCGATCACACTCATGCGACGGCGTTCCTGGCCATCGCAGACCAGCCGGACGCCGAGCGCCTGATCGGCGAGATCTTCGACGGCCGCGTCGCCTGCGTGCCCTATGTCATGCCCGGCTTCGAACTGGCCAAGCAAGCGGCGCTGGCCTGGCGCGAGGGTTTGGAGGGTCTGGCGCTGGTCAAGCATGGCCTGTTCAGCTTCGGCGCCGACGCGCGCCAGAGCTATGAGCGCATGATCGCCCTGGTCAGCCTCGCCGAGGACGCGATCGCCCGCTGTCCGCGCGCGCGGCGGCCCGCGGCGCCCGCGGTGCGACCCGCAGCCGAGGTCCTACCGGTGCTGCGGGGCGTTCTGGGCGAGGCGCCCCGCTGGATCGTTGATCTGCGCGCCAGCGAAGCCGCCGTGGCCGTCACTTGCGACGAGCGATTAGCCGACTGGGCGACGCGCGGCGTGGCGACGCCCGACCACGTCATCCGCACCAAGGCTCATCCTCTCGTTCTGCCGCCGCCCGCGGCCGATCTCGCCGCATGGCGCTCGCAGGCAGCTGAGGCTCTGCGGGCTTACGAGGCCGACTACCGCAGCTACTTCGAGCGCAACCTGGCCCGCGTCGGCGGGTCCAGAACGATACTCGATCCCCTGCCGCGGGTGATAGCGCTCCCGGGTCTGGGGTTAGCGGCGCTGGGGCGCACGGCCGGCGAGGCGGCGATCGTCGGCGACATCGCCGAAGCCTGGGCCCAGACTCTGCTCGCCGCCGAAAGCGTGGGACGCTTCGAGCCGGTCGGCGAGGCCGACACCTTCGACATGGAGTATTGGTCGCTGGAGCAGGCCAAGCTCGGCAAACGTTCGGCCAGGCGGCTGGAGGGGAGGGTGGTCCTCGTCACCGGCGCGGCCGGCGCGATCGGCGCGGCTACCGCCAGAGCCTTCGCCGGCGAAGGCGCGGAGCTGGTGCTGCTGGATCTCGATGGCGACGCCGTCCAGGGTCTGGCGCGAACCATCTCGCCCAGCGCCCTCGGTGTGTCCTGCGATGTTACCCGATCCAATGATGTGGAGCGGGCCTTCGACGCGGCCTGCGCCCGGTTCGGCGGCGTCGACATCGTGGTGTCCAACGCCGGCGTGGCGCTCACCGGCGAGATGGCATCCATTCCCGATGAGACGTTACGTGCGAGCTTCGAGCTCAACTTCTTCGCTCATCAGAATGTGGCCCAGGCGGCGGCGGCGCGATTCCGCCTCCAGGACCTGGGTGGCGTGCTCCTGTTCAATGCCTCCAAGCAGACCTTCAATCCGGGGCCGGGCTTCGGCGCCTATGGCACCTCGAAGACCGCGCTGCTGGCTCTGATGCGGCAGTACGCCCTGGAGCTCGGAGCCGACGGGGTGCGGGTCAACGCCCTCAATCCCGACCGCATCCGCTCCGGGCTGCTGACGCCCACAATGATAGAGGCGCGGGCCGCCGCGCGCGGCGTGACCGAAGCGGCCTATATGGCCGGCAATCTGCTGGGCGTGGAGGTGACCGCCGAGGACGTGGCTCAGGCCTTCGTGTTCACAGCCTTGATGAAGAAGACGACCGGCGCGGTCATCCCGGTCGACGGCGGCAATGTCGCCGCGATGCCCAGATAGGCTTCAGCCCTTCGGGCAGCCGTCGAACTTGCCGGCGATGGCCACGGTGAGCGTGGAAAGGTTGAGCGGCATCAGTGGCCGCATCGAGCCCGCGCCTTGGCCGGTGAACAGATCGATCCGTCCCTCGTGGATCGCGCCGCCGGTGTCCGAAGCGTACCAATAGCCGTCGTGCTTGGTGCCATCGGGCATCGGCAGGCCAACAGTCTCCTTGATGAACAGCAGGCTGTGGCGAGGCACCTTCACGCCGTCGACGGCGGCGGTGCGCATAGGCACCACCCTGCAGCCCAAGGAGTCGCGGCTGCTCATCGCGCCGCCGCCATGATAGAGCGTCGCCTTGAGGCCGAAGGTCGAGAAGAAGGGCTGCATCTTCGCCGCCACATTGCCGATCAAGTCGCCGATGGGATCGGCGCTGTCGGCATGGGCGAAAACGGGCAAAGCAACGACAAGCGTGGCAAGACCGGACGCAAAGGTCTTCAAAGGGATAACCCCGTGACGACCCCCCCGGGGGTCCGCTGCATTAACGCTAGCCGCTGAATTTCCATCCTGCAACCGATATCTGCCGAGATCAGCGCTGCGTTCCTCTAGCCTATACCAGTTGCGATGTTGGCGTTGACCAACAACTCGGGAGGCGTCGATTACTTATACAATTCTTTATCATGAAGAGTTAGCGTCCAACGATAAAGTTGAGCAGATGTGTCAAGCCGGTCGCAATCGCCCCTCAAAAGTCCGTGAGCAGGGCCTCCGCCGGGGTGCGACTCCTTGTCGCCGGCGGCCTTGCGGACGGACGCGCCATGCCGCATGAGTGCGCCCGTCCCCGCCCCGGAACGCCCATGCGCCTACGCTTCCTAATCGTTTCAGCCGCCTGCGCGGCCCTGGTTTTCGTCGCGCCGGATTTGGCGCTCGCCTGGGGTTCGGCCGGACACCGGATTGTCGGCCGCCTGGCTATCGAGACATTGCCGGCCGACCTGCCGGCTTTTCTGCGCAGCCGGGAAGCCGCCGAGGCCATTGGCGAACTGGCCCGTGAGCCGGACCGCTGGCGAGGGGCCGGCCACCTGCACGATTCCGACCGCGACCCCGGTCATTTCGTGGACCTGGATGACGGCGGCAAGGTCCTCGGAGGGCCGGCCCTGGCCGATCTGCCGTCGACGCGCGAGGCCTATGACACGGCGCTGCGCGCCGCCGGGAGCACATCCTGGAAGGCGGGCTATCTGCCCTATTCAATTGTCGACGGCTGGCAGCAGTTGGCTAAGGATTTCGCCTATTGGCGGGTCGAGAAGGCGGCGGCGCGCACGGTGCGCGACCCCGCCCATCGCGCCTGGTTCGCCCAGGACGCCGCCCGGCGCGAGGCTCTGATCCTGCGCGATCTCGGGACCCTGGCCCACTACGTTGGTGATGGAAGTCAGCCGATGCACGTCTCGGTCCACTACAACGGCTGGGGTCCCGGCCCCAATCCGGAGGGCTTCACCGAAAACAAGATCCACGCCTATTTCGAGGGCGAGTTCGTGCACGATTTCGTCGACGTCGCGGCCGTGCGGGCCGACATGACCCCTTATCATGACTGTCACTGCTCGATCGAAGCGCGCACCCGCGAGTATCTGACCCAGACCAACGCCACAGTGGTCCCGCTCTTTCGACTGCAGAAGTCCGGCGGCTTCGAGGGCGGTGACGCGCGCGGACGGGCCTTCGTCGCCCGCCGCCTGGCCGCCGCGGCAGATGAATTGCGCGACGAGGTCATTGAAGCCTGGCGGGCCAGCGCCGACGGTGAGGTCGGCTATCCCGCGCTCAAGGTCGGCGACGTCGCTTCGGGCAAGATCGACCCCTTCGACGCGCTCTACGGGACCGATTGACGTGGCGGACGCGCGGATCATCGACGGCAAGGCCTACGCTGAGGCCGTGCGCGAGCAGGTGCGCGTCGAGGTGATGCGCCTCAAGGCCGAATATGGCCTGCAGCCCGGTCTCGCGGTTGTACTGGTCGGCGAGGACCCTGCCAGCCAGATCTATGTCCGCTCCAAGGGCGAGCAGAGTCTGGCCGCGGGCATGCATTCGGTGACCCACCGCCTGGCCGCCAACGCCCCCCAGGCTGAGGTCGAGGCCCTGGTGCGGGGGTTGAACGCCGACCCCGCTATCCATGGCATCCTCGTGCAATTACCCCTACCCGCGGGGCTCGACCAGGCGTCGGTGATCGCCGCCATAGACCCCGACAAGGATGTTGACGGGCTCACTCTGATCAACGCCGGGCGGCTGGCCAGCGGCGTTATGGGTCTTGCGCCCTGCACGCCGCTGGGTTGCCTGATCCTGCTGCGCGAAACGGTGGGCAGGCTCGAAGGCCTTGAGGCGGTGGTCGTCGGCCGATCGGTGCTCGTAGGCCGGCCGGTGGCCCAGCTCCTGCTCGGCGAGAACTGCACCGTAACCATCGCCCATTCGAGGAGCCGCGACCTGCCGGCCATCTGTCGGCGGGCGGACATCCTGATCGCGGCCGTGGGTCGGCCAGGCTTGGTGCGCGGCGATTGGATCAAACCCGGCGCGGCGGTGATCGACGTCGGCATCAACCGCGTGCCTTTCCGCGACCCGGTCAAGGCTGCGACGGGCAAGACCAAGGTGGTCGGCGACGTCGCCTTCAAAGAGGCGGTCGAGGTGGCCGGTTGGATTACGCCCGTGCCCAACGGCGTGGGACCGATGACCGTCGCCTGCCTTCTGCGCAACACCCTCACCGCCGCGAGGCGATCGGTGGGGCTGGAGGCGGCCTAGGAGTGCTCGAAGTCGAAACGGCTTCGGCGGCATTTGCCCGTAAGGCGCAGATTCTGGGTCGCCATCTCCAGAAGTAAGGGTATGATTTGCCGATGGGTGACGCGCACGCCTCGGCCATACCGGCGGACGCCGCCGCGGACTGGACGGTTCCGCAGCGGTGGGGCGACTACACGCCTCTCGAACACGCCACCTGGGACCGCCTTTTCGCTCGGCAGGCGGCCATGTTGCCCGGGCGCGCGACAGAGGCGTTCCTGCGCGGCCTCGACGTCCTGCGTCTCTCAAAGCCCGGTGTGCCCGATTTCGACGAGCTGTCCGAACGCCTTGGCAAGCAGACCGGCTGGAGCGTCGTGGCCGTGCCGGGACTGGTTCCCGACGAGGTCTTCTTCGAGCATCTGGCCAATCGGCGCTTTGTCGCCGGCCGGTTCATCCGAACGCCTGACCAACTGGACTATCTCCAGGAACCAGACGTCTTTCATGACGTGTTCGGCCACGTGCCCCTGCTGAGCGATCCCGTGTTCGCCGACTATATGCAGGCCTATGGCGAGGGCGGACTGCGCTCGCTCACCTTCGGTTCGCTAGAAAAGCTCGCCCGGCTCTATTGGTACACAGTCGAGTTCGGACTGATCCGCGAGGCGGGCGATTTGAGGATCTACGGCGCCGGCATCGTCTCTAGCTTTGGCGAGTCGGTCTTCGCACTCGACGATGCGTCGCCAAATCGGATCGCCTTCGACCTGAAGCGGGTCATGCGCACCCGCTACCGCATCGACGACTTCCAGCAGACCTATTTCGTCATCGACAGTTTTCGCGATCTGCTGGACCGGACACTGAACACAGATTTTGCGCCGCTCTACCGGGAACTTCAGAGCCTGGACGATCTCGAGGCGGCGTCGGTAATCCCCGGCGACCACGTGCTCACACGCGGCGCCCAGACCCACGCCCTGGCGAGGGCGTGATCCCCCGTTACCGAACGGCCAATTGAGTCCGATCCGTTGATATTGGGTAGGCCTGCGTCCAGCTACCCAACCCCCTTCGCGTCCACCCACTTCACGATCTGCTGCAGCACCTGACCCGTCGCCTGATCGTAGGCGGCGGCGATGGCCCCGCCGCGGTTTTCCTGGGCCGCGACGCTGGCGGTGAAGATGTGGTCGCCGGCGATCTGGCGACCGCCGGGGGCGCTCAGCGCCGCATAGATTTCGACCACCACCGTGGGCGGCGCGGCCTGACCCTGGAGATAGCGCGCTTCGAAGGTTCGCACGTCGAGCTTGAGGAAATAGTCCGGTCGCACGACCTCGCCGCGCGCCATCAACCGCGCGGGCCCGGCGTCGGCGTCGAAGGCGTTGGCCAGCGCCTGCTCGAACAGGACCGATGCGCCGTTCACCCAGCGCGCGCCCTTGATATAGGCGACCTCATGGCCGGTGGTCGTGAGGATGAGGTCGCCGGCTGAGGGCGCCGCGAAGCTGATCGACAGCGGCTCGACCCCGAAGCTGGCGGCGACGGCGGGCCGCTGGACGGGCGTCAGATCGCCGCCGAAGCGATAAAGCTGCGAGGGCGTCTCCTTGGGCAGGAGCGTGATGCAGCCGGCCAGCAACACGGCCGGCGCGGCGAGGACCAGGGAGCGGCGCCTCATGGCTTCACCTCGATTTCCTTGGCGGGGGGCTTGGCGACGAGGCCGCGCGGATTATTCTGAATCTGGCCGATCATCTGGTCAACGTGCTCGGTGGCCCGCTGAAGGCTGATGATGGCGTTGGTCATCTGTGGCAGGCCCGTGGTAGCGAACTCGGTGGTCGGCCCCTTCAGATTGTCGACCATTCCCTTGAGGCTCTTGGCGGAGGCCTCGATCTCGGTCGCCGCGTCGGCCAGCTTGGCCAGCGCCCGCTTGCCATCGCCGTTGACGAGGTTGTTGCTCGATTTGGCCAGTTCGCGCACCTGAACAACGGCCGTGTCGGCATCCTGGACCGTCTTCTGCGCGTCGCCGATGATCTCCTTGCGCTTGGCGAGCTCCCCGGTCGCGTCCTTGAGATTGCCGATAGTCTGGCTGAAGGACTTGATGTTGTTGTCGCTGAGCACCCGGTTGACGCGGTCGAGGGACTCCACCGCGCGTTGGACGATGTCGCCGCCGCCGGCCAACAGGTTCGACAGGGCGTCGACTTTGGTGGGGATTACCGGGATCTGGCCCTCGGGCGTCACGTCCTTGAGCAACGGCTTGCCGGACGTGCCGGCGCTGATCTGGACATAGTTGACGCCGGTGATGCCCTGGGGCTCCAGCGTGCCGACGCTGTCCTTTCGCACCGGCACATCCGTGGTGATCCGCGCCTCGGCGACCACCAGCGTCGAGTCCCTGGGATCGAGATAGATGCGGCTGACGTCGCCCACCTTGATGCCGTTGAAATGCACCTCGGCGCCTTGGGAGAGGCCGCGCACCGGGCCCTTGAAGATGATGTCGTAGGTGTCCAACTTGCGTGAGAAGCCGCTGCCGGCCAACCAGACGATGAAGACCAAGAGGCCAACGAAGATGATCGCAGAGATCAGGCCCACAAGGGCATAGTTGGCGTTGCGCTCCATCAGGCGGTTCTTTCGTTCTCGGCGGCGATCCGTCCCCGTTCGCCGTGGAAATAGGACTTGATCCAGGGATGGTCGGACTTTTCCAGTTCGGCCACCGGCGCCATGGCGACGATCTTCTTATCGGCGATCACGGCCACCTGGTCGGTTATCTTGTAGAGGCTGTCCAGGTCGTGGGTGATCATGAACACTGTCAGGTTCAGGCTGTCGGATAAATCCTGGATCAGGGTGTCGAAGGCCGCGGCGCTGATCGGATCGAGGCCGGAGGTCGGCTCGTCGAGAAACAACAGCTCGGGGTCGAGCGCCAGGGCGCGGGCCAGAGCCGCGCGCTTGATCATCCCGCCGGAAAGTTCGGAGGGTTTGAGCGCGCCGGCGCGCGGCGGCAAGCCAGCTAGCGCGATCTTGAGGTCGGCCAGCTGATCGACCTCGCGCTTGGGCATGTCGGTGTGCTCGTACATGGGCGCGGCGACGTTCTCCTTGACCGTCAGATTCGACCACAACGCGCCCTGCTGAAACAGCACGCCCCAGCGCCGCTCGATGGCCGTCCACACCCGTCGGCGAGCGTAGCGGATATCGCGGCCGAAGATGCGCACCGAACCCCCGTCTGCGGCTTTCAGTCCGATGATGGTGTTGAGCAGAACCGTCTTGCCCGAGCCCGAGCCGCCGACGACGCCCACGACCTGGCCGCGAGGTATGGTCAGATTCAATCCGTCGTGAATGACATTGTCGCCGAAGCGCGAGATGAGGCCGCGCACCTCGATCGGAGGGACCTCGAGGTCGAGCAGCTCGGCGGGCTCATGCTCGGCGCTCATATGTTGAGCTCCATGTAGATGAGCGCGAAGATCGCATCGATCAGGATGGCCGCGAAGATGGCCTGAACCACCGCGGACGTGACACGCCGGCCCAGGGACTCGACGTCGCCGCCCACTTCCAGGCCTTGCCGGCAGCCGATGCCGGCGATCACCACCGCCATCACGGGCGCCTTGGACATGCCGACCCAGAAGTGCGTCACGCCGACGTTGTCGACAAGCCGCTGGAAGAAGGTGACAGGCAGCACGCCCAGCACCGTCCAGGTGACCACTAGTCCGCCGGCGAGGCCCGCCAGGGTGGCGATGAAAGTCAGCAGCGGAATGGTCAGAAACATCGCCAGGAAGCGGGGGAAGACCAGGGCGTCGAAGGGATCGACGCCCAGCACCTGCATGGCGTCAATCTCCTGGTTCATCTTCATGGACCCGAACTCGGCCGCGAAGGACGAAGCCGAGCGGCCCGCCAGCAACAGGGCGGTGATCAGAATGTTGAATTCGCGCAGAACTGAAAACCCGACGAGCTCTACCGCGAAGACCTGGGCGCCAAATTTGGAAAGCATGTTGGCGCCAAGGAGCCCCACGACGGCGCCGATAAAGAAGGTGGTGACCGCGACGATCGGCATGGCGTCCAGGCCGGCGCGCTCGGCCAGGGAAAAGACGGACGCCCAGCGAATCTTGGCCGGCGCCCGGATCGCGCGCCATACGGCGACCAGCAAATGGCCGTTGAAGACCAAGGTGTCGAAGGCGTTGACCCCGACGTTGACCACGCCGCGGCCGAGGCGGTCGAAGAGGTCATAGAACGAGCGTTTGCGGGGGTGGGGCGTTGGCTCAACCGCCAAGGCGCCGCGGACGAGTTCGATAAGCCGCGATATGGTCGGCGGCGCGATGATGCGGGCCGGCTGGTTGGCCTGCTCTGCCGCGCGTATCACGGCCCAGGCGCCGGAGGTGTCGCAACGTCCCACGCCCGAAAGGTCGATGGCGACGCCCGTTTTGCCCTTGACGGCGCTTCCCAGGCGATCGTTCGCAGCGCCCATGTCGACGGCCGTCCAGTCGCCGTTCAGAGTGGCGACCAGGCCGTGTTCGCTCTCGTCGAGACGGAAGTCGGCGGGCTGTTCCATCGCTCCTCGAAATCCGACGCGGCTGCGCGCGCCCGCTAAGCTATCTGTCCGTCAAGCAGAACGCCAATTGTCGAATGGACTCCGCTTCAATCAGCGCTGCTTCGAGCGCGTGGCGCGTGAGTTATGCGCAAAAGATTGGCGGCGCCAGGTGCGCCCATGGGCGGTCCGGCGATGATCAGCACGCGCGCGCCGCTGGCGGCGAGGCCGAGATCGGCGGCGAGGTGGGCGGCTTCGTCGGTCATCGCCGCCACGCCGCGCGGCTGAGAGGCGACGCGCGGTTCCAGCCCCCAGACAAGGCCCAAGCGCCTCGCCACGCCCTCGTCGGGCGCGATAGCCAGGATCGGATGAGTCGGACGTTCGCGCGCGAGGCGCCGGGCCGTGGCGCCTGTCGTCGAATAGGCCACCAGACAGGCGGTCGACCTGGCTTCCGCCGCGCGTGTGGCCGCGGCGATGAGGGCGTCCACGTCCTCGTCGGCGTCCTCGCCGTGTTCGGCACGCATGAGGCTGGGCCAAAGAGGATCGGCTTCCACGCGGCGAATAATCGCGTCCATCATGCTCACGGCTTCGATCGGCCACGCTCCGGCCGCGCTCTCGCCCGACAGCATGAGAGCGTCCGCCCCTTCGTAGACGCCGTTGGCCACGTCCGAGGCCTCGGCTCGGGTGGGTTGAGGATTGACCGTCATGGAATCCAGCATCTGGGTGGCGATAATGACCGGCGCGCCCCGGCGCCGGGCGGCGCGCACGATTGTCTTCTGCGCCACGGGGACGTCTTCGGGGGCCAGTTCGACGCCGAGGTCGCCGCGGGCGACCATCAGGCCATCGCTGGCGTCCAGAATGGCCTCCAGGTCGGTGATCGCCGACGGTTTCTCGATCTTGGCGAGGATCGCCGCGCGACCGCCGACGAGCTTGCGAAGCTCGGCCATGTCGGCGGCCCGTTGCACGAAGGAAAGGGCGATCCAGTCCACGCCCGCCCGCAAGGCGAAGTCCAGATCGATGCGATCCTTGGCTGTGAGGGCGGGGGTGGGGATGGTCAGTCCCGGCGCCGCCACGCCTTTGCGGTCAGACAGCTGTTCGCCGGCGACCACCTCGACGGTGGCGGACTCCGGGTCCGCTGACGAGACTCGCAGCCTCACCTTGCCGTCATCGACCAGGAGCAGGGCCCCCGGCTTCAGCGCCTTGAGCAGTTCACGGTGTGGAAACGGGACTCTCGCGCGATCTCCAGGCGCCGGGTCGAGATCAAGGCGCAGCTTCTGGCCTGGCCGAATGGCGATGCTTCCGGCCTCGAACACGCCCAGCCGGAACTTTGGACCCTGAAGGTCGGCGAGAGCGGCCAAAGGGCGCCCGATCTGCGCCTCCGCCGCCCGCACGGCGGCCAAGGCGGCGGCATGATCGGCGTGCGCGCCATGGCTGAAGTTGAGGCGGAAGACATCAGCGCCCGCGCGCGCCAAGGCGACGACCATCTCCGGTGAGCGGCTGGCGGGGCCAAGCGTTGCAACAATTCGAGTGCGGCGCTGGCGGATCATCGTCGTTCCTTAGCGCGTCAGCGCGGGCTCAGGCTACCCGATCTCGATGACCGTCCTTCAGCCGAATCTCGAAGCACGCGCCTCCGCCCTCTCGGATGTCCAGTTCACCACCCACCGAAGCCACCAGCGAGCGGACCAGCCGCATGCCGAGCGCGCCCTCGCGGCCCTGATTGGGTCTGGCAATCCGCGTCCATCGTCGCGCACAATCAGCACCAGATGCTCGCCCTCGCGACCAAAGCGGACGTCGATCGAACCCGTGGTGTCGGGCGGGTGAGCGTACTTCGCGGCGTTGGTCACCAGCTCGTTGACCACCATGCCTAGAGGCGCGGCTGATTCGACTGAGAGGTTCGCGGGTTCGGTCTCGACGGTCAGGGCGACGCCCGGCTGGATAGCCAACGACCGTCGCAAGCCGGCGCACAGGTCCTGCAGATAGGCGCCGAATTCGACCTCGTCGGCGCCCGCCTCGCGTGTGAGGGCGACGTGGATATCGGCGATGGTCTGGACCCTGCTGGCGGCCTTGCTCAGCTCTCCTCGCACATCGTCGCGTGCGCCCCGCGCCTGCAACTGCAGCAGGCTGGCCACCATGGCGAGGTTGTTCTTCACCCGATGATTAATCTCGCTGAGCAACTCCGACTGCCGCGTCTCCGCCAGCTTGTGCGCGGTGATGTCGAAGAAGAATTGCGCCAGCCGCGTCTCGGTCAGTCGGCTGACGCGCACCTCGTGCCACCGTTGAGAGACGGGATTGAACCGCTCGAAGCTGACCGGTGTTCCGTTGGAGAGGACCCGCTCGCACAGCTTGAGCCACGCCGACCAGTCGCCGGGCGAATCGGTCATTCGCGCGCCGACCGCTTCCGGACCCACGCCGAGAAGGCGCTGAAGGGCGGGATTGATTTCGACCACGGTGTAGTCGACGAGGTGCCCGTCGACGTCCCGGATGCCCTCACAGACGGCGAATCCCTCGGGAATTGTTTCGAACAGCGTGGCGTAGTGAAGATTGCGCCGACTGAGGGCGTCGCGGCTGTCGCGCAAGCGATCCAGCAGGAAGCGCACATAGGCGCCAAGGCCGATGACCACCGCCGCGGCCAGGATGAACACCGCCAGATTGGCGAGGTTGAGCGCTCCGCCGATGAATATGGGGTCGGACCTTGAGGGCGCGATGAAGACCCGCGCCACGATGCTCAGGACGCCGGCGGTGACGCCAGCACGCCAGCCGCCAATCAGGCTGACAAGCAGGGCGGCCGGAAACAGAAGCCTGCCTGGCAGGAGGTCGGACCAGATCAACCGCGAGGCCCAGCCGAGCGCCGTCGCCGCGCCGACCACGGCGACCGCCAGCGCCAGCTGGCTGGGGAGGCGGGTCACGCGCAACCCGAACACGCCCTCGAGAGCGAAGCGGTCCACTGCGGGCGATGGTTCTGGGCGCGGCATCAGCTTTCCCACCGACCCCGAGCAGGGCCTACTCCGACAGAGCCTTGGTCGCCTGTTCGATCTTGGCGTCGGCCGCGTCGAGCACGGCGGCGGTGAGGCCGATAAACTGGCGGGCCACGTCCCATTGGCCGTTCTCGATGGCTTCGCGCACGCCGGGCAAGGTCTTGGAGCCATACCCGGTCAGGAGTCCCGGCGCGTACAGCAGGTGGCGGTACCATGGCCGGCCCGGCAGGCCATGGTCGCTGGTGAGCGCCTGTTCGACCCCCTGAAGGATGGCGCTCGCCTTGGCCGCCTGGGCTTTACTGACGGGGTGCGCGGCGGCGACGTCATAGGCGCGCGCGCTGGCGCGGAGGCGGTCAGTGGCTTGTTCCAGAGGTCCGAGGTCGATCTCGGGGGCCACATCCTCGCGGTCGGGTGGACCCGACGAGAGTGTCGGATCGGCCGCCAAGGCGTAGGCCTTGGCGTCCAACAACCGGTCGACCTCGCGCGCCTGCTCGCGGCGGCTGGCCACGAGTTTCTTCAGTTCGTCGACCTCCACGCCGACCGTATCAGCCAGATTGTCGAAGCGCAGCGGCGCGACATCGGCGTCGGCGGCCCGCAACACCATGCGTCCTGCGGTCTTGGCCAGTACGACGCCATAGACAAAGCCGGGGTCACCGAAGCGAGCGTAGTGTTCGAAGGTGTCGTAGGCCGAGTGGTAGACTCCGCCGGACTGGCCTTCGCCCCCGAAGCCGAGATTGATCGCGGCGATGCCGAGGTGTTCGACGAACGGACTGTAGTCGGAGCCCGAACCGAGGTCGCCCACTGGGATCTGGCCCGCACGCCTTGCTTCCGCCGCCCGTGTTTTGAGTTCGGGGCTCGCGCCCGGTTCAGCGGCGTCGACCTCCAGCCGCGCCAGGGCCCGATCACGCACATTCGCGCTGGTTTCCGGATCGGGTACGTCCGCCGCCGCCTGATCGACGAGGCCGCGCAGACTGTAGCTCGCCTCCACGCCCAGGAATCCCCGGTCGTTGGTGTCGGAATTGATGTAGACCACGGCCTTGGACTGAAGCTCCTTGGCGTGAGTTTCGGCCCATTCGGTGGATCCCAGAAGGCCCGGTTCCTCGCCATCCCAGCTCGCGTAGACGATGGTCCGCGCCGGTCGCCAGCCTCCCTTGGCGAGCGCGCCCAGCGACCTCGCCTCTTCCATCATTGCGGTCTGGCCGGCCAGAGGATCCTGAGCGCCGAAGACCCAACCGTCGCGGTGGTTGCCGCGGACGATCCACTGGTCCGGTTCGCTCGCGCCCTTCATGACCGCGATCACATCGTAGAGCGGCTTCTGATCCCAATTGGCCTGGATGACGAGGTGAGCGGCAGGTCCATCGCCGCCGACATGATAGGTAATCGGCAAGGCGCCACGCCATGGCTTGGGCGCGACCGGTCCGCCGAGGGGCGCCAGGAAGTGGACGGCCTCACCCCAGGAGATCGGGATCACCGGGATGTGCAGAATGGTCTTCGCGTCGGCCAAAGCGATCCGGGGGGCGCCCTCGACGGCGCCGTAGCCGGGAGTCAGTGGGTCGCCGGCTTCCACAGGCATGTCCTGGACCGAGCCGCGCTGGATTCCTTGCTCGGGTCGGGCTGGACCCTTTGGATAGGCGTCAGCGGCGCCATAGCCATCATCGGCCGGGTCGGAATAGATGATGCAGCCCACCGCGCCGTGCTCATAGGCGAGCTTGGGCTTGAGACCGCGCCAGCCGGCGCCGTAGCGGGCGATGACGATCTTGCCTTTGACCGACACGCCCATCCGCTGAAGCGCGGCGTAGTCCGCCGGCATGCCGTAGTTGACGTAAACCAGCGGCGCGGTGACGTCCCCGTCTCCGCCATAGGCGTTCCAGGCGGGCAGGCCGCCGGTCTGGCGCGCGCTGGTTTCGTCGCCCGGGATCGGCGGTTCAGTGAGGGTAGCGGTGTAGGCGGTGGGGCTGACGAGTTGGAGAAGCTCAGTCTTGGGGGTCGGGTACAACACGCTGAAGGTTTCGATATGGGCGTCCCAGCCCCAGGCCTTGAATTGGGCGAGAGTGTATTCGGCGTTGGCCTTGTCGTGCGGCGAGCCCACCTGATTGGGTTCAGCGGCCATCAGTTGCATCCGGTCACGGATGGCGTCCGCCGACAGATTGACGTCGAACCGGGCCTCGAGCGCCCGTTCGGCGGCGCCGTCCTGAGGCGAAAAGCCGATCAGATCCTGCTGTTGGCCCGCCGCGCCGCCGGCCCAGACAATTGCGAGCGCCGCGCTCGCGGCAAGCTTTACCCGTACCCCAGTCATGTCTTCGCCTGTTCCTGCCTCGTCTCTTGGGCTCACCTAACATTCGTCGGCTGGGCCATCAAAGCATTGCTGGCGATGTCGCCGCGCCTCACGCAGCCATGACGATGTAGCCGACGCGAGGAAAATGGGTATGCAGCCGCCCGAGGCCCGGATCCTCGCGCGCGATCACCACGCGCTCGCGGTTTGCTGCCACCAGACGGCCAACCACCGGATCGCGGCCGTAGTCGTCGGCGCTGACGCTCACTCTCGCGCCAAGCGCGAGCGATTCGGTGGGATCGTGAGCAACGCCCTCGGCCGGCTCGGACCGACGGGCCACATCGAGGGCCTCCGTCGTCGACATTTCGCTGCGCGAGCCGTGGCCAATGGCCTTCATCCGCTCACGCCAGGCCGCCAGGTGATCGAAGCCGTCCAGCAGAGGCGCGGCGAGGTGCGGCGCGAAGGTCGTCATGAACCAGACGTTCATGTAGGCGGCTATGTCGGCCAGGCCCGGCTCGTCGGCCGCCAGGTAGGGCGCGCCCGATGAGAGGGCCGTCTCGACCCAGCCGGCCTGAGAGCGCCATTGCGCGCGCATGGGCCCCGCGGCGGCTTTCATGGCGGCGACGTCGAACGGGCGTCCCATCAACTTCTCGCGGTCCTCGATGAAGGCGCGCGGAACCGTGTCGCCCAGCTCGCCGAAGATCACCGCCACCGACGCCTGGAAGAACAGACGATCGGACCACAGGTTAACCGCCCAACCGAGGCCGTCGGCGGCTCCGCCGGCTCCGGCGCGTCGGTCGATCTCGGCCATGATCACCTGGCTGTCGCAATAGATGTCGGCCCCGATCTGCATGACCGGCGCGCGCCTGTATCCGCCGGTGAGCGGCGTAAGGTCTGGCTTGGGCATGATGGTCGGCTGGATCACCGAGCGCCAGGCGAGGCCGCGAAGGCCGAACAGCAGCCGCGCCTTCTCCGAAAACGGCGAGGTGTCATAGTGGTGCAGGATGATGTCCATCCCGGCTCCTTTGCTTGTCCGCGCCCTCAGCGCACGGCTTCATAGGGCGTGAGGTCGATGCCTGGATAGCGCAGGGCCACGTCGCGAAGAGTTTGTTCGTTCCAATAGTCTGAGCCGGCGGGGGGCCAGCCGAACAGATCGCGCTCGCGCGGGCTCATGCGGATCATGGCGTCGGTCATCGCGTTTCTTCCCGCGTGATCGGGCCAGCTCATCTTGCCGTTCCACCGCCAGCCCCGCTGCTGGAAATCGACCAGCATGACGAACCGCGAGCGGCCGGGCGCGAGGAAGTTCGAACCGCGGTGCAGGATGTCGGTCTTGTAGATGAGCAGGCTGCCGGCCGGCGCCTCGACGCTGACCTCCTTGTCGGTGAGCGCGCCCATGGGCAATTCGCGTGGCGTGATCGGGGTGTCGCGACCGATCTCCACGGGCACGATCTTGGTGGGCCCGTCCAGCGCGGTGACGTCCGACAGCAGGATGAAGGTCGTCATCTGGACATGCCGGCCGTCCGCCCGCGGCACGACCAGGGTGTGGTTGCCGTAATCCCGGTGGTGCATCTGGTCGTAGTCGATGGCGCCGGCGTACTTGGCCCACAGCTCGACCTTGTAGATTTCGATGTCTTTGCTGGTGAGAAACCGTTCGGCGGTGTCCACGAGGTCCGGATAGACCGCGACGCGATTGAGCGCCCAGGAGTCGTATGGAAAGTACCTCAGACCCGCGAACTGGCTGTGGGCGAATTTGGGGTGGGCGGCCGGATCGGCGAAATAGTCTTCCGGGCGCGGATATACGGTCCACAACGCCTCGCGCGCGTCCGCCAGTGTCGTCGAGTCAAGGAAACCTTCGACCACGGTGAAGCCGCGATCCCAGACCTCGGCAAGTTGCGCATCGCTCACGCGCATCGGTCCCGCTCCTGCATCCCCCGCGGTTGCCGCACGGGCTTAAGTTGGCCATAGGGGCCTGACAAGTGCTTCGGGAATAGCTGATGAGACTAGCCGCGTTCGCCATCGCCATCGCCATTGCCGTGGCTGCAACCTCCGCCGTTGCGGGCGACCCCGCCGCGGCGCGGATCGAAGGGTTCGACACGGCCCTGACGAGTGTCATGAAACAAGGGCCGGCCTTGGGCCCCAAGGGTCGCTTTCATCGGCTGGAGCCCGTGGTCGAGGACGCCTTTGATCTGCCTCTGATGACAAGGTTCGCGGTTGGCGCGGCGTGGGGGCAAATGTCCGACGCTGACCACCAGGCGCTGATCCGTGCGTTCGGCCGCCTGACGGCGGCGAGCTACGCCCACAACTTCGATCGCTTCGCGGGCGAGCGGTTCGAGGTCGACCCGACGGTGCAGACCCGCGGGCCGGACAAGATCGTCCAGGCGCATCTCATTCCCACCGACCGCGGGCCGGTCAACCTCACCTATCGGATGCGACTGTCGGGCGGCCAGTGGAAGATCGTCGACGTCTACTATGACGCCATCAGCCAGCTCACCACCCGTCGCGCGGACTTCGCCGCGCCGCTCGCCGCCGGTGGCGCGAAGGGCCTCCTGGCGCACCTCGACCAGGCGAGCGCCAAGCTGCTGCAATAGCGGCGGATCAATCGGGCTTCGGCGGCGCACCCATCAACGCTGGTTGGAAGAGCAGCGCCGAGACCAGCGTCCACAGCAGTGAGATCATCAACAGCTCGCCCATGCTGGCGGTGCCCGGATGATGGGAGGCCCATAGGCTGCCAAAGCCGGTCGCCGTAGCCAGGGCGCTGAAGAAGATCGCCCGCGTAAGGCTCGATTGCAGCAGGTGCGCATTTCCGTGCCGCCAGGCCATCACGAAGTAGATGTGAAAGGCGACGCCGATCCCGAACAGCAGGGGCAGCGCGATAATGTTGGCGTAGTTGAGGGGTTGGCCGAGCACGACGCAGCTGCCGAGGGTCAACAGGCCGGTGAGCACGATCGGCGCCATGGTGATCGCCACGTAGCGCGCGCGGCGCAGGACCAGGAACAACAGCAGGGTGATGGCGATAAACGACAGCACGCCGGCTTCGATGAATGCGCCGGCGATCGTCCGTCCGCCCTCCATTATGCCGACCGGCTCTCCC
>Ga0302314_10005601_pt1 | contig 22863 bp, 22 predicted proteins | sample III_Palsa_N2_3_FD_200533 | JGI IMG/M metagenome (GOLD analysis project Ga0302314, IMG submission 200533) | Peat permafrost microbial communities from Stordalen Mire near Abisko, Sweden - III_Palsa_N2_3 | ecosystem: Environmental > Terrestrial > Soil > Palsa > Peat permafrost | place: Sweden... | reverse complement strand
GCATGAGGCGGTGGGGGCTGGGCTGGGGCACGCTGATCGCCGCCGGTATGCTGGCCGTCGCGGTGCTGGCCGTCGCCACGGCGCCGCTCTATGCGCCGCAGGACCCGTTCAACCTCGCCTCGCTGCGCCTGCTCGACAGCCTCGACCCACCATCATTCCTGCATGGCGGCGTCAAGAAATTCCCGCTGGGCACCGACGCGCAGGGGCGCGACCTGCTCTCGGCCATCCTATACGGCGCGCGGTTGAGTTTCATGGTGGGTGGGCTGGCGGTGGTCCTCGCCGCGGTGGTCGGCGTGCCGATCGGGCTGGCGGCCGGCTATGCCGGCGGCGCCCTGGACGCGGTGTTGATGCGCTTGGCCGACGCGCAGCTTGCGATCCCGTCGATGCTGGTGGCGCTGCTGGCCGACGGGGTGGCGCGGTCGGTGCTCCGACGGTCCCTGCTGGAGGCGGCGTCGGTGCCGATCCTGGTGATCGCGATCGGCTTGGCGCGCTGGCCGCACTTTGCCCGCGTGGTGCGCGGCGTGGCGCAGTTGGAGGGCGGCAAGGACTACATCGCGGCGGCACGGCTGGCGGGAATTTCGTGGTTCGACGCCGCACTCGACCACGTGTTGCCGAACGTGATCGGCCCGGCGCTGGTGATGTTCGCCTTAACGCTCGGCTTCGCGGTGATGGACGAGGCGACGCTGTCCTTCCTCGGCGTCGGCCTGCCGCCGACGCGGCCCTCGCTCGGGACGCTGATCCGCCTGGGCAACGACTACCTGCTGTCCGGCGAGTGGTGGGTGGTGGTGTTCCCGGCACTCGCGCTGGCCATTCCGGTGCTGGCGGCGAATCTGCTGGGCGATACCATCCGCGACCGGCTGGACCCGCGCGGCCACGGGCGCCAGATCGCGCAGGGCCGCGCATGACGCTGCTCGCCGTCGAGGATCTGGCGATCGACCTGCCGCGCGGCCGCGCCGTCGACGGCGTCTCGTTCACGCTGAACCCCGGCGAAGTGCTGGCGCTGATCGGCGAGAGCGGTGCCGGCAAGTCGCTGACCGGGGCCGCCATCGTCGGCTTGCTGCCGGCGGCGGCGCGCGTGGGGGCAGGGCGCATCCTGCTGGACGGCGAACGCATCGACGACCTGGAGGAGGAGGACTGGGAGGAGCTGCGCGGCAAGCGCATCTCGGCGGTGTTCCAGGACCCGGCGGCGGCGCTGAACCCGCTGCAACGGATCGGCGCACAGCTTGCCGAGACGCTGGATGCGCACCATCCGCTCACCGAAAAAGTCCGGCGCGAGCGGGTCGGCGACTGGCTCGCGGCGGTCGGGCTGCCGCGCGAGCGGGTCCGGGCCTATCCGCACGAACTGTCCGGCGGCATGCGGCAGCGGGTGGCGCTGGCGCTGGCCTTGTGCCCGGGGCCGGAACTGCTGGTGGCCGATGAGCCGACCACGGCACTGGACGCGCCGCTGCGCGGGCAGATGGCGGCGCTGCTGCGCCACCTCGCCGGGCGCCAGCGGACGGCGGTGCTGCTGATCTCGCACGACGTGCAGACCGTGGCGACCGCGGCGGACCGGGTGATGGTGATGTATGCCGGCCGCATCGTCGAGGCCGGCACCACCGCCGAAGTGTTGCGGGCGCCGGCCCATCCCTACACCGAGGCGCTGCTGGCCGGCCTGCCCAGGCTCGGCCCGCGCCGGGCGCGGCTGCCGGCGATCTCCGGGACGATGCCGCTGCCGGGCGCGCGCCTCCAGGGCTGCGCCTTCCATCCGCGCTGCCCCCTGGTCGCCGCCCGCTGCCGCAAGGAAACGCCGGAACTGACGCCGGGCGCGCCGGCCTGCTTCTTCCCGCGCCAGCCGCCGCACCAATCCGCGGTCGGTGCAAGGCCCCTTGCTGCCCATGGTTGAGCCGCCGTTGCTCGTCATGACGCATGTGGCGCGCCGGTTCGGGCGGGTGCGCGCGGTCGCCGACGCGTCGCTGGCGGTGCTGCGCGGCACCACGGTGGGGCTGGTGGGCGAGAGCGGCTGCGGCAAGTCCACGCTGGGGCGGCTCGCCGCAGGGCTGATTACCCCGGACGCCGGCGAGATCCTGTATGCCGGCGCGCCGATGCATCCGAGCCTCGGGCTGCTGCAGGGCCTGCTGGCGCCGCCGCCGCCGACGCGGCGCGTCGCCATGGTGTTCCAGGACCCGGCCGGCTCGCTCGATCCGCGCTGGAGCATCGGCCGCAGCATCGCCGAACCGATCGCCGCGTTCGGCCTGCGCACCGGGAAGATCGGCGTGCGCGACCGGGCGATCCAGATGATGGCGGCCGTCGGGCTGCCGGAACAGCTCACCGACCGCCGGCCGCACGAACTCAGCCTCGGGCAGGTGCAGCGCGCGGCGGTGGCGCGGGGGCTGGCGGGCGAACCGGAGTTCCTGATCTGCGACGAGCCGACCAGCGCGCTCGACGTCTCGGTGCAGGCGCAGGTGTTGAACGCGCTGCGCGACGCGCAGGAGCGGGCGCGGCTCGGCATGCTGTTCATCAGCCACGACATCGGCGTGGTCCGCCACATGGCCGACCTCGTCGGGGTGATGCTGCGCGGGCGCATCGTCGAGTTCGGGCTTGCCGACGAGGTGTTCGCGCACCCACACCATCCGTACACGCGGCTGCTGCTGGACTCCGTCCCCGACCTGTCGGCGCCGCGGCCGGTCGCCAAGGTGGCTGCCGCGACCGAACGGCTGGCGCCGGTCGCCGCCGACCTGTGCGCCTTCCTGCCGCGCTGCAAGCTGGCGATGGCGAAGTGCCGCACCGAGGCGCCGCCGCTGGTCGACGTCGACGGCGTGGCGGTGGCCTGCCACGCCGCCGCCGCCTGATGGGCCGCCGCGCCGCGCTCGGCCTGCGGGCGCAGGCGCAGGGCGTGGGCGCGGAAACCCTGGCCTGCGCGGCGCTGCTGGCGGATGGCTGGAGCATTCGCGGCCGCCGCCTGCGCACGCCGGCGGGCGAGGTGGACATCGTGGCGGAGCGCGACGGGCTGCTCGCCTTCGTCGAGGTCAAGCGCCGGCCGACGCTGGCCGAGGCGGCGGCGTCGCTCGGCGCGCGGCAGCGCGCGCGGCTGCTGGCGGCGGCCGAAATCGTGCTCGTCGCCAATCCGGGCTGGGGCGCGGCGGGCGTGCGGTTCGACGTGCTGGTGGTCGACGATGCCGGGCAGGTGCGCCGGATTGTTGACGCATTCCGGCTGGAGCCTTAAGGCCGCACGGGCGCCGGGTTTGCGCTCATTCGCGTAGGGATATCATCATGTTACGTTTTGCCACGTTCACCGCACTGCTGGCACTCGCCGCGACGCCAGTGGCTGCCCAGACCGGCACGGACGCCCCTGGCAAGGAGCCGGTTTCGACCGCCCCGGCCAATGTCAACCCGACCGACACGCACACGCTGTGGTCGCCGCAGCTTCCGGCGCCGCCGGTCAGCGACAACGCCCCGGCGGCGGCGTTCGTGCAGGCGGCGCAGCGCGCGCTCGCGGCCGGCCGGACGGGCGAGGCGCAGGAGGCGATCGAGCGTGCCGAAAGCCGGGCGCTGAACCGCTCGGTGGTGCCATCCACCGCCAAGAACCCGAGCCACCAGCCGCTGGTGCAGCAACTGGCCAGAGCCCGCCAGCTGCTGGCCGCCGGCGACAAGACGGGCGCGATGACCATGCTGAACCAGGCGCTGGCCAATCCGGAGGCGAAGGCGAACTGATCCCGTTTCGCGCAGCTTCACGAAGCCGGCGGCTGCGGCCCGAGCAGTTGCCGATAGATGCGGTCCACCGCAGCCGCATCGGCAGTGGCCTGGGGTGGCGTCAACGCGATACCCGCCGCACCTTCCTGCATCTGGACCTGCGCCCTGTCTGGCTGGTGGCGGTGGCCGCCCCACGTGTCGCCGTCGCGGCTCGGCGTTTGCGCCGTAGCGCTCGCGCCGACGGCGAGCAAAAATGCCCCGACCAGGGCCAGTCCCGAAGAGCCTTGCATCCGTCTGCTCCATTGCAACTCCCTGGACATCTCGTGAGCGAAGCGGGCGCGGGAAGACACGCCACCGAGACTCTGACAGGCAGAGCACGCGGGGCTCGTGCACGGCCGTCCGAGGCTGATCGCGTGCGCCATGGGGGCCGTTCTTCACCGCTCCGGCGAGCCGGGTAGGGCCGGGTCCGCGCAGTCGCCTACGCCGACCGCCCCGGTACCCGATGCCGGTAGGCGAGGGCCTCCGCCACGTCGGCGCGGCGGATCTGCTCGGCGCCGGCGAGGTCGGCGATGCTGCGCGCCACCCGCAACGTGCGGGTGAAGCCGCGCGGCGAGAGGCGCAGCTTGTCGGAGGCCTTTTCGGCGAGGTCGCGCGCCTCCGCCTGCAGAACGAACGTGCCGACATCGGCTTCCGCGTTGACCGGCGGCCCGGCCTCGCCGCCGCGGTCGCGTTGCAGGCTGCGCGCGCGTGCCACCCGGGCGGCGACCGCCTCGGTCGGCTCGCCTGGCGGCGCGCGGGAGAGTTCGGAGGGCGCCATCGGCTGCACCTGGATGCTGATGTCGATGCGATCAAGTAATGGGCCGCTGATGCGGTTCTGGTAGTCCTCGCCGCAGCGCGGCGCCCGGCCGCATTCGCGCCCGGCGTCGCCCAGGTGGCCGCACCGGCACGGGTTCATCGCCGCGATCAGTTGGAATCGCGCCGGGTAGGTGACGTGCGCCATCGCCCGCGCGACCGTGGTGCGGCCGCTTTCCATCGGCTGCCGCAGCGCCTCCAGCGCCGGGCGCGGGAACTCCGGCAACTCGTCGAGGAACAGCACGCCGCGATGCGCCAGCGACACTTCGCCCGGCCGCGCCCGCATGCCGCCGCCGGTCAGCGCCGCCTGGCTGGCGCTGTGGTGCGGCTCCCGGTACGGCGGGCGCTTCACCAGCTTGCCGCCGACCAGCATGCCGGCGACGCTGTGGATCATCGAAACCTCCAGCGCCTCGCGCGGCGTCAGGTCCGGCAGCAGCCCGGCCATGCGGGCCGCCAGCATGGATTTGCCGGCACCGGGCGGGCCGATCAGCAGCAGGTTGTGGCCGCCCGCCGCGGCGATCTCCAGCGCCCGCTTCGCCGTCTCCATGCCGCGCACGTCGGCGAGGTCCGGGATTTTTTCGCCCTCCGCCAGCCCGGCGGGATCGGGCGGCGAGAGCACCTGGAGGCCGCGAAAATGGTTGATCAGGGACAGCAGATCGGTGGCGGCGAGCACCTGGATGTTGCCGGCCCAGGCGGCTTCCCCGCCCTGCGCGGCGGGGCAGATCAGCCCGAGTTCCGCCGCCGACGCGGCGATGGCGGCCGGCAGCACGCCGGCGACCGCGTTCAGCGAGCCGTCCAACGAGAGTTCGCCGAGGGCTGCAAACTCGGTGAGGTCTTCGCGGGGCACGACATCCATCGCCGCCAGCACGGCCAGCGCGATCGGCAGATCGAAATGCGAGCCTTCCTTGAGCAGGTCGGCCGGGGCGAGGTTGATCAGCACCCGTTTCGGCGGCAGCGACAGGCCCATCGCGGTCAGCGCCGCCCGCACCCGCTCGCGCGCCTCGCCCACCGCCTTGTCCGGCAGCCCGACGACCAGGAAGGCGGGCAGGCCGGAGGAAATCTGCACCTGCACTTCCACCGGCACCGCCTCGATACCGGAAAAGGCGAAGCTGCGGATACGGGCGATGGACATGCTCGCAGGCTGGCGCGCTTTCGGTTCGGGATCAATCCGGCAGCGAGTATCCCTGGCAGCAATGGCGCAATTCGTTCAGAATTCGTCCCTGCCTTCAGGAGTGTCTGCGGCATGAACATCGCGTCCGCGAGGGTTGATGAACTTGCCCAGCGTCTTGCCCGCCTGACCGGGGAGGATGTTGAGACCGCGCTTGCGCGCGCCATCGAGGAGCGCCTGTCCCGACTCCCGACTGCTGCCACGACGGACCGCGAGGCTGCAATGCGGAGGTTTTTTGATCGGGTGTCGAGCATGCCGGTCAAGGACGGCCGCTCTATCGACGACATCATCGGCTACGGCTCCGACGGACTGCCCTCCTGATGGTCATCGACAACTCGGCGATCGTCGCGACAGTTGCCGGCGAACCCAATGGACATCGCTTTCAAGCCGCCATGTTGGGTGCGGCGTCGCTGTCGGTCTCCGCGGTGACGGTGCTGGAGACAAGGATTGTCTTGTTTTCTCGCCAGGGCGCCGACGCCGTCCGCGAGTTTGATGACATGCTTGAAGGGGTGGGGATCGACGTGGTGCCGTTCGATACGGAAATGGCTGAGGTTGCGTTCAAGGCCTTTCGCCGATACGGAAAGGGGCAAGGCCACCCCGCTCAATTGAACATTATCGACTGTGCCGCCTATGCGCTTGCTCAGGTCCGGGGCGAGAAGCTGCTGTTCAAAGGTGGCGATTTCGGCAAGACCGATATCGAACCGGCACTCTCATAGTAGTCGGCTCCCGATTGGGGTGTTCGTCGCCGTTTCCCCGGTTCTGTCACGCCGTCGCCGCCCAGGCCCCCTCGACGAACACCGCTTCCTCCGGCCCCGGCCAGGGCGGCATGGTGACGGCGACGGCGGTGAGCGGACCGTCGGCCGCGGCGCGGAACTGGAACGCGGTGCCGACCGGGATGGTCAGGGACAGGCCGGCGGCAACCGGGACGACTTCCTCGCGCCCGTCCTGCGCCCGCCACATCTCGCCGTGGCCGGCGAGCACGTACCAGATTTCCTCCACCGTCACGTGCCGCACCGCGCGCGAAACCTTGCCGGCCGGCAGCCGAAAATGCGCCATGCTGCCGCCGGTGAGCGCCAGCAGGATGCGCACCTCCGACCCGTCCGGCGCCAGCACGTCGTAGGCGTCCGGCAACGGTTTGCTGGCGAACGCCGTCACCCCGAAAGCCCCTCCAGAAACCGCGCCAGCAGCACGCCAAGGAGGGAGACGTTGTAGCCGCCCTCCTGCACCACCGCGCATGGCACGCCGAGGCCGGCGATCAGGGCACCGGCGCGGGCAAAACCGTCGGCGGTGACGGCCAGAAAATTCAGCGGCTCGTCCTTGGAGGCATCGAAGCCGAGGCTGACCACCAGCGCGTCGATGCCGCACCGGCGCTGTGCCTCCACGCCCTGCGCCACTGCTTCGAGCCAGCCCGCGTCGCCGGTGCCTTGCGGCAGCGGCAGGTTCAGCGTGCAGCCGACGCCGGCGCCGCCGCCGCGCTCCTCGGCGTGGCCGACGAACCACGGGTAGTACTGCGACGGATCGCCGTGCACGGAGACGAACACGACGTCGTCGCGTTCCCAGAAGATGCCCTGGGTGCCGTTGCCGTGGTGCGAATCGATGTCCAGCACGCCGACGCGGGCCGCGCCCCTGGCGCGCAGCCGCTCGGCGGCGAGCGCGGCGTTGTTGAGGTAGCAGTGCCCGCCGGCACGCGCGGCGTAGGCGTGGTGGCCGGGCGGGCGGGCCAGCGCGTAGGCCGAACGGCCGGCGGCGGCCTCGTCGGCGGCGGCGATCGCCCCGGCCGCGGCGGCCAGCGCGGCCGGCCATGTGTGCGTCGTCATCGGGCAGGCGGTGTCGGCGGTGAACCAGCCGAGCCGGCCGGTGACCGAGGCCGGCACGCGGGCGCCGTTGGCCAGCATCTCCGGGCTCGGATGGATGTTGGCCACCATCTCCGGCCCATGCTCAGGCAGCCGCGCCCAGTCGTCCGGCCCGTCGCGCAGGAAGTCGAGATAGGCCGGGGTGTGCACCGCCTCCAGCGCCGTGCGGTTGGGCTGCGGCGGCTCGACCACTTCCAGCTTCAGCGCGCGGCAGGCGGCGAGCAGCGATTCGGCCCGCGCCGGCGTCTCGAAGTGGCGCTTCACCAGCCCGCGTTGCAGAAAAAACTGTGGCGCATGCGCAAGTTGCGCCTCGGCCCAGAACGCTTTCATATCGATCTCCGCAGGTCGGCCGACCCTACGGACGCCCCCTCCGCCTGTCCAGACGCCGTCAGCTCCGGACCGCGTTGCTCCGGCCGTACACCAGCAGCATGGCAATGATCACAAGACCGTAGATGATCTGCCGCCCGGCCTCCGGCATCTGCATCACGCTGAGCACGCTCTGCAGCAGCACGATCAGGATGGTGCCGACCACGGTGCCGCTGTAGCGCCCCTGGCCGCCGAGGATGTTGGTGCCGCCGACCACCACCGCCGCAATCGCCGGCAACAGGTAGGCGTCGCCCATCGCCTGGAACGCCTTGGAGGTGTAGCCGGCGATCAGCAGGCCGGCGAGCGAGGCGCACAGCGAGCAGATCACGAAGCTGCCGATCAGGACCAGGCGCGTGTTGATGCCCGACAGGTAGGCGGCCGCTTCGCGGTTGCCGGCCGCGTAGATGTAGCGGCCGAACGGCGTGCGCGTGAGCATGAACACCAGTGCGGCCGACAGCAGCGCCCACATCAGCACCGCATTGGCGATGCCCCAGGTGTGGCCGCCGCCGATCGGGATGCTCAGCGGCTGGCCGTTGGCCAGCCACTCCATGATCTTGGTGGCCGAACTCTGCGGCGCAAAGCCGCCGGTGAGCATCACCATGAGTCCGCGCAGCACCGCATTGACGCCGAGCGTGAAGATCATCGACGGCACGCGCAGGAACGCGACGCCGATGCCGTTGATCAGGCCGACGACGAGGCCGATGCCGAGGCCGATCGGGATCGCCCACGGCCCGCCCACGGCGGTTGCGATCATCGCACTGGCCGCGATCGTCCACGGCACCGACAGGTCGATATGGCCGAGCAGGATCACGATCATCATGCCGGCGGCGACGGTGCCGAGGAAGGCGGCGATCTTGAGTTGCTGCAGCAGATAGGTCGGCTCGATGAACGTCGCCGAGCCTTGCGTGTACAGCGTGTAGATCGTGCCCGCGATCAGGATGGCGATGCAGAAGCTGCTGGCGATCAGGGTCGGGCGGTCGATGGACTTGAGCATCTGTGACTACGTGAACAGCGAAAGGCGGTTCTTGATGCGGAACACCCGCGCGGCCCCCAGCGAAACGGCAAGCAACAAGATGACCCCCTCGAAGATCGGCTGCAGCAGCGGGTTGGCGAGAAAGCCGACCGGCCCGTTGGTGTCGAAGACGCGGAAACAGAACGAGATCGCGCGCAGCGTCAAGGCGCCGAACACCGAGCCGATGGCACCGCCCGAGCCGCCGAACAGCGAGGTGCCGCCGATCACCACGGCCGCGATCGAGTTCAGCGTGTAGCCGCCGGCCTGCGGAATGTCGGCGTTGCCGCTGCCGGTCTGGATCGCGAGATACAGGCCGCCGAAGCCCGCGAACAGGCCGCCGACCGTGTAGGCCGCAAGCTTGCTGCGCGCGACGTTCAGGCCGGACATGTAGGCGGCACCTTCAGCCGAGCCGATGGCGTAGCAGCCGCGCCCGGTGACGGTGTTGCGGAACGGCAGCCACACGCCGAGCACGATCAGCAGGATCAACAGGATCGGCACCGGCAACAGCCCGACGCCATGCGCGAACCAGCCCGGCGGCCCATCCGGGAACCAGCCATAGGTGGTGTCCATCTCCGCCATCGCGTTGGTGGCGACCCAGGAGAGGTTGTCGTCGATCTTGCCGCCGGGCGAGGGCCGCAGGAACAGCGAGAGGCCGATATAGACGGCGCCGGTCGCCAGCGTGGTGATGATCGGCTGGATGCGGCCATAGACCACGATGCAGCCGTTGACGAAGCCGGCCAGCCCGCCGACCAGGATGCACAGCACGATGCCGAGCACCATCTCGGCCGGCGAGCCGCTGATGAGGTTGGAGGCGAGGCAGTTCACCAGAGTCATCATCGCGCCCACCGACAGGTCGATGCCGCCGGTCAGCACCGGCACGGTCTGCGCCATCGACACCATGATCAGCGCGAACGACTCGTTGGAGTTCTGCACGTACAGATCGACCGTCCAGCCCTTCGGGTGCAGCGAGCTGTAGAGCGTGTAAAGGATCGCAAACAGGACCACGGCCACCCACAACCCGGCACTCTGCGACAGGCGGAGCTTGAGGTCCTTCATGCGTGCGCCGCCCCGTTCTGCACCGAACGATCCGGCAACGAGAGATTGAGCGAACTGGCGACGATGTTTTCCTCGGTGATGTCCGCACCCTCCAGTTCGCGCGCGATGCGGCCGCCGTACAGGATCAGCACCCGGTCGCAGCAGCCGATCAACTCGTCGTAGTCGGTCGAGTACAGCAGGATCGAGGTGCCGGCGTCGGCGAGGTCGCGCAGCAACTGGTAGATTTCCTGCTTGGTGCCGACGTCGATGCCGCGCGTCGGGTCGTTCAGCAGGATGACGCGCGCGCCGGTCAGCAGCCACTTGGCGATGACCACCTTCTGCTGGTTGCCGCCGGAGAGCGTCGCCACCGCGTCGCTGAGCTTGCCGAATTTTATTTTCAGTTTTTGCGTCATCTCGTCGATTTTGCGCGCCTCCAACGCGCGGTCCACCACGAGGCCGCGGGTCATGGAGCCGAGTGCGGCCATCGAGACGTTGTCGGCGACCCCCATCGGCAGGCACAGCCCTTCGGTTTTCCGATCTTCCGGGATCAGCGCAAGCCCGACCGCCGGGCTTTTCGCCTGCGCCGGGCTGCCGATGTGCTTTACCTTGCCGTCCACCGCGATGGTGCCGGACACGCTGCGCAACACGCCGAACAACGCCAGCAGCAATTCGCGCTGGCCCTGGCCGTCGAGCCCCCCGAGGCCGACGATCTCGCCTTTGCCGACGCGCAAGGAGATGCCGGCGAGGCGATCCTCCCAGCCGAGGTCACGCACCTCCAGCGCCACCGGCAGCGGCGCCGCGCGCACGGGCTTGGCCGGATAGACGTTGCGCCATTCGCGGCCGATCATCATCTGCACGACCTGTTCGTCGGTGCGGTCGCCTTTCGGGAACGTGTCGATGTGCTGGCCGTTGCGGAACACCGAGCAGGTGTCGGCAAGTTCCTCGATCTCGTGCATGCGGTGGGAGATGTACAGCAGGCTCAGCCCTTGGTCGCGCAGGCCGTGCAGGATGCCGTAGACGCGCTGCACGTCGGCCGCCGTCAGCGCCGAGGTGGCTTCGTCGAGGATCAGCAGTTTGGGGTTGCGGCCGAGCGCCTTGGCGATCTCCACCATCTGCCGCCGTGACAGCGGCAGGCTTTTGACCTGCGACAGCGGGTTGATGTCCTCGCAGCCGACGCGGGCCAGCAACTGCTCGGCGCGGCGGCGCTGCGCCCGCCTGTCGATCAGGCCGAAGCGCCGGGGCGGCGAGGCGATGCTGATGTTGTCCGCGACCGACAGGTCCGGCATCAGCGACAATTCCTGGAAGATGCAGACCACCCCGGCGGCGTTCGCCGATTGTGGGGTCGGGATCGTGACCGGCCGGCCTTCCAGCGTGATGGTGCCTGCGTCGGGCTGCACGACGCCGGAGATGATCTTGATCAGCGTCGACTTGCCCGCGCCGTTTTCACCGAGGACGGCGTGGATCGAGCCGCGGCGGCAGGCGAAGGTGACGTCGGTCAGCGCGCGCACGCCGCCGTACCGCTTGCTGACGCCGGACAGGGAGAGGAGATGATTGGTCGTGTCCGGCATGCGCGGGTCCGATGGCGGCGTCAGGCTGCGGCGGAACGGAGAGGGCGAAGATGCCGGCCGCGCATGGCGGCCGGCATTTCGGTCAGGCGGCTGTCAGAGCGTTACTTGTTGGCTTCGCTCTGCGCCATGATCTGCGGCGCGGTGAAGTTCATGCCGCACGGCGGGAAGGAGTTGGCGGCGAAGAACTGCGTGTCCAGATCCGGGAAGTAGTTGTCGCCCGGCTTGAGGGTGTTGAAATCCGCATACGGGATCGGGATGAACACCTTCTGCGGCATCACCTCGCCCTTCAGCGCCGAGATTGCCGCCTTCATGGCGATCGCCACCAGCGCCGGCGACTGGCCATAGGACATGCCCTTCAGCCCGTCCTTGGCATGGTCGGCGATCTGCTTGCGGAAGTTGTTCTCGCCCTCGCCGGACATCGGCACGAACGGCTGCTTGGCATCCATCAGCGCCTGCACGGTGCCGTCGCTGCCGCCCTGGGTGAAGATGCCGTCGAAGTGGCCCTGCACGGCCAGCGCGTCGGCCGTCACCTTCTGGCTGTCGCCGGTCGCCCAGTTGCCGACGACCTCGGTCACTTCGAACTTGTTCGGCGCCTTGTCGACGATCGAACGGAACCCCTCGTGGCGGTCGCGATCCACGGAGTTGCCCGGCACGCCACGCACTTCCAGCAGCTTGCCTTTGTTGCCGACGTATTTCTCCAGCCACTCGGCGGACATGGTGCCCATCTTGTACTGGTCTTCGCCGACTTCCATCACCTGGTCGGTGTCGAGCAGGTTGTCGAACGGCACCAGCACCACGCCCTTCTGGTTGGCCAGACGGATGATGCGGTCGAAGCCGCTGGTGCTGACGGCGTTGACGACGACGGCATCGAAGCCCTGGTTGATGAAGTCCTCGATGGTGCCGAGCTGGGCGGCGGCGTCGGTGCCGGTGGAAATGACCTTGAATTCCTTCAGGTCGGCCTTCACCTCCGGCAGGTCGGCGTAGGCCTTCGCGGTCTTGATCATCTGGATACGCCACGTGTTGCCAACGAAGCCGTTGGACAGCGCGATCCGATACGGGCCCTTCTTGGCCGGCCACTGGAAGTACTTGGTTTCCTTCGCCGCCGGCAGGAAGCATTCCGGCAGGGCGCCGGGGCCGCCGACCACCTTCGGGCCCGCAGCATACGCGGCGCCCGAGAGCAGCAGGGCTGCGCCTACAGCGGCGGTCAGCATCGCGGTTGCGATCTTGTTCATAGTTCCTCCCACATTCTGCCGCCATTCGCGGCGAATTTGTCTGACGCAACAAACATGCAAGCTGCGCGGCATTCCGGCAATCGCCTTTCGTGTGGCGACGCTGGAATATCCGCCCGGCGCCCACCCGACAGGCTGGGGCGCTCGCATCACTCAATCATGTCACGTCACCAGATCGAGCGAAAGTGATTTTTTTTGGTCGATTCCGAGATAACTATGATGCAAATTGATTGAAGTTGTGGCCCGAACATGCCGACCGCCCGGCGGTCATCCCAGGAAATGGAGCAGCCATCCTGTCGGATTGACCCGCATCAATGCTGACGGCCGCGCCGGCGCGTTCATTCCAGCCCGAACATATGGAAGGACGGGACCATGTCGACGGGCGAGGCGCTCTATCTGTTGCTGGTGATTGTTTCGTTGACCGTGTTTGCACTCGGGCTTGCCTACTATTCATGGCAACATACCCAGTTCACCCAGCGGCGCGCTGCCCCCAGCCGCCGCGCCGCCGCGCAGCCGGGCGCGCTGCACGCCTGAGGGGCTCAGGCGCCGAGCGCGGCGCGCACGCGCTCGGCGCGCGGGATCGGCACGACCGCGCCAAAGCCTTCGCATTTCAGCGCCGCCGCCGCCGACGCGTAGCGGGCCGCGGCCTCCGGCGTGTCGCCGAGGATCAGGCGCGCCAGAAAGCTGCCGCAGAACGTGTCGCCCGCGCCGGTCGCGTCCACGAACCGGCACGGGTGCGCGGCGATGCGCACCCGCCGGTCCCGTGTCGCCAGCAGCACGCCTGCCTCTCCCAGTTTCAACGCGACGATCGGCGGCCCGAGACGCAGGTAGAAATCGGCGATCTTGTCGGGGTCGTCGAGGCCGGTCAGCGCCGTCGCATCGTCCAGGCTCGGCAACGCGATGTCGGCCTGCGCCATCGCCGCATGCATCACCGCCGCCGCGCGCGCCGCCGGCCACAGGCGCGGGCGGAAATTGGTGTCGTAGGAAACGCGCACGCCGGCCGCGCGTGCGACTGCGATGGCGTGGAAAACCGCATCGGCGGCGCGCGGCGAAATCGCCTGGCTGATGCCGGAGGCGTGCAGAATTTTTGCGCTGCGCACCAGTGCGGCGTCCACGTCGTCGGGGCCGTAGGCACTCGCGGCCGAATCGCGGCGGTAATAGAGGAACTCATGCCCACCGGCGCCATGCGTGACAAAGTAGACCGCTGTCGGCCGCTCCTCCGACAACCGCACACCGGAGGTGTCGATGCCTTCGCACTGCCAGAGATCGAGAAAACGCGCGCCGGCGGCGTCGCGGCCGAGCGAGGTCAGGTAGCCGACCGCGACGCCCTGCCGCGCTGCCGCCACCGCCGCGTTGGCGGTGTCGCCGCCGTAGCCTTCAAGGTAGAGCCGGCGGCCGTCGCCCGCGGCGTCCGGCTGCTGGTTGAATTCCAGCATCGGCTCGCCGATGGCGACCAGTTGCGGGGTCATGCCGGCAGGATGGCCCGCGCCGCCGCCTCGATCGCCGCGCGGTCGCCGGCGGCGATGCGCGTCTCGTCGACAAGGTTGCCGCCCATGCCGACGAATGCGGCGCCGGCCTTGAGGTACGCGTCCACGTTGGAGGGATCGACGCCGCCGGTCGGGCAGAACGCGACGCCCGGGAACACGCTGACCAGCGCCTTGATGTGCCCCGGCCCGCCGGCCGAGTTCGCCGGAAAGATTTTCACCACGTCCGCGCCGGCGGCGAGCGCCGCGCGCACTTCGGTCGGCGTGATCGCGCCCAGCATCAGCGCCGCGCCATGCGCGCGGCACGGCGCCAGCAGCGACGCATCGACCCAGGGGGCGACGATGAACTTCGCGCCGGCCGCAAGGCAGATCTCCGCCGTCGCCGCGTCCGGCACGGTGCCGGCGCCGACGAACAGCGACGGATCGCTGGCGAGGTCGCGGATCAGCGCCGGCGCGTCCGGGATCGTCATGGTGATCTCGAACGTCTTGATGCCGGTATCGCGCAGCCAGGCGACGCCGGTGGCGGCGAGGGCCGCGGAGTGGGTGCGGACCACGGGAACCACGCGCGCCGCGCGCAGCCGGGTGAGGATGGATGCGTCGGTCATGGCGCCCATATGCCACGACCGCCGGCCGGGCGGAAAGCCTAGGGTTGTGCGAGCACCCCGTCCGCCCACGCTTCCGTGCGCCGCGCCTCGCGGTTCAGCCCGTCCACGTCCGCGCCGAGCGAGCCGAGCCGGCCCTGCAACGTGCCGAGCGACTCGCCGAGCCCCTGGACGGAGCCGTGCAGCGCGCCGAGGCTCGCGCGCCACGTCGCCAGGGCCTGCTGCTGCTCGGCCAGCGCCAGTTCCAGCGACGCCAGCGCCCGCTGCAGCCGCGCCTGGGCGTCGGCCGCCGGCGGCTGCGGCGCCTTCACCTGGGGAAAGGCGATGATGGTGGCCGACGTCTGCGCGGACATGACATATTCCCGTGTGTTGAGACACATGAGCAATAGATCACACTCAGCACCAAAAAGCGAGCGCTTCGTTAAAAAATGATTTTCGCCCCGATCAGCCGCAGCGCCAGCACCACCACCAGCACCACCACCGCGACGATCGACAGCCCCCAGCGCAGCACCATGTAGCCGTTCGGCACCATGTCGCGCCGGCGCAGCTGCGCCTCCGTCACCACGGTGGCGAGGAAGCCCACGATCAGCACCGCGAGGCCGATTTCGGCAATGCCGAGCAGCGGCGTCAGCAGTGCCGCAAAGCCGATCAGCGACGGCAGCACGCCGAAGCCGAGCCGGGTGGCGTCGCGCCGCTCGTCGGCGCTCATGCCCTCAGGCAGCGCGCTGGGATGCAGCACGAACCCCCAGTGGACGCCGCCGAGGAAGGCCAAGGTTACCGCGCCGTAGGCGACCAGGGCGAGCAAATAGCGCTGTGCCGCCATCTCGTCGGCGGTGGAGAGGGCGAGGATGCCGAGGCCGATGAACGGGACCAGCCCGGCAAGGCCGAGGCCGATGGCGGCGGTGGGCAGGCGACGGCTCATGGCGGTTCTCGTTCCGATGGTTGGCGGCAAGCCTAGGCGCAATGCGCCGCGCGGGGCAGGCGGGAAGCCTCTATGCTGCCAGCCAGCATTGCAACAGCCTGGGCCCACCCCCGTTCCCCAGGGACACGTACGGACATCGCATGGACATCGCCGCCGAGATCCTCGTCATCCTGCTGCTGATCCTGGTGAACGGCGCGTTCTCGCTGAGCGAGCTGGCGCTGGTCTCGGCCAACCGCGCCCGGCTGGCGGTGCTGGAGCGCAAGGGCGTGCCCGGTGCGGCGCGGGCGCGGGTGCTGGCCGAGGACCCGCAGCGCTTCCTGCCGACCGTGCAGGTCGGCATCACCGTCGTCGCGATCCTCACCGGCGTGTTCGGCGGCACCAACCTTGCCGGGCACCTCGCCCCGGTGTTCGCCGGCCTGCCCGTGGTCGGCGCCGTCGCCGGCAGCCTCTCGCTCGCCATCACCGTGGTGCTGATCACCTTCTTCACGCTGGTGCTGGGCGAGCTGGTGCCGAAACAGCTCGCGCTGCGCCGGCCGGAGCGGGTCGCGGCCGCCGTCGCCCGCCCGCTTGCCGTCGTTGCCCGCGTGGTGACGCCGTTCGTCTGGGTGCTTGGCCATTCCTCCGCCCTGGTGATGCGGCTGATCGGCGCCCACGCCGAGAACCAGCAGACGGTGACCGAGGAGGAATTGAAGGCGCTGCTGGCGGAGGGCGAGCAGACCGGCGTGCTGGAGACCGAGGAGCGCGACATGATCGAACGCGTGCTGCGGCTGGCCGACAAGCCGGTGCGCGCGATCATGACGCCGCGCACCGAAATCGCCTGGATCGACCGCACCGACCCGCCGCGGGAGATTGCGACGACGCTGAAATCCGCACCGCATTCCCGCTTCGTGGTCTGCGACGGCAGCGTCGACAACGTGGTCGGCGTGGTGCAGGCGAAGGATATCCTGGACCGCATCCTCGACGGCAAGGACCTCTCGATCGGTGCCGCGCTGCGCCAGCCGATCGTGATGCCGGACACGGTGACCGCACTCGACGCGCTGGAGCGGCTGAAGGCCGACCCGCTGGGCCTGGCTTTGGTGCTCGACGAGTACGGCAGTTTCGAGGGCGTGGTGACCGAGGCCGACGTGCTGCAGGCGATCATCGGCGACTCGGTGGATTCGGTGCAGGCGACGGCCGCCGCGGCGGCGGAGGCGACCGGGGAATTCTTTCTCGACGGCATGATGCCGGTGGACGAGCTGAAAGCCCGCCTCGGCCTGCCCGACCTGCCCTCGGCGGGCAGCTACCACACGCTGGCCGGCCTGCTGCTGGCGCTGCTGCGCCGGGTGCCGCGGCTCGGCGACAAGATCGTGTTCGCCGGGTGGCTGTTCGAGGTGATGGAGATGGATGGGCGCCGGGTGGACCGCGTGCGCGCGAGCCGGGAGCCGTTGGCGGAGGGGTAGGGCTGGCCGGACGTGGATTATTGTTGCGTAATCGGAACAATAAGGGCATGCTGATGCGCCGGGGTGCGCTCAGGCTTTTCGGGGTTGGCTGCGGGATCTGGTGCGGGAGAACCATCGGGTTCCGGAGCGCGGCCAGTTCTGCATCCACGCGGGCGCCTCCGGCGGCGTCGGCGGACGGTAGTGGGGTAGCGGTTCCCGCTTGGGACGCGGCGGCCGGGGCGTGCGGGGTTTGGCCGGTCTTGCCGGCCGGGCCAGGATTTTTGGCGGCTCGACCCGCAGCATCCAGCAGAGCGACCGGATGGGACGGGCCAGCGATACCGGTGCGGCGGCGAGGAGGGCCGCCATCTCGGGGTCCCGCAGCAGGTTTTCGAGGTGCCCGCGAAACACCACCGCCTCCGGCACCAGCGGCAGCAGCCAGCCGAATTTTCTGAAAAGCGGGTTCGGCGGCGGCCGGAGTTTTCGGACGGCGGGCGGGCGTGGCGGGGTGGAGGAGCGGCGGCGCGGTGCGTAGGTGCCGGCTTCGATGCGGGCGGCGAGATCGGCGAAGCGCTGCTTGATCTCGCGGATGCGGTTGATGATGAGCGCGATCAGCGGCGGGGAGAGCCCGAAGGCGCTCCGCGTCACCACGGCGTGGGTGAGACATCGGAGAATGGAGGCGAAGGTCTCGGCCGCGGTGGGGGTTGCGATGGGCACGGTGTTAGTTAGCGATAATGACGACACTGGGCAAGTGAAAATGACATCGCCGCTGCCGGGGAGGTGCAGCGACGCCTGACGGGCGTCTCCCGAAAGTGCGCCCACGACGAATCTCTACGATCGCCTGAAAGAACGACTGACCCAGGATGGAGTTGGGCAGACCAGTCTCGAACTCATTACAAAATGCAAACGCGACGCCACGGGAGATATTCCGCCATCGGACCGCTCTTCCGATCACTCAATTCGGGAGTGAGCCGTTCGGCGTAGCGGGTATCGCATTTATCGCGTATGAGAGGCTGTTGCGGTCTGTAACGGCCGATGGTCGGGTGGCGGCGCCAGGATCTGCACCTGGCGCTGCGACCACGGATGTTGGAACAGGGAGTGAAACCGATGACCACCGTATCGTGGCTGAACAACGCCAGCGGCGACTGGTCCGCGCCGGCCAACTGGACGCCTACGCCGCCGAACAGCACGACCGACGTCGTCATAAGCACCGCAAGCGCCGACACCATCACGCACAGCACCGGCACCGACACCATCCTGTCGCTGTACGTGAACACCGGCACGCTCGCGATGACCGGTGGGTCACTGAGCGTGCTTGGCAACTCGACCATCTACTCCGCCGTGACCGAGGCCGCGTCGACGCTGACGTTCGGCGGGTTCAGCGCGACAATCAACGGCAGCGTCACGCAGACCTCGGGCACGATCGCGATTTCCTCGGGCTGGCTCTACCTGAACGGCGCCGCCAACAGCTTTGCCGGGACGCTCAGCGGCACCGCCGTGGACTTCGCCGGCACCGCAACGACCCTGGCCGCCGGATTGACGCTCGACGTCGATCAGGTGCTGATCAGCGCCGGTGTCGTCACGCTCGGTGAGAACATCACCGAGTCGGGCATCTGGTCGCAGACCGGCGGCACGCTGGCGCTCGGCGGCAAGACGGTAACGGTGTCCGGCTCTGCCAACTTCGACGGCGGCGTCATCAACGGTGCCGGAACGGTCGCGGTCGGCGGCTCCAGCGAAATCTCGTCGCTCGCCCTGGAGGGCAGCGCGGTACTGCAGAATGCCGGCAGTCTCACCGAGACCGGCTCCTGGTACCTGGGCTATAACGGCACCGATACCTCCAAGTTGATCAATCAGGCAGGTGCGACCTTCACCATCGCCAACAGTTCGGTCATCTACAGCGTCTCCGGTGCCGCATTGAGCAACGCCGGCACGCTGGTGAAGTCGGGCGGCGGCACGGCGCAAATCAATGCCGCCACCACCAACACCGGCACCCTGACGATCAATTCCGGCGTACTCAGTTTCAACGGCGGCACAAACAGCTTTGGCGGCAAGGCCGGCGGCGCCGGCACGCTGCAACTGGCAGCCGGCACCGACACGTTCGCCTCCGGACTCGCCCTGACGGTCGCGAATGTGGCGTTGACCGGCGCCAACCTGACGCTCGGTGCGAACCTGACTTATGCGGGCGCGTGGACGCAGTCGGGCGGCACGCTGGCGCTCGGCGGCACAACCTTCACGCTGTCCGGCGCAGCCAATTTCGATGGCGGCGTCATCAACGGCGCCGGGACGGTTGCATTGACCGGCATCGGAGAAATCTCGGCGGCCGTCGCGCTGGAGGGCACCGCAGTCCTGAATAATACCGGCAGCATCACCGACAGCAGCAGCTGGTATGTCGGCTACAATGCCACCGACACGTCCAGGCTCGCCAACGCGGCGGGGGCGACGTTCACGATCGCGAACAACTCCTATATTTACGGCACGTCGGGCGCCACGTTCGGCAATTCCGGTACGCTGGTGAAGTCGGGCGGTGGCCTGTCGCAGATCAACGTCGCGACCACCAGCACCGGCACCATCACCATCGGCGCCGGAACGCTGAGCTTCGCCGGCACCAACAACAGCTTCGGCGCGACCGTCGGCGGCGCCGGCACGCTGCAACTGGCAGCCGGCACCGACACGTTCGCCTCCGGGCTCGCCCTGACGGTCGCGAATGTGGCATTGACCGGCGCCAACCTGACGCTCGGTGCGAACCTGAGTTACGCGGGCGCGTGGACGCAGTCGGGCGGCACGCTGGCGCTCGGCGGCACAACGTTGACGCTGTCCGGCCCGGCCAATTTCGGTAGCGGCGTTATCAGCGGCGCCGGAACGGTCGCAGTGACCGGCATCGGCGAAATTACGGCGGCCGTCGCGCTGGAAGGCACCGCGAACCTGCGAAACACTGGCAGCATCACCGACAGCAGCAGTTGGTATGTCGGCTATAATGCCACCGACACGTCGAGGCTTGCCAACGCCGTGGGTGCGACGTTCACGATCGCAAACAACTCCTATATTTACGGGACGTCTGGCGCCACATTCGGCAATTCCGGGACCTTGGTGAAGCTGGGCGGTGGCCTGTCGCAGATCAACGTCGCGACCACCAGCACCGGCACCATCACCATCAGTTCCGGGACGCTGAACTTCGCCGGCGGCACAAACAGCTTTGGCGGCAAGGCCGGTGGCGCCGGCACGCTGCAACTGTCCGCCGGCGCCGACACGTTCGCCTCCGGACTCGCGCTGACGGTCGCCGACGTGGCGCTGACCGGCGCCAATCTCACTCTGGGTGCAAGCCTCGGCTACGCGGGCACCTGGACGCAATCGGGCGGGACGATGGCGCTCGCCGGCTTAATCCTGACCCTCTCCGGGACGGCCGATCTCGACGGTGGCGTCATCAACGGTGCCGGGACGGTCGCCGTGACCGGCTTCGCCGAAATCTCGGCGGGCGTCGCACTGGAAGGCAGCGCGAACCTGCGGAATACCGGCAGCATCACCGACAGCAGCAGCTGGTACGTCGGCTACAATGCCACCGACACGTCCAGGCTCGCCAACGCAACGGGCGCGACGTTCACGATCGTAAACAACTCCTATATCTACGGCACGTCGGGCGCCACATTCGGCAATGCCGGTACGCTGGTGAAGGCGGGCGGCGGCCTGTCGCAGATCAACGTTGCGACCACCAACAGCGGCACCATCACCATCAGTTCCGGAACGCTGAGCTTCGCCGGCGCCAACAACAGCTTCGGCGCGACCGTTGGCGGAGCCGGCACGCTGGAACTGGCATCCGGCACCGACACGTTCGCGTCCGGCCTCGCCCTCACCGTCGCTGAGGTGGCGCTGGTGAGTGCCAATCTTGCGCTCGGCGCAAGCCTGACATACGCGGGAAACTGGACACAGTCGGGGGGCACCCTGGCACTCGGCGGAAAAGTTCTCACGCTTTCCGACACGACCGACCTCGACGGGGGTATCATCAACGGCGCCGGGACGATCCTGGTGGCCGGCGTCGGCGAAATCTCGGCGAGCGTCGCGCTGGAAGGCAGTGCGGTCCTGAGAAACCAGGGCAGCATCACCGATGGCAGCAGTTGGTATGTCGGATACAATGCGACCGACACATCGAGGCTAGCCAACGCCCCGGGCGCGACGTTCACGATCGCAAACAATTCCTATATCTACGGCACGACGGGCGCCACGTTCAGCAACGGCGGCACGCTGGCGAAGCTCGGCGGCGGCCTGTCGCAGATCAGTGTCGCGACCACCAACAGCGGCACCGTGGCCATCAATTCCGGCGTGCTGAGCTTTACCGGCGGCACCAACAGCTTTGGCGGCAAGGTTGCCGGGGCGGGCACGTTCCAACTGGCGTCCGGCACCGACACCTTCGCGTCAGGTGTCGCCCTGACCGCCGCCAACGTGGCGTTGACCGGCGCCAACCTCGCGCTCGCTGCGAACCTGACATTCGCGGGTGCCTGGATGCAGTCGGCTGGTACCTTGGCGCTCGGCGGGACGACATTGACCCTCTCCGGGACGGCGGACCTTGACGGTGGCGTCATCAACGGCGCCGGGACACTCGCGGTGACCGGCACTGGCGAGGTCTCGGCGTTGTTTCTCGAAGGGAGTGCCGTCCTCAAGAACCAGGGCAACATCGTCCAGGACAACTACTGGTATCTCGGCTACAATTCGGGCGACACGTCGAGCCTCAACAACGCGTCGGGCGCGACCTTCACCATCGCCAACAACAACAGTATCGACGGCAGCTCCGGTGCTTCGCTGGCCAATGCCGGCACGCTGATCAAGGCAGGCGGCAGCGGCCTGAGCTCGATTGCCGTCGCGACGATCAACACCGGCGTCGTCGAGGTTGGGTCGGGCAGCATGGCGTTCCTGAACACGGTCAGTGGCTCGGGCAGTTTTGATGTTGGTGCGGGAACGACGCTGAAGTTCGGCGCCGCCGTCGCGGCCGGCAGCGCGGTGACACTGGGGGCCAACGCCGACCTGTTCGTTGACACGCCTGCCGGCTTTGCCGGTAGCATTGCGGGATTCAGCGCGGGGAACCTGATCGAGCTGACCGGCCTGTCGTACAGCGGCGCGTCGTTCAGCTTCAACTCGGCACTCGACCAGCTGACGGTGAGCAACAGTTCGAGCAGCATCGGCCTGCAACTCGTCGGCAGTTACAGCGCCTCCGACTTCCGGCTGCTGTCCGACAACGGCGTCGCGGCGATCGCCCACACCTGAAGCGACATGTGACGGGGCGGCGGGATCACGCTGCTCCGTCCGGACTCCGCCCAGGATGGTTCGCGTCAGGACCGGCACCGAGAATCAACGTCCGGTCGCGGCAAGCGCGGTTATAAGTCCAAACGACCAATACGGTATTGGAACAGGCCATGAGGCGCCACCGCGCCCATTCCTTTTCTCGCTACCCCCATCCCAAAATCGCATCCCGCGGCGCCCTTTCGTCGCAGGCCATGCTGTGCTTTGCTGGGAACGTTCGTGGTGCCGTCGCGCCCCCCAGGCGCGTCGGAGAATTGGGAAGCCGGTCATGCCGGCGCTGCCCCCGCAACGGTAGGGAAGAAACGGGCCCGACATCGGCCACTGGACCGCAAAAAGGTCCGGGAAGGCGTCGGGTTCTGGCATAACGAGCCGCTTCCGAGCCCGGAAACCAGCCACGGA
>Ga0302314_10005600_pt1 | contig 22864 bp, 21 predicted proteins | sample III_Palsa_N2_3_FD_200533 | JGI IMG/M metagenome (GOLD analysis project Ga0302314, IMG submission 200533) | Peat permafrost microbial communities from Stordalen Mire near Abisko, Sweden - III_Palsa_N2_3 | ecosystem: Environmental > Terrestrial > Soil > Palsa > Peat permafrost | place: Sweden... | reverse complement strand
CGGCGTCACCCCCTCGCGCGGACTGGCCCCGGCGGCGGCCAGGGCCCCGGCGGCGCGGCTGGAGAGCCACAGGGCGCGCAGCGACGGGGCCACCACCGCGAGCAGCAGGCCGTGAGCGAGGAGGGCTAGCGAGCCCCCGACCAGCAGGGCGTGCAGCGCCTTGTCGCGCGCGATCCACCAGGCCCCGGCGGCGCCGGCGGCCAGATAGATGAGGGCGGCGATCGCGGCGGGGAGCATGCCGGCGTCCGCGCTCAGCTTCACCACCGCCAACGGCCCGGCGAGCGCGAACAGCAGCGCGGCCAGAACGGTCAGGCCGGCGCCGGCCCAGCGCGCGTAGGCCGGCCTCGGCGCGGTCAGCGCCAGCGCCATCAGCCAGGCCAGGGCGCCGTAGAGGGGCAGCGGATAGTGGACGAGTTTGGTCGGCGTGATCTCGAACACCAGCCACGAGGGGATGAGCCAGCACAGGGCGAAGCGCGTGGCCGGGCTCGCCCGCTCACGCCAGCCGGCGACGAGGCCGGCGATGAGCAGCGGCGTGGCCGGGAACAGCAGGACCGGCGCGAGCACGGCGTAGAAGCCCGGCGGCGCGCCATGGCCCTCCTCGCCGCGCATCAGCTTGGGCGCGAGGTCTCCGCCCACGGAGGCGCCCCAGAAGGCGCCGTCGCTGGCCACGGTGATGGCCATGGCCCAGGGACCGGTCATCGCGGCGATGAAGATCGCCCCCCAGCCCCAGCCCAGATCCCTCAGCCACGCCGCCCTTCGCTCCCACAGGCACAACGTGATCACGGTCAGGGCGACGACCATCGGCCCGATCGGACCCTTGACCAGGATCGAGAGAGTCAGCCCCAGCCAGAAGAGCGCCCTGGCCGCCTTCCCGGCCGGCGGTCCGTCGCGCGCGGCCAGATAGATCCTGCCGAGCGCGGCCATGGCCAGGGTCACCGCGCCGGCCAGCACGCCGTCGGTGGCGGCGATGCCGGCCTCGGTGGACAGGAGGAAGCTCGCTCCCAGCATGGCCCCGGCCATCAGGCTCTGGCCGGGCTTGAGGAACCCAGCCGCCCCCCAGGCGCAGGCGGCGGCGGCCAGCATGGCCCCCAGCAGCGAGGGGATCCGGTAGGCCCAGATGTCGCGGTCCTCGACGTGGCTCAGCACGTGCACCGCCGCCGCCTGCAGCCAGTAGATGCCGGGCGGCTTCTTGAACCGCGGCGTATCCAGGAACCGGGGGCTGACGAAGTCGTGGCTCTCCAGCATCTGGGCGGAGGCTTCGGCGAAGCGTGATTCGTCGCGGTCGAGCGGCGGCAGGGCGATCAGGCCGGGCAGGCCGGCGAGGAGGGCGACGATGGCGGCGAAGACCGGCCCGCGCCAGCCGCGCCCCATCCGCTCCAGAGTCTCGTCCAGGCTCATGGCCGCTTGTTACCACGATCTTCGCCGCGGCCGGTTTTCGGCTATGACGGCGCCATGACCGCCAGCGCCGAGCCCCAGACACCGCCGACGATCGCCCCTGGCGCCGCCCCCGACATCTCCATCGTCGTGCCGGTCTGCGACGAGGAGGGCGCCGCCGCGCCGCTCGCCCGGGAGATCGCCGACGCCTTCGCCGGCCGGCGCGTGGAGATCATCTTCGTCGACGACGCCAGCGGCGATGGCACCCGCGCCAGCCTGCTGGCGGCCGCGCCGGCGCTTCCCGCCCTGCGCGTGCTCTGGCATGGGCGCAACGCCGGCCAGAGCCGGGCGATCCGCACCGGGGTGAGCGCCGCGCGCGCGCCGATCGTGGTCACGCTCGACGGCGACGGCCAGAACGACCCGGCCGACGCCCCGCGCCTGGCGGACGCCCTGATCGCGGCGCCGGCGAACGTCGGCCTGATCGGCGGCGAGCGGGTGAACCGCCAGGACGTGGCGACCAAGCGCTGGGCCTCGCGCCTGGCCAACGGCGTGCGCCGGCGCATCCTGGCCGACAACGCGGTCGACACCGGCTGCGGCCTCAAGGCCTTCCGCCGCCAGGCCTTCCTGGCCCTGCCCTACTTCGACCACATGCACCGCTACCTGCCGGCCCTGATGCTGCGGGAGGGCTATCAGGTGCGATTCGAGCCGGTCGGCCACCGTCCGCGGCAGAGCGGCCGCTCGAAATACACCAACCTCGGCCGGTTGCGGGTCGCCGTCGCCGATCTGGCCGGGATGATGTGGCTGCGCGCCCGCGCCCGCGATCCCGGGCCGGTGAGCGAAGGCTGATGCGCCCGCTCGCCGCCGCTGGCGCCATCCCGCTGATGATCCTGCCGGTGGCCGCCTACAACCTGCTCGTCGCCACCGTGGGCGGCGGCATGCGCTCCAGCATCGCCCACGAGCGGATCACCGCGCCGCTGTTCGAACTGCGCACCGCGCCGGGCGGCGTGTGGCCGGTGAGCGCGGCCGACCTGCTGATCGCCGCCGCCCTGGTGGCGCTGTTCGTCGAGCTGCTGAAATCCACCGGCGACCGGCGCATCGCCCTCACCAACCACGCGCTCTCCATGGCGCTGTTCGTCGTCTGCCTGGTGGAGCTGCTGCTGGCGGCGGCCTGCGCCACGTCCACCTTCTTCCTGATCACCCTGATGGTGCTGCTGGACGTCCTCGCCGGCTTCATCCTCCACATCGCGCCGGCCGAGCCGCGCTGAGGGGGATCAGGGACGCTCACTGTAGTCGATGCACACATCGTCGCGGTGGCCCAGGTCGCCGAACGGGTCGGATGCGGCTCGCCGAACAGGTTCAACGTTGCTTTCGCGCGCCACGCGGGGGCGCCCGATCTTCTACGAGTGCGAGTTCTCGCCGAACCTCGCGAGTTTTGCCCAAAACATAAGCTCGGCCGTGCGAACCGTTGCCTGGGCGGCTTCGAATGCCGCCTTTGGGGCAAAATTGGCTTCAGACTCGTACGAAAGTGCCTTGGTTTGTGGTCAAGTCTGGCTCATTTTTCCGCCCTAAGGGCGGACGGGGGATTGTCGGATGAAGGTCTCAACGATAGCAGCGGTGGTCGCCGCTTTTGCTACAGGCAGTGTTGCTCTATTCGCTGCTGACCAGGCCGCCGCCAATGGTCCCGGCGTCATAAGGGGAGCGGTCGGCCCGGCGCCAGTCGGCGCTACCAGCATCTGGGTCGAGTTCAGCGACGGTTTACAAACCCCATGCGTGGGCGTGGATTTGGACAAGTCGTATGTGAATATCGGCACCAGCAATTCGCCGCACGACGTCTTTCACGGGTTGACGAACAACAGTCCTGCCGGCAGCTGCACGATCGACTTCCGAGGACTGTCGATAGCGCCCGGGGCGTCATTCGGCTATGAAATCTATCCGACTTTTACAAATCAAGGCGGTATTATGTACGCAAACCTTGTGCTTATTTCTGCGGGGTTTGACATTCCTGAAACCCCGACCTGGGTGATGTTGATGTTAGGCTTCTCCGGTATCGGGTTCATGATGCGCAGAGCTCATCGCAAGGACGCTGTTGTCGCCAACTGATCTTCGGCTGAATCGTTCTTTGTAGCGACAGAATAACGATGGCGTGATGGGTGCGGCAGAGGCACGGAAGGAGGGTCGCTGAGAGCCGTACTGTAGAGCTGCGTAGATGATGACGCCAGGCTCCTCGCCAGCCACGAGCTTGGCTTGCGGGTAACGGTGACAGGTAGCGGTGACAGCTTATGTCCCCCTGTTCCATGGCGGGTGCGTGCGGGCGCCGCGCCGCCGAGATCGGCGCCCCGCCGCCTATTGACTCATCGATTGCATTTTGCAATAATGCCGCTCGTGTCTCGCGACCCATTCAACACCCTGCCGCCGCCGCGCGACCGGTCCGGGCGCCACGGCGCAGGCGTGGGGCAATCGCGCATCGTCCGCGCCGAGCAGCGCGCCGCCATGTGGCGAGAGCTGGCCGCGCCCGGCATGGCCCTGACGCGAGGCCGGCTCGCCACCGTCAATACGGTGATTAACGGTGGAAATCGCCTGTTCTCGAAGCCCGCCGCGCTCGGCGAGGCCCTGACGCGAGGCCGGCTCGCCACCGTCAATACGGTGATTAACGGTGGCGAGCGCCGGTTCTCGAAGCCCGCCGCGCCCGGCATGGCCCTGACGCGAGGCCGGCTCTTCACCGTCAATACGGTGATTAACGGTGGAAATCGCCTGTTCTCGAAGCCCGCCGCGCCCGGCATGGCCCTGACGCGAGGCCGGCTCTCCACCGTCAATACGGTGATTAACGGTGGCGACCGCCTGTTTTCGAAGCCCACCGTGCTCGGCATGGCCTTGAAGCCAAGGCCGGCGCTTCACCGTCAATACGGTGATTAACGGTCGAGATGGGGGGACAGGAGCAACAGGCCGGGCGCCGGCGGCCCTTGACGGAGACCTCCGTCGACCCCGGGCGCTGCGCGCCACCTTCTCCCGCAAGCAAGGGGAGAAGGGACCTTGAGGCGCCGCCGCTACCTTACCACGGCGCCGGGTTTGACGAACTTCACCAGCACCCTCTGCCCGACCAGCAGGGGGGCGTCGTTGGCGCTGACGACGACTTCCACCACGCGTTCGTCGGTGCGTTCGGCGGGGTCGTCGGACTGCAGCTTGCGGGCGCCGAACAGGGCGGCCTGGCGGAGGACGACGCCGGGGTAGGCCTTGGACTGGTCGGCCTCCGGCACGATGCGCGCCTGCTGGCCAAGGCGCACCGAGGGCAGTTCGGATTCGGTGACTTCCGCGCGCACGATCCGGCCGCCGGCCGGCTCGAGGTCGAACATCGGGGTGACGTTGAGGGTCGAGGCGCCGGAGCCGGGGTTGGCGTAACGCCGGACGATCAGGCCGTTCACCGGGGCGCGGATCAGGGTCTGGTCAAGGCGGTAGCGGGCCTCGGCCAGCTGGGTCTGCATCACGGCGATGGACGAGCGCTGGGCGACGAGGGTGGCCTGGGCGTTGGCGATGGCGTCGGCCGCCTGGTCGACCTGCTGGCCCGAGACGACGCCGCCCAGGACGTCCAGGCGCGCCTTTTCGCGCAGCGCCGCCGCGAGCTGGACCTGGGTGACGCCGAGCTGGGCCTGGGCCTGGGCGACGTCGGCCTGCGCCGTCTGCACGGCCAGGCGCGGGGCGTCGTCCTCCTGGCGGGCGAGGATCTGGCCCTTCCGCACCACGTCGCCCTCGTTCACATCGACCTCGCGCACCACGCCGGCCGTGCGCGAGGCGACCTGAATGACGCCGCCCTCCACATCGGTCTTGCCTTCGGCCACCGCGACATAGGGCGACTGGGAGGCGAGGCTGGGCGCGGCGGACTTCGGCGCGGCTTTGCCGCCGCCCGTCAGCACCAGCGTGCCGGCGGCGGCGAGGACCACGACGGCGGCCGCGCTCAGCAGGATCGAGGGGCGGCGCAAGGCGGGGGGAAGGGCGAGGGAAGGCATCGGGGGTCAGGCTCCAGGCGCAGGCGCATCGGCGAGGATACGGCCGTCTTCGATGGGGATGATCCGGTCGGCGAAGGCCGCCAGGCGCGGATCGTGGGTGACGCAGATCACCGCGGCGTCGTGCTCCTGGGCGGCGCGGCGCAGGAGGCGGATGACCACCTGGCCGTTCTCGCCGTCGAGGGCCGAGGTCGGCTCATCGGCGAACAGCAGGGCCGGCTTCTTGGCGATCGCCCTGGCGATGGCCACGCGCTGCTTCTCGCCGCCGGAGAGCTCGCCGGGCCGCTGGTGCATGCGCGCCGAGAGGCCGACCTCGTCCAGCGCCTCCCTGGCGACGCGGCGCGCCTCGCGGCTGGAGAGCCCCTGGCGGCGCAGCACCACGGTCACCTGCTGCAGGGCGGTCAGGGCCGGGAAGAGGTTGAAGCCCTGGAAGATGAAGCCGCAGTGATCCAGGCGGAAGCGGTCGATGCGGCCGGCGCTGCGGCTCCACAGGTCCTCGCCGCGGGCGCTGACCACGCCGGCGTCGGGCTTGAGCAGCCCGGAGAGCACGGCGATCAGGGTCGACTTGCCCGAACCGGAGGGACCCATGACCATGGTCACGTCGCCATGGCGGGCGTGGAAGTCCACCCCCTTGAGCACCTCGACCTGCGCCTTGCCGGATTTGTAGCGCTTCACCAGGCCCTGGGCGGTGAGCGCCATCGGCTCAGGTCCGCTCATCGCAACAGGTCCGCCGGCTGGCTGTGCTTGAGCACGCCCATGGCCATGGCCCCGGAGACGACGGCGATGACCATCAGCATGGCGGCGGTCAGCAGGGCGGGCTGCAGCCGGATCACCAGGGGCAGGCCCGCGCTCCCGGCCGCCACCACCATCAGCCAGGTGATCAGGCCCGCCAGGGCGACGCCGGCCAGGCCGGCCCAGAAGCCGATCTCCACCACGATCAGCCGCAGCGCGCCCATGGAGATGCCCAGCGCGCGCAGCGAAGCGAACTCGCGGATGTTGGAGAGCACCGCGCTGCGCAGGGTCTGGGAGGTGATGCCGACGCCGATCAACGCGGACATGGCGGTGAGGAAGATCATCAGCACGCCGATGATCTGCTCGGAGAGGACGGCGTCCTCGTTGGCGCGATCGAACTGCGCCTTGGTCCAGGCGCGGTAGGCTCCATGGGCGGTGGCGTTGAGCTGGTCGCGCACCAGGGGGGCCAGGACCGGGTCGTCGATGCGCACCATCAGGGGACCGGTGTCGTCGGTGGCGCTGATGGCGCTGGCCCGCGCCAGCTGGCGGGCCGTCTCGCGCGAGGCGGTGACGGCGATCCCGTCGATGCTCTGGTAGTCGTGCAGGATCGCCCGCACGTGGACGACGTGGCCGTTGATCGAGGCGGCGCCCCCCAGCTTCACGCCCAGGGCCGCCAGGTCGCTGGCGTCGATGGCGATGGCGCCGGGCTCCATCAGGGCGATGCGCTGGTCCTCGGTGTAGTCCTTGGGCAGGGTGACGGCGCCGGCGATCGGGTCGATGGCCCAGATGTTCAGATACTTCTGCACCTGCTTCTGACCGGGCCCCGGCGCGTTGACGAAGGCGCCGAAGTAGCTCTCCAGGCTGCGAACCTCGGTGACGTGCGGATTGAGGAAGATCTGGGGCTGCACCCGCGCCGGCAGGCTGGGGTTGGAGTTGACCATGCTCGTCACCTTGACCGGCAGGATGAAGAGGTCGGCGCGCGAGCGCTCGGTGGTGGCGAACTCCGAATGGATGATGCCGGCCAGCAGGCCGAGGATCACCAGGACCATCATGCCTGACAGGCCCAGGGCGACCACGGCGGCCATGTACCGGCGCCATTCGAACAGGAGGGTGGACAGCGCCAGGGACATGTCAGCCGCCTCCGCCGGGCGTCGCGGTCATGGCCGAGTACGACCAGCCGCCGCCCAGCGCCTTGTAGGTCGCCACGGCGCTGCGCAGGGCCTGCGTGCGCTGGGCGGTCAGGGCCTGGCGCACGCCGCGCCACTCCTGCTCGGCGGTGAGCGCGGCGGTGAGGTCGTCCAGGCCGTGATCGTAGCGCCGGCGCGAGCCCTCGTAGGCCAAGCGCGCCCGTCCTTCGCCGTCGCCGAGAATCGCGGCGGCGTGCTCGTCCGCCGCCAGGCTGACCAGTGCGTTCTGCGCCTCGCCGAAGGCGGTGCGCACGGACTTCTCGTAGGCGATGGCGGCCTCGCGGGCGCGGGCGTCCTCCGCTTTGGCCTGATGCAGCAGGCGAGGGATGTCCAGGGTCGGCGCGTTCAGCCCCACCGCCAGGTTCCAGAAGCCGAGCGTGGTCACCTGCTGGCTGGTGATCAGGGTCGTGGGTGGGATGAAGGAGACGCCGGGCGCGGAGGTGCTGGAAAGACCCAGGCCCGGCAGAAGGGTGATGGTCGGCCACACCGCCAGATGGGCCAGCCGCGCCGTCCCCAGCTCGGCGCGCAGTCGGAACTCCGCCTCGCGGACGTCCGGGCGGCGCGCGAGCAGCGCCGCGGGGAGGACCGTCGGAGTCGGCGGGACGGTGGGCCAGGCGTCGGCCAGGGTGAGGTCATCAGTGGCGCGCAGGTCGCGGCCGACCAGGATCAGCAGCTGGCGCCGTACGCTGTCGGCCTGCGCGTCCAGCACGGCGACCTGCGCCTGGGCCTGGGCGAGCTGGCCGGCGACGCGATCGACCGCGTCGGCGGGCCCGGCCCCGGCCCCGGCCTTGCGGCGGGCGACGACCAGAAGGTCCTGATCGATCCGCACCGTCTCGTTCGCATCCAGACGCTGGATCTGCAGTCCCTTGAGCTGGACGTAGTCGTCGGCGACATTTGCGGCCAGGCTGGCGTAGATCCCCTCCACGTCGAACACGGCCTGCGCGGCGTCGGCCCTGGCCACGCGGCGCTGCACGGCCAGGCGTCCGAACAGGTCCAGCTCCCAGGAGACGTTGAAGCCGGCCGACACCGCGCGGGTGGTCCCGGTCGTGGGGTTGAGGTCATCGCCGGCGGCGCCCAGGCCATAGTTCGCCTGGTCGTTGGCGTTGGCTGTGATCGAGCCGCCGGGCCAGGTGCGGGCGATGTCCGCCGCCCGCGTCGCCCGCGCCTCCATCAGACGCGCGGCGGCGGTGCGGCTGTCATCCGAGGCGCGGAAGGCCTCGTCCTCCAGGGCGTCGAGGGTGGGATCGCCGAACAAGCGCCACCATCGGTCCAGGACCCCGGCCGCCGGCGCCGGCCCGGGGGGCAGGCCGGCGTATACGTCGGGCATGGTGATGGTGGGGACGGCGGGCGCCGTGCCGGCGACGGCCGGCGCGGTCGCCAAGGCGACCCACAGCGGCGCGGCGCGCGCGAAGCTGGCGATGCGTCGCAAGATATTGCCCCCGGCTGCTGGACCTTGCCGCGGCGATGGACGGGATGCCGACCGCGCGAACTGGTTTCTCAGCCTAGGGCCGCGCGCCGTCGGAACCAGTTAAATCGTGGCAATGTTGCGGCGGCCCGGCCTCGAAGACAGATGATTACGAGAAATTCATATGGGGAGCTTAAGCAATAACACGCCACCAGACCTCTCCGTCGGTCCCCCCAACTCGCCGTCATCCCCGGGCGTAAGTCCCGGGGACCCATGATCACGAAGTCGGGGATGGGCGCCTTGTGCGCCCACGATCAGCGCAGCAGCCGTGGCCGCGCCAGCGCGGCCAAATGCCACCGTGGTGTTCATGGGTGGCAGGGACTTACGCCCGGCCATGACGGTACGGTTGGGAATGGACACGGGGGCGAGCACGTGAGCGCTCCCCGGGCGCCGCGGCACGGTAAGAGACCACCACCCCGCTGTCAGCTGCGCCCCCTGCCTACGCCCCCAGCGACTCCGGGGTGGCGCGGAACAGGTCTACCGCACCCTGGGTGACGGCCTGGGTGAGGCCGGGGGCCTGGGCCAGGACTTGGTCGGCGAACACGCGGGCGAGGCCGATGCGGGTGCGCCAGTAGTCGGTAGGCCCCTCGCCGGCGGCGATGAAGCGCGAGGCGGCCAGGGCCTGCTTGCCCAGCATCCAGCCGCCGACCACGTCGCCGAGCAGCTTCAGATACGGCGTGGCCCCGGCCAGGGCGTCTGGCTGGGCGTGGCCGCGGCGCTCGATCAGCCAGCCGGTGGCCGCCTGCACCGCCGCCAGGCCCGACTCCAGCCGCGACCCGATGGTGTGCAGCCAGGCGTCGTCGGCGCTCTTGAGCTCGGCGGCGGTGGGGAAGATGTCGCTGACCAGCTCGCGCACCGCCTGGCCTTTGCCGAGCGCGAGCTTGCGGCCCATCAGGTCGATGGCCTGGATGCCGTTGGTGCCCTCGTAGATCGGCAGGATGCGCGCATCGCGATAGTGCTGGGCCGCGCCCGTTTCCTCGATGAACCCCATGCCGCCATGCACCTGGAGAGCCTGGGAGGCTGCCTCCACGGCCATGTCCGTGGACCAGGCCTTGGCCAGCGGCGTGAGCAGCTCCTCACGCAGGCGCGCCGCGTCGCGGTCGACGGGATTGCCCGACAGGCGGGCGACATCCGCCGCCACGGCTGTGGACAGGCAGATGGCCCGCGCCGCCTCGATCCTGGCCTTCATCAGCATCAGGGTGCGGCGCACGTCGGGATGGTCGAACAGACGCGAGGGCAGGGTCCCGGTCCAGGCCGAGCGGCCCTGCTTGCGCTCCAGCGAGAAGGCCAGAGCCTGCTGATAGGCGCGCTCGGCGATGCCGACGCCCTGCACCCCCACGTGCAAACGAGCGGCGTTCATCATCACGAACATGGCCGCCAGGCCCTGGTTGGGCGCGCTGACCATCTCGGCCTTGGCGCCCTCGAACAGCATCACGCAGGTGGGCGAGGCGTGCACGCCCAGCTTATGCTCGATGCTGGCCGGCTTGACCGCGTTGGCTTCGCCCAGCGCGCCGTCCTCGCCGACCAGGCGCTTGGGGGCCAGGAACAGGGTGAGGCCGCGCGAGCCGGGCGGGGCGCCGGGCACGCGCGCCAGGACGAGGTGGATGATGTTGTCGGCGACGTCGTGGTCGCCCCAGGTGATGAAGATCTTCTCGCCGGTGATCCGCCAGCCGTCCCCGTCCGGCTCGGCGCGGGTGGTGAGCGCGCCCAGGTCCGAGCCGGCCTGGGGCTCGGTGAGGTTCATGGTCCCGGTCCACTCCCCGGAGACCAGCCTCGGCAGATAGAGGGCCTTCTGGCGATCGCTGCCGTGCCGGACGATCGCCTCGATGGCCCCGAGGGTCAGCATCGGGCACAGGCCGAAGGCCATGTTGGCGCTCTGAACCATCTCGAACACAGCGACCTCGAGGGCGCGCGGCAGCCCCTGGCCGCCATAGGCGGGATCGGCGGAGAGGCCGTTCCAGCCCCCGCTTGCGAACTGGCGATAGGCGTCGGCGAAGCCCGGCGCGGCGCGCACGGCGCCGTTTTCGAAGCTCGCGCCGTGGATGTCGCCGGCGCGGTTGAGCGGCGCGAGCACACCGGCGCAGAGGCCGCCGGCGGCCTCGAGCACCGCGCTCACCACCTCGGCGTCGGCCGCCGGGAACAGCTTGGCCAGGCGCCCGAACTCGGCCGCCTCGTTGAGCGCGAACACCAGGTCGCGCACGGGCGCTCTATAGGTCATCGGCCAGATCCCAACCGCAGCGGAGGCGCTATTTAGCGCAAATCGTAGCCGGGTCGAATCTTCGTGGTGGCGGTTAGGCGGCCCTCCGCCGCGCCGACCCCGCGCTTGGCGCCGGCGGCTCCCCACCCTAGAAGGCGGCGATGCGCCGCTTTCTGCTTGCCCTTGCGGCCCTCGGCTCTTTCCTGCCTGTCGCGGCGCTGGCCGCCTCCGCCAGTCCCGCCGACCTGCCGGCCGGGACGTTCGTGCTGGACAGGAAGCACGCCAGCGTGATCGCCAAGGTGATGCACATGGGGGTGTCGCTCTACACGCTGCGGTTCGACCGCGTCGATGCGACCTTCACCTACGATCCGGCCCATCCCGAGGCGTCGCGGGTGAGCGCGACGATCGACACCACCAGCCTGGATGTGGGCGCCGACTACAGTCGCCGGTTCGCCGACGAATTCCTCGACGCCAGCAAGTTTCCGACGGCGACGTTCGTCTCCACCGCGATCCAGCCGGGTCCGGACGGCAGGACGGGCACGATGACCGGCGCACTCACCCTGAGCGGAGTGACCAGGCCGGTGACGTTCAACGTGACCTTCGTCGGGGTCGGCCAGGATCCGTTCGGTCACACCTTGACCGGGTTCTCCGCCCTGACCACCATCAAGCGCTCCGATTTCGGGTCGAACTTCCTGCAGAACCTGGTGGGCGACGATGTGAAGATCGACATCGAAGCCGAATTCGACCGCAAATAGCCGAGGGGGGTAACGCCGATGCCGAGTCAGTCCGCCGCCCGCTACAACACCGTGGCCATGTCCCTGCACTGGCTGATCGCCGCCCTGCTGATCACCAACATCGGCCTGGCCTGGTATTTCAACACCCTGCATGGCCTGGCAAAGAGCGCGCCGGTGCAACTGCACAAGTCGATCGGCATCACCGTGCTGATCCTGAGCCTGGCGCGGCTGGCGTGGCGCCTGGTTTCGCCGCCGCCGGCGCTCCCGGCGTCGGTGACCGGGTGGGAGCGCTGGAGCGCGCTCACCGTCTACGTGCTGTTCTACGTCGTGATGATCGGCATGCCGCTGACGGGCTGGGCCATGGTCTCGGCCAGCAACCTCATCCACGTGTTCCCGATCATGCTGTACGGCGTGGTCCACTGGCCGGCGATCGGGCCGCTGACCACCCTGGCGCCCGCGAAGATGAAAGCCGCGCACGAGACCTTCGAGGCCGCCCATGGCCTGCTGGCCAAGCTCGCCTATGGGCTGATCGTGCTGCACGTCGGCGCGGCGCTGCGCCATCAGTTCCTCAAGCGCGACGAGGTCGTCTGGCGCATGGTCCCGTTCATGAGGAGGCCCGCGTGATGCGCTTTTTCGCCACGGCCGTGATGGCCGCCGCCGCTGTCGCCGCGGTGGCCTCGTCGGCGCTCGCCGCGCCGGCCCCCCAATGGGTGGTCGACAAGGCGGCCTCCCAGGTGCGCTTTGCCTCCAGCTTCAGCGGCGCGGCCTTCTCCGGCGGATTCGCGCGCTGGGACGCGGACATCCGCTTCGATCCGGCCAACCTCGCCGGCTCCAGCGTCACCGCCAGCTTCGACACCGGCTCGGCCGCCACCGGCGACGCCGACCGCGACCAGTCCCTGCCGTCCGCCACTTTCTTCGACGCCGGCAAGTTCCCGCGCGCGACCTTCACCGCCCACGACTTCAAGGCCCTGGGAGGCAATCGCTATGTGGCCAACGGCGCGCTCACCTTGCGTGGCGTGACCAAGCCGCTGGCGCTGCCGTTCACCCTCGTCGTCAACGGGCCGGTGGCGCGCATGAACGCCGGCGTCGCCATCAACCGGCTGGCGTTCGGGGTCGGCCAGGACCAGTGGGCGAAGGTCGACGCGCTGCCTAATCCGGTGACGATCACCATCGCCCTCACCGCCCGGCGGAAGTAGCGGTTGGATACAATCGACTCCATCGGTCGCGCCGGCGCCGCGCTGGAGGCCGGCGAACTGGTGATCATCCCGACCGAGACCGTCTATGGCCTCGCCGCCGACGCCGCCAATGCGCGCGCGGTGGCGGCGCTGTACGCGGCGAAGGGGCGGCCACGGTTCAACCCGCTGATCGCCCATGTCGCCGACGTCGCCGCCGCCCAGGCGGTGGCGGACCTGGATGCGCGCGCGCTCGATCTGGCGCGCGCCTTCTGGCCGGGCCCGCTGACGCTGATCGCGCCGGCGCGCCTGGGCGAGCGCGTCTGTGATCTCGCCCGCGCCGGCCTCGACACCGTGGCCGTGCGCGTCCCGGCCCACCCGGTGGCGCTGGCGCTGATCGCGCGGTTCGGCCGCCCGATCGTCGCCCCGTCCGCGAACCGCTCGGGGCGGCCAAGCCCCACCACCCTGGCCGACGCCGTCGCCGAGACCGGCGCCTTCGCGGCCCAGGCCCTGGAGGGCGGCCCATGCGCCGTCGGCGTGGAATCGACGGTGATCTCGGTGCTGGACGGGCCGCCGCGCCTGCTTCGCCCCGGGGCGGTCACCCGCGAGCAGGTGGAGGCCCTGGTGGGTCCCCTGGCCGAGGCGGAGGATGACGCCCGCCGCTCGCCCGGCCGCATGACCCGCCACTACGCGCCCGCCAGCCCGCTGCGCCTGGACGTCGCCACCCCGCATCCAGGGGAAGTCTACCTCGGGTTCGGCAAGGCCCCGGCGGGACCCCGGACCTTCAATCTCAGCCCCGGCCGTGACTTGGCCGAAGCGGCGGCCAACCTGTTCGCCTATCTGCGCGCCGCCGACGCCCTGGCGCCGGCCGCGATCGCGGTCGCCCCGATCCCCGATCACGGCCTGGGCGAAGCCATCAACGATCGCCTCCGTCGCGCCGCCGGTCAGCTGGGGTGAAACCGCCGTTCAGCGGGTCTATGATCCGCCCATGACCCAACCCGTTTCCGCTCAGGTGCTCGACCGTCTCAAGACCGCGCTCGGCGACGGCGGCTGGAGCCAGGACCCCGAGCGCCTGGCGCCGCACCTGGTCGAATCGCGCGACCGCTGGAGCGGAACCACGCCGCTGCTGGCGCTGCCGCGCACCGTGGCCGCCGTGGCCGACGTGGTGGCGATCTGCGCGCAGGCGGGTGTCGCGATCACGCCCCAGGGCGGCAACACCGGCCTGGTCGGCGGCCAGATCCCCCAGGGCGAGATCCTGCTGTCCACCGAACGCCTGATCGCCGTGCGCGAGGTCGACCCGGTGGACGACCTGATCGTGGCCGAGGCCGGGGTCACCCTGGCGGCCGTGCACGAGGCCGCCCTGGCGGCGGGCCGGCGGTTTCCGCTCAGCCTCGCGTCGGAAGGCTCGGCCACCGTGGGCGGCCTGATCTCCACCAACGCCGGCGGGACGGCGGTGCTGCGCTACGGCTCGATGCGCGCCCTGGTGCTGGGCATCGAGGCCGTGCTGCCGGACGGGCAGGTCTGGAACGGCCTCAAGCGTCTGCGCAAGGACAACACCGGCTATGACCTCAAGCAGCTGCTGATCGGCGCCGAGGGGACCCTGGGCGTCGTCACCGCCGCCGCCCTCAAGCTCTTCCCGATCCTCGCCTCGCGCGCCGTCGCCTTCGCCGCGGTGGACAGCCCCGCCGACGCCATGGCGCTGCTGGTGCGGGCCAAGGGCGAGGCCGGCGGCAGCGTGGAGGCGTTCGAGATGATCGCCGCGCTCGGCATGCAGCTGGCGCTGGCCTATCTGCCCGGTGCGCGTGCGCCGCTGGAGAGCCGGCCGCCCTGGTTCGTCTTGATCGAGATCGCCGACGCGCGGGCCGGTTCGGCGCAGGAGACGATGGAGCGGCTGCTGGAAGGAGCCCTGGCCGACGGCCTGATCACCGACGCCGCTATCGCCCAGAACGAGGTCCAGGCTGGCGCTTTCTGGGCACTCCGCGAGGGCCAGTCGATGGCCCAGAAGGCGGCCGGTCCGGCGTGGAAGCACGACGTTTCGGTGCCGATCTCGCGCATCGCCGACTTCATCGGCGCCGCCGGCGAGGCCCTGACCGCGCGCTTCCCCGGCGTCCGCATCGACGCCTTCGGCCATGTGGGCGACGGCAACATCCACTACGACGTGCTTGGACCGGTGGGCGGCGATCCCCAGGCTCACGCCGACGGCCGCGACGCCGGCGCCCACATCGTGCACGAGATCATCGCGGCCATGGACGGCTCGATCAGCGCCGAGCACGGGCTGGGGACGATGAAGACGGCCGAGGCGCTGGCCTACAAGAGTGCGGTGGAAGTTGCGACCGCGCGTGCGGTGCGCGCGGCGCTCGACCCCGGCCGGATCATGAACCCGCGCGTCCTGTTCTGAGGCGTCGGGCCTGAAAGCTCAGGTTGGCCCGATCATCAGCGCCGGCGCGCCGATCACGCCGGAGCGGACGGTGAACACCGCGGTGCCGGGCTTGCGGCCGACGCGCACCTCCGAGACGTCGAAGCCAGCCCCGGCGATCCGCGCCCGCGCCGCCGCCGGATCGCGCACCCGCCAGGCGAGGCCGGTGATCCGATCGGGCGCGTCGCTGACCGGCGCGTCCAGGGTTGCGCCGATCTCCACCACCGCGCCGCCGCAGCGGAAGAACATCAGCCGCGAGCCCCACTGCGGGTTGGCGCGATCCAGCCGGAAGTCCAGCCCCAGCCGCGCGCCGTAGAGGGCCACGGCGCGCTCAGGATTGGCGGTGTGGATGACGACGTGGTCCAGGCCCTCGACGGCGCCCTCCGCGGCGGGCGCGGGGCTCTGCTCGCCACGCTCGACAAGGCCGATGCTGACGCCATGGGTCGCGGCCGGATCGAGATCCGCCGTCCGGCCGGTTTCGCTGGCCAGGCCCCGCCGCTCCAGCGCCCTCCGCGTCCCGGCGAGGTCATGGGCGGCGAAGACGAGACCATCGACGGCCTCGGCCGCCCCGGCCGCTTCGACGATGTTCAGCGCGGTGTTGGAGAGCGCAAACCACGCGCGAGATCGGCCGCCGTCCGGCCTTGGTTCGGGCGGCCGGCCGAGCAGCGCGGCGTAGGCGGCCGCGGCCCGGTCGGGATCGGCCGCCACGATCCGCACATGATCGAGCGCCTCGATCACAGATACGTCCGCACGTCGACGATGTGGCCGGCGATGGCGGCGGCGGCGGCCATGGCCGGGCTCATCAGGTGGGTGCGGCCGCCGCGGCCCTGGCGGCCTTCGAAGTTGCGGTTGGAGGTGGAGGCGCAGCGCTCTCCTGGCGCCAGGCGGTCGGGATTCATGCCCAGGCACATCGAACAGCCCGGCTCGCGCCAGTCGAAGCCGGCCTCGCGGAAGATCGCGTCCAGCCCTTCGCTCTCGGCCTGATCGCGCACCAGGCCCGAGCCCGGCACCACCATGGCCCGCACGTGGCCGGCCACCGCGCGACCGCGCACGATGGCCGCGGCGGCGCGCAGATCCTCGATGCGGCTGTTGGTGCACGAGCCGATGAACACCCGGTCGACGCGCGCGTCGGCGATCGGCTGCCCGGCCTCCAGGCCCATATAGTCGAGCGCCCGGCGGATCTGGGCGGCGCGTTCGGCGTCGAAGTCGGCCGGATCGGGCACGGCCCCGTCCACGGCGACCACGTCCTGCGGGCTCGTGCCCCAGGTGACGGTGGGGGCGATCCGGCTCACGTCGATCCGCACCTCGGCGTCGAAGCGCGCGTCGGCATCGGAGAAGAACGTCTTCCAGTAGGCGAGCGCCATCTCCCACGCCCCGCCCTTGGGCGCGGCCGGCCGGCCGCGGATATAGTCGAACGTGGCCTCGTCCGGCGCGATCAGGCCGGCGCGCGCGCCCGCCTCGATGGTCATGTTGCACAGGGTCATGCGCCCTTCCATCGAGAGCGCGCCGATCGCCTCGCCGGCGTATTCGATCACGTGGCCGGTGCCGCCGCCCGTGCCGATCCTGCCGATCAGGGCCAGAGCGTAGTCCTTGGCCCCGACGCCCGGCGCGGGCGTTCCCTCGAACAGCACACGCATGTTGCGCGACTTCATCTGGCGCAGGGTCTGGGTGGCCAGCACATGCTCCACCTCGGAGGTGCCGATGCCCTGGGCGAAGGCGCCGAACGCGCCGTGGGTGGAGGTGTGGGAATCGCCGCAGACGATGGTCATCCCCGGCTGGGTGCGGCCCTGTTCGGGGCCGATCACATGCACGATGCCGTTGCGCGGATCGCCCATGGGAAAGAACTCGATCCCCCAGCGGGCGACATTGCGCTCCAGGGTCTGCAGCTGCAGCCGCGCCTCGGGATCGGCCACCGCCGCCGTGCCCAGCGCCTGGCCCTCGGTCGGCGTATTGTGGTCGGCGACCGCCAGCGTTCGGTCCGGCCGCCGCACCGGCCGGCCGGCCGCCTTCAGGCCGGCGAACGCCTGCGGCGTCGTCACCTCGTGGATCAGGTGCAGGTCGATATAGATCACCGCCTCGCCGTTGGCGTCGGTGGAGACGACGTGCGCGTCCCAGATCTTGTCGTACAGCGTCTTGCCGGGCATGGCCGGTATGTAGGGTCTCGCGAGCCACCGCGTCCAGCGGCGCGGGGAGAAGGGAGCGTGCGAGTCCGCCTCTACCCCGCCCCCTGCGTCACGGCGTTGAGTCTGGCATAGGCGCCGCCGAGGGCGACGAGGTCGAGGTGGCGGCCTTCCTCGATGACGCGGCCGTTGTGGAACACCAGGATGCGGTCGGCGCCGCGGATGGTGCTGAGGCGGTGGGCGATGACGATGGTCGTGCGCCCGGCCATGAGCTCCTCCGTGGCGGCCTGGACCTGAACCTCGGTCTCCACGTCCAGAGAGGAGGTGGCCTCGTCGAGCACCAGGATCGGCGCGTCGGCGAGGAAGGCGCGGGCGATCGCCACCCGCTGGCGCTCGCCGCCGGAGAGCTTCACGCCCCGCTCGCCCACCAGGGTGCGATAGCCCTTGGGGAGCGCGCTGATGAAGTCGTGCGCGCGGGCCCGGCGAGCGGCCAGCGCGATCTCCTCGTCGGTGGCCCCCGGCCGCGCATAGGCGATGTTCTCGGCGATGGTGCGGTGGAAGAGGGCGGGATCCTGCGGCACGACCGCGATGCTGCGCCGCAGGCTGCCCTGGTTCACGCTGGCGATGTCCACATCGTCGATTAGGATGCGCCCGGCCTGCAGGTCGTAGAGGCGCTGGACCAGCTTGACGAAGGTGGACTTGCCCGAGCCGGTGGGTCCGACCAGGGCCAGCCGTTCGCCCGGTGCGATGATCAGGGAGAAATCCTTGTACACTGGCGCGGCCGCGGACGGATAGCCGAAGGTGACGTCCTCGAACACGATCCGGCCTTCCAGGGGGTGGAAGTCGGGCGCGCCGGGCGCGTCGGCTACCTGCGGGGCCATGGTGGCGTAGCGCGCGACGTCCTCCACGTCGGCGAGGCCGCGCTGGGCCATGCGGATGTTGTCGCCGATGTTGCGCAGGTAGCCGGTCATCACCAGGAAGGAGGCGATCACGAAGGCGACGTCGCCGGCGCTGGCCCGGCCCTGGCTCCAGCGCAGGATCAGCAGGCCGGTGAGTCCCGCCTGAAGCAGGCACAGCATCAGGTTGTGCAGCAGCCAAGCGTCCACGTAGCGCGTCCAGGTGACGGCGACGGCGTTGCGCCAGTCGGTGGTGACGGCGGCGACCCGCGCCTCCTCGCGCGCTTCCGCCCCGAACGCCTTGACCGTGGGGTTGGAGGCGATGGAATCGGCCAGGGATCCGCCGATGCGCGAGTCCATGGCCACCGAGCGCCTATTGGCCTTCTGGATGTAGAAGTTGGACACCAGGATGTTGGAGGTGATGTAGAATGCCACCATCCCCAGCGAGAACAGGCCCACCAGCGGCCAGCGCAGGGTCATCTGGACCGACAGACCCACGAGCACCAGCAGGGCCGGTACGATCCAGATCACCAGCGAGTCGGCGACCACGTCGTAGCCCCACATGGCCCGCGACAGCCGCCGCACCGTGGCCCCGGCGAAGGTGGCGCCATGCCAGTCGGAGGAGAACGACTGTACCCGCGCGAAACCCTCGTTGGTCATCTCCTGCATGGTCCGCCAAGCGAGCGGATTCCAGAACCGCATGGCCAGGTTGCGCAGCACGGCGAAGGCCAGATAGACGCCGAAGAAGAACAGCCACGCCCGCCAGGCCTGATCGGCGTGCGCCGGCCCGCGCACCGCCGCGTCCACCAGCGACTGCGCCGCACGGGGCACCAGCAGCTCGAAGCCGATGGCGATCAGGGTCACCACCGCGGTGCCGGCGAACAGCCAGCGCCGGCGCAGCCAGTAGCGGCCGATGAACGCCAGCACCTGGCCGTTCGTCAGCACACGCTGGCGCGTGACCTCATCGTCTTCGTACTGATCCATATCGATCTATCCCGGCGGTCACATAGCCGCGTTCGGGTGTGGGCGGGAGGGCGGCGGCCAGATCGGCCCCCGCCATGGCGGAAACGGGCCCGTCGAGGCGGGCCGAGAGCCGGCTAGAGCCTGGCGACCGAGACCGAATTGACCTCGGGAGCCATCGGCTGGCGCAACAGGCTGGCCTTGAAGGTGTCACGGAACAATCGGTTCCGATCGAACCAGACGCAGCCTACCGCGTCACCGCTCACGCTCTCCACGGTCATCGCCGGGCCGCCGGACTTCAGCTGGACCACGTTGCCGAGCTTCCACTCCATCGGACCCCTCCCGTTGCGACGCTTGGATAATGATCTCCTTGGGGAATTCAGACAAGGCTGGGCGGCCACGCAACGTTCGATCTGCTGCGCCGCACGATGATCGCCAGTCACCTGGGTCGGCCGAGGCCGCCATCGCCTTGAGGAATCGTGACCGGAGCCTTATATGCAGTGCAACATAATATCTCTCGGAAGGAGGACGGCCATGTTCCGTCACATCGAACGTTTCATCGCCAAGGTCTACGGCCCCGTCGCCGAGCTGCAGCGCTACATCCCGCCCCACGCGATGATCCGCCTGTTCACGCCGCTCTAAGGCGAGGCGGATTCATCCTCCCTCCCCCTCGTGAGGAGGCGCAGGCCGCGAGAGCGGCTAGGTGGGACTCTCGACGGCTGAGCACGGCCCCCGACCCCACCCCGGACTTCGTCTCGACCCTTGCAGGGGAGGGAGGATGACAAGCTAGCTCAGACACCCTTCCAGGGCGGCCGCGAGGTCGCCCTTTTTCGTGACGCGAAGGTCGGTGAGGCCGAGCCAGCCCGCCATCAGCGCCAGTTCGACGGCCAGGGCGGGGGCTGTCTCTTCGGCGCGGGCGCCCGGTTCGAGGTGGGCGGCCTGAACCAGGAGCAGGCCCGCGGCGCGGTCGGCCTTGAGGTCGACGCGGGCGGTGATCGCCTCGCCTTGCAGGAAGGGGAGCACATAGTAGCCGTGCTCGCGGCGGTGCGCGGGGGTGTAGATCTCCAGGCGGATGCGGGCGTCGAACAGGCGCTCGGTACGCTCGCGCCGCCAGATCAGGTTGTCGAACGGCGACAGCAGGGCCTGGGCGGCGAGGCGGCGGGGAACGCGCGCGGCGGGATCGAGCCAGGCGGCCTGGCGCCAGCCCTCGACGCGCGTCGGCATGAGCTCCCCGGCTTCGGCCAGCGCCGCGACTGCGGCGCGCGTCTCCGCCAGCGGCATACGGAAATAGTCGCGCAGGTCGCCCTCGGTGGCCACGCCCATGGCGCGGATGGCGATGCGCAGCAGGGCGCAGTGCGCCTCCGGGGCGTCCGGCGTCGGGCTGGCCATCACCGCGCCGGGCAGGACGCGCTCGGTGAGGTCGTAGACCCGTTCGAAGCCGCGCCGGGTGCGCGTCGTCAGCAAGCCGCCCCAGAACAGCCACTCCAGGGCGCGCTTGCCGTTGCTCCAGCTCCACCAGCCGGCTTCGCGCGGCCCGTCGGCGAAATCGCCGCCGGTGAGGGGTCCCTCGCGCTCGACCCTGGCCAGCACATGGTCGATGTAGTCGCGCCGCTCGCGCCCGAACCGGGCCAGGCCGCTCCAGGTGTCCAGCCCCGCCCGCGCCCGCTCCATGCGCCAGCGGAACAGGGGTTGGAGGCGAACCGGCATCAGCGACGCCTCATGGCCCCAGTATTCGAACAACGAGGGGCGCCGCCCCCAGGCCTCGGCTTCGAGGGTCTCGCGCGGATAGGCGCCCAGCCGCGAGAAGGTCGGCAGGTAGTGGGTGCGGACCACCACGTTGACCGAATCGATCTGGATCGCGCCCAGGTCGTCGATCAGGCCGCGCAGTCGGCGGGCGCTCTGAGGTCCAGCGGGTCTCGGCCGGGCCAGGCCCTGGGCGTCCAGCGCGATGCGCCGCGCCTGCCGCGCCGAGAGCGCCTGGGGTTCAGGCAACCTCGCGCACCGCCGACTGGTCCGGGTGGGTGGCGTACCAGTCCAGTTCGGTCAGCAGCTCGCTCCAGGCGGCGGCGACGGCCGGGGTCCAGTCGGCGCCCAGCACCTCGGCCAGGGTGTCGGCCACGGTGGCGAAGAACACGCCGAACACTTCGGGCGGCACGCCGTAGCCCTCGTGCGTCACCACCTCGCACTGGATCATGCGGGCGGCATAGGCGCGGCGGTCGATGAAATCGAGCACCGCCTCGAACACCCGCGCCAGCATCTCGCCCCTGACCAGCCCGTCGCGATCGCGGGTGAACAGCGCCTCCATCTCCGGATGGTCGGCGAACAGGCGCGCGTACACCCTGGGGGTGAGGTCGCCGCCGCGTTCGGCCGCCAGTTCCAGGCTGCGTTCGATCAGGCTGGTGTCCATTTGTCCCCTCCAGAGCGGCCCCGAGCGTGGCACACTTTCGGGCGCCGCGCCCCCCCCCCGGGCTATCTCGCGGTCGCCAGGTGCGCGCCCAGGCGCAGCGCCGGCTCGCCCTCGCGCGTGTTGGGGAGCGCCCCCAGCGCGAAACCGGCGATGACGCCCGGCCGGAACAGCAGGCAGTGGGTCGAGCCGCCGAACTGGAAATAGCCGATCTCGGCGCCCTTGGCGATGTGATGGCCGGGCTGGATCTGGGCGCCGATCACGCACGAGGACACCTCGCCCATGCCCACCCCGATGAACCCCACCAGGCCGATGGCGGGATCATCGCAGTCGATCAGGATCACGCCCCGGACCGCGACGTGGCTGAGGTAGGCCTGCGAGTCTTCCGCGTCGACGCCGCCCTCGCCGCTGACCGGGCCCACCTCCGAGAAGTAGCTGCCCGGCAGCACGCCGGCCCAGCGGATGGTTCCGGCCACCGGGCTGTGCCAGCGATGGTAGTTCAGCGCGCTGAGGAAGGCCTGGTAGACGACGCCGCCCTCGAACTCGCCCGCCAGCTCTTCGCTGCCGAGCATGTCGGCCAGCGAGTAGGGCTGGGCCTTGAGCCAGAAGAGGTCGCGGCGGCGCACGTCGGCGCTGATCTTGAACGGCGTGGATTCGCAGGCGCTGACGATCACCTTGTGGTTGTCCGGCTCGGCGACCGGGCGCCGGCCGGGCTTGAATTTGCGGATGAAGTAGTCGTTCCACGACGTGAAGCCCCAGTACTTGGCTTTGGGGTCGTGCTCGAACTCATCCATGTTCACCGCCGCCTGCGCGGCGCCCGACTTCCAGCCGTTGTCCGAGGCGTTGATGCACGAGCGCGACGCCGGGCTGCTCAGGAACTCGCACCAGGCCTGGAGGATGGCTTTCAGCGCATCGTTGATCGGCGGATAGCGGAAGGCGGCGAGCCCGGAGGGCGTGCCCATCACCCAGTCGAAGATGGCGCTGAGCGGCGTCGCCACCAGGTAGGTGTCGTCGAACTCCGGCGCGAAGGTGAGCATGGCGTTCATCAGGATGAGCATCTCTTCGACGCTGTCGACATGGTGAGCCGCGTGCGCCGGGTCCCGCGGCGCCTCGGCGATCATCTGGGTCACGTACATCCGCGCCGTGGGGTCGCTCGCCAGCAGCGCCTTGAACGCCGCGATCGAGGGGTCAGTTGTCGCGTGCTTCTTG
>Ga0302314_10005598_pt1 | contig 22867 bp, 19 predicted proteins | sample III_Palsa_N2_3_FD_200533 | JGI IMG/M metagenome (GOLD analysis project Ga0302314, IMG submission 200533) | Peat permafrost microbial communities from Stordalen Mire near Abisko, Sweden - III_Palsa_N2_3 | ecosystem: Environmental > Terrestrial > Soil > Palsa > Peat permafrost | place: Sweden... | reverse complement strand
CGGGTTGCTGTCACAATTGAGTCAGTATTCCGATCCATTCGCTGGCCACCAGCCGGCCAAAACTTGGGCACTCCTGGAGCATGAATGAGCACTGTAAAAATTGGAAATAAACAGCTTGGAGCAGGTCAACCCTGCTACGTTATTGCCGAAATCGGTATTAATCACAATGGCGATATTGACCTCGCGAAGCGCCTGATCTCAGTCGCTGTCGCAGCAGGTTGCGATGCAGTCAAGTTCCAGAAGCGTACCGTTGAGATCGTCTATACCGAGAAGGAACTGTCTACACCGCGCCCCAACCCGTTCGGCGACACCAACGGCGACCTCAAGCGTGGTCTCGAGTTCGGCGAAGAGGACTACGCCGAGATCGCCAGCTTCTGCAAGTCCATCAAGATTGACTGGTTCGTCTCCCCGTGGGATGAACCCTCCGTCGACTTCATGGAGCAGTTCGACACCCCCGTCTACAAGATCGCTTCGGCCTCGCTCACCGACGATAAGCTTCTCAAGCACGTCCGCGCCACCGGCAAGCCCATCATCGCTTCCACCGGCATGAGCACCTACGCTGAGATCGATCACGCCGTTGACGTGTTGGGCAAAGAAAACCTCATCCTCATGCACACGACCTCGACCTACCCGGCCAAGTACGAGCAGCTCAATCTCAAGGCAATCCCTTCGATGATCGAGCGCTACGGCATCCCGGTGGGCTACTCCGGTCACGAAACCGGCATCCCCACCTCGATCGCCGCTGCTGTTCTCGGCGCTTGCTGTGTGGAGCGCCACATCACCATGGATCGCTCCATGTGGGGTTCTGACCAGTCTGCTTCGCTCGAACCAAACGGCATCAGCCGCCTCGTTCGCGACATCCGTCTCTGCGAGCAGTCCTACGGCGACGGCATCAAGCGCGTTTACGAGGAAGAAGTCCCCGTCATGAAGAAGCTTCGCCGCGTTGGCGCAGCCGTCTAACCCAACTCTCACCACAAAGGCCCGATCCACAAAAGATCGGGCCTTTGCTTTTACGAACAACTAAGAACTAACAACTCCCTACCCCTATGCCCTTCGACCCCACGACCCTCACCACTCTCCAGGCCATCGCCTTCGACGTAGACGGCGTCCTCACCGACGGCACCCTCACCTGGTCCCCTACCGGCGAAGAGTCCAAGAGCTTCTCCTTCACCGATATCATGGGCGTCTCCCTGCTCCGCCGTCTCGGCATCAAGATGGCGCTCATCTCCGGCGAAGCTTCTCCGCTCGTCGATCTCTACGCCAAGAAGATGCACATCCCCTTCGTCGCCAAGGGCACCCGCGATAAAGCCACCGCCCTCCGCGACTTCACCACCCAGTTCAACATCCCACTGGCCCAAACCTGCTTCTTCGGCGACGACGTCAACGACCTCTTCGCCATGGAGATCGCCGGTCTCTGTGCCTGCCCCTCCAACGCCGCCACCGAAGTCCTCGCTCACGTATCCGCTCACGGCTTCGTCTCGCAACAGCCCGGCGGCCACGGCGCCGTCCGCAGCTTCTCCGACGCCATCCTCGCCGCCCGCAATTTACGTGGCCGCGACGTCTTCCAGATGCGTCCCCCTGAATAACTCCCGCTAGCTAGCAGCATTGGCAACAGCAAGATCCTGATGCCCCGGCGTCGCTGGCGGTGCCAGCCGATGCCCTAACCGCATAGCTGGCTTCTCAATCACGTAGTAGCTCAGACAAGCCAGCGTCAGCGAGGCAATGTACTTCACCGGACACGACGATAAAAACATTAGCCCTGGCACCTTGACAGACCCCCTCACCGCAAAAAACAAGACATGCCAAATGTAGAGGCTATAAGACAGCCGTCCTAGCCAACGCAAAGGTCTCCACTCCAGAATCTTCGTAGAGAGTGATTCCGCGTGCAACATCGTCGCAAGAACCCATAGCGCAAAAAATATTTCACTGAGAGAAACAATAAAAGGCCGCCACCAGTCGAGGCCAAAATCAACACTGCTAGGGCTAACCAGATGTTGGCCAATGCCACGCGCAATTACCCAGCCGGCAGAAACACAAAACACAGCCCATGGCTTCAAGTAACGCACCATCCAAAGCCTGACGTTCGGCCTCCGCAACGCTACCGCCAGCAGGCTTCCGTACACCAATATCGGCAGCTGAAACCACGTCAATCGTTCCGTATACCACTTCAGCTCTCCCCCGGAGCGATAAGCCTCATAGTGATAGAACGCCAACAAAGACAGCCAGATCACGACAAGCGCGGCGAGTCGAAACCGTTTCACAAAAAGCAGGAACAACGACAGCAGGATGTAGAAATGCTCCTCCACAGCCAACGTCCAGAAGTGTCCGACGAAGTCGATACCGCCAAGCATCGCCGTCTTCTTCAGTACAAAATTTTCATACATCAACAGCGCGCCAAACCATTGAAAGAGATGTCCCGGCAACACTCCCCAAAGCATCAAGACTCCCACCACTGCCAGATAAACCCACTGGGCAGGCTGAATTCTAAAAAGACGCCGCGTGTAAAACTTGCCGATTTCAAATCGTCCGAGGATCTTTTCGTCTTGCAAAATTCTCGTAGTGATCAAAATTCCGCTAATTGCAAAGAAAAGATCCACCCCATAAGAACCCATCTCTTGCAGTGGCTGTAGCGAATGCCGTCCCACCCACCAGACCTGATCATGGCTGAAAATCACGCCAAGAATGGCGATCGCTCTCCATCCGTCAAGTGACGGGAGATACCCAGATTTCCGCGCATCGTATGGAGGCATCGGCCGATTCTAGCATCGGGCTTCCCCCCTTAAGCCGCGCATCCGTTTACGATAGGTATCAACGATGAAACTTTCCGACTACGTCCTCAAGTTTGTTGCCGACCTCGGCATCACCAACTGCTTCCTCGTCACCGGCGGCGGCGCTATGCACCTCAACCAGTCCCTCGGCTCCGAGACCCGCATCACAGCCATCTGCAACTCGCACGAGCAGGCCTCCGCCATCTGCGCTGAAGGCTACGCCAAGGCCTCCAAAGGCCTCGGCTTCTGCATGGTCACCACCGGCCCCGGCGGCACCAACGCCGTCACCGGCGTTGCCGGCGCGTGGCTCGACTCCACGCCCGTGCTCTACGTCTCTGGCCAGGTCAAGCGCCCCGACCGCATGTTCGACGCCGTCACCGGCAAACCTCTCGGTATGCGCCAGCTCGGTGTGCAGGAAGTCGACATCTGCTCCATCGTCGCGCCCATCACCAAGTACGCCGTCACGATACTCGAGCCCAACGACATCAAGTATCACCTCGAAAAAGCCGTCTTCCTCGCGATGAACGGTCGCCCCGGCCCCGTCTGGATCGACATTCCCCTCGACGTCCAGGCCACGCCCATCGAAGAAGCCAACCTCCGCAGCTTCGATCCCTCTGAGTTCGCCAACGACACCTCCATCACCGGCACCTCCAACGTTCCCGAGGAAGTCGCTCGCGCCATCGAAGCCTTCAACGCCTGCGAGCGCCCCTTGCTCTTCGCCGGCAACGGCATCCGTCTCGCCCGCGCTACAGAGGAATTTGAAGCCCTCCGCAAGTACCTCGGCGTCCCCACAGTAGCCACATGGTGCGCCGCCGATCTAGTCCCCTCCGACGACCCCACCTACGTCGGACGTCCCGGCACTGTCGCCGCGCGCGGTGCCAACTTCGCACTCCAGAACTGCGACTTCCTTCTCAGCATCGGCGTTCGCTTGGACATGGCCATCACAGGCTACGCTCCCCACAACCTCGCCCGCGAAGCCCACAAGGTCGTCGTCGACATCGACGCCGCCGAGCTCGGCAAGCTAGCCCCACACATGCAGCAGCCCGTCTGCGCAGACGCCAAGCTCTTCCTCACCGAGCTCCTCAAGCACAAGCACCTGCTCAAGCCCCGCTCCATCGACGCCTGGCTCGCGCGTTGTGCCGACTGGAAAACCCGCTACCCCGTAGTCACCGACGAACACCGCAAGCCCGAAGGCCTCGTCTCCATCTTCAATCTCTCCGAAGTCCTCGGCAACGAAGTCAGCAAGGAAGACCGCCTCGTCGTCGGCAACTCTGGCTCCGGCATCGAGATCTACCTCCTCGCCGTTCCCACGCTGCACTCGCAGCGGCTGTACCACACAGCCGGCCTCGGCTCCATGGGCTACGCCATTCCCATGGCCATCGCCGTCTCCATCGCCAACCCCGGCCGCGAAGTCATCGCCGTCGACGGCGACGGCGGCTTCATGTTCAACATCCAGGAGCTCGAAACAATTAGCCGCCTGCAACTCCCCATCAAGTTCTTCGTCCTCAACAACGACGGCTACAGCTCCATCCGCGCCTCGCAAACAGCCTACTTCGGCTCGGCCTCCATCGGTGCCGACAAGAACACCGGCCTCACTGTCCCCGATCTCTCCGCCGTAGGCCAGGCCTTCAAACTCTCCACCGCCATCATCAAGGACCAGACCAACCTAACCGCAGACGTCCGCAAGGTTCTCGACATGAAGGGCCCCGTCCTCTGTGACGTCAACGTGCTCCCCGACGAAGTCCGCGCCCCCCGCCTCTCTTCGTACCAGAAGGAAGACGGCAGCTTCGTCTCCAAGCCCCTCGAAGATCTCTTCCCGTTCCTTCCCCGCGAAGAGTTCCTCGCCAACATGATCGTCAAGCCTCTACCGGAATAACCTTCAAGAGTTGTCATCTACCTTTGAATTGTCATTCCGTAGCGCAGCGAAGGAATCTGCTTTCCTTCGCTGCGCCGCCCACTTATGAATTGTCATCCTGAGCAAAGCGAAGGATCTGCTTCTCGCTCATAGCGGCACCATCTCCACGGAGAGCAACAAAATGCCCCACACCTACGGCATCATGCAAGGCCGTCTAGCTCCTCCCGAAGACGGTCGTTTCCAATCCTTCCCTCGCGCCGCATGGCGGGAAGAGTTCGCCCGCGCCCGCGCAGCCGGCCTCGACTACATCGAGTGGATCCACGACGCCTACGGAGAAGGCAAAGACAAAGCCACCGGCCGCGTCTACAACCCCATCTTCACCCCCGAAGGCCTAGCCGAGTTCGACGCCCTCAAAGCCGAGCACAACATCGCCACCCCCGCCCTCTGCGGCGACTGGTTCATGGACGTCCCACTCATCCGCTGCTCCCCCGCCCAGCGCGACCGCCGCGAGAAACACCTCCACGACCTCATCCCCATCGCCAAGCGCATCGGTGCCACCAAGATCGTTCTCCCCTTCGTCGACAACTCCAGGATCAAAGGCGAGTACGAAAAGCAAGCCGTCCTCACCATCCTCAAACGCGCTCTCCCTCTCGCCGAAAAACACGGCATCGAGCTCCACCTCGAAGCCGACTTCGGCCCCGAAGAGTTCGCCGCCTTCATGGCCCGTCTCGAACACCCCATGCTCAAAGTCAACTGGGACTCCGGCAACAGCTCCGGCCTAGGCTTCGTCGCCTCGGAAGAGTTCACCGCCTACGGCTCCCGCATCGGCTCCGTCCACATCAAAGACCGCTACAAGAAGCCCGAAGGCGGCGTAGAAACCCGCCCTCTAGGCACCGGCTCCGCCAACTTCGACGACGTCTTCACCGCCATCCGCAGCATCGACTACCAGGGCGGCGTAACCCTCCAAGTAGCCCGCGGCGCAGACAACGACGAAGTCAACTTCATCAAGACCCAACTCGACTTCGTAAAAAAGTACTGGTAGGACTAACCCGCAACTCTTGAGTTGTCATTCCACGGCCTTTCGAATTGTCATTCCGCAGCGCAGTGAAGGAATCTGCTTTCTTCCAACGCGTCTCATATTTTTGAGTTGTCATCCTGAGCTTAGCGAAGGATCTGCTTCTGCACTTGCTATTGTTTTTCTTTCTGTCATTCCCGCAAGGAATCTGCTTCTTGCCTTTGCTTCTAGGTACCCCAAGGCTTTAGCCTTGGGTCTCATGGCCCCGCAACAAAGCGGGCTTTAGCCCCTGGGGTATGCCTTCCTCTACGACCGCGAGAAGGCCTCCGGACAAACCAACTCCACGGAGCATCGATGCCCATCACCGCCGCCGACCTCAAGCTCTCCACCCTCTTCTCCCTCGAAGGCAAGACCGCCGTCCTCACCGGAGCCTCCGGCTTCCTCGGCCGCACCTTCGCCCTAGCGCTCCTCGCCAACGGGGCCCGCGTAGTCGCCCTCGGCCGCAGCGACAGACTCCAGACCGAAGCCGCCAACTGGGCCAACCAGTTCGGTGCCGACAAAATCTCCGTCGAACAGATCGACATGTACAACGTCGAAGCCCTCAACACCCTCTGCGACAAGATCGCCGCCGAAGAAAAGTCCATCGACATCCTCATCAACAACGCGCACGAGCTGGGCTCCGCCACCGGCTTCAACGTCCCCGAAGGCTCCCTCGAAAACTCCACCTTCGACCAATGGCAGCGCAACCTGCAAGGCGGCGTCTACTGGGCTGTGCAAACCACCCAACGCCTCGGCATCAAGATGAAAGAGCAGCACCGCGGCTCCATCATCAACATCGCCACCATGTACGCCAGCGTCGCACCCCGCCCCCAACTCTACGAAGGCACCACCAGCCTCAACCCTCCCGGCTACTCCGCCTCCAAGGCCGCTCTCGCCGCCTTCACGCGTTACACGGCCAGCTTCTGGGGAACCTCCGGCGTCCGCGCCAACTGCATCTCCCCCGGCCCGTTCTCCAACACTGAAGACATCGGCACCGGCCAGAACGCCGTCCAGGAAGACAGCCCCTTCGTAAAGCGCCTCAAAGGCTACACCGTCCTCGACCGCATCGGCCGCCCCATCGAACTCTGCGGCGCACTCCTTTTCCTCGCCTCCGACGCCAGCACCTACATCACCGGCCAAAACCTAAACGTAGACGGCGGCTGGACAGCAGTTTAGTTTTATCCCGCGCCCTTCGCGCTTCTACTTAGCGCCCTCTGCGTTCAAGCTTTTGCACTTGCTCTCGCGTCCTCTGTTCGCTGTTAACTATTCGCTGTTAACTCTTTTGCTGTTTACTGTCTCTATGGACCTCCACCTCCAAAACCAAGTCGCCTTCATCGCCGGCAGCTCCCGCGGCATCGGTCGCGCCATCGCACAAGCCCTCCTCGACGAAGGCGCAAGCATCGTCCTCACCGGCCGCGACGAGTCCTCCCTAAAATCCACGCAGTCCGAGCTAACCACCCCCGCCACGCAAGACCGCATCCTCGCCATCCGCGGCGACTTCGCCGACGCCGACACCATCGCCCGCGCCTTCGACCGCACCACCAAGCACTTCGGCCACCTCGACCACCTCATCGCCAACCTCGGCACCGGCTCCGGCATCCCCGGCTGGAACCAGCCCGAAGAAGAGTGGTCCCGCCTCTTCGAGCTCAACTTCTTCGCCTCCACCCGCCTCACCCAGGCCGCAATCCCGCACTTACTCGCCAACCCCAACGGCGGAAGCATCCTCTACATCTCCTCCATCGTCGCCATCGAGTCCACCCCCGCGCCACTCCCCTACTCCGCCGCCAAAGCCGCGCTCGTCAACTACTCAAAAAACCTCGCCCGCCAGCTCGGCCCGCAGAAGATCCGTGTCAACACCATCGCCCCCGGCAACATTTACTTCCCCGGCGGCTCCTGGGAACGTCACCTCACCAACCGCCGCGAAGCGGTCGAGCAGATGCTCCAAACCGAAGTCCCCCTCCAGCGCTTCGGCACCCCCGAAGAGATCGCCTCGCTAGCCACCTACCTCTGCAGCCCGCAAGCCTCCTTCGCCACCGGCTCCTGCTACGTCATGGACGGCGGCCAGACCCGCACCCTCTAATTCAGCAGCCCCGCGCCTCGATTTAAACCCCACCTCCACAACCCCTCCTCGCCCCCTGCCGTCTAACCGCGCTAGATGCGATTCCCGAAAGTCCTCGCCTGCCTGCTCGCCGTGTCCCTCGTCCCTCCCCTTTTCGCCGACGACGCTGCACGTTTCGACCTCGTCGGCCCCAAGATCGACATCCGCATCACTCGCGGAAATACCACCCTTCCCATCGCCGAAGTACCCAACCTGCAGCCCGGTGACAAGATCTGGCTCAAAGCCGACCTTCCTCCCACCCAGTCCAATCACCTGTTGCTCATCGTCGCTTTCCTGCGCGGCACAACCAATGAGCCACCCGACAACTGGTTCACCGAAATCGACACCTGGGACAAGAAGACCGCCGAAGGCACCACCGTCACCGTTCCCAACGAAGCCCAGCAGGCCCTCATCTTCGTCGCACCTGAAACCGGCGGCGACTTCAAAACCCTCCGCTCCGCCGTCAAAGGCAAGCCCGGCCTCTTCATCCGCGCCGACGTCGATCTCAACCAAGCCTCTTTCGAGCAGCAGCGCATCGAGCGCTACCTCGCCGCCATGAAGACCGTCCCAACGGACGACCAGAAGGCCATCCAGGAGCACTCCGCCAAGCTCGCCGCCACCCTCGCCCTCAAACCCGACGACAAGTGCTTCAAACTGCCCGTCGACCAGCAGGTCAGTTGCCTCACTCAGACCAGCGCTCCCGTACTCCTCAGCGACGGTCACGGCCAGAGCATCGCCGATGCACTCACCACCGGCGCATCCTCCGACTTCATCAACGCCGCCTCCACCACCCCTCTTGCTGGAGCCGGCGTTTACTCGGCCTACGTCGGTGCCGTTGTCGATCTCGTCCACCTCGCCAGCCTGCTCCGCACCGCGCAGTACCAGTACATCCCCGGACTCACCTTCCCCGAAGGCCAGACCCTCAATCTCAAACTCAACACGCCGCCGGCCTTCCACAAACCTCAGACCGTCATCGTCATCGGCCTTCCCGCCATCCAAAAAGCCAAGCTACCGCCGCTGCATCCTCACGATCCCAACGAGGTCTCCTGTCTCCTCCAGCCGAAGATGACGCTGCCCCTTGAAGGTGCACCGCTCGTCTTCTCCACCAGCTTCGCCCACGATCTCGTCCTGCACCTCAATCGAAATGACGGCCCTGCCGACATTCCCCTCAAGCCCGACGCTTTTGAAGGCGGCCTTATGGTCACCCAACCGGACAAGCGCGAAAAGCTCCCCGAGGGCAAGGAAGACGCAAAGCCGCAAGACACCGCCGCTTCAGCCGCCAAAAGCGGCTCCGCCACAGATCTCACCATTACTGGCACAATCCACGGCTATTGGGGCTTCGACAACTTCGACGGCCCAACCGTCACTCTCCAGCAAGTCGACGGCAAAGATTGGAAGATCGTCGACAACACCCAGCTCCTCGCCGGCAAGGACAATCACCTCACCCTCAAAGGCGATGCCACCGCCTGCGTACAACACATCACCCTCACCAACGGCAAAGATAAAGACATAGACGTCACCTTCAAACCCGCTGCAGACAAGGCCGCAAAAGACACTCTCGCCCTCGACGTCTCCCTAAAAACAGTGCAGCCCGGCGGTTACTCCCTCTCCATCCAGCAGTACGGCAAAGCCGATCAGGATAAGGTTCCACTCACGGCCTATACCGGCGACATCCACCTCGACGTCATCAAGCTCCACACCGCCGACACAGCAGCCATCCTCACCGGCCAGGGTCTCAAAGACGTCGTCTCCGTCGAAATCGCCAACCAGTCCTTCACTCCTTCCGGCAAAGACGACGACGACAAGACCCTTCATCTCCAAGCCAAGACAGGCGTCTCGCCCAACGACGGTTCTGAAGCAGACGTAAAGCTCAAAGACGGCCGCACCATGAAGGTCAAAGTCTCCGTCGAAGCCGCACGTCCCGGCCTCAAGCTGCTCTCCTTCAAAGCCACGCCCACAAAACAAGACGGCACTCTTCCCATCACCCTCGAAGCCACCAACGACATCCTCCTCAACGGCACACTCACCTTCGTCGTCCAGACCACAGACGCCTTCCCTCGCACGCAGACCATCGAAGTCGCCACCGCGGACAACTCCGTCCACACCAGCCTTTCGCTCGCCGCCAACACTCTCGTCCTCCAAGACGAGCACACCGCCGTCGCCACGCTCGACCCGCTAAAAGCCTTCGGCCAGTCCGCGTTCGGCAAGTTGGCCATGCGTCCTGTCGCCGCAGACGGCACACCCGGCGACTGGACCGCACTCGGCATCCTCGTCCGCGCCCCGCAGATCACCGCCATCAACTGCACCACCGCAGACGCCCCCACCTGCAACGCCGCAGGCAAAAACTTCTTTCTCGTGCAATCCTTCAGCGCCACCAAAGATTTCGCCAAACCCACCAACGTCCCCACTGGCTTTGCCGAAGGCACCTTCACAGTCCCAACCCCGTCCGACGGCACCACCCTCTACCTCAAGCTCCGCGACGACCCGAACGCCGTAGCGACTATTGTCCTCTCCAATCCCATTCCCAAGGCCGCCGCCGCACCAGCCGCCCAAACCGCAGCACCAGCGACGCAACCTCCAGCAACACCTGTCAAGACCACAGCCCCTGCGACCGCAACACCCCCTCCAACCGCACCTTCTGCAACAACTGCTCCATCGCAACCGCAGTAAGCAACCAGCGGCGTTACGCCATTCACACTCTCGACATAGCGCCGACTCCTCACCCCTGCGATACTGACAGCAGCCATGAATCCAGTCCAACCCAACCGCGCTCACACCCTCTTCGATCTCACTGGCCGCGTGGCCATCGTCACCGGCGGAGCCGGCCTCCTCGGCTACCATCACGGAGCCATCCTCGCCGCAGCAGGCGCTAACGTAGTCCTCCTCGACCTCGCCGTAGCCAACCCCGCTCTCCGCGCCGAGCAGCTCCAGTTAGCCCACGGCCCCGAGTGCCTCGGCCTCTCCGCCAACATCACCTCCGAAAAATCTCTCGAAGAAGCCCGCGACGCCATCCTCGCCAAGTTCGGCCGCATCGACATCCTCATCAACAACGCTGCCAACAACCCAAAAGTCGAAGACACCGGCGGAGCCACTTCGCAAGCCTGGTCCCGCCTCGAAAATTTCCCCCTCAACGTCTGGAACGACGACATCGCGGTCGGCCTCACCGGAGCCTTCCTCTGCTCGCGCGTCTTCGGCATGGAGATGGTCAAGCGCAACGCCGGCGTCATTCTCAACGTAGCCTCCGATCTCGGCGTCATCGCCCCCGACCAGCGTCTCTACCGCAAAGAAGGCGTCCCCGAACACGAGCAGCCGGTCAAGCCCGTCACCTACTCGGTCGTCAAGACCGCGCTCATCGGCCTCACGCGTTATCTCTCCACCTACTGGACAGCCCACAACATCCGCTGCAACGCCATCAGCCCCGGCGGCGTCTTCACCACGCAGCCTGAAGACTTCACCACCAAGCTCCACTCCCTCATCCCCATGGCCCGCATGGCCCACAAAGACGAGTACCAGGGCGCAGTCCTCTTCCTCTGTTCCGACGCCAGCTCCTACATGACCGGCCAAAACCTAATCGTAGACGGCGGCCGCACCGTCCTCTAATCAACCCTGACGCCTTACTTAGCGTCCTTTGCGCTCTTCCTTCGCGACCTTTGCGTTCAAGGCCTTTGCCTTTGCTCTTGCTTTTCTTTCTGTCACTCCCGAAGGGAATCTGCTTCACCAAACTCCTATGCCCACAAACACCCAGCCTCGCGCTCTCATCGTCGGAGCCTCCGGCCAACTCGGCCACGAGCTCACCCGCCAGCTAGCCGACGCCGCACTCCCCGCCGCCCGCCGCCAGCTTGATCCAACCTGGCTGCACATCGACCTCGACGAGATCGCCGCCAACCCCTCGCTCCTCGATCCCCTCTTCTCCGAACACAACATCACCGCCGTCTACTGCGCCGCCGGTGCCACCGACGTCGAGCGTTGCGAGTCCGACCACGCCTGGGCCTCCGCCGCCAACCACCTCGGCCCCCTGGCCCTCGCCAAGGCAGCAAAGAACATCCCCTTCGCCTTCTTCTCCACCGACTACGTCTTCGACGGCCACGACGGCCCCTACTCCGAAACAGACGCCTCCAACGCCCTCTCCGTCTACGGCCAAACCAAGCTAGACGGCGAACAAGCCATCCTCGCCGCGCATCCCAACGCCCTCGTCCTCCGCACCACCACGGTCTACGGCCCAGACCCCCAAGGCAAGAACTTCCTCTATACCCTCCGCCGCGTCATCAACGCCGGCAACACCATGCGCGTCCCCACCGACCAGCTCGCCACGCCCGTCTACAACGAAGACCTCGCCACCGCCTCCATCGCTCTCGTCAGCGGAGGCCACACCGGCATCTTCCACCTCGCCGGCCCCGAGTTCCTCTCCCGCTACGACTTCTCCCTGCAAGCCTGCGAAATCCTCTCGCTGCCCACCGCACAAGTCCAACCCCTCACCACCCCCGAGCTCAACCAGAAGGCCGCTCGCCCACTCCTCGGCGGCCTGCGCATCGACAAGCTCACCGCGACCCTCCCCAACCTCACCATGCGCTCCCCAGCCCAGGGAATCCGCGACTGGCAAACCGCCACAGCCGAGCCCACCGCATGACCTCCACCCCCTACAACGAACAAACTCCCGCGGACTTCCCCGTAGTCCCCATCCCGCAGGATCCCTTTCTCCCCAAACACCCTCTGCAGCGTCTCGTAAACCGCATGCCCGGCGGACAATTCGTCCGCTACCTCTGCATCGGCGTCTTCAACACCATCTTCGGATACTGCACCTTCGCCCTTACCCTCTTCTTCTTAAACCACGTCGTCCCGCAACACTTCCTTTACCTCACCGTCATCGCAGCCTCGCTCATCTCCACGCCGTTCAACATCACAGTCGCCTACTTCGGCTACAAGTTCTTCGTCTTCCAGACCCGCGGCAACTACCTCATCGAGTGGTTCAAGTGCTTCGGCGTCTACGGCGTTGGAATGCTCCCCGGCCTGCTAGCTCTCTCCGGCGTCACCAAGCTCCTGCAGTCCACCATCCACGGCCACGGCCCTGCGCTCCATCTAGCCGTCGCGCACCTCTCAGCCCATCTCAGCGGCCCCGCACTAACCCTCGTACAGAAGCTCTCCTCCGGCAAAGCCATAGGCGGCTACCTCGCCGGCGCACTCGTACAGGGCTTCACCACCATCTTCAGCTTCGTCGGCCACAAGAAAGTCACCTTCAAAACAAAGCCAGCCGCCTAAGTCTTACCTCGCGACCTTCGCGTTCTTCCTTCGCACCCTTTGCGTTCCTGGGCACTTCGAGTTTCCCCACCGCTTCATCAGCTAAACTTGTCACACACCACAAGGAGTCGCAGTGAGCCAAAAGACCATCTCGATCATTACGCCCTGCTACAACGAAGAAGCCAACGTCCTCAACCTCTACAACCAGGTGCGCGAAGTCATGCTCACTCTGCCCTACGAGTACGAGCACATCTTCATCGACAACTCCTCCCGCGACAACACCGTCCCCATCCTCAAAGCCATCGCCGCCGAAGACGCCAACGTCAAGGTCATCGTGAACGCGCGCAACTTCGGCCACATCCGTTCGCCCATCCACGCCCTCTTCGCCGCTCGTGGCGACGCCATGATCGGCATCGTCGCCGACCTGCAAGACCCACCGCCCATGATCGTCGATCTCATCCGCGAGTGGGAAAACGGTGCCTACTGCGTCCTCGGCATCAAGCGCACCAGCGAAGAAAATTCGCTCATGTTCTGGGCCCGCAAGCAGTACTACCGCATCGCCGAGCGTCTCAGTTCCATCGAGACCATCCAGAACTACACCGGCTTCGGCCTCTACGACCGCAAAGTCGTAGACCTCGTCCGCTCCTTCGACGACCCCTACCCTTACTTCCGCGGCATGATCGCCGAAATCGGCCTGCCCACTGTCAAGCTCCTCTACGACCAGCCCGCCCGCAAGTTCGGCATCACCAAAAACAACTGGTACACGCTCTACGACATTGGCATGTTGGGCATCATCAACCACTCCAAGGTGCCTCTGCGTCTCGCCACCTTCGCTGGGTTCATCGGTGCGGCTCTCAGCTTCGTCATCGCTTTCGGATACCTCCTCGCAAAGCTCCTCTTCTGGTCCACCTTCGTAGTCGGCGTCGCTCCCATGATCATCGGCCTCTTCTTCCTGCAGTCCATCATGCTGGTCTTCCTCGGCATCATGGGCGAGTACGTCGGCGCCATCTACACCCAACTCCAGCACCGCCCCTACGCCGTCGAACTCGAACGCATCGGCTTCGACTCCGGCTTCGGCCACGCCAAACCCACGCCCCTGACCCTTTCAGTGGAACCCATCACCGTCCCCTAACGAAAGCCTCGCTTCGCGAACTTCGCGCTTAAATTTTGCGAACTTTGCGTCAAGGCTTTTGCACTTGCTTTTCTTTCTGTCATTCCCGAAGGGAATCTGCTTTTGCTTTTGCTTTTGCTTTTGCCTTTGCCTTTGCCTTTGTTCTTGTTCTTGTTCTTGTTCTTGCTCTTGTTCTTGTTCTACCGGATTAGCAGGGGCCTTTAGGCCCCTGAATAAAGCTAAGGCGAAAGGGGCTTTAGCCCCGGGCCGTTGCACTTGCTTCTAGGTACCCCGAGGCTTTAGCCTCGGGTCTCATAACCCCGCTACAAATGGGGCTTTAGCCCCTGGGGTACGCCTTCCTTTCCACCGCCACAACATCCATCGGAGCTCCCAATGCTTGACCTCATCAAGAAGCAACTCACCCAGTCCATCGAAACCATGACCAAGGTCCTCAACGACGAGTCCATCCACGCCGCCGTCGTAGAAGCCGGCCGCATCACCGCCCACGCCATGAAGCAGGGCAAGAAACTCATGGTCTGCGGCAACGGAGGCTCCGCCGCCGACGCCCAACACCTCGTCGCCGAGTTCGTCTCCCGCCTCACCGTCGATCGCCCCGCACTCCGCGCCGTCGCCATCACCACCGACACCAGCATCCTCACCGCCATCGGCAACGACTACCACTACGACAACGTCTTCGAGCGCCAGGTCGAAGCCCTCGGCCTCGAAGGCGACGTCCTCATGGCCATCTCCACATCCGGCAACTCGAAGAACTGCGTCAAGGCCCTCAAGCTGGCCAAGAAGCTGGGCATCCACACCATCGCCTACACCGGCAACAAGGGCGGCACCATGGCCGAGCTAGCCGACATCAACGTCATCATCCCTTCAGACACCACCATGAACATTCAGGAATCCCACCTCGCCCTCGAACACATCTACTGCATGGTCGTAGAGCGCTACTTCTTCGGCGCAGACTTCGGCAAAAAGCCCGAACACCTCGCCGAGTAATCATTACTGCGCTATCGCTGCTTGCTCACCAAGCAGCGATAGCTGCGACACAATACCAGCCTGGGGCGTTGCCTCAGGCAATTTTTATTCCGCCACCAAAACCCCACCTGCCACCGTCTTCAACCGCTCCCCCACCAGCGGCAGCCGGATCGTCAACCGCGCTCCACCCTCCTCGCGATTAGCCGCCATCACCTCGCCGCTATGCGCACCAATCACAGCCTCAACAAACGCTAGCCCCAACCCGTGTCCCTGCGATCCATCGCCCTTCACCCTCGACTCAAACAGACTCGACGCGATCTCCGACGCGAACCCCGGCCCATCGTCTTCCAGCACAACGCACGCATACTCTCCGGCCACACCTAAAGCAATCGAAACCGTGCATGCCGCCGGCAGATGCTTCAACTCGTTATCGAACAAATTCGCCATCACGCGATGCAACAAGGCCTCATCCGCATAAACTGTAGCGGGCCCAGCACTACGCAGTTGAAGCCGTAACCCCTTCTCTGCCATACAAGGCTCATACAGCTCCACCATCACACGCAGCATGGCATCTAGATCGATCGCCCTGCGGTGCAGCCGCAACGCATCCACCTCTGCTTCGGCAACATCCAGCGACTTGGTCAGAATCTCCGTCAGCCGGTCCACTTCATCAATCGCCGACACAATAGACTCCGCTTCTCGCTCTCTCGTCTCTGCCGTCAGCGACATCTCCAGCTTCGCCCGTATCGCCGTTAGCGGACTCCTCAAATCATGTGCCAGCGAGTTTGTAATCGTGTGTAGTTGCTGAATCGATCTCTCAATCCGGTCCAGCATGTGGTTCAGCGTAGACGCCAGTTGTCCAGCCTCGTCATTGCGCCCACTCGTCGGCACACGTTTGCTCAGGTCAGACTTACCAATCCTTGAAGCAGCCTGCGTAATCTCCCGCACATCGGTCAACATCCGTCGCGTGATGTAGAAGACAATCGCAAAGCCCAGCGCAACATTGAGCAGCCACCACAGCAGAAACCGCACGCGCAGCTTGCGCAACACCCGCAGTTGGTCGCGCTCGGAAAGCCCGAGATAAATATGGCTTCCGTCCCCCAGCGGCACAGCCGCAACGCGAAACGGAATCCTCGCATCCTTCACCCGCAGATCGAAAGGTGTATCGGCCTTTACCTTGTTACCTCGAATAGCATCAAGCTCTGCATGGCCATCTCCGGCGCCCACCCAAAGAGTAGGCGCTCCGTCCACATTCGTTTGCAGAAAAAACACAGAGTCGTTCGAGCCTGAGCCTCCCCGCGAATGCGGCTTATCCGGCACCTCACGGCTTGCAAGCTCGGCAATCTCACCCACCACGCGATGGTACAAACGGTCCTTGGGCGTACGCTCGGCAACATCGCCCAGCACCTCTACCTCACCCGATAACCACACATCAGTTCGTCGCTGAATATCCTTCGCCACAAAGCCATGCAGAAACATAAAAACAGCCAGCGAACCCACTGCAAACGCCAGCGTTCCCCACAGCGAGATGCGCCACGCCGCACTCCGCGACCTACCGGTCTTTAAGGACATAGCCAACACCTCGCAGAGTTCGAATCATCGGCAGACGACCCTCCGTATCCACCTTCCCGCGCAGCCGGTAGATGTGGACATCGACAACATTCGTATCCGGCTGAATCCTCATCCCCCACACTTTGTCGAGAATCATCGACCTCGTCACTACCCGCCCAGGGTTGCGGCACAAATACTCCAGCAGCGTAAACTCCTGCGGCGTCAGGCTCAGCATCTCTCCGGCTCGTGAAGCCTCTCGCCGCAACAGATCAAGTTCCAGATCGAGCACACGCAGCCGCGTAACCTCGCTCGCCGAAGAGCTCCGCTTCAATAGGTTCCGCAACCTCGCCAGCAACTCCGCCAGCGCAAACGGCTTGGTTAGGTAGTCATCTCCGCCCTGCTCCAGCCCACGCACCCGGTCATCCACCGAACGCCGCGCGGAAAGAATCAACACCGGCGCTGTCACTCCAAGCTGGCGCAGCCGCAGTATCAGGCCGATCCCATCCTGATCCGGCAATCCCAAATCCACAACAAGAACGTCGTGCTTTCCTTCCGCAGCAAGCCGCTCCGCCGTTGCCCCATCGGAAGCAGCATCCACCTGGTACCCTGCCTCGGCTAACGACCGCTTCAGAAAGCTTTGTATCTCAAACTCGTCTTCAACCAGCAGAAGCTGCATGAGGCGATGTTAGTGCATTTTTTTACCCACAGAACCAGAAGACCGCCCCGCACAACGCAGATGAACACAACGTCATCTTGCCGTTTGATAGCAGTCACTTCTGGCTTCTATAAGTAACTCGAGGTCAGCATCGCAATGGCAAGACACGTTTCAGCGATTCGTTCCAGGTTCTGCTTTGGAACGATGGGACTTACAGCTCTCTTCGCTTTCGTTCCGTCCCTCGCAGCGCAAAGCAGCGACACGCCAACAACGGCATTGCCCGTTACAGCAACTTCCACATCCTCCCTGCCCGATGCCCCCACACCTACCGATGCAGTGCTTGCTGCAAGCGCAGTCCCTTCCCTCAGTCTGAATTTCTTCAGCACCGCCCCCTATCAGCAAGCGAGCGCGACGCTCTCCTCGCGCTCGCAGAGCACCGATCAAAACCCCTCGCCGCCTTCGCTCTCCGACCTCGGCCTCACTCCCGATCAAACCAAGCCCGACCCAGACGCACAGGCGCGACTCGATCGCCGCTCCCACATGCTCAAAATCCATCAAAGGCTCGGCCTCTACACCACGATTCCCATCGCTGTAGCCTGTATCAGCGGCGCCGGTGCCGTCCCTGACAAAAACAGCTACGGCAACACCACCTCACGCGACGTCCACGTCTCCATCGCCGCAGTCGCAATCGGCATGTACGCTTCAACTGCGTACTACGCCATCCGTGCTCCCAGGGTCTCAGACGAACCTGCCCGAGGCGGCATTAAAATCCACAAATACCTCATCTGGATTCACGCCCCCGGAATGATTCTCACACCCATCCTCGGCACCATGGCCTTCAACGACATCGCCAGCGGACACAAGCCCACCGGCATCGCCCAGTACCATCAGGCTGTCGCTCTCACCACAGCCGTCGCCTACGGAGCCTCAATCATCGCCGTCTCCTGGCCCATCCACTTCCCCCATCATGGTGCCCAATGAACCTCCGTTACGCATCGCTGCTCCTGCTGCTCTGCCCCATCGCATCCGCACAGTCAGATCGTTCCTTCATCCTCGATCAATCCACCCTCACCTACCACATGACACACCCCATTCATGAGGTCGATGGCGTCAGCCACGCCGCTAAAGGCAAAGGAGTATGCCATACCGGGCAATGCGACTTCCTGCTCGCCGTAGCTGTAAAAACCTTCGACTCCGGCGACAGCAACCGCGACCTCCACATGCTTCAGGTCACCCGCGGTGCGCAATTTCCCATCGTCACCGTCCGGTTTCGTCTTCCCGAGTCCGCCCTGGATTCACCCAACCTCGATTGCGACCTCGAAGTCCAGTTCGCAGGCAACACTACCCACTACGCCCACGTTCCGTTCCATCAGGTCATGGAAGGCAACCGCCACCACATCACCGGCACAGTCCCATCAACACTCACCGACTTCAAAATCGATCCCCCTTCATTCCTCACGGTTCCTATCAAAAATGAGATCCCCGTACGTGTCGACACCACCTGGAGCCAGCAATAAGCCCCCTCCCGAATCTGCCCTCCGACCTCAGCAGGTAGCCCTCCCATGCACTTCACAGCACATGAGAGGAGCCACCCTCAAAACATCACTACCGCTCTCACTGAGCCGCCGCACTAAAGCTACTCACAGTAATCGACCCATTCGCATCGTTACTCTGAATAATCTCCGTACCAAACTCAATATTCAGTTCATACCAACTACTATTCAGCCAAGCCGTCGTATAGGCCAGGTAGTAGACGAACGGTTGCAGATTCCCGCTAAAACTACTCACCTGCGAATCCCGCACAAAGGTCCACAGCGGCCAGCTCCCACCGCCGGTTCCCTTCCAAACATCCCACGTCCCGCTAATCCCACCCAGAGTGATCGCAGAAGCAACCTTGGTGCCAGCCGGGTTATGCCCTGCATAGCTCAGCCACACCATCATCTCCGCCGAAGGCGCACTCGGATTCCCATCAGGACTGAAGAACAAATCGTAGGCAGTGTCGTACTCATTGTCTCCCGTCATATCGAAGCTCACGCTGGTCGGCAGCGGCGACTGCGCTGAAATCTCCACCGGAAACCCACCACCGGGCGACCACGTCCCATAATTCCATCCGCTGTAAATACTCGGATACGCCTTGATCGTCCCCGTCCCCGGAGACCAGAACCACTTAGCGCTCCAACTATTCGAAGTGGCACTGCCATTACATATCTCCTGCCATCCGCCCGTATCGCCTGCAAGGCCCCACTCATCGTTCTGCAGAATGTATTGCCCTTGCGTCTGGGTGCTGTACTGCCCATCATCGCAAGTCTGAGCCCCGGCCAGCGACGCGGAGCAAAAGACCACTCCCACCGCAAACGACAAAGCCAAGGTCACCCACCCCGGCGAAACACTCCGAAGCTGCTTGAAAATTCCATACGACGAAAAACGAGACACAAAAAGTAGCCAGTTGTTATTCAGGAACGTCATACTTTCTCCTTGGCCGCGTAGAAGTAGAGAACAAATCCAGCACTCCTCTACGCAACGGCGAGCCACCCTAGTGACCGCAGGAAAGAAGAAGCAAGTGTTGTACGGTACAGTCCTCCCCAAAACCCTCAAAATGGGAAGATCGGCAGGCAGTACTTTACTCATGGACCGTCCGGCGCTAGCAACCCGCAACGTCACTCGCAAACCCACCACCCTGCCTGCGATACCATAGACCCTGACCGGCAACTCGCCTCAGGAGCATCCCCATGAACTACAGAGGCGCACAAAACCTCATCAAGCGCGGCGACGAAGAAGGCCTCCGCACCGCCCTCAACACCGGCCTCAGCGCCAACTCCGCCAACCACAAAGGCTGGTCGCTCCTCATGCTCGCAGCCGTAGAAGGCAACGTCGCCCTCGGCCAGCTCCTCATCGAAAAGGGCGCAGACATCGCCGCCATGAACCTCAAGGGCGAAACACCCCTCACCATCGCCACCAAAAAAGGCCACACCGCCTTCGTGGAGTTGCTCACGAACCTATAGTGTCACTTCGCCGGCTCACCTGCGTCCACGCTTATCTCCGATATCACCTGGTCCGCACCAAGCATAATCAGCTTCGTGCCATTCTTCTCGAACGCTGCATAGCGTATCGGTACCCCCAAACGCGTGTGGTTCAACTCCTTACCGCTTGCGTCATACACCACAGCTTCATCGCTGCGGTTCACAATACATATCCGCTGCGACGCCGGATCCAGAGCACGCAACCACCCATAAGCCTGCCACAGCCGCTTGCCCGTCTTCAGCGAGTACGCCAGCGTCCGGTTATCCAGCCCTGACACATACAACTGCTCGCCCACGCGGTTCAGCCCATCCGTGCCCTCATAGTCCATCGGCAAATCCAGCACCATGCGCTCCACGCTACCGCCGCTTACGCCATCCACCACATCCACCAGTCGCGCATCTTCCTTCTTCTTTATGGTCGCCGCCTGCGTCCGCAGTCTCTCGTCGCCGTTCACCGCCGTCTTAGCCGTATTAGTCGTAAGCGGAAAACTGAAGATCAGATCGCGCCCACCAAGGCTCTGTGTCCAGCGCGGATACCCCTCCGGAAAGTCTCTGGTCCAAAGCACCTTGCCGTCATCCAGCGCGTGATACAGCAACTCTTCGTCCTTACCCTTCTGTTTCTTCCACTCGGCAAAGGAGTCGTACCACATCTTCCCGTAGTCCTTATCGTCCTTGCTCACGGTTACGTTTACAACGCTGCTTTTCTGGCTCGCAAAATCGATTCTCACAAGATCTCGGTCCTGCTTCTTACTCTTCTCAAACTCGCCGACAAACACCTTGTCGCCGATCCAGTGTCCTGCGCTGAAGGGTCGCATCATCGCTTGGCGCTCTCCCGTTTGCAGATTCCACACTGCCCCGCGATCCCGCGTTGAAAGAGCCAGCAACACCCCATCGGGCGAAAGATCGATAGCCCTCAACCCTCCCAGGCGGCTATCGGGCAGCGGAATCAGGGTGAAACTCTTGGATCCCACCTCTGCCAGTTTGTTCAGCAGTACCTTGCCATCCGTGCTCTCCGTTGCAACCTGGTCCTGCCACACATCCAGCGCATCGCTTCGCGACCCGAAGACAAAATACCCCTTCGCAAGGTCCACCACGCCCATCCGCGTTTCGATCTTGTCGCGATCTTTGTCGTCCGCTTTCTTTTGCGTCTTCTCCCCGTCCGCATCCTTTCCGAAGAGGTTCCCGCTCTTCACATAAAGATGGTCTCCTGTATCGGAAACGCTGCTAAGGTCCGAAAGATTCAGCAGCACCTTCTGCAACCGCTTGCCATCCGGAAAGTGGTAAATGCCTGAGGAGTGTGGATCGTAAAGATTCACCCCCGCCACCCGGTCGCTGCCCAGGAACGCATAGCTCCCCGAAACATCGCCCTTGAGCGCCCCCTCCACCTTGATCGGCGTCCTCGTTCGCAAATCGAACGCCAACTTCGCGCTCGCAGGCCCAATCAGCACGTAGTTCCCATCGCTGGAAAAACTCGAATCCAACACATCGATGGGATCATCACTCTCACGCTGCATCATCATCACAACCGCGAAATAGTACGTCGGTTGGAAGAAGTCCTTCTTCTCCCACAGCACGTCTCCGCTCTTGGCATCCAGCATCGCAAGCCGCACCATGTAGGCGTCCTGGTCAAACGACGCGCAGAAAATCGTCCGCCCGTCTGGCGAAAGTTTTGTCTGCACACACGTATGCTTCACCGTCGGCTCGCTTGCTTCGAGTAGCTTCTTCGCGTCGATGTCCCATATCTCGGTATGAAGCCCGGGCGTCATAAACGTGACCTTCTTCGAGTCAGGACTGAAGCGCGCCTCGTCCGCATGTTCCGCATCCGCGCGGAAGAGCACCGCCGTGTCCTTCACATCGATCACATACACAGAGCTGTAGTCTTGCGCCAGCAGGTACTTCCCGTTCGGACTGTAGCGCAGGAAGTTGATCTCCATTTGCAACGGGTCCTTCAGCTTCAGCCGTACTGCCTCCGGAGCCACAACAGCCACAACGCCTTTCTGGTTTACCACCACCCTGTCGCGCCATTTTTCAAAGGCAAACTGCTCGGCTCCACTTGTTCCACGCACGCCACAACCCGCCGGTAACGCCGCCACCAGCTGCCTCATCCCTCGCAGCCGTTTCTGGTCTGGCCGCGTCATGCCGAAGAAGTCGCTCACCTTGCTGCCAGTCTTTCCCTCCAGATAAAACTCGCGGTCGAACGCTTCAGGGAAAGCCGAAGCTCGAAATCCTGCCTCGGCCATCAAATAAACCCCAATTTGATCCGCCTCATCCTGAGCCGTATCCTCCTTCGACTTCGGAGGGCTCTTGTCACGCATCTCTGCTTCCACCAGCTGCTCATACTTCGCCCGCACATCCTCTCGGCCTCCCACACTTGACACATGCAGCAGGCGCGCAAACTGCACCGTCATCTCAAAGGCAAACTGATGCGCCGCGATATGCCCCATCTCATGGCCCAGCACCGCTGCCAGTTCGTCATCGTTCTTCACCGTAGCGGCCAGCTTCCGCGTGATGTAAATGTTCCCACCCGCAATGCTCA
>Ga0302314_10005597_pt1 | contig 22870 bp, 20 predicted proteins | sample III_Palsa_N2_3_FD_200533 | JGI IMG/M metagenome (GOLD analysis project Ga0302314, IMG submission 200533) | Peat permafrost microbial communities from Stordalen Mire near Abisko, Sweden - III_Palsa_N2_3 | ecosystem: Environmental > Terrestrial > Soil > Palsa > Peat permafrost | place: Sweden... | reverse complement strand
GTCCCCCGCTGCCGTCACAAAATCGCCGGTCAGCCCATTCCTGATTTTTTCTTGTTTCAGCAGGCAACACGCCCGTGCCCGCTGCCGATCTGACGGCGAGCGCCGCTTCGACGGAAAAGCTTCACAAAAGATTAGCAGGAACCGTGCCAGCGGATACTCCGGACACTCCCGCGTCTTAATCGAAAGAGTGCCTGTAACCGCCACAGCACACTTGGATCGATAGCGGGGCTGGAACCCCGTCGGTAACAGAGAATTTCAGGCCACTCCGACACTCGGCGCGTTCGCAAATCGGCAACAGGCCGTGGGCATATCCGAGAGGATTCGACGCACGACCTGCCGATGGCGAAATCGACGGCAGGCTGCATCCCGATCTGCCCGAAATCTGCGTGTTGCCGTTCCGGCAACGGGGCGGGTCAGGTTTCGGCCGAACCCGCGCACGCGGCGGCGGCGATGAGGTCAATCGCCCGATCGACCTCGGCCTCGCTGGTAAACCGCCCGAGGCCGATCCTGAGCGTGCTCTGTGCCGCCGCGGCATCGAGACCGATCGCGGTCAGCACAGACGAGGGCAGCCCGCTCGCGGCACTGCAGGCCGCCCCGCTCGACAGCGCCAGTTCCGGCAGATCTTCCATCAGGGCCGTGGCATCCAGACCGGGAAAGCGGACGCTGAGCAGACCGGCCACGCCCCGCTCGACGGAGCCGTTGCGACGGACCGTCGGCACCGCCCGCCACAGGCCCTGCCATAGGCGGTCGGCGAGGCGCGCCAGCCGGATGCTCTCGCCCGCCCGCTCGGCCGCGGCCAGCAGCGCGGCGCGGCCGAACCCGACGCAGAGCGCCGTCGGCAAGGTTCCCGGCCGCAAGCCCCGCTCCTGTCCGCCGCCTTGCAGCGGCGGCACCAGATCGCCGGCGCGCAGATAGAGCGCGCCGATGCCGGCCGGGCCGTAAAGCTTGTGCGCGCTCAGGCTCAGGAGATCGACCCCGAGGGCCGCCACGTCCAGATCCAGGCGCCCGGCCGCCTGGACCGCATCGCTGTGCAGCAGGATGCCGCGCGCCCGGCACAGCGCGCCGATCGCGCCCAGCGGCTGGATCGTGCCGATCTCGTTGTTCACCGCCATAACCGAGACCAGGATCGTGTCCGGCCGGAGCGCGTGTGCGACCCGATCCGGATCGACCAGGCCCGCGGCATCGACAGCCAGAATGGTGAGCTCGAACCCGTCCCGGGCCAACGCACGGAGCGGCGCCAGGACCGAGGCATGCTCGGTCGCGACCGTGACGATATGCCGGCCGCGCGCCCGGCCGGCACGGGCCGCGCCCTGCAGCGCCAGGTTATTGGCCTCGGTGGCACCGGAGGTGAACAGGATCTGTGCCGGCCGCGCGCCGATCAATGCCGCGATCTGCGCACGGGCCTGCTCGATCGCCACCGCCGCGGCCCGACCGGCGGCGTGCTGGCGATTGTGCGGATTGCCGACCATTGCTGAAAAAAAAGGCAACATCGCCTCGACCACGCGCGGATCGCACGGCGTGGTCGCCGGGTAATCCAGGTAGATCGAGGGACCCGTCATGGTCAGTAGCGGACCTTGTCCGGCTTTTGCTCCCAGGCGGTGAAGGCGGCGATCGCTTCCTCCGCCAGCACCTGGCCCGTCGGGATCGTCCGCTGGTCGAGCGCCCGCGGAATCTCGTCATAGAGAAACGCGTCGTCGAAGCCGATCCGGGCCGCGTCGATGCGGCCGTTGCCGTAATGGATCCGGTCGATCCGGGCCCAATAGATCGCGGCCAGGCACATCGGGCACGGCTCGCAGCTGGTATAGATCTCGCAGCCGGCCAGGCTGAAATCATGCAGTGCCGCGCAGGCGTTGCGGATCGCCACGATCTCGGCATGGGCAGTCGGATCGCAGGTCGTCGTCACCCGGTTGGCGCCCTCGGCGATGATGCGGCCATCCTTGACGATGACGGCGCCGAACGGGCCGCCGGCGCCGGATTGCGCCTGTTCGAGCGACAGCGCGATGGCGCGGCGCATGAAGATTTCGGCAGTCACGAGACAGGTCCCCCATTGGACGCGACCCGCGCGTCGGCCTCCGGCTTCGCGCGGACGGCTTGATCGGTCTGCAGAATCTGGGCCGCCACCGCGATGGCGATCTCGGCCGGATGCTTGCCGCCGGTGCCGGCGATGCCGATCGGGCAGATGAGCCGGCTGATCGTGTCAGGCCCATGGCCGCGCAGGCCCAACCGCTTGACGAAGCGCGCCCGCTTGGTCAGCGAGCCGATCAGCCCGACCGAGGCGAAATCGACCCGGCGCAGCGCCGCATCGACCAGATCCAGATCCAGCTGATGGCTGTGGGTCATGACGATCACCTGGCAGCCAGCCGGCAGCGTCTCGATCTCATGCACCGGCACGGCCGAGACCCGGACCTCGACGTTGGACGGCACCGCGTCGGGAAATTCATCAGTGCGCGGGTCGATCCAGATCACCTGGGCCGGCAGGGTCGCCAGCACATGGGTGAGCGCCCGGCCGACATGGCCGGCACCGAAGATCGCGATCTGCAGGCCCGGCGGCAGGATCGGTTCGAACAGCAGGCTGGCCGCCCCGCCGCAGCATTGGCCGAGGGCGGGACCCAAGGGGAATTCGCGCAAGCTCGGCTCGGCGACGGGACCGGCCAGCAGCTCGCGGGCGATCTCCAGCGCCCGAAACTCCAGATGGCCGCCGCCGATCGTGCCGTACAGCCGGTCGGCGGTGACGACCATCTTGCAGCCGGCCTCGCGCGGGGTCGACCCGTTGGCGGTAACCACGGTGACGAGCACGGCCGGTTCGCGCCGGGCCTTGAGCTGGGCGAGCGTTTCGATCCAGTCGCTCACAAGCCCGCTCCGTCTTCGGTGCGGGCAGCGCCCTCGATCGCCAGCAGCACCCGTTCCGGCGTCGCCGGCGCGTCGAACCGCACCGGCCCCGCAACGGAAGCCACCGCGTCCTTCAACGCGTGGAACACCGAGATGCCGAGCATCAGCGGCGGCTCGCCGACCGCCTTGGAGCGATAGATCGCGTCCTCGCGATTGTCGCCTTGATAGAGCGCCACGCGGAAATCCCGGGGCACGTCGGCACAGGCCGGGATCTTGTAGGTGGACGGCGCGTGGGTGGTGAGCCGCCCGGTCGCGTCCCAGGCCAGCTCCTCGGTCGTCAGCCAGCCCATGCCCTGGACAAAGCCGCCCTCGACCTGGCCCAGGTCGATCGCCGGGTTCAGCGAGCGACCGCAATCGTGCAGGATATCGACGCGCAGCACCTTGCTTTCGCCGGTCAGCACATCGATCGCGACCTCGCTGACCGAGGCGCCATAGGCGAAATAGAAGAACGGCCGGCCCTGGTGCGTCGCCTCGTTCCAATCGAGCCGCGGCGTGGTGTAGAAGCCGGTCGCCGACAATTGCACCCGCTGGAAATAGGCGGCCTTGACCAGGTCGGGAAACGCCATGCTCTCGCCGCCGCCGCTGACCTGGCCGTCGCGGAACAGGATCGCCTCGGGCGCCACGCCGAACTTGGCCGCGGCCACGGCAGCCAGCCGGTCGCGGATCGTGCGGGCCGCCGCCTGGGCCGCCTTGCCGTTCAGATCGGCGCCGGACGAGGCCGCGGTCGGCGAAGTGTTCGGCACCTTGGCCGTGTTGGTCGCCATCAGCCGGACTTGGGTAAGCGCCACGCCCAGTTCCTCGGCCACGACCTGGGCGACCTTGGTGAACAGGCCCTGCCCCATCTCGGTGCCGCCATGGTTCAGCTGGATGCTGCCGTCGGTATAGACATGGACCAGCGCGCCCGCCTGATTGAGATGCTTCGCGGTGAAGGAGATGCCGAACTTGACCGGCGTTAGCGCCAGGCCCTTCTTCAGCCAGGGGCTGGTCCGGTTGAACGCGTCGACGGCGGCGCGGCGGGCGGCATAGTCCGACGTCGCTTCCAGTTCCGCCACCAGGGCCGGGATGATGTTGTCCTCGACCAGCATGCCGTAGGGCGTCAGGTTGCGCTCACTCGTGCCGTAGAAATTGGCCTTGCGCACGGCGAGCGGGTCCAGGCCCAACGCCCGGGCGATCTCGTCCATCACATACTCGATCGCCATCATGCCCTGCGGCCCGCCGAAGCCGCGAAACGCCGTGTTCGACACCGTATGGGTCTTGCAGCGGTGCGAGGTGATGGTGACATGTTCCAGAAAATAGCAATTGTCGGCATGGAACATGGCGCGATCGTTGATCGAGGCCGACAGGTCCGGCGACATGCCGCAGCGCGACGCCAGCATGAACTCGACGCCAGAGATGCGGCCGTCGGCGCCGAAGCCCACGTCGTAATCGATCAGGAAATCATGGCGCTTGCCGGTCAGGATCATGTCGTCGTCACGGTCGAGCCGGAGCTTGACCGGCCGGCCGGTGCGCCGTGCCAGCAAGGCCGCGACGCAGGCGACGATCGCCGCCTGAGTCTCCTTGCCGCCGAATCCTCCCCCCATGCGCCGGACCTCGGTCGTGACCGCATGGTCGGCGACGCCCAGTACCTTGGCGACCAGATGCTGCACCTCGGTCGGGTGCTGGGTCGAGCTATGGACCAGCATGGTGCCGTCCTCGCCCGGGATCGCCATCGCGACCTGGCCTTCCAGGTAGAAATGATCCTGGCCGCCGACACCGAACCGGCCCTTGAGGCGCTGGGGGGCGGCCGCCAGGGCCGCCGCCGCATCGCCGCGCCGGAGAATCCGGGTCGGCAACACGTAGCTGTCACTGGCCAGCGCCTGCTCGATCGTCAGCGCGGCCGGCAGATCCTCATACTCGACCTTGCCGAGCTTGGCCGCCCGCCGCGCGGCGCCGACGGTCTCGGCCGCGACCGCGAAGATCGATTGCCCGTGATATTCGACCAGCCCGTCGCCGAACACCGGATCGCCCGGCAGGACGGGCCCGATGTCGTTGCTGGCGGTCAGATCCTTGGCCGCCAGCACGGCGACGACGCCGGGTGCCGCCGCGACCGCGTCCAGATCGAGCGACAGGATCCGGGCATGGGCCCGCGTGCTGAGCCCGATCGCGGCATGCAGCAGATCGCGCGGCTCCGGCATGTCGTCGATATAGAGCGCCGATCCCCGCACATGCTTGTCGGCGCTGTCATGGGCGACTGGGCGATGCACGGTCTCGGGGATGGTCTGCTCCGGCAGGGCGTTCATGCGAGCGCCTCCGCCAGGGTCAGCACGCCGACCGAGCCCGTCCCGCTCGTCTCGATCTGGAACTTGCGCACCAGATTGGCCGCGACGCGGGCGCGGTAATCGGCACTCGCCCGCATGTCCGACAGGGGTGCGAAATCTTGGCGCAACGCCGGCAGTGCCGCCTGGACCGCGGCCGCTGTCCAGGACTGCCCCACCAACGCCTGTTCCAACGCCCGCGCCCGCGCCGGGATGCCCGCCATGCCGCCGAACGCCAACCGGATGTCGGCGACCGAACCGTCCTGCAGCGTCACCGCGAAACCGCCGCACACGGCCGAGATATCCTGGTCGAAGCGCTTGGAGATCTTGTAGGTGCGGAACTGCATGCCCACCGGCGCCGTCGGCACCAGGATGCGGGCGACGAATTCACCCGGCGCCAGCGCCGTCTTGCGATAGGCGAGAAAATAATCTTCCAGCGGCAGCACCCGCTCCGCATCGCCCCGGCGCAACACCAGGCTGGCACCCAAAGCGATCAGCGCCGGCATGCTGTCGCCGATCGGCGAGCCGTTGGCGATATTGCCGCCGATCGTACCGGCATTGCGGATCTGGGTCGAGCCCAGGCGGCGCAACAGCCCGTCGATCTCCGGATGGTATTTGGCCAGCACCGGCATGGCGTCGGTATAGGTGACGCCGGCGCCGATCTCGATCTGGTCGGTGCCGATCGCGATGTCGGCCAGCCCGGCGACCCGGCCCAGATAGATCACGGTCTCGAGCCGGCGATGCTGCTTGGTCACCCACAAGCCAACGTCCGTGCCGCCGGCCAGCAGGGTCGCCTCCGGATGGGCCAGCACCAGCTCGGCCAGGGCGTCGAGGCTTACAGGTGCCAGGAACCGCCGGCCGTCCTGCTCGATCGCCAGGGTCTGGGTCGGCTGGATCGCCTGCAGCTGCGCCGCCGTCGCCGCCGGCCGGCTCTCGATGCGGTCCGGCGCGGCACAGGCCTGTTCGGCCGCGGCCACGATCGGGCGATAGCCGGTACAGCGGCACAGGTTGCCGGCGAGCGCCTGCTCGATCTCCGGCCGGCTGGGCGCGTCGCCCCGGCGCCACAACGTGTAGAGCGACATGACGAAGCCGGGCGTACAGAAGCCGCATTGCGAGCCGTGGCAGGCAACCAGCGCCTGCTGCACCGGATGGGCGGGGGCCTCGGGTGCAGCCAGGCTTTCGACCGTGACCAGCTCCTTGCCGTCGATGGTCCCCAGGAACTGGATGCAGGCATTGACCGCGCGATGACGGACGGCGCCATCGACCAGCTCGCCCACGGCTACGGTGCAGGCACCGCAATCGCCCTCGGCACAGCCTTCCTTGGTGCCACAGCGGCCGGCACTCTCGCGCAGATAGTCCAGCACGGTCAGGGTCGGATCGAAGCCCCGGGCCGTCTCGACTTTGCCATCGAGCAGGAAACGAATGCCGCCCATCAGCTGCCCCGATATGTCGAATAGCCGTAGCGCGCCAGAATCAGCGGCACATGGTAATTCTGCGCCGGATCGCCGACCCGGAAGCGGATCGGAATCCGGTCGAAGAACAGCTCCGCCGCCGGCACGCCGGTCGATTGCAGATAGGCCCCGGCCTCGAACAGGATCTCGTAGAGCCCGGGCTTGAGCGCGTCGCCGACCAGCAGCGGCCCGTCGCCGCGGCCGTCGGCGCCGGTCTTGCCGCTTAGTAGCGGACCGCCATCGACCAGCGACAGCGTATAGGCCAGCCCCACGGCCGGGCGGCCGAGGCTGGTATCCAGCACATGGATCGACAGACGGCCGGTCATGGCAGTGCCTCCAGCCGGAACCGTGCGATCTTGCCGACCTCGGCCAGCGCCGTCGCCAGCTCGGTCGCGCGGTCGTGGCCGGCGCGGGTCTCGATCGCATCCAGGATCGCGCGCCGGTCGCGCTGCGCCTTGACCGCGATGATGAAGGGAAAACCGAAGCGGTCGCGATAGATCGCGTTTGCCCGGTCGAACCGCGCGATCTCGGCGTCGTCGAGCTTGTCCAGACCGACGCTGGCCTGTTCGCCGGCCGAGGCCTGGGTCAGGCCGCCGGCGCGGGCGAGCTTGCCGGCCAATTCCGGATGGGCCTGCAGCAGCGCCAATTGCCGCGCCGGCCCCGCCGCCATCACGGCGGCGACCATGGCCGCATGCAGCGCGTCGAGCGTGCCGAACGGCCGCGCATCGACCACAGCGTCGGCGACCCAGGGCGAATGTTCGAAGATGCTGCCGAGCATCCGGACGAAATCCGCGCGGGACAGGCGATCCAGTTCCATCAGACCGCTCCCGCGAACGGATGATGGGCTCTCCAGTGCCGGGCGATGTCGGCCCGGCGGCAGACCCAGACATCGCCGTGGGCGCGCACATGCTCCAGGAACCGGCGCAGGCCCTGCACCCGTCCGGGCCGGCCGATCAGCCGGCAATGCAGCCCGACCGACATCATTTTACCGCCCTCGGCATAGAGCGCATCGAACGCGTCGCGGGCGTAGATGAAGAAGTCGTCGCCCTGGTTGAAGCCCTGGGCGGTGCCGAATTTCATGTCGTTGACGTCGAGCGTATAGGGCACGACCAGATGCGGCTTGCCCGCCTCGACGACCCAATAGGGCAGGTCGTCATTATAGGCGTCGGCGTCATAGAGGAAGCCACCGTGTTCGGCGACCAGCCGCCGGGTGTTCGGGCTCAAGCGGCCGGTGTACCAGCCGTCGGGCGGGCTGCCGGTCAGGCGGGTCAGGATCTCGACCGCGCGGCGGATATGCTCGCGCTCCTCGTCCGGCGGCATGGTCTGGTGGTCGATCCAGCGCCAGCCGTGGCTCGCGATCTCGTGGCCGGCGGCCAGCATCGCCGCACAGGCATCCGGGTGCCGCTCCAGCGCCATGGCGACGGCGAACACGGTCACCGGCAGATCGAATTCGGCGAACAGCCGCATCAGCCGCCAGAAGCCGGCACGGCTGCCGTACTCGTAGATCGATTCGACTTGCAGGTTGCGGGCGCCTTGGATCGCAGGGGCGCCGACCACCTCCTGCAGATAGGTCTCGGCATGGGTATCGCCGTGGAGGATGGAGGCTTCGCCGCCCTCCTCGTAATTCATCACGATCTGCACGGCGATACGCGCGCCGTTCGGCCAGCGCGGATCGGGCGGATAAGCGCCGTAGCCGACCAGGTCGCGCGGGTAATTGCCGCTCATGACGTGACGTGCCTCATGAAACCCCATCCCTGGATTCTGCCTATCCGATCAGCGTCGTTCCGGACTGCCCAAACGGCAAGCACCATTTGGCGAGCACTCCGAGCGCAAATCGGCATCGATGAATAGGCTACTGCCATCGAAGAGAGATCGGATAGGATCATTGCGGAACGATCGGAGGCCTTGATGAGCACCAGCGAGCGGCCGCGCACCCAGGCGCCCTCCCGCGACAAGCTCGCGCGCGCCCTCTACGGCCCGGCGCTCTATTACTTCGCGGCCGTGTGCGAAAGCCTGTCGATCCGCGCCGCCGCCCGGCGGCTCAATATCGCGTCGTCGGCGGTCAATCGGCAGATCCTGCAGCTGGAAGACACGATCGGCGGGCCGTTGTTCGAGCGGCAGGGGCGGACGCTCCGCTTGCTGCCGATGGGCGAGATCCTGGCGCGCCATGCCCGCATGACCTTGGGCGATCTGGACGCGACCGCCGCCGACATGGATGCGGTCCAGGGGCTGCGCCGCGGGCTGGTGCGGGTCGCCTGTGTCGAGAGCATCGCCAGCGATCTGCTGCCGGCGATCGTTGCGGAATTCGCCCGGCGCTTTCCGCTGATCCATGTCGCCGTCACGGTCGAAAGCTCCAGCGCCGTCACCGGCCTGGTCGCGCGCGGCGAAGTCGAGATCGGCTTGACCTTCAACCCGCCGAAACAAGCACAGCTGAGCGTGTCCCTGGCGCGTGACCTGGCCATCGGCGCCGTGGTGGCGCACGACCATCCGCTGGCCGGCCGGCCGAGCGTGACGGTGGCGGATTGCCTGGACTATCCGCTGGTGCTGCCGACCAAGGGCATGTCGATCCGCGACGCGCTCGACAGCGCCTTCGCCGCAACCGGCTCAGCACCGCGCAGCTTCGTCGAGGCCAACCTGCTGCGCTTCATGGCGACGCTGGCGCTGCAGGGCCGGTTCGTCGCGTTCCAGACCAGGCTCGGCATCGCGCGGCAATTGACCGACGGCAGCCTGGTGTTCGTGCCGTTGGCCGATGCCGGCCTGCCGGTCGATCGCCTGGCCGTGGTGACCCGCACGGACGCGACCCTGCGCCTGGCGCCGGCGATCTTCTTCGACGTCAGCCGGCAGGTGCTGGCGGAGATGCTGCCGCTGGATGATGGCCCGCACCATTAACGTCAGTGAAACGCCGATCGGCGATACTGGCAGCGGCGATCGGGGGCGGTAGCAGGCGACGAGCGCGTTGTCGCGATCGACCACCTTACACGGGGAGGGAAAATGCGCATCCGCACCTTGTTCCTGCTGGGCCTCGTGGCCCTCGCAGTCCCGGCCGTCGGCGTTTCCGGCTGGATGGCGTCGTCGGCAACCATCGAGTGGCTGCATATCCGGACCGTGACGAACCAATCGCGCGCCATGAGCGATCTGATGCGCGTCCTCACCGCCATCGCGATCGAGTCCGGCCAGTTGCAGGAGGCGGCGCTCGCAGAGACCCCCAATCTCGATGCGCTCGCGAAATCCAAGGCCGGTACGGACGAGGCGCTCGATCGCGGCCAACGGACCATGGCCGCGGCAGGTGCCGCCGCGATCGTCGAGGATGCGCGCCGCACCATCGACGATTTGCGCCGGCGGACCGCGGAAGCAATCCAGAAGCCCCTCGCCAGCCGCGACGCAAATTTCCCCAGAGAATTGCTCAAGGCCCGCACCGACCTCGCCGACCGTATCCGGGCACAGCTGGGCGCGCTCGAAGCCGGCATCGTCCAGGCTGAGCCGGCCGTCGGCATTCTGGTCCAGCTCGGCAGCCAGATGATGGCGATGCGCGACACCGCCGGTTCGCGCAGCGTGCTCATCACGCCCTGGATCAACGGCAAGCCGTTCACGCCCGACAACGTGGCAACTGCCTTGCTCATGTCCGGCAGGATCGCCGGCACCTGGGACCGGGCGCTCGCCACGATCGGGCAAGTTCAGCCCGGCGCCCGGCTGATCGCAGCCCGCGACCGCGCTCGGACTGCCTTCTTCGGCGAGGCCGAACCGCACTATCTGGCGCTGATCAATGCCGCGCTCAACCACGCGGACTGGGGCATGAGCTATGCCGATTTCCGCAAATTCACCGTCGCGGCCTTGGCCGAGATCGTGCCGGTCCGCGAGGCCGCGATGGACGAGGCCGTCGATCGGGCCGAGGACCTGAGCGCCGGCGCCGCAACCCGCCTCGTTCTGGCGATTCTCCTGACGCTCGGCGAAATTGCGGTGGCCGGCGCCGCGCTGACCATCCTGCTGCGTCGGCTCGTCGTGCCCGTGCAGGCCATGACGACGACCGTCTCGCGGATTGCTCAAGGCGAGTTCGATCTGGATGTCGCCTATCGCGATCGAACCGACGAAATCGGCGCCATGGCGGCAGCGATCGAGGTGCTGCGCGGCCATTCCGCCGATGCGCGGCGGCTGACTGAGGCGGCCGAGGCTGAAACCCAGGCAAAGCTGGAAGCGGCGGATCAACTCGCCTCGGTCACCCAGGATTTCGAGCGGCGCGTCGGCCAGATGGTCGCGACCCTGGGCGAGGCCGCGGGCGATCTGCGCGGCACCGCCCAAGGCATGCACGGCACCGCCAGCGAAACCCAAGCGCTGACGGAGCAGGTCGCCGCGGCCGCCGGCCTCGCCTCTCACGGGGTCGGTGCCGTGGCGGCGGCGGTCGAAGAATTGAGCGCCTCGAGCCGCGAGATCGGCGCACGGGTCGAACAATCGGCCGTCGCCACCCGCCAGGCTGCCGACGAGGCGCGCCGGACCGACGGGGTCGTGCGCGCACTCACCGCGACGACGGAGCGGATCGGCGAGGTCGTCGGCCTAATCGCCGACATTGCCAGCCAGACCAATCTCTTGGCCCTGAACGCAAATATCGAAGCGGCGCGCGCCGGCGAGGCCGGGCGCGGCTTCAGCATCGTCGCGTCCGAGGTCAAGATTCTCGCCAACCGAACGGCGCAGGCGACCGAAGAAATCGGCGCCCAGATCGCCCAGATCCAGAGCGCCACCCGGGATGCCGCCGGTGCCATTACCACGATCACCCGCATGATCGAGGAAGTCGATGGCATCGCGAGCAGCATCGCGGGTGCCGTCGAACAGCAGGGTTCCGCCACAGTCGAAATCTCGCGCAACGCCCAGGACGCGGCCGGCAACACGCGCCAGGTCACGCAGATCGTCGAAGCGGTCGCGACCGGCGCCAGCAAAACCGGCGGCGCCGCCGGCCGGGTGCTCGAGGCCGCCGCGTCGCTGAAGACGCAGGCAACGACGCTCGACCAGGAGGTCCAGCAGTTCCTGACGCGCGTCCGGGCCTGAGGTGTTAGCTGTCGAGCCCGATCCGCTCGAACCGGATCGTATCGATCAGCCCATGGTCGGTGATCTTCAGATGCGGAATGACCGACAGCGGCAGGAACGCCATCTGCACGAAGGGTTCGGACAGGTGGCAGCCCATCTCGCGCACGGCGGCCCGTAGGGCACGGAGGCTCGCCTCGACCTCTTCGGCGGTTTTGTCGCTCATCAGTCCGGCGATCGGCAGAGCCAGCTCCCCCAAGACCGCGCCATCGCGGGCGGCGACGAAGCCGCCTTGCAGCTGGATCAGCCGATTGACCGCGAGCGCCATGTCGGCATCGTCATAGCCCACCACGATGATGTTGTGCGCGTCATGGCCGATGCTCGACGCGATGGCGCCGCCGGTCAGGCCGAAGCCCTTGACGAAGCCGCGGCCGATATTGCCGTTCTTGCCATGGCGTTCCAGCACCGCGACCTTGGCCGCGTCCTGGGCCGGGTCGGCATGACGCAAGCCGTCGCGATAGGGCAGCGTGAGCCGCAGCGCGTCGGTCACGATCTGATTGACGCGCAAGCCGATGACCGGCCCGGTCGGCCCGTTACAGGGCACCGCGAAATCGCCGGCCGTGACCGGCGCCCGCTTGATGGAGCCATAGCCAACCGGCGCCGGCAGTTTGCGGTTGGCGAACGTCTCCGGCCCGACCAGCTTGCCCTTGCGGATGACCTTGGCGACGGCGCAGGTCTCGAGATCGTCGAGCAGCACAATATCGGCCAGCCGCCCCGGTGCGATGATGCCACGGTCCTTGAGCCCGAAATGATTGGCCGCCGACCAGGTCGCCGCCCGGTAGACCGCGTGGGCCGGACGGCCCTCGGCGATGGCGGTGCGGATCAGGTAATCCAGATGTCCGTCCTCGACGATATGCAGCGGCGTGCGGTCGTCGGTGCAGAAGCACAGGAACGGCGAATGGGTGATGTCGATCAACGGCGCCAGCGCATGCACGTCCTTGGTGACGCTGCCGTCGCGGATCAGCACCTGCATGCCCTTGCGCATCTTCTCGCCGGCTTCGACCAGGCTGGTCGATTCATGGCAATTGCGAATGCCGCAGGAAAGATAGGCATTGAGGTCGCGGCCGAGCAGCAGCGGCGCATGGCCATCGATATGGCCGTCCTGGAATGCCACCAGCTTGTCCAAGACCTCGTCGACCTTGCCCAATACGCCCGGGAAATTCATGAACTCGGCCAGGCCCAGCACCTGGGGATGATCGCGCAGCGCCACGAGTGCCGCCGCATCCAGTCGGGCGCCCGAGGTCTCGAGCGGCGTCGCCGGCACGCAGGAGGCGAGGTTGATGCGTAGGTCCATCGCCAGGCCGGCCGCAGCCTCGATGAAATATTCCAGGCCCGGCGTGCCCAGCACATTGGCGATCTCGTGCGGGTCGGCGATCGCGGTCGTGGTGCCGCGACCGAGCAGCAGCCGGTCGAACTGGTCGGGCAGCACCAGGGTCGATTCCGGATGGACATGGGTATCGATGAAGCCCGGCACGGCGACGTAGGCGCTGCCGTCGATCTCTTCCGCGCCGCGATAGTCGTTGTCATAGGTACCGACGATCAGGTCGCCGCAGATCGCGATGTCGGTCCGCACGATCTCGCCGGTCACCATATCGAGCATGCGCACGTTCTTGATCACCAGGTCGGCGGTGCCCTGCCCGCGCGCCTGGTCGATCCGGCGTTTCAGATCGTCCCGCGTCAGTTTCATCGGAAGGCCGTTTCCGAGAAGCTGCGCAGCTTGCGGCTGTGCAGGCGTTCCAGCCCGCCGTCGCGCAGGGTCTCCATGGTCAGCACGCCAATCTTCAGATGCTGGTCGACCCGCTCGCGATAGAAGCGATCGGCCATGCCGGGCAGCTTCAGATTGCCATGCATCGGCTTGTCGGAGACGCAGAGCAAGGTGCCGTAAGGCACGCGAAACCGATAGCCGTTGGCGGCGATGGTCGCGGATTCCATGTCGAGCGCGATGGCGCGGGACAGGTTGAAGCGCGCGACCAGCTCCTTCTGGTCCTTCAGCTCCCAATTCCGGTCGTCGGTGGTGGCGACCGTGCCGGTCTGCATCAGCGCCTTCAGCCCATAGCCGCTGACGCCGGCGACATGGGCGACGGCGGCTTCGAGCGCCTGCTGCACCTCGGCCAGCGCCGGTAGCGGCACCCAGGTCGGCAACGCGTCGTCCAGCACATGGTCGTCGCGCACATAGGCATGGGCCAGCACATAGTCGCCCAGCTTTTGCGAACCGCGCAGGCCCGCGCAATGGCCCAGCATCAGCCAGGCATGGGGCCGGAGCACGGCAACATGGTCGGTGATGGTCTTCGCGTTCGACGGGCCGACGCCGATATTGATCAGCGTGATGCCGGCCCCATCGGCGCGTTTCAGGTGATAGGCCGGCATCTGCGGCAGACGCGGCGGTTTCACGCCGGAAGCGACGCCGGCCGGATCGAGCTTCAGATTGGGAGTCACCAGGTTGCCGGGCTCGACGAACGCGGTATAGCTGTGATCCTGGCCGTCCTGCATCATGGCGTGGCCGAAGCGCACGAACTCGTCGACATAGAACTGATAGTTGGTGAACAGCACGAACTGCTGAAAATGCTCGGGTCCCGTGGCCGTGTAGTGCTTCAGGCGCTGCAGCGACAGATCGACCCGCGCCGCCGTGAACAGGGCCAGCGGCTGGCGATTGGCGGTCGGCAGGAAATAGGTGCCGTTCGGCACGGCATCGTCGACATAGGTCAGTTCCGGCAGATCGAAGAAATCGCCGACCAGATCCAGCCGCTCCTGGTCCAGGTTGGCCTCCGGATGCATGTTTTCGCCGAGCGCGAAATGGATCGGGATCGGCCGGTTCGACAGGCCGATTTCGAGCGAGACCTTGTGGTTCTTCAGCAGCAGTTCGAACTGGGTCAGGTAATAGGCGCCGAACAGATCGGGGCGGGTCAGCGTCGCGCGATAGGTGCCGGGCGCCAGCACGAAGCCATAGGACAGGCGGCTGTCGAGCCGCGCATGGGTCGTGGTCGTGATTTCGACGTAAGGGTAGAAACCACGCACGCGCCGGGGCAGATCGGTGCCGCGGACATATTCCTTGAACCGGGTCACCAGATAGTCGGTCTGCCCGTGGTAGATCGCGCGGACTGCCGCCAGCGCCTCGGCCGCATCATTGAAACGGGTCGGAACCGGCCGGGGTTCGGACATGTCGATCAGCGACATTCAAACAGACTTCCTAACAGACAACGCATGAGACCGTCATGCGGCGGCATCCTGGCGTTCGAGCAATGACAACTCGTCGCGCACCAGCGCGATAAAAGCATCGAGCGCCACCGGCAACGATCGCCCTTCGCGCAAATATACGCCCAATTCCGTGGTCAGTGCGCCGGCGCCGTGCAGGGGCACATGGACGAGGCGGCCGGCGGCCAATTCCGCCTCCAGCCCGATGCGGGATTGGAACGCGATCGCCCCCAGGCGCAGGGTCAGGTTCTTCGTCAGTTCGAGCGAGCTGACCTCGGCCAGCACTTCGAGCTTGCCGCGGAAGCGGCGGAGCTGCGGCTCCAGCAGCGTATGGATCGACAGGTCCGCGCTGGGCAGGACCAGTGGATAGCGCACGCATTGCGGAAACGTCACCTGGGCCTCGGATGCCAGCGCATGGTCCGGCCGCATGACCGCGCCCAGGCGGAACCGGCCGACCGCGACCTGGGTCAGCTCCGGATGATGGTAGAGCGAGAAGGCCAGGCCCAGATCCGCGTCGCCGGCGGCGAGCGCCGAGGGGATCGAGTTCGACCCGGCGGTGCGGACCCTGAGCTCGATGCCCGGATATTTCTGCGCCATGCGTTCGATCAGCCCGGGCAGGAACGCGGCATTCAGCGATTCGACCGCGATCATGCTGACCTCGCCCCGGCGCAGGCCCTTGAGCGCATCGAACTCGCTCGCCGCCCGCTTCTCGTCCTGCAGCACGGCGATGGCATGGCGGGCGAAGATCTCGCCGGCCGGCGTCAGCTTCATGCCTTCCGACAGCCGCTCGAACAGCGGCATGCCGACCTCGCCCTCGAATTTGAGGATCTGGCGGTTGACCGCGGAGGCCGCGACATCGAGGCGCCGGGCCGCCTCGCGGATCGAGCCATAGCGCCGGACGGCGTCGAAATAACCCATGGAGCGATAATGGATCGGCCGGCTCATGGCGGCTGCCCGTCCAGATGCAGCAATTCCAGCTCCTCGTACGCCATCAGGCTGGCGCAATGGACCTCGCCATCCTCGGTGAACAAGGATCGGGCGATGCCGCCGGCCAGGCGCCGGACGCCGTATTTCAGCCCGCTGATCGAGCCGCCGGTCAGTCCCATGCTGGGCATGGTCGCGAAGGTGAAATCATGGATATGGCTGAGATACGGATGGCTGCCGGCAACCTTCGGCGTGAACGAGCAATCCGGTGCCAGATAGGGGAATTGCCCCAGCGCCGGATGCTCCTCACCGGCCGGCGGATCGAAGCGATCGGCCCAGGTCGCGATCTCGGGGGCGAGCGTCGCGAGCTCGGGCCGCAGCGACATATCGACGGTGAAGCCGGTACCGATGATCAGGAAATCGAACTCGTACTTGCCCTTGGGCGTCTCGATCGCGACGGCGTCGTCCGTCATCGTGAGGCCGGTCCAGGGGCTGGCCACATGGAGCGCGAAATTGCCGTGCGCCTGGCAGCGCCACAAAGTGTCCTGCGGCGGCGGCTGGTTCATGTCGAAGATGCGACGCGTCATGCGCCAGCGTAGCGGGTCCGGCAGATCGGCGAAATGGCCGAGATAGCCGACATTCTCCATCCAGCGATAGGGATTGACCCGCGGCAGCGCCGGGCGCCGGATGAACAGATCGACCGAACCCGCGCCGGCTTCGAGCGCGGTCGCGGCATTGTCGAACGCCGAGGCGCCGCCGCCCAGCACGGCGACGCGCTTGCCGGCAAGGGCGGCAAAATCGATCGCCTGGGACGTATGGGCATAGCGGTCGGCCGGCACATGGTCGGAAACGATCGTCGGGATCTGCCAGCGGCCGCTGCCTTCCAGCCCGGTCGCCAGTACGATCCGGCGAGCCAACCGCGTCTCGCCAGTGTCGAGCGTCGCCGCCAGCAGATCGCCGTCAGGCCGGATTCCGGTCACCCGCACGCCATTCACCACCGGCAGGCCCAGCACCTGGCGGTACCAGCCCAGATAGTCCTGCCAGTCGCGCCGATCGATCTTGCCGAGCGGGGCCCAGGCGTCGGCACCGTAGCGGGCCTCAAACCAGGCGCGGGGCGCCAGACTGGGCAGACCCAGGTCCGGCCCCGTCACGGTCTTGGGCGTCCGCAGCGTGATCATCCGGGCGAAATCGACCCAGGGTCCTTCGAGCCCAGCCGGCTTCGCATCCAGCACCTGGACATTCTCGATCCGCTCGCGCTTCAGCCCGAAACAGGCGGCGAGCCCGGCCTGGCCGCCGCCGACGATCAGCACGTCCAGCACCGGAGCGCCGTCCCGTTCGCGCGGCGGAACCCAGCTGCGGGCGGGATAGCCCAGAATTTCCAATTCCTGCCGCACGCGGCATTCGAGGGCCTGGAGGCTCATGGGCTTCGTCCGAGATCGAAGGGTCGGGAAATCATCGCCCCATTCTGCGCGATTACCCGCTGCCGTCTATGAAAAAGAAGTGCGCTACCCGTTGCCGAAACGGCAACGATAGTTTTTGATGCAGATCTGCCGGGCACCTGCCTGCGGCGGCGCCAAACCTCACGCGGCAAAGAGTTTCGCGCGCGGATGCGGACGCACTGGCACGCTTCCTGCTGGGATGCGACGATGCACGTTATGAGCCCGATTCCCCCCTCAAAGCAGGACGCACGCCTGGAGGCGCGCCGCATCACCAAGCGCTTCGGTGATCTGGCCGCCAATTCGGCGATCGATTTCTCGATCCAACCGGGCGAGATCCACGCGCTGCTGGGCGAGAACGGCGCCGGCAAATCGACCCTGGTGAAGATCCTCTACGGCCTGCTGCAGGCCGACGAAGGCGAGATCCTGTGGGATGGGCGCGAGACCCGCATCGCCTCGCCGCGGGCCGCGCGCGCGCTGGGCATCGGCATGGTGTTCCAGCATTTCTCGCTGTTCGAGGCGATGAGCGTGCTGGAGAACGTCTCGCTGGGCCTGGACAAGCCGGAGCGCGGGCTGTCCGAGCGCGTGCGCGCGGTCAGCCGCACCTACAGCCTGCCGCTCGATCCCGATCGGATCGTCAATACGCTGTCGATCGGCGAGCGCCAGCGTATCGAGATCGTGCGCTGCCTGCTGCAGTCGCCGCGCCTGCTGATCCTGGACGAACCGACCTCGGTGCTGACCCCGCAGGAGGCCGCGGCGCTGTTCGGCACGCTCCGGCTGCTGGCGTCCGACGGCTGCGCCATTCTCTATATCAGCCACAAGCTGGAGGAGATTCGCGCGCTGTGCGACCGGGCGACCATCCTGCGCGGCGGCAAGGTCGTCGGCAGTTGCGTGCCGGCCGACACCGACGTGCGCCAGATGGCGCAGATGATGATCGGCAGCGGGCTGCGCGATGCGGTCACTAAGACGACCCGACCGGCCGGGGCCGTGCGCTTGAAGGTCAAAGGCCTGAACCTGGAACCGGCGACGCTGCACGGCACGGCGCTGAGCGATATCGGGTTCGAGCTACACGCCGGCGAGATCCTGGGCATCGCCGGCGTCGCCGGCAACGGCCAGGGCGAGCTGCAGCAGGCCTTGAGCGGCGAGCGCCCGGTGAGCCACGCCGACGCGATCGTGATCGACGACATGCCGGCCGGCGACCGCGATGCCGCCTGGCGCCGCCACCGCGGCCTGTGCTGCGTGCCGGAAGAGCGCAATGGCCATGCCGCCATCCCGGATTTCAGCCTGGTCGAGAATACGATCCTGACCGCCTACGACCGGTCCGACCTGGTCCGCAACGGGCTGGTTCGCCGCGACCGCGCCCTGGCCCTGACCCAACAGATCATCGCCGACTGCGACGTGCGCACGGCCGGGCCGGACGCCGCGGCCTCGACGCTGTCCGGCGGCAATCTGCAGAAATTCATCCTGGGGCGCGAGCTGGCCCAGCATCCGGCCGTATTGGTCGTGGCGCAGCCGACCTGGGGCGTCGACGCCAATGCGGCTGCCGCGATCCATCAGTCGCTGGTGGCGCTGGCCGAAGCCGGCGGCGCGCTGGTCGTAATCAGCCAGGACCTGGACGAGCTGTTGATGCTGAGCGACCGGATGGCGGTGCTGCATGGTGGCACTTTATCGGCGACCATGCCGACGGACGGGCTGTCGGTCGAGCATCTGGGGCTGCTGATGGGCGGCGCCCATGTCGAGACACCACCCGTCGAGGCGGCACCATGAGGATCGGCGTCGAGCCACGGCGCCAGCCGTCCCGCCTGCTTTGGACCCTGACGCCGATCCTGGCGCTGATCTTGACCATGGCGATCGCGACCGGGCTGTTCGCGGCGCTGGGCTATAGCGCCTTGGATAGTTTCTTCGCCTTCTTCGTCTCGCCGCTGACCAACCTCACCGGCCTGACCGAGCTCGCGGTCAAGGGCGCGCCGCTGCTGATGATCGCGGCCGGCCTCGCCATGGCGTTCCGGGCCGGCGTCTCCAACATCGGCGCCGAGGGGCAATTGATCATGGGTGCCGTCGCCGGCGGCGGCGTGGCGCTCCTGTTCTGGGACGATACCGGGCCCTGGATCCTGCCGCTGATGATGCTGGCCGGCGTCCTGGGCGGCATGGCCTGGGCCGCGATCCCGGCCTTCTTGCGCGTGCGCTTCGCCGTCAGCGAGATCCTGTCGAGCCTGATGCTGACCTATGTCGCCGACCTGTTCCTCAATCTGCTGGTCTATGGCCCCTGGCGCGATCCCGACGGCATGAATTTCCCGCAGTCCCGCCTGTTCAACGACGACGAGACGCTGGGCATCCTGATCGACGGCACGCGGCTGCATACCGGCACGCTGGTGGCGCTCGGCCTGACCCTGGTGGTCTGGGTGGTGATGACCCGCTCGCTGCTGGGTTTCCGCATCCGCACCGTCGGCGCGTCGGCCGCCGCCGCCCGCTATGCCGGCTTCGGCAACGACCGGGTGATCTGGGTGACGATGCTGGCGAGCGGCGGGCTGGCGGGCCTGGCCGGGTTGTTCGAGGTTGCCGGCCCGATCGGCCAGATCATCCCGCAGATTACCCCCGGCTATGGCTTTACCGCGATCATCGTCGCCTTCCTCGGGCGTCTGCATCCGCTCGGCATCATCCCGGCCGCCCTGGTCGTGGCGCTGAGCTATATCGGCGGCGAGAATGCCCAGGTGCTGGTGGGATTGCCCAAGGCGGTGACCGGCGTGGTCCAGGGGCTGCTGCTGTTCATCCTGCTGGCCTCGGATTTCCTGGTGCGCTACCGGCTGCGTCTCGCGCGCCGGGCCGGAGCCGCCGCATGAGTGCCGAGATGCTGGTCTCGCTGCTGCTGACCACCATGACGGCGGCGACGCCGCTGCTGCTGGCGGCGCTGGGCGAACTGGTGGTCGAGCGCGCAGGCGTGCTCAATCTGGGCGTCGAGGGCATGATGCTGACCGGCGCCGTCTCGGGCTTCGCCGTCATGTCGTTGACCGGCAGTCCGTGGCTGGCGGTCCTGGCCGCCATCGTCGCCGGGGCCCTGCTGGCCGCGATCTTCGGCTTCCTGGTGCTGAACCTGATGAGCAACCAGGTCGCGACTGGCCTGGCGCTGACCATCTTCGGCACCGGCCTGAGCGCGCTCATCGGCACCGGCTTCACCGGCCATCCGGTGCCGGCTTTGGCCAAGCTCGCCATCCCGGGCCTCTCCGCCATCCCGCTGCTGGGCCGCCTGTTCGAGCAGGATGCGCTGGTCTATCTGGCGGCCATCGCCGTCGCCGCCATCGCCTGGTTCCTGAAATCGACGCGCGGCGGCCTGATCCTGCGCGCCGTCGGCGAGGCGGATCTGTCGGCCCACTCGATCGGCTATCCGGTTTTACGGATTCGCTTTCTGGCGATCCTGTTCGGCGGCGCCATGGCCGGCCTGGGCGGCGCCTATCTGTCGCTGGCCTATACGCCGATGTGGGTCGAGAACATGACGGCCGGCCGCGGCTGGATCGCGCTCGCCATCGTCGTGTTCGCGGCCTGGCGACCCTGGCGGGCGGCCGCCGGCGCCTATCTGTTCGGCGGCGTCACTGTGCTGCAGCTCTATCTGCAGGGCAGCGGCCTCTTGCCTGTACCACCGCAATTGCTTTCCATGTTGCCTTACCTGGGGACGATTCTGGTATTGACCCTGATCTCGTCAGGACCCTTCCGCCGCCGCTTCAGTCCGCCGGCCTGCCTGGGCAAGCCGTTCCGGCCACCCACTTGAGAGGACCCATCATGCTTCATGTCGATCGCCGTCGCCTGCTGCTGGGAGCCGCCGCCCTCGGAACCTCCGCCATCGCCGGCCGCATTCTGCCGGCGCAGGCGGCCGGGCCGTTTCAAGTAGGCTTTCTCTACGTCGGCCCGGTCGGCGATTTCGGCTGGAGCTATCAGCACGACCAGGCACGCAAGGCGGTCGAGGCCAAGTTCGGCGATCAGGTCAAGACCAGTTTCGTCGAAAGCGTGGCGGAGGGCCCGGATTCCGAGCGTGTCATCCGCCAGCTGGCCTCCGGCGGCAGCCAGCTGATCTTCTCGACCTCGTTCGGCTTCATGAATTCGGCGCTCAAGGTGGCGAAGCAATTCCCGGCCGTGAAGTTCGAGCAGGCGACCGGCTATAAGACCGCGAGCAATGTCGCCGAGTACAACGGCCGCTTCTACGAGGGCCGCGCGGTCTGCGGCGCCATCGCCGGCCATGTCTCGAAATCCGGCATCATCGGCTATGTCGGCTCCTTCCCGATCCCCGAGGTCGTGATGGGCATCAACGCCTTCACGCTCGCGGCCCAGAAGATCAATCCGGCGATCAAGGTCAAGGTGATCTGGGTCAACAGCTGGTTCGACCCGGGCAAGGAGGCGGATGCCGCCAAATCGCTGATCGACCAGGGCGCCGACATCATCTGCACCCATACCGACAGCTCGGCGATCGTGCAGACGGCCGAGGCGCGCGGCGTCCACGCCTTCGGCCAGGATTCCGACATGAAGCAGTTCGGGCCCAACGCCCACCTGACCGCCATCGTCGATAATTGGGGCGACTACTACGTCGCCCGCACCAAGGCGGCGATGGACGGCACCTGGAAGGAACAGAGCATCTGGGACGGGCTGAAGGAAGGCATCGTCCAGATGGCGCCCTATGGCCCCGGCGTCACCGATGCGGCGCGGGCGGCGGCCGACGCGACCAAGGCCGGCATCATCGCCGGCACGCTGCATCCCTTCATCGGCCCAGTGACCGACAACAAGGGCACGGTCCGCATCGCCGCCGGCGTCAAGCCCAGCGACGCGGACCTGTTCAAGCAGGATTGGTACGTGGCGGGGGTGCAGGCTTAGGGCGTGACGCCCGGTCATTGATGGCAGTTGACGCCATCAATGACTGATGGCATGATTTGCCATCATGCGAGCTAAGCTCCTTCTCCGCGAACGTATCGATTATCCGGACGGCGCGTTGATCGAGATGAAGATTTGGCAGGTTCCCACACCGGTCCCGCCGACGACGCATGGCCTAAAATACTCGCTCGTTTACATCGTCGGCGGCCACCGCGCCGTCGGCTATGACAATGAACGCGGCAAGGGCGATCATCGCCATATCGGCGCAACCGAAACGGCCTATCGCTTTATGTCAGCGGCTCGATTGATCGAAGATTTTCGGGCAGACGTCTTGGCGCTGAGAGGATCGATATGATCAAGAAGCAAGTGATTGTCGGCGGCACTTTCGACGATGCCGCCAAACGCTTCGTCGAAACATTCGATCGTGCCGCACGCGGCGAAGCGGTCGAGGCGCAGGACAACGTGACCTTCGTGTCCTGGACCGCGCTATCGGCCGTGATGACGGATAAGCGGCACGAGCTGCTCCGGCATCTCCACGCCCGCCCGGCCCATTCCATTCGCGCGCTCGCCCGTGACCTTGGACGAGACTACAAGCGGGTCCATGACGATGTCGCGGCGCTGGTGTCGGTCGGGCTCGTCGAGAAGGACGGCCGGACTTTGCGTGTCGATTATGCGGAGATCCGGTCGGTCATCGCCGTCTGACGGATCAGTGGCCCTTAGGCCCTATAGCCTTGTTCACCGCCCGACCGAACTTGGC
>Ga0302314_10005595_pt1 | contig 22873 bp, 25 predicted proteins | sample III_Palsa_N2_3_FD_200533 | JGI IMG/M metagenome (GOLD analysis project Ga0302314, IMG submission 200533) | Peat permafrost microbial communities from Stordalen Mire near Abisko, Sweden - III_Palsa_N2_3 | ecosystem: Environmental > Terrestrial > Soil > Palsa > Peat permafrost | place: Sweden... | reverse complement strand
GTGCGGTCGGATGGATGTTGGGCGGAAACACGACCTCCGCCAGGGGCGCGGCCGTCTCCCGATCCACCGGCAAGGCCGTGTTCTGCGTCAGGGCCTCGCCAGAAATATGGGCCTTCGATCGCTCAATCCGACTGGGCGCCAGCTCCTTGGTTCTCTCGGCGCTCGTCAGGATGCTGGTCAGAGCCGCGACCTGCTTCGGATCGTTCTCCCTCGCCAAGGCGTCACGCAGTCGCTCGACCTGCTTCCGCACTGCGGGGGACGCATCCGCCATGGCTGCGCGGCAGAGCGCCTGAACGATCGAAAAGTGTTCCATCTAATCTCCACACGGGTTGCGCCAATTTCCCCATCGATGCGCATATACCGAGTCACGATGCACATCAACCTATATTGTTGCGCGCAACGAACCATTCGTTGCGTCCTTCACTCGCCACGGTGCGCGGCTATCGAGTTCTGATTTCGCCGGTGCACGCCTGCGAATCCATTTGGACATCGGCTATGGCGACGCCGTCACACGGGGCGACCGAGATTGACTATCCCGCCTTGCTGAACCAGCCGTGCGCGCGTCTACGCGCCTAAGCCATTGTGGGCAAAAATTTGCGCGGGTCCGTTGGTCGACCAGGGCACCCAGAAGCGGACTCTCCGAACGACCGCAATGAGTCAAATACGGTCATCCCTGTCTCGGCGTTGTCCGTCAAGAATCCCCGCCCCGTTTCGGCGCGACCGTCTACCGCCCCGACGACGGCAATCTCCTTTTGCGGAGCGGATCGCGAATTCGGTTCCCGCACCCACACTTTTGACTTGACAATATGCAACTATCCTCGTACATTCCCGTCGTGCCCTACCACCGCCTCCCCACCCTGCGGCCGTCTCCCGAGACGGAGATCGACACGCCTCGGATGGCGGAGTCGGCGACGCTGATCGCCTCGACGGAGGCGGACCTGGCAATGCTCGCGCGCCTGGCGGAAATCGGCATGGAGCTGGCCGAGGCGCAGGGCGACTATGCGAAAGCCCGGCTGGCGAAGGCGAAGGCCGCCACCGAGCCCGTCCCTCTGAAACCTGGCGAAGACCCGACCGCGGCCTACGACAGGATCGCGCAGTCCGTCCGGCGCACGCTCGCGCTCAAGGGCAAGGTCGCGCTGGACCTGGAACGGCTGCGCGCCGGCCTGGCCGTCAAGCGCACGGAGCGCCGCGCCCAGCGCGCCGCCGACCACGAGAGCGCGATGACCGACGCGATCGGCGACGCCCTCACCGACGCCTTCACCGAGATGTACGGCGACGGCGAAGCCGAGACCGACGAGGGCGACGCCCTGTGCCGCGAAATGCTGATCGAACGGGAAGACCTGTTCGCCGAACTCGACGAATATCGCGATTGGCTCGATCGCCCGGCGGGTGAGACGATAATCAAGCTGTGCGTCGCCCTCGGCCTGCCCGCCGACACCTGCGTCAAGAAGAACGGCGCCTGGTGGGTCAAGCGCCCACCCACCCCCTACCAGGCCTTCCGCGAAACGCGGGATGGTCTCCCTCCCTCCCCTTCACGGGGAGGGACAGACGGCGAAGCCGTCAGGGTGGGGAACCCTCTCCGCGCCAACGATGCCGATGGTAATCCCACACGCGCCCCACCCTGATCGCTACGCGATCTGTCCCTCCCCACTTCGGGGGAGGGAGGAAGGGAGAGAGATCGTCGTCGGCCAAAGCGGTGGACATTGCCGGTGGGGTCGGCGATCCTGTGAGAAAGAGGGAATTGTTTCGCCGCTCATGTCGGACGTCGCCTACCTGAATCCCGGAAAACGGGAGCAGACCAAACTCGCCAATCGCCTGGCTATCCTCGACGCGGCGCGCGAGGTGTTCGGTGAGATGGGCTTCGAAGCAGCGACGGTGCGCGACATCATCCGCCGCACCAATCTGTCGGTCGGGGCCTTCTATAACTACTACCGGTCCAAGGAGGAGGTGTTCGACGCCCTCGCCGACGATGGGGCGCGCCGGTTCCGGCCGATCCTGCATGCGGTGTCGGAGACGGCGAGCGACTTCGAGTCCTATATCCGGGGGGCGGTCCGCGCCTATTTCGACTTCATCGCCAGTGAGAACGACGGCTGGGTGGTCGGCAAGACGACCGCGGAACCCATGCCGCACTCGCGCAATACGCCAGAGATGCTGGCGGTGTTCGACGAGGTCCACTCGGCGCTCGCCAATGTCATGGAGCGCGGCCTCGCGCCCAAGGTCGACCTGGACTTCCTGGCGGCGGGGTGCATCGCCGTGGCGCGCGAGATCGGCGACCGGATGATGGCGCGCCAGCCGGTCGACGTCGACGCGGCGACGGAATTCGTCGTGCGGCTGATCCTGGGCGGGCTGCCGGCCCTGCCGCGCGTGGAGACCTGACACATCATGGCTGATCCAGCCGTCCAGAAGTTCATCCTTCGCGCCCTGCTCAGTCTGCCGCGGCCGATCCTGCGGACGCTGGCGGGCGGGGGGGTGGTCCATGTCGGTGGCCGGACACTCGACCCCCGCTTTCAATATCTGGCGGCGCAGGCGAGCAAGGGGCCGCAGCTGTCGGCGTTTCCCGCCGACGTCGCGCGCGCCGGGAGCGCCCAGAGTCTGGCGCCGATGCAGGGCGCCGTCGAGCCCGGCGTGCGCATCGAGGCCCTGACCGTGCCCGGCGCGGAGGGTGACGTGCCTGCCCGCTCATACCATCCAAAGGATCAGGACCCGGACGCGCCGCTGATGGTCTTCGCCCACTTCGGCGGCGGGGTGATCGGCGATCTCGACACCTGCGAGGTGTTCAGCACGATCCTCGCCAAGGTCGCGCGCTGTGCGGTGCTTTCGGTCGAATATCGCCTCGCCCCCGAACACCGTTTCCCGGCCGGACTTGACGACATGCTCGCGGCCTATCGGTGGGCGCGCGACAACGCCGCCCGGTTCGGCGCGCCGGCCGGCAGGGTCGCGGTCGGCGGCGACTCCATGGGCGGCAATTTCTCGGCGATCGTCGCCCAGGAAATGAAACGCACGGGCGAGCCGCAGCCGGTTGTGCAGCTGCTGATCTATCCGGCCATGGATGTCGCCAGCGACTCACCCTCGATGACCACCTACGGAACCGCCTATCCCCTCTCCCGCGCCACCATGGAATGGTTCATGGGCCACTACATGGGCCCCGAAGACTCCCCCACGAACCCCCGTCTGTCCCCTGGCCGCGAGGCGGATCTGACCGGCCTCGCGCCGGCCGTCATCGCCACGGCCGGATTCGACCCGCTGCTCGACCAGGGCGAGGACTACGCCCGACGTCTGCGCCTGGCCGGCGTACCGACGGTCTATCGCTGCTACGATCACCTCGCGCACGCTTTCACCGCTTTCACCGGCGCCGTCCCCGCCGCCGACGCGGCGTGCCGGGAGATCGCCGCCCTGACGCGCGACGCTTTCGTCGCGGCGAGTCGCTGACCATGCAGGCGTTGATCATCGACAAACTGGAGGTCGCGACGCCCGATCCCGGGCCGGGCGAAATCCGCGTGCGGGTCCGCGCGGCGGCGGTGAACTTTCCCGACCTGTTGATGACGCGCGGCGAGTACCAGTTCAGACCGCCGTTGCCGTTCATCTCGGGCATGGAGCTGTCCGGCGACATCGACGCCCTCGGCGAGGGCGTCGAGGATTGGCAAGTGGGGGACGCTGTCGTCGGCGGGGCGAAGACCGGCGCCTTCGCAGAATATTCGGTGATGGCGGCGGACCAGTTCAGGCGCAAGCCCGCCAGGTTTTCCTATTCCGAGGCCGCCGGGTCCGGCGCCGCCTACCTGACGGCCTATGTGGCGCTGGTGCGCCGCGCCCGTGTGCAACCGGGAGAATGGGTGCTGGTCCACGGCGCGGCCGGCGGCGTGGGCCTGGCGTGTGTCGACCTGGCCAAGCTCCTGGGCTGCCGGGTGATCGCCGCCTCCGCATCGGACGCCAAGCTCGAGATCGTCAAGGCGGCCTATTCCCCCGACGCCGTGGTCAACGTCACGCACGGCTTCCGTGAGGCGGTGAAGGCGATCACCGGGGGACGCGGCGCGGACGTCATCTATGACCCGGTCGGCGGCGACATCTTCGATGAAAGCGTCCGCTGCATAGCCTTCGACGGCCGCCTGCTGGTGGTCGGCTTCACCTCCGGCCGCATACCGAGCATCAGCGTGAACATGCCGCTGATCAAGGGCTTCTCGGTGGTCGGGGTGCGGGCCGGCGAATATGGCCGGCAATTCCCCGAACGCGGCGTCGAGAACCGCGACGCCGTCTGGGCCCTGGCCGAGGAGGGCCGTATCCGTCCCCGTGTCCACGCCGAATTCCCCCTGGCCGATTGGCGCGCCGCCTTCGAACTCCTGGCCAACCGCGAGGTGGTGGGAAAAGCGGTGATCCGGCCCGGTCTGGGGTGAGGATGCGCGGCATGGCTCGCGGTCTCGCGCCAGAACCATTTGACAGTGCGGCGCCTTTCCCCTATCTGCGCCCGCTCACTTGATCGGAGAACGGCGTCGTGAAGCGCACCTACCAACCCTCCCGGCTCGTGCGCAAGCGCCGTCACGGCTTCCGCTCGCGCATGGCCACCAAGAACGGCCGCAAGATCGTGGCCCGCCGTCGCAACCGTGGCCGCAAGCACCTGACGGCCTAGGTTTCAGCCACACGCCAGCCATCGAACGCCTGAAGAAGCGGCCGGACTTTCTCGCGGTCGCAAAGGGGGTCGTGGCGCCGAAAGGCGCGATCGTCGCACAGGGTCGAAATCGACAGGACGGCGTTGCGCTCGTCAGGATCGGCTTCACCGCGACACGCCGCATCGGCGGCGCCGTCGAAAGGAACCGGGCCAAACGCCGCTTGCGGGAAGCGGCCAGGCTGATCGCCCCCGATCACGTCAAGGCCGGCTGCGACTATGTGTTCATCGCCCGCGGCGGGATTGCCACGCGACCTTGGCCCCGTTTGCTTGACGATGTGAAAAGCGCGCTGATAAGGCTCGCCGCCGACCTATAAGCGCCAGCCTGGGCGAGCTTCCGCCTCAACGCACTCTCACCCCGGCAAGACCCCAACGCCCATGGACAACGACAACAAGAATCTCATCGCCTTCGTCGCCGTGGCGTTCGTGCTTCTGTTCGCCTACACGACCTACAGCTATTTCTTCATCGAGCCTGTAGCGCGTCAGGCCGCCGCGGCGCGGGCCAAGGCCGCGGTGGCGGCGCAAGTGGCGCAGACCGCGGTCATCGCCAAGCCTCTGCTTTCCCGCGATCAGGCCGTGGGCGCCACGCCGCGCGTCATCATCGAGACGCCGGCGCTGTCCGGCTCGATGTCGCTCAGGGGCGCGCGGTTCGATGACCTGTTCCTCAACGACTACCATACGGAAGTCGCCAAGACCTCGCCACGCATCGAACTGCTGCGGCCTGAAGGAATGCCGGACGCCTATTTCGCCGAGACCGGCTGGCTGGGCGCCAATCTTCCGGGCCTGCCGACCAGCGAGACGGTGTGGACGCTGGCGTCCGGCAAGACCCTCTCGCCCGGACATCCTATCGTGCTCACCTTTACCTCGCCGGAGGGCATCGGTTTCACGCGCAGGATTGACGTCGACGCGACAGCGATGTTCACGATCAGCGACACCGTGACCAACCCCACGGCGGCGGCGATCAGCCTCACACCCTACGGTTCGGTCAAGCGCGTCGGGTTGCCCGAGGGCCTTGGCAAGAGCAACATCGTGCACGAGGGCGCGATCGGCGTCCTGGGCCTCGACCACCCCGATCTTCGCCAGACCACCTACAAGGACTGGAAGAAGAAGGGCGAACTCGATTGGCCTTCAAAGGGCGGCTGGCTTGGGGTGACCGACAAGTACTGGATGACCGTCTTCATCCCGGCGCAGTCGGAGCGCTTCAACGCGACCGTCCGCTCGGCGCCCGGCGCTGATGGCGCGCCCGATCTCTATGAGAGCGCCTATCTGGCCTCCCCCCGGGCCATCGCCGCCGGCGGGCAGATCGTCGAGGTCACCCACATGTTCGCCGGCGCGAAAACCGTGCCGGTGCTCGACGCTTACGGCAAATCGCTGGGCGCGCCCAGATTCGACGACGCCGTCGATTGGGGCATCCTATGGTTCCTCACCAAGCCGATCTTCCTGCTCCTGGACTTCTTCTATCACCACGTCGGCAACTTCGGCGTCGCAATCCTGATGCTCACCGTCGTGATCCGTCTGATTACCTTCCCGCTGGCCAACCGCGGGTTCGAGATGGGTGTGAAGATGAAGAAGATTCAGCCGGAACTCAAGGAGCTGCAGGCCAAGCACAAGGACGATCCGGCCGCGCAGCAAAAGGAGATGATGGCCCTCTACGCCCGTGAGAAGGTCAACCCGATCACCGGCTGCCTGCCGGTGCTGTTCCAGATCCCGGTGTTCTACTCGCTGACCAAGCTGTTCACCGTCACCATCGAGATGTACCACGCGCCGTTCTTCGGCTGGATCCATGACCTGTCGGCGCGCGACCCGACGACGATCATGAACCTGTTCGGCCTGATCCCCTGGGATCCGGGGATGACGCCGGTGATCGGCGGCATTCTTGGCGGCCTGTTGCACGTCGGCGTCTGGCCGCTGCTCTACGGCTTTTCCATGCTGCTGAGCCAGGCGATGTCGCCGCAGACCGGGATCGATCCGACCCAGCAGATGTTGTTCAAGCTGATGCCGATCTTCTTCACCTTCATCCTGGCGCAATATGCCGTTGGCCTGCTGATCTATTGGACGTGGAGCAGCCTGATCACCATCGTGCAGCAGTACCTCATGATGCGGCGCTTCAAGGTCGACAACCCGATCGATGACTTCATCAATCGATTCCGTGGCCCACGCGAGGCGACCGGGTGACGATGACCCAGGAGTTCGACGCCGAAGGGATCGAGTCCGCGCGGGTGCTGTTCGCGCGGCCGGCGGCGTTCGTGATGGGCGCGGTCAGCGTCGACGCCCTGCCCGCGCCCGACCTTCCCGAGGTGGCGTTCGCCGGTCGTTCGAACGTCGGCAAGTCGTCCCTGATCAACGGCCTGGTCAGTCGCCATGGGTTGGCGCGGGCCTCGACGGCGCCGGGGCGAACGCGCGAGGTGAACTTCTTCCTGCTCGACGACCGGCTGCGGCTGGTGGACCTTCCCGGCTACGGTTTCGCCAAGGTCTCGCGCAGTGTGGCGCGCAAATTCCAGGACCTGGGGCGGGCGTATCTGCGCGGTCGGCCAAACCTGCGGCGCGTCTACCTTCTTATCGACGCACGGCATGGCCTGAAGCCGCCGGACGGCGAGGCGATGGACGCACTGGACGTGGCGGCGGTGTCGTACCAGATCGTGCTGACCAAGGCCGACAAGCTCAAGGCTGCGGAGATCGATGCGACAGTGGCGCGCACGCAAGCCGCGATCGCCAAGCGGCCAGCGGCGTTTCCGCGTGTGCTGGCGACATCGGCGGAAAAGGGCCATGGCCTCGCCGAACTGCGAGCCGAGATCGCCCAGGCGGCGTTCTCATGAGCGATCCCATCGAAGAAGCCGGCTGGGCGACGGCAAGGACGCTGGCGGAGGCGCTGCCGTTCATCCAGATCTACGATCGCCAGACGGTGGTGATCAAGTACGGCGGCCACGCCATGGGAGAGGAGGATCTCGCCCGCCTGTTCGCCGCCGACGCCGTGCTGCTGAAGCTGCTGGGCGTACATCCGGTGGTGGTCCACGGCGGCGGACCTCAGATCTCGCGCATGCTGGAAAAGGCGGGAGTAAAATCGACCTTCATCGATGGCCTGCGGGTGACGGACGCCGCCACCATGGAGGTCGCGGAGATGGTGCTTTCCGGCGCGATCAATAAGGAAATCGCCAGCTGGATCACCCAGGCTGGAGCGACGGCGGATGTGCGCGGCGTCGGGCTTTCCGGCAAGGACGCGCGGCTGATCACTGTGGAAAAGGCGACCCGCTCGCGCAAAGGTCCAGACGCCGACAGCGACGAGATCGTCGACCTGGGGTTCGTCGGCGATCCGACGGCGGTGGACCCGAAGCTGGTCCAGGGCCTGATCAATTCCACCGACGACTACATTCCGGTGATCGCCCCGATCGGGGTCGACGCCGCCGGTGAAACCTACAACATCAACGCCGACACCGTCGCCGGAGCCCTGGCCGCCGCGCTCGGCGCCAAGCGCATGCTCCTGCTGACCGACGTCGCCGGCGTGCTCGACGCGAGCGGCGCGATCATCCGCGAGATGAACATCGACGAGGCGCGCGAGGCGATCAGCGGCGGGGTGGCGACTGGGGGCATGATTCCCAAACTGGAGACCGCGATCGCGGCGGTCGAGTCCGGCGTCGAGGCGGTGGTGATCCTGGATGGCCGGCGCCCGCACGCACTGCTGGTCGAGCTGTTTACCGAGCATGGCGCCGGGACGCTGGTGCGCGCGTGAGCGCCGACCTGCGCCACGTCGAGACCTGGCTCTTCGACCTGGACAACACGATCTATCCGCTGGAGTCGGGGCTATCGGAACTGATGGAGCCGCGCATCACCCAGTTCGTGATGGAGTTGACCGGCCTGCCGCGCCAGGAGGCCTATGCGTTGCAGAAGAAATATCTGATGGACCACGGGCTCACCCTGCGCGGACTGATGCTTCACCACGACGTCGATCCCGATATATATCATGCGCGATTCCACGACATGCCGCTCGATGGGTTGATGCCGGACCTCGCGTTGCGCACGGGCCTTGCCCGCCTGCCCGGACGCCGGCTGATCTTCACCAACGCCGACGACATCCACGCCGCGCGCGTCCTCGACCACCTGGGAATCGCGGACCTCTTCGATGACGTCTTCCATATCGGCTCGGCGGCGTTCGAGCCCAAACCCTCGCCGCTCGCGTTCGCGCGCATCGTGGCGGCGCACGCCATCGAGCCCACCCGGACAGCTTTCTTCGAGGACTCGGAGCGCAATCTCGCCCCGGCCGCCGAACTGGGAATGACCACGGTGCTGGTCGGCCCGCAATCGATGCAATCCGACGCCCCGTTCGTCGACTACCGCGCCGAACACCTGGCCCCGTTCCTCAACCGAGCGCAGATCAAGGAGACGCCGTGACCGCCGACCTCACTCTCGACGACCTGCGCACCGAAATAGAGGCGGGATGGCGCACGCGCGATGAAATCGGCGTCGAGACGCGTGGCCCGATCCGCACCGCGGTAGAAGAGACTATCGCCCGCCTGGACGCCGGCGTGGCGCGCGTGGCCGAAAAGATCGACGGCCAGTGGATCGTCAATCAGTGGCTGAAAGAGGCGATCCTTCTCTCGTTTCGTCTGAGCCCGAACCAGGTGCTGCGCGCCGGCGCGATGGGCGGGGAATTCGGCCCGTGGTGGGACAAGATCCCCGGCAAGTTCGAAGGCTGGGACGCGCCGCGGTTCGAGGCCGCCGGCTTTCGCGCTGTGCCGGGCGCCATCGTTCGGCGCGGCGCACACATCGCCCGTAATGTCGTTCTGATGCCCTCCTTCGTGAACATCGGCGCCCATGTCGGCGAGGGGACCATGGTCGACACCTGGGCCACGGTCGGCTCGTGCGCCCAGATCGGCAAGGGCGTTCACCTGTCCGGCGGCGCCGGCATCGGCGGCGTGCTGGAGCCGCTTCAGGCCGCGCCGACGATCATCGAGGACGGCTGCTTCATCGGCGCCCGGTCCGAGGTCGCCGAGGGGGTGATCATCGGCGAAGGCGCGGTGCTCTCCATGGGCGTGTTCATCAGCGCCTCGACGCGGGTGATCGACCGAAAGACCGGCGAGGCCTATCGGGGATTCGTGCCGCCCTACTCGGTGGTGGTTCCGGGGACGATGCCGGATCCGCATGGCGTGGGGCCGAGCTTGGCTTGCGCCGTGATCGTCAAGACGGTTGACGCACAGACGCGATCGAAGACGAGCATTAACGAATTGCTCAGGGAGTGAGCACTAGGTTTCCGTGCAGCGGGGACACGTTGTAACCGGCTCATGGCGCGCTCTACCGCCTTCGCCCAGCCGTTCGATCGATATTGCCCCCTGCTTTCCCGGCGAACGGAACGTTCGACGCTTTCTCCCGTTCGGTTGGACGGAGCACGAAGTTGGAGGTTTCCGTTGTCATTCACCGATCCAGTAGAACCCGGCGTGACGGAAATTCGTCGGACCTATGATCCGGTCACCGCCACAACGATAGAGGTAAGGCGGGAGACGCGCTCCAGCGCCGGCTGGTGGGTTGCAGGGTTGGTCGTGGTCGTGGCCATCATCGCCACGGCGGTGGTTCTCGCAAGTCGTGGGACTTCTCCCGACAATTCGGCGATCGCAGCGGCGACGGCCCAGGGCAGCGCCCAGACTGCGGCCCAAGACGCCCAGAACGCTGCAGCGCTCGCGCAGTCCAACGCTCAAGCCTCGCTTCAATCGACTCAGGCAGCCGCAGCGTCAGCGGCCGCGGACGCATCGGCCTCTCGCGCCCGGGCCGACGCCGCGGCGAGTCGCGCGGACGACGCCTCAGGTCAGTTTCAGGGGACGATTCCACCTCGTACTCTGCCTTCCGCCGACAACGCGCCGGCCCCTCCACAATAAAGTTAGCGGACCGGCGGCCACACAAGGAGTTAGTTGCCCGCAGGCGAAGGATGGCGTGCTGAACGCGCCGAGCCTAAAACAGCAGGCATGCCAAACTCAGTGTCCCTCGATCCCATCGCCCTGGCGCGAGAACTGATCCGTCGACCATCCGTGACACCGGCGGACGCGGGGGCGATGGACATCGTGCAGAGCGCGCTGGAGGCGATGGGGTTTGCCTGCCGGCGCATGCGGTTCGGTGAGATCGAGAACCTCTATGCGCGCTGGGGAACGACGGCGCCGAACCTGTGCTTCGCCGGCCATACCGACGTGGTGCCTGTCGGCGATGCGGACGCCTGGACGCACGATCCGTTCGCCGCCGAGGTTGAAGACGGCGTCCTGGTCGGGCGTGGAGCGTCAGACATGAAGAGCGCGATCGCGGCGTTCGTTGCTGCGGCCGGTGGGTCCATCGCGGATGGTGCGGCGAAGGGTTCGTTATCGCTGCTGATCACCGGCGACGAGGAAGGGATTGCGGAGGACGGCACGCGCGCCGTGGTCGAGGCGCTGGCCGCCGAAGGCGAGGTGATCGATCACTGCGTGGTGGGCGAGCCGACCTCGAGCCAGGCGTTCGGCGACATGATAAAGATCGGACGGCGCGGAAGCGTGACCGCTGAGATCGTGGTCGAGGGAATACAGGGCCACGTCGCCTATCCGCACCGCGCCGCCAATCCCCTGCCGCCGATGATCCGGTTCCTGGCGGCGGTGCAGTCGCGGATATTGGACGAAGGCTACGAAGGATTCCAACCCTCGAACCTCGAAGTGACGACCGTCGACGTCGGGAACCCGGCGTCTAACGTGATACCGGCGCGGGCGACCGCCCGACTGAACATCCGCTTCAACCCGGCTCATACGGGCGCTAGCCTCAGCGACTGGCTGCAGGCCGAAGCGGCAACGGTGGGCGAAGGCTTCCCTGGCAAGGTTGTCCTGACCACGCGCATCAGCGGCGAGGCGTTCCTGACATCGCCAGGACGGTTCACCGATGTTGTGGCAGGCGCGGTAGTCGCCGAAACGGGCGTGACGCCGGAGCTGTCGACCACGGGAGGAACGTCGGATGCGCGCTTCATCCGCGCGCTCTGCCCCGTGGTGGAGTTCGGACTGGTCGGAGCGACCATGCACAAGGTCGACGAACAGGTCGCCGTGGCGGACGTGGAGGCGCTGGCGCGCGTCTATCGGCGGATCATCGGGGACTATTTCGAGGCGTTCGGATAGTCGACCGACACCAGATACAGCCCGTCCGCCGGCGCCACCGGCCCGCAGGCCGCGCGGTCGTGCGCGTCCAGGGCGGCGGCGAAATCGAACGGCGACCACCGTCCGAGGCCTACCTGCGCCAGGGAGCCGACCATGGAGCGGACCTGGCGATGCAAGAAGCTGCGGGCGACGAACTCCAGGCGGATCTCGTCGTCCCGTCGGCTGACGCGGGCGATATCGAGGGTCTTGACCGGAGACTTCGCCTGGCAGGCGGCGTCGCGGAAGGTGGTGAAGTCGTGCAGGCCGATCAGGCAAGCCGCCGCTTGCGCCATCGGTTCGATCGCCAGAGGTTGTTTGATATGCCAGACGCGACCGCGATCCAGGGCAGCGGGGCCGGGACGGTTGAGGACGCGATACTCATAGCGCCGCCCGGTCGCCGAGAAGCGGGCGTGGAAGTCGGGCGCGGCAAGCTCGCAGACGACCACCGCGATGGGCTGGGGGACAAGGTGGGCGTTGATGGCGTTCATCACCGTCGCCGCCGGCCAGTCCTTCTCCAAGTCGACGTGGACGACCTGGCCGAGCGCATGGACACCGGTGTCCGTGCGGCCGGCGGCGGCGATGCGCAAGGTCTCGCCGCTGAAGCCGCGGATGGCGGTTTCAATCGCCGCCTGGACGCTCGGCCCGTTCGCCTGGACCTGGAAGCCGCGATAGGGTCCGCCGTCGTATTCGACCGTGAGCCGGTAGCGAGGCATCAGGCGAGTATCGTCCCGGCCGCGATCGGGAAACCGCGCAGGAAGTCGGCGGCGTCCTGCGGCGCGCGACCCTCGCGCTGCAAGCGCAGCAGGCGCACCGCGCCGCCCTTGCAGCCCACCAGCAGGCGGTCGTCGAGCGTGACGCCGGGCTTGCCTTCGGCATCTTCGAAGGTCGAGAGCAGCGTCTTGACGCGCACCGGGCCACGCTCCGAGGCGACGGTGAACCAGGCGCCGGGAAACGGCGAAAGCCCGCGGATCTGACGGTCGACGCGGCGTCCCGGGCGATCCCAGCGGATGCGCGCCTCGGCCGGCTTGATCTTCTTGGCGTAGGTGGCCCCCTCGTCGGGCTGGGCGGTGGCGACGACGGTTCCCGCGGCGAGCGTCTGCATGACCTTGGCCAACAGATCGGCGCCAGCGGCGGCGAGCCGGTCGTGCAGGGTCCCGGCCGTCTCCAGCGCGTCGATACGCAGGGTGGTCGAACCCAGCACCGGACCCTCGTCGAGGCCGGGCGTCATGCGCATCACCTGCGCGCCGGTCACGGCGTCCCCGGCCATGATCGCCCGCTGGATCGGCGCCGCGCCCCGCCAGCGTGGCAGCAGCGAGGCGTGAAGGTTGAAACAGCCGAGGCGCGGGGCGTCGAGGATCTCGGGAGTGAGGATCTGTCCGAACGCCACCACGACGGCGGCATCGAGGCCAAGGGCGCGGAACGCCTGGGCCGCGTCGGCCTCTTTCAACGAGGCGGGCGTGCGGACGGCGAGGTTGCGGGATTCAGCGAAAGCCTGGACGGGCGAGGGGCGCGGCGCCTGCCCACGGCCGCGGGGGGCCGCTGGCTGGGAATAGACGCAGGCGATCTCATGCCCGGCCTCGATCAGCGCGGCGAGGGATGGAACGGCAAAGTCGGGCGTGCCGAGAAAGGCGATGCGCATGGGCGATGAAAAGTCTCCTCCCTCCCCATAGAGGGGAGGAAGCGCCGTGACTACGCCGCCGCGCGCGCGGCCTTGCGGACCTTGCTAATGGCGCGATCGCGTTTCAGGCGGGAAAGGTGATCGAGAAAAAGGACGCCCTCGAGGTGGTCGATCTCGTGCTGGATGCAGGTGGCGTAGAGGCCGTCGGCGTCTTCTTCGACGACGTCTCCCCGGTAGTTCAGATAGCGCAGGCGCACCCGGGCCGGGCGTTCGACCTCGTCGAAGATGTCCGGGACCGAGAGGCAGCCTTCTTCGTACGGAGCCGTCTCTTCGGACGCCGAGAGAATCTCGGGATTGACGAAAAAGCGAGGCTCACGCGGGGTGTCTTCTCCGCTGGAAATGTCCATGACGATGACACGTTTGGGAACCCCGATCTGGATCGCGGCGAGGCCGATGCCCGGGGCGTCGTACATCGTCTCCAGCATGTCATCCATCAGCGCCCGCAAGTCATCGTCCACGCCGGCGACCGGTTTGGAAACCTGTTTCAGCATGGCCATGTCGGCGTCGACGGTGAGGATACGGCGGAGGCTCATGACGCGGAATTAGGCGCCCCTTCCGCCAGCGTCAAGGCTGGGGCGAGCTTCACCAGTTCGCGAACACTGGTCTCGACAGGCGCGAGTTCGTCGATCTCCTTGCCTTCATGGTCGACCTGCAGATCCTCGAACCGGCGCGCCTGGGTCAGCACCTGCGACTCGAGGGAGCCGACGAATTTGTTGTAGGCCCCGACCGCGGAGTCCAGCGACTTGCCGACCCGTTGGGCATGGTCGCCCATGGTGGCGAGGCGCTTGTAGAGTTCGCGTCCCAACGCCGCGATCTCGGCGGCGTTGACGGCCTGCTTCTCGACCCGCCAGCCATAGGCCACGGCCTTGCAGAGCGCGAAGAGCGTGGTCGGCGTGGTCAGGATCACGCGCCGCTCCATGGCCTGGGTCATCAGGTCGGGCATGCGGTCGAGCGCCGACGACAGGAAACCGTCGCCGGGTACGAACATGGCGACGAAATCGGGTGAATTGTCGAGCTTGTCCCAATAGGCGCGGGCCGACAGGCTCTGGGCGTGGGCGCGCAGGCTCTGAGCGTGACGGACGAAGGCGGCCTCGCGCAGGTTGTCGTCGACGCCGTCCTGCGCCTCCATGAATGCGGTCAGCGAACACTTGGCGTCGATCACGAACACGCCGCCGCCGGGAAGCTTGACGATCACGTCGGGACGGTGGGCGGACCCGTCGGCATCGACGTGGACCTGCTCCTGGAAGTCGAAGTTGATCCTTAGACCAGCAAGCTCCAGCACGTTGCGCAGCATCTGCTCGCCCCAGCGGCCCTGAACGCCGGCGCCTCGACGCAGGGCGGCCGAGAGTTTGCGCGCTTCGTCCTGGGTCGCGGTCGAGGCGGCGAGGAGCTGTTCGATCTGGGCCTTCAGGCCACCGGAGGACTCGGCGCGGGACTTTTCCATGGCTTCGACCTGGGCCTGGAACCGGGCCAGTGTGTCGGCGACCGGCTTGAGCTGCGCTTCGAGCTTGGCCTGGGCCAGTGTGTCCTGCGCCTTGAAGGTTTCGGTGGCCCGCTTGACCAGTTCGTCGGCGACGGCGTTGGCGGAGAGAGCGGCCTGGGCCTTGAGGAAATCGGCGTTCGAAGCCGACTGCGCCTCGAGCAGTTGAGCGCGCGCCTCCGCCCTGCCGGCCCGCGCCCGCTCGGCCATCGCCCAGACGACTGCGACGAGGGTGGCGAGCGCGGCGATGGCGACCAGTATCCAGGGTAGCGGATTCATGGTCTGTTCCTTAGGTGGAGTCGGGTGGAAGCGCCAGTTTGCATAGTTTGTAGGCGAAGGTGGTCAGCTCTTCCGGATCGCCGCACTGTGCGGCGGCATCAATCGATGCTATATTCGTGCCTGAATTTAAGGAGCGCGGTAATGCGTACCACTCTGGCTCTCGACGACGAGTTATTGGCCAAGGCGCAAGCGTTGACTGGCCTGACGGAAAAATCGGCATTGGTGCGGGAGGCGTTACGCGCACTGGTGCAAAGAGAAAGCGCGCGCCGGCTTGCCCGTCTCGGGGGAACGAGCCCGACCTTGAAATCCCGCCCCGGCGACGGCCAGACATCGCGTGACGCTTGTCGACAGCTGCGTGTGGGTTGATCATTTTCGATCGCGAAACGATGTACTGGCTGGTTTGCTTGGAAACGGCTTGGTCCTCGGACATCCGTTCGTAATCGGTGAACTAGCGCTTGGTAACCTGAAGGACCGGGACGAAACGCTCACCAGTTTGCGAGACCTGCCGCCGGCAATCGTCGCCAGCGAGGACGAAGTCTTGGACTTCATCAACCGCAAACGCTTGAACGGCACAGGAATAGGTTACGCCCACGCTCATCTGCTGGTGTCGACTCTTCTCAGCGCAAACACGGTATTTTGGACGCGTGACAAGCGATTGGCGCGCGCCGCGTCCCAACTCGTTCCCTTATCCACACAAGGCATCGTGAACTAGCCGCCAGCGCTAGGCCGGGCGTCGAGCCCGCATCGCCTGGGCGATGGTGCCGTCGTCGAGCCAGTCGAGATCGCCACCCACAGGCACACCGCGCGCGAGCATGGTGACCGAGACGTCGGCGCCGGCGAGGCGGTCGGCGAGATAGTGGGCGGTGGTCTGACCATCGACAGTGGCGGGCAGGGCCAGGACGACCTCGCGAACCCCTTCGGCGCCGGCCCGGTGCAGCAGATCGCCGACCCGCAGAGCCTCGGGTCCGACGCCGTCAAGAGCCGACAGCAGGCCGCCGAGCACATGATATCGCCCCCGAAAAGCGTTGGCGCGCTCCATGGCCCACAAGGCCCCGACCTCCTCGACCACGCACAGAACGCTCTGGTCGCGGGCCTGATCGCAACAGATCGCGCACGGATCGCTGGTGTCGAGCGCGCCACAGGTCCCACACACGCGCACCTTGGCGGCCGCATCGGCGAGGGCGGCGCTGAGCGGCGCCAGCAGTTGCTCGCGCTTCTTCAGCAGCGTGAGGGTGGCGCGCCGGGCCGAGCGCTGGCCAAGCCCGGGCAGCTTGGCGAGCAGCGCGATCAGCCTCTCGATCTCGGGACCGGCGGAGCTGGCCATCAGGTCCGAAGCGGACTCAAAATCCCGGCATTCCGGGCAGTCCCGCCAGTGGACCGGCGATGTCGCGCATGATCTCCGACTGACGGGCGTCGAGCTTGCGCTTGGCGTCGGCGTGGGCGGCGATGACCAGATCGGCGATGATCTCGCCCTCTCCCGGGTTCACCAAGGTCTCCTCGATGGCGAGGCGGACGAGTTCTCCCGTGCCTTTGAGGGTCACCCGGACCAGCCCGCCGCCGGCCGCGCCGTCCACCTCGCTCTCGGCGAGACGCGCCTGGGCGTCCTGCAGCTTGGCCTGCATCGCCTGAGCCTGCTTCATCAGGTTTCCGAGATCCTTCACGGCGGGCTAGTCCTCTTCGTTGTCTTCATCGCCGGCGACCACCGGTTCGGGCGTGGCCATCTGGCGGACATCCAGGATTTCGGTTCCCGGAAACGCCGCCATCACCGCCTGGACGAACGGTTCGGCGACCGCCTGAGCCCAGGCCTCGGCCTGAGCGCGCTTCTGGCGTTCCAGCAGGGTCTCGGCGCCGCCGCCACCTTCGGCCGCCACCAGCCACGGCTGGCCGGTCCATTCCTTGAGCCGCGACACCAGGCGCTGGGCGAGATTGACCGGCGCGCCCGGGACAGGCTCGAAGGTAATGGCGCCTGCGCGGAAACTGATCGGCCGGACATATTTTTCGACGTCGAGGCGCAGGGCGATGTCGCGACGTTCGTCGATCAGCCGCACGACATCCTCGAACGATTGCGGACTGGCCATGGTAACCGCCTGAGCCGCCGTCGCGGGCGCGGCGATGCGCGCGGTCGCGCCCGCCCCGCCCCCGCCTCCGCCGGATGGACCGCGACCGCCACTGGCGGGGACATCGCCGGATCGGAGCGCCTTGAGCGCTTCCTCGGGCCCTGGCAGATCCGCCGCATAGGCCAGCCGGATCAGGATCATCTCCACGCCGGCCGCCGGATCAGGCGCGCGCCGCACCTCGTCGTGAGCCTTGAGCAGCATCTGCCATAGCCGCGACAACGTGCCCGCCGACAGCGCCGCACCCAGGGCGGCGAGCCTGGCGGCCTGGTCCTTGGGCAGCGTCAGCGCCTCGGGGCCCAGGGCCTTGGCCACGGAAGCGCCATGGCAATGCTCCAGCAGATCGAGCATCACCGTCACCGGGTCGGCGCCGAAACCATAGAGCGCACGGAAGGCCTCGATGGCCGGGCCAGCCTCGCCGCGCACGGTTTTTTCGAACAGTTCGATGGTCTGGGCCCGGTCGGCCAGGCCCAGCATGTCGCGCACGACGGCGGCGGTTACGGCCTGGCCCTCGTCGGCCTGGACAATGGCCTGATCGAGCAGGGACTGGGCGTCGCGCACCGAGCCTTCGGCGGCGCGTGCGATCAATGTCAGGGCTTCGCCGTCGATCCGCGCGCCCTCAGCCTGGGCGATCGCCGCCAGGTTGGCGCTCAGCACCGCCGGCTCGACCCGCCGCAGATCGAAACGCTGGCAACGCGAGAGGATGGTCACCGGCACCTTGCGGATTTCGGTGGTGGCGAAGATGAACTTGGCGTGCGGCGGCGGCTCCTCGAGGGTCTTCAGCAGGGCGTTGAACGACTGCGTCGAGAGCATGTGCACTTCGTCGATGACGTAGACCTTGTAGCGCGCCTCGGCCGGGGCGTAGCGCACGCCGTCCAGCAGTTCGCGCATCTCGTCGACCTTGGTGCGGCTGGCGGCGTCGAGTTCGAGCACATCGAGGTGGCGCCCCTCGACGATGGCCCGGCAGTGGCGGCCTTCGACGGCCAGATCCTCGACGCTCGGGCGTTGAACCGTGTCGCTCTCATAGTTGAGAGCCCTGGCGAGCAGACGGGCGGTGGTGGTCTTGCCGACCCCGCGCACACCCGTCAGCATGAAGGCGTGAGCGATACGCCCGGTCGAGAAGGCGTTCTTCAGCGTCCTGACCATGGCCTCCTGGCCGATCAGGTCCTCGAAGGTCTGCGGGCGGTACTTGCGCGCCAGCACCTTATAGGCGGACTGGCTCACAGGAGCCTCCGGCGCGTGCAACGACGGCGCTCCGAACATATCGCTCGTCGCATCGTCACGCGCGGGTGGCTCGCTCTCGAGCGTGATGTCCAGATCGGTCATCGAAGTCCCGGGCTGGGAGGGCGCTGGGGGAGGGTCGCGGTGGAGACCGGCGGACGACCCGAAGAAAATCTCGTTACGGCTGCTTCCTTCCGGACCTGACCGGGTTGGCGAGGCCTCCGCCCATCGCCGATCTCCACCCCCTATATCGCGTGGTCGACGGTCCGGCGCAAGCTCGCGCGACGATCAGCTTGTGCACCACCGTGGAAAGTCCTGTCTTTGCCGACAAAATCCCCCTGGACCGCGGACGTCCTCGCCCGCGCCTCCCGCGTCGCCGTCTCGGTGTCGGGAAAAAAGGCGTAGGCGGGGACGCCCACGGTCCAACAGAGATTTCCTCCTGCGCGTCAGGTGACCCATGCGGCGCCGCGCGAGGGTGACGGGGGGCCGGGGACATCTTAAGAAAGAGCCATGACCCTGAACGCCTTCACCAACGTCTTCGCCGGCAATCCCCTCAATCGCGCCAGCGACAAGCGCGGCGACGATACGTGGATCGCCGAACAGCTGGGCTCGTCCGAATGCCTTGCGATGGCGATGTGGAACGGCAAGCCTCTCGTCGAGACCGCCAAGGACGGCGGCGTTCAATTGGCCTATCTGCCCGCGAAGATGGGGAGGGAACTGTCGGGTGGTCCCGAGCGTCTGCTGTTCATGGGCCTCTGGCAGGATACGGCCGTGTTCGCCGTCGATCTCGACACCAGCGCCGACCCGGCCGACGGACCGCTCGAGGGCCTTGGCCGGTTCGAGGATCTGCGGGGCATCGCCACGGCCCTGCCGGTCGGCGACGCCAGCATCGCCGCGACCGCCCGTGCGATGTTTGAATGGCGACGTCGCCACCGGCACTGCTCGAACTGCGGAGAGCCGAGCGTGGCGGCCGAAGCGGGTTGGAAGCGCGTCTGCCCCGCCTGTCAGGCGCAGCACTTTCCACGCACCGATCCGGTGGTGATCATGCTGGCGGTGCGCGACGGGCGCTGCCTGCTGGGTCGTGGCGCGCATTTTCCGCCGCGCATGTACTCGGCCCTGGCCGGGTTCGTGGAACCGGGTGAGTCGATCGAGGAAGCCTGCGCGCGTGAGCTTTTCGAGGAAGCTGGGCTGCGCGCGACGCGTGTGCGCTATCACTCGACTCAGCCCTGGCCCTACCCCTCGTCGCTGATGATCGGCCTGATCGCCGAGGTCGACGAAGGCGTGGCGGTTCCGGACAATGTCGAGATCCACGAGGTGCGCTGGTTCACCCGGGAGGAGACGCGCAAACTGCTGGACGGGGGCGTACCGGACGCCTTCGCGCCGGGCGCTCTGGCCATAGCCCATCAGCTCATCAAAGCCTGGGCGGAGGAAGTCCGAGAACATGGCGACAAGGCGTAGATCCATAGTCGAGCGCTGGCTCGAAAGCTCGCTTTTCGCCTCGCGATGGCTGCTGGCGCCGTTTTATCTCGGCCTGGTGGTCGCCCTTGTGGCCCTGCTGGCGGTGTTCCTGCGCGAACTATACGGCGAGCTGTCGCATATTTTGACGATGACCTCCGAAGACGCGATCCTGATGGCGCTGTCGCTGATCGATCTGTCGCTGGCCGGCAACCTGATCGTGCTGGTGACTTTTTCAGGTTACGAGAACTTCGTCTCGAAAATGGAATCGGCGAACGTCGCCGATCGGCCCGACTGGATGGGCACCGTGGACTTTTCGGAACTGAAGCTGAAGGTCATCGCCTCCATCGTCGCCATTTCGGCGATCGCGCTGCTGCGCGCCTTCATGGAGCTCCTGGAGCCGAATGCGACCGTCGACCGCGGCAAGTACATATGGCTGGTCATGGTCCATCTGACCTTCGTCGTCTCCGGCGTCCTGCTTGCGACCATGGACTGGATGGCGTCCCGCGTCGTGCACCATCCGCCGCCCGGGGAGACCTGACCGTCGATCGGACGCGCGGCCGGCAGTTTAGCGGACCGGTTACGCGTGCGTCTTGAGGGTGCGGAAAGGGTCGGCGGCGAACGCGCCCAGAATATCGAAGTGATCGCTGAAAAAAGACAACTCCTCGAAGGCGAGAACAAGACCGGCGTCATCCGGGCGGCCATCGACCTCGGCGTAGAAGAACGTCGCGGAGAAGACGCCGTCCTCCATGTAGCTTTCCAGCTTGGTCATGTTGACGCCATTGGTCGCGAAGCCGCCCAGGGCCTTGTAGAGGGCGGCCGGTATGTTGCGCACGCGGAAGACGAAGCTGGTCACGCAGTCGACGCCGGCCGCAGGCGGGGGTGGATTGGGGTCGGCCGACATGACAATGAACCGGGTGGTGTTGTGCGCCTCGTCCTCGATGTCGGTAAGCAGGATATCGAGGCCATACAGCCGCGCCGCCAGGGCGGGAGCAATGGCGGCGCGGTGCGGATCGGGATGGGCGGCCAGCGCCTTGGCGGCGCCGGCGGTGTCGCCGGCCGGCTCGGTCCTGACGCCCAGACGCCGCAACGCCTTGCGGCATTGGCCGAGCGCGATCGGCATGCTGGTGACCGTGCGCACGTCTTCCAGCGCCACGCCGGGGTTGGCCATCAGCTGGAAGCGGATCGGCTTGAACCGCTCGCCGATGATCTTCAGCCCCGAAAGCGGCAGCAGGTGATGGACGTCGGCGACGCGACCGGCGATGGAGTTTTCCACCGGGATCATCGCCAGATCGCAGTCGCCGCGTTTGACCGCCTCGAACGCGTCCTCGAACGAGACATGCGGAACCGGCTCATGATCGGGAAAATAGGCCCGGCAGGCTTCGTCGCTGTTGGCGCCGGGCTCTCCCTGGAAGGCGATTCGGCTCATTGAGGGCTCCCGCGAGTCCGTCGGGCGAAAGCGCGCGCAGTCTCGAGGTCGGCAGGCGTATCGACAGAGATCGGCGCGGCGTCCGTTACGCTGGCCCAGATCGACAGACCCATTTCCAGAGCACGCAATTGCTCTAGTTTCTCCCGCAGCTCGAGCGGCGATGGCGGCGCGGCGCAAAACCGCGCCAAGGCGTCGCGGCGATAGGCGTAGACGCCATAATGACCCCATACCCGCCCCTCGCCATAGAGTGTCGAGCGGGTGAAGTAGAGGGCGCGCCCCGCGCGGCCGTCCTCGCGCATGGCCAGCACGGCCTTGGGCAGGTGTGGATTGGCGAGGTCGGCCTCGGCCATCGTGGGCGCGACCACCGTGGCAATGTCGCAGGATGGTTCGTCCGCGAGAAGCGCGACGGGATCGGTGAGCAGGTCTGCCGAAACAAACGGCATATCGCCTTGCAGATTGATCACCACGTCGTGGCGTGCGTCCGGATCGACGGCGGCGAGCGCGGCGAGGATGCGATCGGAGCCGGACGGCAGATCGGGGTTCGTCAGCACCGCGTGACCGCCGGCGGCCTCCACGGCGCTGACGATCTCCGCATCGCCGGCCGCGATGACGACCGGACCGACCCCGGCCTGCTCCGCGCAACGCAGCACTCGGACGATCATGGCGACGCCGCCGATGTCCGCCAAGGGCTTGCCGGGCAATCTCGTGGCGGCCATGCGAGCGGGGATGAGTACGATCGGAATCATGATTTCAGTGGGCCACGCACACCGCGCAAAGGGCGTTTGCGCCCGGGCCGGTAGCGTGTAAGAGACGCCGACGCAACAAGGGGCGGGCTGGGATAACCGTGATCCCTAAGCGCGCGCAGTGCCAAGGGACCCAAGCTAGAGCGATGAGTGACCTTACGACCAATAAGATTCTCGCGGCCATCCTGGCGGTGGCGCTGGTGATCGTTGGCCTCAATGCTGTGATACCCGAGTTTTTCGAAAAGACGCCGCCGACCAAGGCGGGCTACGCGATCACGGTGGCGCCGGACACAGCGGGCGGCGGGGAAGTCGCCGATGTGCCGCCCGATTGGGGCACGGTGCTGAAAACCGCCGACGTCGCCGCCGGCGAGGCTAAGACCGCCGCCTGCAAATCCTGCCACATCTTCGACCCCTCCGGGACCAACAACATCGGTCCCGGCCTGTATGGCGTCGTCGGCCGCAAGCCGGGCAGCCACCCGGGCTTCTCCTATTCGTCCGGCATGATGGCGTTCGCCGGGAAGACACCGGTCTGGGATTACGATCACCTTTACATGTTCCTGAAAGGGCCGCAGGCCTACATCGACGGCACCAAGATGACCTTCGTCGGCCTGAAGCAGCCGCAGGATCGTATCAACGTGATCGCCTATCTGCACACGCTGGGATCAAGCCTGCCGGTCCCCCCGCCGAAGC
>Ga0302314_10005594_pt1 | contig 22873 bp, 20 predicted proteins | sample III_Palsa_N2_3_FD_200533 | JGI IMG/M metagenome (GOLD analysis project Ga0302314, IMG submission 200533) | Peat permafrost microbial communities from Stordalen Mire near Abisko, Sweden - III_Palsa_N2_3 | ecosystem: Environmental > Terrestrial > Soil > Palsa > Peat permafrost | place: Sweden... | reverse complement strand
CTGCACATCGCCGAGGTGCGCACGGTCCGCGGCGACGACCTGTGGCTGAGCCCCGCCTACGGCCGGGACACGGTCACGTTCCACTTCACCTGGCTCAAGGATCTGCCCGCTGTACGACCGGTGATCGCGGCCGTCGAGGAGCAGTTGATGCCCCTGGGCGCCCGGCCGCACTGGGCCAAGCTCACTGAGACCCCGGCCGAGCGGATCATCGCCGGCTATTCGCGGGCGGCGGACTTCGCCCAGCTCACCCGGAAACACGATCCGGACGGCAAGTTCCGTTCCGCTTTCACCGATCTGTTGTTCGTCAATCTGTAGGAACCAATGGGAGTAATGCGATGACACCGAATGCTCTCCTGCTCGCCCACGACAGGCCGGCGGCATTGCGCTCCGACCAGGTGCGCCAGTTCAAGGAGCTCGGCTACGTGATCCTGCCCGGCTTCCTGGACCGGGATCTGGTCGCCCGGATGAAGCCCGAGGTCGACCGGTGGGTGGACGACGGCCTGCGGGCGCGGTCCATCGAATCGGTGAAGGACCCGGAGAAGTTCGGCGTGCCGCCGGTCATGGAGCTGGAACTGCCCGCCCATGGCGAGCTGATCACCTGGTCCCCGCTGCTGGGGATCCTCGACCAGCTGATGGGCGCGCCTTTCGTGTTCCATCACCTGCACAGCGATCGTCAGGCCCCGGACGTGCCCGGCAAGCCCTGGCACCACGACTACGAGCAGAGCCCGCAGAGCGAGCGGTCGGCGACCATGATCCACGCCCTGCACTACCTGGACGGGCTGAGCACCGACACCTCCTCGCTGGTCGTGCTGCCCGGGTCGCACCGGGAGCACATGGCCAAGGCGGCCCGGGTGGGCCTGGGCACCGGCACGCTGGCCGGTGAGGTCGTGCTGGACGACCTGCCGCCGGGCAGCACCGTCGTGCTGCACTCGGCGCTGCTCCACGCCCGCCGACCCCGCCCCGGCGTGCTGGGCAGGCCGCGCTACTTCGTCGACGCCTCCTACTGCGAGGTCGGCCCGCTGTGGCCGCCGGTCAAGCCCTATTGGCGCTACATGCTCAGGCGGGCTCGGGAGCTGAACCTGGCGCCGGACCGCCCGGAGCTGTTCACCGAGCTGACCTTCTCCGAGTACAGCGGGCCGGCATGACCGGTCGGCCGGTGCGCATCGGCCTGCAGTTGCAGCCCGAACACGCCGACTATGCGACGATCCGCCGTACCGCGGCCGAGGCCGAGGCGATCGGAGCGGACGTGATCTTCATCTGGGACCACTTCTTCCCGCTCACCGGCGAGCCGGAGGGCAAGCACTTCGAATGCTGGACGCTGCTCGCGGCGCTGGCCGAGTCCACCTCGGCGGTGCGGCTCGGGCCGCTGGTGAGCTGCGTCGGGTACCGCAATCCCGACCTGCTCGCGGACATGGCCCGTACGGTCGATCACATCAGCGGCGGCCGGGCCCTGCTCGGTCTCGGTTCCGGCTGGTGCGAGAAGGACTTCGCCAGTTATGGGTACCCGTTCGGTACGGACGGCGAGCGGCTCCGGGAACTCGCCGCGGCGCTCCCTCGGGTGAAGTCCCGGCTGTCCCGGCTCAACCCGGCACCGGCCGGGAAGCTGCCCCTCCTGCTCGGGGGAGGAGGCGAGAAGCGCACCCTGCGCCTCGTCGCCGAGTACGCGGACATCTGGCACGCCTTCCACGACCCGGCCACCATCCGGCACAAACTGTCCGTCCTGCACCAGCACTGCGCGGACGTGGGCCGGGATCCGACACAGATCGAGGTGGCCACCAGCGTGTCCGGCCTGGCCGCGCACGAGGGGGACCCGAAGGAACTGGGGCCGGAGCTGTGCGACCTCGGTGTGTCGCTGTTCATCGTCGGCGCGGGCGGACCCGACTTCGATCTCGGCCCGCTCCGCCGGTGGATCGCCTGGCGCGACCGGATCAACACGTGAGCACCACGGACACGCCCCGTCGGCGGGTGTGTTGATCCGGGTGTGAGAGAGGGGCGCTCCAACAAGGAGCGCCCCTCTCTCGGTACGTCGTTGCCGATCCGCTGATCCCTGATCCCCTATGCGGCGGCCCCGAGGATCTCCCGGATGACGTGCCGGGCGTTGGCCGAAATGATCGGGTTGGTCGTCCGGTAGTACGGAAGTTGGATCACCGCCATGGACAGTGCCCATCCCCGGCTGCGGGACCAGGTCGCGTCGTCCACATCCACCGCCTCGCGGTACACCCGTCGCGCCGAGGCGGGCAGCAGGTTCCAGGCCGGGATGAGGTCCGTGGCCGGTTCCCCCATGCCCACGGTGCCGAAGTCGATGACTGCCGAGACGCGGTCGCCGGCCACCAGCAGATTGCTCGGCATGAGGTCCGAGTGCGTCCAGCAGGCCGGGCCCGTCCAGCGTGGTGCCGCGAGTGCCTCCTCCCAGGCCGCGGTGATCTCGTCGGCGTCGAAGGGTTCGTCGGTGCGGCGCAGCGCCTCGATCGCTGCCCGCATCTCCCGATCCTCGGCGATCAGCGGCTCGCCCCGGTGCGCGGCCGGACCGCCGGGGAGATCGATCGAGCGGATGGCGACGGCGAACTCCGCGAGGTCGCGAGCCACGCGCTCGGGCTCGGCGAGGTCACCCTCGACCGGGTTGCGCCCTTCGATCCACCGGTGCACCGCCCAGGCCAGGGGGTACCCCTCTCCCGGGGCGCCGGTCGCCACCACCTCCGGGATCGGCAGCGGCAGCAGCGGTGCCAGCAGGGGGAGCTGCCGTGCCTCCATGGCGATGGCCTCGGCGCCGCCGGGGCGCAGCGGCAACCGGACGGTCAGGTCCTCGCCGAGCCGGTAGATCGCGTTGACCGTGCCTCCGGAGGCGAGCCGGGTGATCGGCAGGTCGGTCCACTGGGGGAACTGAGCCCGCAGCAGCCGCCGGACCAGGTCGGCATCGGTCTCCGCTTCGTCCGCGTGCATCTTGCCCATGTACGTATCAGCCCTCTCGGTTCCTGCTCGGATCGTGGCACAGTCGGACCACGACCCGGAGTTGACATCAGGTGGCCGGGTTGCCGGCCGCCTGCTCGGTCATCGACCGGGTGGCCACCGGGAGAGCGAGGCCGCCGCCGGCCGCAGCCACAGGTTCTGCTCCCGGCCCAGCCGGTCCAACGCGCGTTCCAGTAACCGCTGAGCTTCCGCGTGGTCGCCCTGCCGAGAGTGCACCCTGCTCGCCGCCCACAGTGCCTCGACGTGCATGATGCCGGGCTCTGCGGCGGTGAGCTCGCACAGCTCGCCGGCGTGCGCCCGGGCATCGGTCAGTCGGCCTGCCTCGGCCTCTGCGGAGACCAACGCGAGCAGGGCAGCTGATCGGTCGTCCACCGAGAGCCCCACGGACAGTCGATGCGCGTCCTCCGCCTCGGCGTAGGCACGCGTGGTGTTCCCGAGCAACCGGGAACACCGGGACAACCGCGTCCGGGCCCGCACGATCAGCTCGGGGATGCCGATTTCGTCGCTAAGCTCGCTGAGCTCGACCAGCAGCTCGTGTTCGTCCTCGTACCGGGCCTCCTCGTCCCGCACCATGGCCAACAGCCACAGTGACTGCCAGCGCAGCGCGGGATCCAATCGGTCCACACCCGCGTGCAGCAGCACGGCGATATCGTCGGCGACCGTGCCGATGTGCGGCGAGGACACGGCCAGTGCCAGAGCCTGGGCCAGGCTCTGGCACGACCCCGTGTCGAACGCCGACGGCGGCACTCCCAGCTGCCGGGACAGGTGCTCGACCACTCGTCGGGTGGGCGGCCGGGTTCCCGATTCCAGGCGGGACAGATAGCCCGTGGACAAGCCGCCCGCGGCCAGCTCTGTCTGCGACAGTCCTCGCGCGAGGCGAAATGCCCGCAGTCGCTGCCCGAATGCCGGTTGCTTCAGCACGTCGACCTCCGGCGACGAACGCGGGCCTTCAGTAGCGTGTCGCGTAGGTCAGGTAGGCGAGCTCATCTCCCATCTCCTTGACCGCCCGGACGTCGGCCTGCTTGATCGCGGGATACAACTGCCTGCGCAGCGGACCCAGCACGTCCATCAGGTAGTCGTCCCGTTGCAAGGCCTCCACTGCTTCCTCCAGGGTCCGGGGAAGGCCCAGGCCGAGGCGGTCCCGCTGCGCGTCGGTCAGCCCGTTGGGGTCCTCCGCGAGCTGGGGTCCCGGATCGATCCGGTTGGTGATGCCGTCCATGCCCGCGTGGATCACCGCGCCCAGGGCCAGGTACGGGTTGGCCGTGGAGTCGCACGCCTTGAGCTCGATGTTGGTGGACGCGGCCATACTGCCGCGCAGCCTGCTGGGCACCCGTACAGCCGCCTCCCGGTTGTCCTGGCCGTAGCAGGCGTGAGCGCCGGACCACATGCCGGGTTGCAGCCGTTCGTAGCTGTTCACGCTGGGGCAGGTCAGCGCCAGCAGGCCGGGCAGATGCCGGAGTATCCCGCCGATGAAGTGGTAGGCGGTCTCGGACAGGCCCACCTCGTCCGCGCCGTCGGCGAACACGTTCTCCGGGTCCCGGCCGGGCCGGTTCCTCCACATGGACAGATGCAGGTGGTTGCCGTTGCCCCGGAAGCCGGGGCTCGGAGTGGGCGCGAACGTCGCCCACAGGCCCATCGAGGAGGCCAGCCCCCTGGTGATCACTTTTTGCCACACCGAGAGGTCGGCCGCCCTCAGCGCCGGGCCGTGTCGCAGGGTCATCTCGTGCTGCCCGGCCCCGAACTCGGGGTGGTACACCTCCACTTCGATGCCCTGTCCCTGCAAGGCCCTGACCAGCTCGATCACGTAGCCGTTCGCGGCATCGAACCCGGTGTTGTCAAAACACAGGCTGTCGTCCAGCACGCTCAGCGCGCCGAGTTCGGGTCGGGTGTCGCAGAGCGTGAACTCGGGTTCGAAGGAGGCCACGATCTCCAGCTCGCCCGCCGCGGCCAGCGCGGACTTCAGGAAGGTGCGTGGGCAGGCGTCCCAGGACGCGCCGTCCAGCTGGACCAGGTCGCACAGCATGGCTCCGGATCCCGGTGCGTGAGGAAGCGCGATGAAGGTCTCCGGGTCGGGGACCAGCCGCACCTCGCCGACGGCGTTGAAGCCGGGCACCGGCAGGCCGATGTCCATGAGGCCCGCCGCCTGCCGGGACTTGGCCAGTCCGATACCCGATTCCATCCGGGATGCCAGGAACTGGCGGGTCACCGCCTTTCCCCGGACGAGACCGTTGTGGTCCACCCACAGGAAGCGGATCAGTTCAATGCCGTGCGCGTCGATCTTCTGGAGCACCTGCCGGTACCTGTCGCCGATCTCGGACATCTCACGCCTCCGTCGGGAACGGGAAGTGCTCGACCGTGCCGGCCGGCAGCGGTTCCCAGTTCTCCGCGGGGGCGAGACCCGGGACCACCTCGGAGGAGATGACCTCCAGTCCGGGCAGGCGAAGGCGCCGCATCGCGAAGAACACCGGCGTGGCCACCCCTGGCGCGCTCCAGTGCACCAGGTACGCGCCCGCGGGGTGCACGGCGATCGCGTTGCCGGAGTTCCCGCCGGGTGGCAGCGAGTCCAGTTTGCCCAGCGCCGCCACCGGATCGAGGCCGTCGGCGTCGCGCGGGACGAGGTAGTCGAAGTACTCTCGCGAGTCGAACTCCGAGGCCGGCAGCCCCAGCCCCTGGTATGCCGTCGGCAGGTAGCCGTTGTGCATGAAGTACCAGCCGTCGCCCCTGGTCAGCGGGTGGGTGAACGGCAGGCCGCGCTGGGATTCCAGACTCGCGTTGCGCGTGTGGATGGCCAGGAAGTCGGTCTTGATCTCCGGCAACGGGGATCCGGGCAGGCTGTCGGCCAGCGGTCGCGCGTCGGTGTGCGCCCGCAGTCCGTGTCCGGGCTCCCGCCAGACCGCGCCCCACCCGTGCGCGTGCACCTTGGTCGGGTTGTCGTGGTCGGCGGTCCGGCCGCAGCTCATGTCCACAGCCGCGGCGGCGATGTCCGCCACGGCGAAATCCCCGGAAGCGAGGATGAGTCGGCACATTGGGGTGGATCCTTTCTCTCCTGGCGGCAGGCGGCCAGTTCTCGGGTGACGTCGACGACCGGGTCGCGAGGGCGGGTCAGGCCGGTTCGGCCAGCCGGAAGACGTCCTCCGCCAGCTGCCTGATGACCTGGTAGTCGGCGAGGATCTCGGTGTGCGAGTCGCCGGTGTGGAACACCCGCAGCGGACTGGTCATCAGGTCGACGGTGGGCACCAGCCGGGTCCCGACCGGACGCCGGACCACCAACTCCCGGACCGTGGGCAGCGACGCGATCGTGTCGACCACCGCGTCGTCGATCGCGGTCACGTGGCCCGCGCGGCTGGTGGCGGCGTTGTGGACGACCGCCTCGCAGGACTTGGTGTAGACCGTGCCGCCGTATCGGGCGGCGAACTCGGCGGGTCGCGCGTAGGCGAGGGCTCCCAGCCGCGCCGGGTTGGTCCCGCTGAACTCGTCGTGGTGGGCCGGGTTCATGTTGCCGTTGAACCGGGCGCCCAACTCCACCAGTGCCGGACCCGACTCCGTCATGATCACTTCGGCGTGGCCGGGCCCGTGCGCGATACCCAGCGCGTCCAGCACCCGCAGCACGTAGGCGATCAGTTCACGCACGTGCGGTGCGTCCGGGTCCTGTAGCACGTCGAGGTCGTAGATCGGCCTGCCGGAGGGCAGCAGGTTCTTGTCGTAGCGCCATACCCCGCACACCGTGTGCTGCCCGTTCGCGCTCACCGTGTCCACGATGTACTCCGTGCCGTCCAGATAGGACTGGATGAGGACGTCGGTGTTGTGCTGGTCGTACATGGTGATCCCGGCCAGCACCGCCCGCGCGGCCTCCGCCACCTCCGCCTCGGAGCGGCAGATGAACACGTTGTCCGAGGAGGACGAGCTGCGCGGCTTCACCACCACCGGGTAGCGGCCGTGACCGCGGGCCCAGCCGGTGATCTCGGCCGGATCGGCGCCGACGAACTGCCCGGCGCAGTGCAGACCGGCCGCCCGCACGGTCTCGATCATGGTGAACTTGTCCCGGCGGGCGGGGGATCTCGCGGTGCCGTTGGTCGCCACCCCGAGCCGTTCGCTGAGGAGGTCCGCCAGCGGAACCCCGGGTTCCTGACCGGCGATCACCGCGATGGGTGCGTGGCCGCGCAGCCGCTCCAGCACGGCGTCCAGCGCCTCCGCGTCGGCGCACACGAACGTTTCCCGGTACCCGGACAGATCCGGAGGCACCATCTTGGGCAGGAACTCTGCCGTGCTCTGCACATGCAGGGCCGCGACTCCGAGCCGGGCGAATTCCGCGATGTAGGCACCGGAGTTGGAGTAGCCGTCGACGATGACGACCACGGGCGCGGCGGTTGTGGCGTTCATGGGTTGCTCTCCTCAGCCGAGTTCGCAGCGGTGGTCCAGCAGCTTGCGGAGCGCGGCCACGATGTCGTCCACATCGGACGGGTCCCCGAGCAGCGCGCTGTGGTGGAAGGTCAGATGACGGGCGGCGGCCCGCTCGCTGACCGGCAGCCGGTGCCGGGCGCGATCGATCCGCCTGCGGTGATCGGCGCCGAGGTCGAACCTACGGCGGCTGCCAGGCCAGTACAGCGGGCTGGCCGGAATCGCCGGGTAGATCGGCTTGATCGGCAGCCCGAGTTCCGCGCTCAACGCGGCGCCGGCCGTCGCACTGTCGACGCCGTCGAACTCCTCCGGCAGCCGGACCACGAACCCGAAGTAGGTCCGCTGCTCGGTACCGGCCGAGGTCTGCTGGGTGCCGAAACCGAGGTCGGCCAGCGCCTTCTCCAGTTCGGCGGCCTGGAGCGCGCGCTGTTCGTTCTGTTGGTCCAGTCGGGCGAGCTGGGCGATCAGCACCGCCGCGTGGAACTCCGACAGCGCGCGGTTGCTGCCCATCAGCGTGCCGGAGGTGACCAGTTCCATCTCGTGCAGCGGCGGCGGCTGGTCGGGCTGGTGTCTGCCGTCGGCGCGCAATTCGGCCATCCGTTGTGCCAGCTCCGGGTCAGCGGTGATCGCCGCGCCGCCTTCTCCGCAGGTCAGCACCTTGGTGTGATGCATGCTGAACACTCCGACCCGGCCCATGGTCCCGGCCTTGGCCCCCCGGTGGACCGCGCCGTGCGCCTGCGCGGCGTCCTCGATCAAGGTGAGATCGTGGCGCCGGGCCAGGTCACGCAACGCGTCCATGTCGGCCAGCGCCGAGTACAGGTGGACGACGACGATCGCCTTGGTGGCGGGCGTTATGGCCGCCGCCGCGGCTGCCGGGTCCATGCACAGGGTGTCCGGGTCGACGTCGACGAAGACCGGTACCGCGTTCACAGCCAGCACGGTCGACGCGGTCGCGACCCAGGAGATCCCCGGCACGATGACCTCGTCACCCGCGCCGACGCCGCACGCCTCCAGGGAGATCATCAGCCCGGCGGTGCCGCTGGCCGTCGGCACGCAGTGCGCGATCCCGTTGTACCGAGCGAACCTCCGGGCGAAGGTCCGCTCCTTGGTGTCCGTGCCGCGGTAGGGTCCGCTGATCGACCAGCGTCCGGAGTGCAGCACCTCGGTGAGCTGTTCCGCCGCCTCCGCGGCGGGCTGTGGCCACAGCGGCCAGCCGGTGGTGCGCACGGGGTCTCCGCCGTGCAGGGCGAGTGTCATGGCACAGCCTTTCGTGCGTTCACGATGGGGTCAGAGCAGGCCGCGGACGGTGCCGCCGTCAACGCCCCAGACGCTTCCGGTGACGAAGGCGGCGGCGTCCGAGGCCAGGAACGTGATCACCCGGGCGACCTCGTCCGGCTCTCCCATCCGTCCCAGGGGCAGTTGGCGCAGGCTGAGCTCATGCTTGACCGCCGACTCGGCGTCCCGGCCGTGCAGGTCGCCCAGGGTGTCGACGAGGCCGCCCGGACGCGTCCACAGTGGAGTCCACACGGGGCCGGGAGCCACCGCGTTGACCCGGATCCCGGGTCCCTCGGACAGTGCCAGGCTCTTGGTCAGGCTGACCAGGCCCACCTTGGACACCTGGTAGTCGATCAGCCCGGGCTCCGGCTGGCGTGCCAGGTCGGAGGTGTTGGTCACCACGCTGCCGCGGCCCTGCTCGCGCATGCCTGGCAACACCAGCCGGATCGCCCGCACCGCGCTGAGGAAGTTGATCTCGAAGGTCGCCAGATAGTCGGCGTCGGTGAGCTCGTCGAAGGACCGGGCCAGGCACTGGCCGACGTTGTTGATCAGCACGTCGGCCGCGCCGTCCCAGCGGTCCAGGATGCCGGTCACCCCGGTCGACACGCCCTCGGTGGTGGAGAGGTCGACGGCCTGGACGTCAACCTCCCCGCCATGGCCGCGAATCGTGTCCGCGACCGAGGACAGGCCGTCGGCGTCCCGGTCCACCAGCCCGAGCCTGGCCCCCTCGGCCGCGAAGGCCAGCGCTGTGGCGGCACCGATGCCGCCGGCCGCCCCGGTGATGAGCACGCGTCGGCCGTCGAGTCCCAGTTTCATCGGACCGTCACCCGGGTGCTGATCAGCGAGACCGGTCCGGCCGAACGCACCGTCCAGGGGGTGTGGGCGGGGATGGCGAGTGACAGCCCGGGCCCACCCTCGTGCCGCCGGCCGTTCACCTCGAACTCGGCGCTGCCGTCCAGCACGTGCAGCACCTGGGTCTGGTCGTCCTGTGCCTCTTCGGTGACGGCGGCGCCGTCCGGAAGGTCCAGCAGGGTGAGCGAGTGCCAGTCACCGGTGAAGAACGGGCGCAGGTCGACGGTCGCCCGGCGCACGCCATCGGCGTCCGGCAGCCGGGCGGGCACGTTCAGCCGTCCCGGTGCGGCCGCCTCGCCCGCGTTGGGGAACACCTCGATGACGAAGAAGTGCATGTCCTCGTCGGTGCGGTTGGCGATGGAGTGCGCCGCCCCGATCGGCGTCGTGATGAGGTCGCCCGGGCCGGCGTGCAGTTCGACATCGTTCATGGTGACCACGGCCTGGCCGCGAACGATGTAGTAGATCTCCTCGGTACGCATGTGCACGTGCTCACCGACGGAGGCGCCGGGGGTGAGGACCACGTACTCGACGCAGTTCCACTCGCCTTCCAGGTGCATGCCGTTCATCAGCATCTTCCACCGGCACACGCCCTCGCCCCCGACCTGGCGGTGGGTCGTCGCCAGACCGTTGGTGTCGTTGATGATCGGGCCGAACGGGGACCGCTCGCCGCGGACGATCGTCGCCATCACGCCACCTCGCCGGAGATCGATTCGATGCCGAGGCGGACGATCGCCTCGGGCACCTGGGTGATCTGGACCCCGTTCGGACGGTGCGGCCTGCCGAGCCCTTCGAGCAGGATGAGGTCGCGGGTACCCGCGGTCCCCTTGACGTAGCCACGCTTGTTGTCCAGCGCGATGATGCGCAGCACCGCCTCCACGGTCACCCCGGCGGGGAGTTCGCGGGGCGCGCCGTTGAGGGTGAGCAACTCGCGGTGCGCCGCCGCCTCCTCCTCGGTCAGGAGTCCCAGCTCACGGCTGATCCTCGCGGCCGCGAGCATGCCCAGGCCGATGGCGTAGCCGTGCCGCAGCTCGCCCCCGGTGAGCAGTTCGGCCGCGTGGCCGATGGTGTGGCCGTACTCCAGGATCAGGGCGTCGCCGCGCTCGTGCGGGTCGTCGCGCATCACGGCGGACTTCGCGTCCACACACAGGTCGATGAACCAGGCGATGTCCTCCGGGGTGTACCGCGCGTCGGCGCGCAGCCGGGCGGCCACCTCCGCGTACCGGTCCGGCACGATGCCCAGCACGTTCTTGATCATCTCGCAGAGTGCCGAGCGGATCTCGTCCGCGGGCAGCGTGCGCAGGAAGTCCAGGTGGTTCCACACGAAGGCCGGGGGGTGGAAGGTACCCAGGTGGTTCTTGCCGACCGTGGAGTTGACCGCCTGCTTCAGTGAGAGCACCGAGTCGGACATGGCCAGCAGGGTGGTCGGCAGGTGGACGAGCCGGATGCCTCGGAACACCAGGGCGCTGAGCAGGCCGGCCATGTTGCCGACCAGGCCGCCGCCCAGCGCGATGACGACCGACTGCCGGGTCACACCGGTCGGGATCAGCTGCTCGGCGAGGAAGTTGACCACGTCGAGGGTCTTGGCCTTCTCGTCCGCCAGTACCGGCAGCACGACGGTGGGCGCGACCTCACCGACGCGCTGGGCGATCTCGTCGATCTGCTGCTGGGGCAGCCCGGTGTCGGCGACGATGACGAAGCGGTCGGCGTCCAGGCTCTCCAGTTTGCTCGTCAGGGCGCTCAGCGATGTCGGACCGTGTCCGACGGAAAACCCGTAGCGCACGCCGCCGAAGCGGATTTCGCGCTCGCTCACGGTCGTTACTTCGGCCAACAGAGGCACAACTTCCCCATTCACTGGTTGGAACTGCGTTGGGCGGCTGAGCAACTCGCTGTGGGTGCGGCTGCGGCCAGTCGTTGTTGGATGTCACACCATGTGCCCGGCGCGTGGCGACCGACCGTAGCAACGTCTGACAATATTTGGCAACCATCTGGCACTTCCACGTGCTCCCGCTGCTGTGACCTGTCTTCTGCTCGGGCTGGAACTGGCTCCGTATATGCGCATGTGGTGGCAGCATTGTCGCTTGGAGGCTGGAGTGTTACCGAGTTTCCAGGACTTGCCAAGCTCTGGCAACCGTGGCAATGTCTCGGACCGAGACGGGGGATCGCACCGCCTGAGGAGCCACACCGGCAGGAGACAGGCGAGAGGGACGGGACATGATCGAAAACATCCTGGTAGTCGGTTCCGGCGACCAGCACTTCCGCGAGTACGCCCTGCGGGGTCTGGCCGAGCGCTATCGCGTCCTGCTGATCGCCCAGACCCCGCTGTCCTGGCAGTCGCCGTATGCGGCCGACTACCGCGAGGTCGAGCTGCAGGACCAGGCGCAGGTGCTGGCCGCGGCCAAGGACCTGGCCGCGCTCCACCGCGTGGCCGGTGTGATCACCTGGGACGAGATGCAGGTGCGGGTGGCCGCGGAGGTCGCCGCCGAACTGGGCGTGCCGGCCATGCCGGTCGCGGCGGCACGGGCGTGCCGCGACAAGGCGCGGCAGCGCGAGCGCTTCCTGGCGGCGGGTGTCCCGTCGGCGCGGTTCCACCTCACGGGCTCCGTGGCCGAGGCGGCCGCCGCCGCCGACACCATCGGCTACCCCGTGGTGCTCAAGCCCCGTGGCCAGGCCGCGAGCATCGCGGTCCGGATCGTCCGCTCCGAGGCCGAGCTGCGGGAGGCGTTCGCCGTCGTCCGCGACTCGGAGAACCCGTCCATCGAGGACGGACTCGTCCTGGTCGAGGAGTTCCTGGCCGGTACGGAGATCGCGGTGGACAGCTGGGTGCTCGACGGCAGGGTCGAGCCCTTCTCGATCTCGGCGAAGCGCACCGACTACCCGCCGTACTTCGTGGAAGTGGCGCACGTCGTCGGCAAGGTCCTCGACAGCGGGACCGAGGCCGCGGTCCGCGAGGTGGTGATCGCCGCGAGCAAGGCCCTCGGTATCGACCGCACCATCACCCACACCGAGCTGATGCTCACCGCGGACGGGCCCAAGGTGGTCGAGGTCAACGGCAGGCTCGGTGGCGGCCTCATCCCGCGGCTGGCTGAGATCGCGATCCCCGGTCTGTCGATCGGCGGCCTCCTCGGCGACGTCGCCACCAGCCGCGAACCCGAACCGATCCCGGAGCCGGAGCACCTGGTCGGCATCCGCTTCCTCTACCCCGAGGCGGACCTGACGTTCGACGACATCGAGGTCCCGGCCGCGCTCGCCGACGAGCCCTGGGTGCACGAGGTGCGGCGGGTCAGTGAACCGGGAACCGAACTCCGGCTACCGCCGGCGCAGTTCCTCGGTCGCGCGGGCTTCGTGATCGCGACCGGCGACACCGTGTCCGAAGTGGACGAGCGACTGCTGGCGCTGGCGGACAAGGTGTCGCTGGTCGGAACCGCGCTGGTCGACCGGAACCAATGACAACGCACGACGAATTCTTGGACAGGAGCAGGCAGATGGCGAAGGCAGTCATTTTTGGCGAGTACAAACTCGCCCGAATCCTTCCGGGGCTGCGGGCCCGCGGCATCACGGACGTGGTGGTCTATTCCGCGGTGGACTTCGACGGTTTTGAGGTCGAGGTCAAGCGCCTCGGCCTTGACTGGACCGCCACGGATGTCCTTGAGGTCCTGGCCGAGGAGCAGGCGGACGTGGCGATCGCCAACCCGTACGCCCACGGCCAGGAACAGCTCCCCATGGTGTACGGCGAGGCCGTCGCCAAGTGGGAGGGTCACTTCCTCGCGCACCCGGCCGCGTTCGCCGAGGTCGCCTGCGACAAGGTGGCCCTGCACGAAACAGCGGTCGCGCGCGGCTGGCCGGTGCCCGAAGGCGCCGTGTGCGCCGACGCCGGTCAGGTCCGCGCGGCGGTGGACCGGCTGGGCTTTCCCGTCGTGCTGAAGGAAGCCCAGTCGCAGGCGGGCGACGGCCGGTTCTTCGTGGAGTCGGCGGCCGACCTGGACACCGTGCTGGCCGGCGAACCGGGCCTGCCGGTGATCGTGCAGCGCTTCCAGCAGGGCTTTGAGTGCGGGGTCGAGGTGATGAGCTCCGGCGGCTCGCATGTGCGCTGGCCGGTCGCCTCGCTCGGCAGCCTGGACACTGGACTGGACCCCTCGTTCCGGGCCCGGGCCATGCCCTTCGCGCTGCCCGAGCGCGCCGCCGCCGGCCTGGAGCGACTGATCCGCGACATCGAGCAGAACCTGGATCCGTTCGGACCGTGGCAGATCGACTTCGCGGTGGTCGACGGCGACCTGTGTCTGCTGGAGATCAACGCCCGGCTGGGCGGCCTGTCCGACCTGGGTTCCGTCGCCACCGGAACCGACCCGCACGCGGTGTTCGTCGCGGTCGCGATGGGGGAGGACCTCCCCGAGGTCACGCAGCGCCTGGTCGCTGTCGAGTTGCCGTCCACCGAGGTCCCCGGCAACCCGCTGCCGGCCGAGCCCGAGGGCAGCAACCTGATGACAGTGACCGCGCGCACGCCCACCAACCGGTGCTTCATCAACAGCGACCACATGCAGGTCATCGTCACCGTCAGCGAGGTCGAGGCCGCCAAGAAGTGGATCACCGAGCTACAGGGTGCGGGCCTGCTGCGGTGCTCGACGGGCAGCGCCTACGCCCAGTTGGACAAGGCCCTGGTCACCTTTGCGGGAGCGCGGCGGTGAGGGTACTGGTCGCGGGACTGGGCGAGAAGAAGGAGTTCGGGCTGCGCTCCCTGCGCGACGCCGGACACTTCGTCGGGGTCATCGACCTCGCACACCGCATTCCGGTCAGCCTGGTGGACTGGTGGCGGGCCGGGGACCGGTTCTCGGTCGACTCGATGCTGACCGCCGCCCGGTCCGCCGGCTTCGAGTGGGACGCGGTCCTCTGCTGGGAAGAGCTGTCCACCGACCTCGCCCGTGAGGTCGCCGAGAAACTCGGCGTACCGGCCACCCGCATGCCCGCCGGCCACTTCCGGGACAAGGGCATCATGCACGCCCGCCTGCGGGAACTCGGCATTCCGACCCCGCAGCTCGGCGTCGCGCACAACCTGGCCGAATGCGAGGCCCTGATCGACGGCCGGTTCCCGGCGGTCGTCAAGCCCACCGACTACGGCGGCAGCGGCGGCGTCAAGATCGTGGCCGGCCCGGACGACCTGCCGTCGGCCTTCGCCTTCGCGATGGCCGCCGCACGCAGCGGTCAGGTGGCGGTCGACCGCTATGTGTCCGGCAAGGAGTACAGCGTCGAGGCGGTCACCTGGGCCCCGGGAAAGACGGAGATCATCACGGTCACCGAGAAGCACCTGAGCAGGCCGCCGTACTTCGCGGAGGTCGGCCACGTGTCCCCGGCCGTTCTGTCCACCGCGGACCGCGAACAGTTGGAACGCGCGACCGTCCTGGTGCTCGACAGCCTCGGGATGGAGGCCGGGGTGTCCCACGCCGAATTCCGGATGGCGCCGGACGGACCGGCGCTGATGGAGGTCGCCGGACGGCCCGCGGGGGACCAGATTCCCCGGCTGGTGGCGCTGGCCACCGGGTGGAACCTGTACCTCGCGGAACTCGGTGCGGTCGTGGGCGCTCCGGTGTCCCCGGACGAGCCCTCGGCGGAGCGCGCGGCCATCAGGTTCTTCAACGGCGACGGCGAGACAGCCTTCCGGCACCCGGTGACCTTGGACAACGCGATCCTGCCGCCGTTCTCCGAGGTGTTGCACGAACTCTGCTACTTCGAACCCGAAGGGGCGGTCACCGACGCCCCGCGCGGCATCGGAGGACGTAACGGGCACGCGGTACTGGCCGGCTCGCGCGAGCAGGTCAGCGAGGCCCTGCGGGTCCTGGACAACGGTGCCCCGATCTACCAGGGCGACGAGTAGCCCAGCTGCTGACGAGACGTATCCGGCATCAACAATCTGGGAGGCTTCACATGACCGTCAACACTGATCGCTACCCGCTGTGGGAATCGCTCGTCCAGCCCAGCCGCTACGGGCGGCCCGAGGTCCACGCGACCGGCTGTGACGGCAACCGAGTCCACTTCGCCGACGGCACCTCCGCCCTGGACGTGATGAGCGGCCTGTGGAACGCCAACCTCGGCTACGGCAACAAGGCCGTCACCGAGGCCATCACGGAGTGCCTGACCACGTCGTCCTACCTGCCCCTGTTCCGCGGCGGTCACCGCCTCGCCGAACAGGCGGCCAAGGCGTTGCTGAACGTCAGCGACCCCGACCATTTCGGCCGCGTCCTGTTCTCCACCTCCGGTGGCGCCGCCAACGACGTGATGATGAAGCTGGTCCGCCACTACCAGGCCCTGCGCGGCGAGGAGAACCGCGACGTGGTCGTCGGTCTCAGGAACAGCTGGCACGGCCTGACCTACGGAAGCTTCGCCCTCACGGGCCAGCCGCTGGGTCAGGAGGTCTACCGCGTCGACCGGAGCAGGGTCCGTCACGTCAGTCACGAGGACGTCGCCGAGCTGGTCGACCTGCTGGCCCGAGAGGGCGACAGGATCGCCGCCGTCGTCCTGGAGCCGGTGCTGGGCACGGGCGCCCACCCGGTCTCCGACGCCCTGCTCAACTCCATCGAAGGGCTCCGTGAACAGTACGGATTCCTCGTGATCGCCGACGAGGTCGCCACCGGCTTCGGCCGCACCGGCAGCTACTTCGCCTCCCAGAACTGGCCCTTCAAGCCCGACGTGATGATCACATCCAAGGGCCTCACCAACGGCACCTGCGCCGCCTCCGCCATCGTCGTCTCCCACGACGTCTGCGAGATGTTCGAACGCACCGACGCCGTCCTGTTCCACGGTGAAACCCAGGCCGGCACGCCCACCAGCTGCGCCGCCATCCTCGCCACCATCGCGGAGATGGAACGCCTCGACGCGGTCACCATGGCCCAGAAGCTCAGCCTGAAGCTGGACGACCTCCTTGAGGAGATCTCCTCCCACCCGCTGGTCGTCGAGACCCGCGGCCTCGGCTGCTTCCGCGGCATTCAGTTGTCCGTCCCCTCCGACCCGCTCACCGCGGCGGCCCGCCGCCACGGCCTGATCGTTCAGCCGGGCACCGACTTCATCATGCTCGTTCCGTCGCTGACCTACACCGACGAAGAGTTCGAAGAGCTCGCGACCGGGCTGCGCGCCGCCCTGGACGAGATCTGAGAGTGCGGTGAGCTGATGGTCCATCGAGGGGCGGTCTCCATGAGACCGCCCCTCGATGGACCCGCTCGACTACTACGTGAGTGCTAGCAGTGCGGCACCGGGAAGGTGTTGAGCTGGTCCTCGTCCAGAGCCGTGTCCCGCCAGCCGAGTCGTACGGCCGCGTCCTGCAGGCGGCGGCCGCCGAGCGCCGGGTACGCGGCCGGTGCCGTACCGACCAGTCCGGGGACGACGACCCGCACCCCCGACATTCCGGAGGCCGCCGCCTCGGGCGTGGTCAGGTCCACACAGATGGCCTGGTAACCCGCGTCGGCGGTCCTGGCGAGCAGGGCATCGGCGTTGCGCGCAGGCAGAGAGGGCAGATCCGACCAGCGACCGGCGGGCAGGTCCCAGGCCCACGGGGCGACCCGGTCGCCGGCCCGCCGGTCCAGGTAGAGCTGCTGATGGCAGAGCTGTTCGACGACGTCGGAGGAGTCCGGGCGGTACGAGTCGAGGTACTGCCGGTCAGCGCGCCGGCGCTTGAGTGGGGAGCGCCGACCGGGGGTCTGCGCTGCCGCGTCCGAGCTGTCCAGGGTCCTGCATGTCAATTGCAGCGTGAATGCCTCGGCCAAGGCCTTCTCCGCCGCCTCGGCGGGGTCGGCCCGGGCCGCGAACCCATAGGTCAGCCAGCCTTCGGCCACGCTGCGCACCCCGGCCGCGAGCACGGGTACCGCGAACTCGTTGTCGATATGCGCGTACCGCACCTCGAAGTCCTGGGAGACCCCCGCGGTCAGGGTACGCAACCGCGCGGTCGGCTCCAACGCGGGCAGCGGCTTCGCATTGGCCCACCAGACGGCGACGGCATCCCGCTCGATCACCTCCTCCAAGCCGGAGACCAGGGCGTATTCAGCCGTGGGACCGGCCGCGACGCCACCGACGGCGGGAAAGGCGTACAGCGGCTCGGCGTGCTCGCGAGGCATGCGCTGCCACGCCGTGTACACCAGGAAGGCCGGCACATGGATCGGTTCCCCGCTCGTGGCGATGCGACCCTCGATCCAGTGCGCGGGCGAATCCTCCAGGAAGGGCCGGAAGGGGAATCCGGGGGTCGCGTACTGCCGCGCGGAATAGAGCACGAGCCGGTGCGGCTCCGGCGCAGATCTGCCGGACCTGACCAGGTCTGCGTAACTCCCGTACCATAGACGTTCGTTGGCCGGGGGCGCGCCGTTGCAGAACCGTTCGACGGCTTCGCCTTCAGCGGCGCGACGGGCCGGCTCCGGTCCCTCCCAGGAGGTTCCGAATGTCTGGCGTTCCACTTGCCACGGCCGGTCCTCCCGGTCCGCCAGGTCGGTCACCGCCAGGTGGAGCCCGGGTGGGGTACCACGGACGCCGGTGAAGGTGTGGGTCCCGGCGACGATCGAGTCGTGGACGGGGGTCCGGTGGAGGCCGGAGCCCGGCGCCGGACAGCGGTTGCTGTCCGGGCCGGGGCCGGTCGTTGTCAGACTGTTCATCAACCGTTGCAAGCCACAGAACAGTTGGTGCCGACGAACTGCTCCGCGTCCGCGTCGACGAAGCCCGGGACGCAGTTCTCAATGACGAAGGCGGGGACGCAGTTCTCAACGATGAAGGCGGGGACGCAGTTCTCGACGACGAGCTGGGTCATGTCAGGTTCCCTTCGATGGTGGCTCCTCGGCTGGATTCAGCGGAGGAGTCGGTGCGCGGTTGCCCGCTCACCACCCGCACGACAGCTGCCGTACGGAAGCTCTTGTTGCGGCCCAGGGTCAGCGCGCAGCCGATGCCCGCGGCGGAGGCCAGCGCGCCGCACAGCATCCACAGCCGGGCCGCGCCGCAGCTGTCGAGGACCCAGCCGCCACCGATCGGCCCGAGGAAGGCGGCTGTGGACCAGGCGAGTCCGTACATGCCCTGGTAGCGCCCCCGCTGGTCAGCCGGTGCGAGGTCGGTGACGACCGCGCTGCCCGCGGAGGCCTGGAGCATCTCGCCGAGGCTCCAGACGGCCACCGAGCAGAAGTAGCCCGCAGTACTGTCGGCGAGCGCGGGCAGCGCCATGCCGACGCCGAGGAGCAGCCCTCCGGCCATCAGCGCTCCGCCTCGGGAACGCCCTCTCATCAGCCTGCTCAGCGGCATCTGCAGGGTCACGACGAGGACCGCGTTCAGTCCGTTCAGCAGGCTGTAGGTCACCGGCGAGTGCCCCTGTCGCGCGATCGCGACCGGCAGCGCGCTGGAATGCTGCTGGAAGACCACCGCGAACACCAGGGTGAGCAGGACGAACAGGAGGAAGGGCCGGTCCATCCGGACCGGCGCCGAGGCCCGCGCCGGTTGCGCTGTCCGGTCGACCGAGGCCGGGCGGGTCTCCGGGATCTTCACCAGGACCACCAGGACGCACATCAGGGTGGTGACGGCGTCCGCGAGGAACAGCAGGACGTATCCATGGCGGACCATCAGCCCCGCCAGTACCGCGGAGACGGCCATTCCAGCGTTGACGGCCCAGTAGTTGAGCGAGAAGGCCCGCTGCCTGTCCTCCCGCCTCACCACGTCGGCGATCGCCGCGCCCGCCGCCGGACGGACCGCTCCGGTGCCGATCCCGACGGCGAAGGCCGCCGCGGCGACGGCCCAGGGTTGTCCGAGCAGGCCCAGCAGCGCCATGCTCGTCGCGGTCCAGAAGTGCCCGGAGGCCAGGGTGATCCGGCGGCCGACACGGTCGGCGAGCACCCCGCCGGCCCAGCTTCCGGCCATCGAGCCGAGGCCGAGCAGCGAGATGACGAAACCGGTGTACGCGGGGGAGTAGCCGCGTCCCGTGGTGAGCGAGAAGGCCAGCATCGGGCCGGCGAACGCGCCCAGCCAGTTGACCAGCAGCGTCACCCAGATCCACCAGAACACCGGTGGCAGGCCGCGCATACTGGGCGGCAGCACACGCGGACGGGTCGCTTCCGCGTTCACGGTGCTGCCTTCTCCGGTGCCCGGTGCGGCAGGGTCAGGGTCAGGGTCAGGTCCGGCGAACCGCACGGGTGGCGATCGACGTCGTGGACGGGGCGACCCCCTTGCTCAGTCACCCGAATTCCCTCCGTCTGTGGCTCCTCAGGCGGTTCGGTGCCCGTCCCGGCCTGTCCCGGTTCGCAAACGTTGCCACAATTGGCATATCTTGGCAAGAGTGCGAAGCTGCACCGTAGTCCAGGCTTCAGCCAGCAGACATGCCAGCGTATGCGCGTAGCTGGAGCCCGGTTCACCCGGACGGCGAGCCGAAGAGGCTTCGCCGGGAACACATGGTGGTGCCAGAATATTGCCACGCGTTGTCATGTGTGTTGGGGGCGGGTGGCGCCGGCCACGGTTATGGCGCGACAGCGCCTTTCGCCGGGTCCACGTGCCGGAGTGCGAGCGACAGCAGAGGTCGGCTGACGGCTCCCACACCCAGGAAGAGGAGCCCGAGGAGGATCAGGCCCGGCGTTCCGAGCCGCAAGGGCAGCACTCCCACCACCGACGGGGCGAGTGCCTGGGCCACCCCCGTCCCGATGCCGAACACCCCGCTGTACTGGCCCTGGAGGTGCGGGGCCGCCAGCCCGAACGAGTACTCCATGGACGCGGCCGCGTGCCACAGTTCGCCGATCGTGTAGACGGCTGTTCCCGCGAGCAGCAGCGCGACGGCGACCCACGCCGGGACCCCGGCCGCGGCTCCGGTCAGGGTGAGCCCGGCGGCGATCGCCAGACCGGCCCACAGCATCCGCCGACTGGCCGAGCGGTGGTCCTCCACGCCCCTGCTGACCCGGACCTGGAGGCAGACCACGATGACGGTGTTGAGCACGAACACTCCCGAGACCATCCAGCGCGGCGCGTGGGTGTCCTCGACGATCCACAGGGGCAACAGCACTGTGGGCACCGCGAAGTGAAGCGACATGCAGGCGTTGAGTCCGGTGGCAACGAGGTAGGGGCGGTCGCGCATCGCCTGCCACCGCCCGGTCAGGGCCGCGCCGCGCACGGGTGCCAGGTGCGGCACCCGGGTGAGCACCAGCGCGCAGCCCGCGAAGGCCGCTGCCCGCCCGCCGATCATCGTCAGGTACGCGGACCGGGAGCCGATCTCGATGGCCACCCCGGCGCCCAGTGCCCCCAGCGCCATGGCCAGATTGGTCACCGATCTCAGGTAGGCGCGGTACACGGCCGGCTGCGCCCCGCCGAACCCCCGTATCAGCGGGGCCTGGCTCGATGTGGTGGCGGCGTAGACCAGTCCCATGAGTGAGGCGACCAGCATGAACTGCCAGAAGACCGACACGAACATGAAGCAGGACATCCCGGCGGCGCCGCTCAGCATCACCGCGATCTGGGTCTCCCGAGCACCGACCCGGTCGGCCACCCGGCCAATGACCAGGCTGGCCACCAGCCCCACCATCGACCCGACGAAGAGCCCGAGCGCGTAGTTCGCCGTCGACAGGCCGACCATCTGGGTGAAGTACAGCGTGCTGCTGGTCATGAACATCCCGCTGCCGAAGGTGTTCACGAAGGTCGCCAGCGCGATGGCACGCTGCGCGCCCGGCTCCGGAAGCAGCCGCGACCAACTCCTCTTCGCTGACACCGGCGCAGCCAAGGCCGGTGCGGGGGACGCCACCGCGGCGGCCGGCTCCGCGACGCAGTCCTCGGTCAGCTCCACAGGGTGTCCCCGAAGTCGTCCGCCGGACGGGTGCGGCGCTGCCAGGCGCGCAACGCGCGGTTGTTCACTCCGCCGGGAACGATGACGACCCTCTCGTCGAACCACGCACGGACTTCCGCGAAGCGCTGGGCCAGTTCCGCACCGGAGTCGGCGGCCACCAGGAACTGGCCGATCTTCTGGTTGGTACTGGCCAGCCCTTCGGCGAAGTGCGTTCCGTAGGGGCGTTCGATCCGGGCGAACTCCACGCCCGGCCGGGCGGCGACCTCGGCCGGGGTCGGGCACTCGACCAACAGGCCGGGACGGCCCATCAGGAAGGCGCCGCCAAAGAATCTGGGGTCATGCTTGACCTCCAGCTCGGGACGGCGTCCGAGCGCGCAGAGAACCGCGCTGTCCGAGAGGTTGACGTTGAACTTCGCCTGAAGCTCCTCATGGATCAGTGCTCCGCCACGGCGAGCCGCACACTCGCTGAAGGACAGCTCGCCGGTCTCGGGGTCGTGGAACAGCTCCATGTGAAAGACGCCGTTACGCAGTCCGAGCGCCTCCAGCGACCGGCGCACCACCGGAAGACCGCCTCGGTACGCCCACTCGTCGCCGTCAGGGTCGAACCTGGATATCGAGAGCGCCAGTTGGCGGTCGACAACGGTGAGACACGGGTCGGCGTAACGGCCGAGGGCGCAGAACAGCACCTCGCCGTCGTACACGATGCCGTCGGCGATCCACTCCTCACCGGCGACGAACTCCTCCAGGACGAAGGTTCGCTGCGCGGTCCGCTGCTCGCGGTACTCGCGGCTACGCGCCCGCAGGTCCGCCACGCTCTGGACCACCGAGGTGCGGGCGGTCGCCGCTCCGGCGACAGGCTTCAACACCGCCTTGGGATAGGGGAGTTCCTCGATGCCCGAGACGTCGTGGACGTCCTCGATCACCGTCACCGCCGCGGTCCTGACGCCTGCCGCGGCGACTCGGCTCTTCTGCAGCGACTTGTCCCGGAAGTGGACGGCGGTGTCGGGGTCGACGAAGTCGCAGCCCAGGTGGCGGGCCAACAGGCTCGCGGTGACCAGGGACCACTCGTCGGTGGTCTGGACACCATCGAACCGGCTCCGGCCTAGGCCGGCCCGGTGCAGTGCCATCAGGATCGCCTCCGCGCTGCTCTGCTCGTCCACCCGCAGCAGCACCAGCGGCGCCGGCACCTCGACCAGCCCGTCGTCGAAGCTGGACGCCCCGCACACGACGACGGCGTCGATACCGCGACGGACGCAGGCCTCCAGCGCATAGCGGTCGGTGCCCAGGATCAGGATCCGGGGCGGCTGTTCGGTTTCCATGGGGGCTCCTGTCGATCGATCAGAAATGGCTGGTGTGCGCGCGGTAGCCGAGTCGGGTGCCCAAGTCGGTTCCTGGACGGTCTCGTTCAGACCCAGGACGAGGCGTCCGTCAGCGCGCTGTCGAAGAATCCGAAGAAGAAGCCCATGGTCACCCGGTCCTGGCCACCCACCCGCTCGATGGAGTGGTACTGGGTCGGGTTCAGCAGGTAGACGTCCCCGGCCTCCGGCTTGAACCGGCAGGAGCGGGCCCCGGCCACCACGGCGTCGTCGTAGCCCAGGCCGCCGATCACCT
>Ga0302314_10005592_pt1 | contig 22876 bp, 24 predicted proteins | sample III_Palsa_N2_3_FD_200533 | JGI IMG/M metagenome (GOLD analysis project Ga0302314, IMG submission 200533) | Peat permafrost microbial communities from Stordalen Mire near Abisko, Sweden - III_Palsa_N2_3 | ecosystem: Environmental > Terrestrial > Soil > Palsa > Peat permafrost | place: Sweden... | reverse complement strand
ACTGTCAAGGGTGTTTATCATCGGATATGGTGATTTTTTGGAGCACATCCGATGGTGGCTAAGGCGCATCCCATCAACGCCGAGTATGAGACGAAGGCGAAGAATCTCTTGAAGGGCGAATTGAAGCGCCGGGGCGTGACCTATGCCCAGCTAGCCGAGAAGCTGACGGCGCTCGGCGTTCCCGAGAGCGAGCGGAACATAAACAACAAGATCAGCCGGGGCGGATTCACCGCCGCCTTTTTGTTGCAGTGCATGACTGTGATCGGCGCGCATACAGTCAGGTTTCACGGGGCGGACTAGATTATTTTACAAGGCCGGGCTGCGGCCACGATTTCATAATCCCGTTAGTGGATACAACATCGATCATTTGGGGGGATTCCGTATCGAGATTTATTGTCTCCGCTTTATCAAGGAACGAGAACTCTTCATAGTTTTTCCCCAAGTTAAATGTATAAAATACAAAACCATATGGCCTCGTTGTTTCGATCTTAGGTATCACGATCGATGAGGTCTCCTCATAATCGAAGTCACCTCCGCGCATTCCATTACCATTAGCAACAGTTTTCCACGCTTTTACATTGACATTGATCTTCACATTTATCAGGACTGAATCCCCGTAGTTGGTAACAAGACATGTATATCCGCTCATAGGGGACTTTCCAACTTCGTGCATTCTTACGACGCCACCAGTTAAGATAAATTGCTCTGCGAGAGACACACTAGAGTTTGGACCTTGGGGCAAATACATCACATACATTCTGTCATTCACTCCAACTGGAACGTCCGGGATAAATCCGTCGTGGCATTCGATGACCAGCCGCGAAGGCTTGGCCGGGGTCGGCGAGATTGCCGCTGGCGTTGGTTGCGGCCTGGGAGGGGCCAGGGGCGGCGAAGGTTTCTGGACTGTGGCGGGAGGAACCGGCACCGCTTTTGGAGGCGCACTAACGACCGAGGCGACGGAGCGAATTGGATGCGCCGCTTTGGGCCAAAGCTTCCATGCGGCGACCCCAATAGCGAGGACCGCAACGGCGATGACAATCACGGGCCAGAACCTGAAACCCTTACCTTGGGCCTTCGATTCTTCCTCGTCTCTCACGGCGATGATGATGGCCGCCGCGATGAGGGCCGCGCCTAGGATGAGCCCTCCACAAAAGAGTGAGCCGAGGACCCACTGTGGAAGGGCGGGGAAGAGGACCGGCGCCGCCATTAGCGCCACGCCGAGCGGAATTGCGGCGAGCGCGAGTAGGATCGCAATGAGACGATCACGCGGCATGGCGCGATCCTGCCTCGAATCTGGCTCCAACGGAAATTCCTCGACCTTGGCAACTGAACCTCCGAAATTCAGGAGGCATTAGGTCCGCCTATCTGGCGTTAAACATCACCGAATATGGGTGTGTTTGCTACCTAATGCCGCCGAACTCCGGCAGTTCGTCCAGGAAGAGGACGCCGTTGTGGGCGAGCGACACCTCACCCGGCTTGACGCGCAGGCCGCCGCCGGTGAGCGCCGCCATGCTGGCCGAGTGATGCGGCGCGCGGAACGGCCGCTGGCGCGTCAGGGCGCCCCGGGCGATCAGGCCGGCCACGGAATGGACCATGGAGGTCTCCAGCAGCTCCGCCGGGGTCAATGGTGGCAGAAGGCCCGGGAGGCGCTGGGCCAGCATCGATTTCCCCGAGCCAGGCGGGCCGATGTAGAGCAGATTGTGGCCGCCGGCGGCGGCGATCTCCAGGGCGCGCTTGGCCTGTTCCTGGCCCTTGACGTCCTTGAGGTCCGGCGCGCGGCCGGCCTCGATCATCGGCCCGGGCTTGGGCGGGCTGAGCAGCTGGCTGCCGCGGAAGTGATTGACCAGCGCGATCAGCGACCGTGGGGCGAGCAGGGCCATGTCGCCCGCCCAGGCGGCCTCGGGCCCGCAGCTCTCCGGACAGATGAGACCGAGGCCCATAGCGTTGGCGGCCATGGCGGCCGGCAAGGCCCCGGCCACCGGCGCGATCTCGCCGTTCAGATTGAGCTCGCCGATCGCCGCCCAACCATCGAGCGCGTCCTGCGGCACGATTCCCATGGCCGCCATCAAGGCCAGCGCGATCGGCAGATCGAAGTGATTGCCCTCCTTGGGCAGGTCCGCCGGGGCCAGGTTGGCCACGAGACGCCTGGGCGGCAGGGCGAGGCCCAGGCCCGCAAACGCCGCCCGCACACGCTCGCGCGCCTCACCCACCGCCTTGTCAGCCAGGCCCACGACCACGAAAGCAGCCGAACCGCCGACAGCCTGGACCTCGACGTCCACCCGACGCGCCTCGACGCCTTCGAACGCCACTGAGGCGATTCGCGCGGCCATGCCGTTCGGCCCCCATTTCAGCCCGGCGCAATTTGCTCACGCGAAAATCGCCAGTGCAAGAACAAAAACGGAACTATTCGGCTCGCAGGGCTTCGATCCGGTCCCACAGACGGGAGGCCGCGTCGGCGCCGCCGAACCGTTTGAGCTGCTGCGCGCCGGTGGGCGAGGTGACGTTGATCTCAGTGAGATAATCGCCGATCACGTCGATGCCGACGAAGAGGAGGCCGCGCCGGCTTAGCTCCGGACCGATGGCGGCGCAGATCTCCAGATCGCGCGCCGCCAGCTCCACCGCCTCGGCCCGGCCGCCCCGGGCGAGGTTGGAGCGCACCTGCCCCTCGCCCGGCACGCGGTTGATCGCGCCCACCGGCTCGCCGTCCACGAGTAGGATGCGCTTATCGCCGCGCGATATGGCGGGAATGAACTTCTGGGCGATCACCGCCTCCCGCCCGATCATGGCGTGCAGTTCGAGCAGGGCGTCGAGATTGGGGTCGCCCGCCTTGAGCTTGACCACCCCCGAGCCGGCGCCGCCGTAGAGCGGCTTGAGCACGATGTCGCCGTGCCGAACGTGAAAGTCATTCAGGGCCTCGCCGTCGCTGGTGACCAGCGTCGGCGGATGGAGGTCGGGAAATTCGGTGACCAGCAGCTTTTCGGGCGCGTTGCGCACCTCGGTCGGATCATTGACCACCAGGGTGGACGGATGGATGCGCTCCAGGAAGTAGGTCCCGGTGATGTAGGCCATGTCGAAGGGCGGATCCTGGCGCATCAGCACCACGTCGAACTCGGCCAGATCGCGCGCGTCCCAGCCACTCAGGCTGTGGTGGTCGCCCTTGACGGCGCGCAGGTTGAGCGCCCGGCCGCGCGCCAACACGGCGCCGGAGTCCAGCGCCAGGTGTTCGGGCGCATAGACCCACAGGCCGTGACCGCGCGTCTGGGCCTCGAGCATCAGCATGAAGGTGGTGTCGGTTTCGATGTTGATCCCCTCGACGGGGTTCATCTGCACGGCGACCTTAAGCGACATCGACCCTCCCAAAGAGCAGGCGCCGCGTCAGGCGTCGCGCCAAGCATCGCGAATATGGCGCGGCCAGCGACCCGGCGCGAGGGCCATGAGATCGAGTCGGACGGATGCGTTCGCCAGGTCCGACCGGCGGCCGGCGATCGAGCGGGCGGCGGCGAGCAATCGCTCGCGCTGGCGCGGGGCGACGGCGTCGAGCGCTTCTTCAAGGGTTCGGCGGCGTTTGACCTCGACCACCGCTACGACGCCGCCCTTGACCGCCAGGAGGTCGATCTCGGCCTGCGACGTCCTCAGCCGAAAGGCGAGGATGCGATAGCCCTTGGCTATCAGCAGCAGGGCGCAGAGCATTTCACCACGCCGTCCGTCGCGCCGGGCCAGGGCCCCGCGTCGCGCGCGGATCGGCGACGGCGTCATCGGCCGCGCAGGGCCAGCGCGCGAGTGTAGAGCTGGCGGCGCGGCAGATGCAGCGCGCGGGCGACCTCGGCGGCGGCCTCCCCCGGTCCCATCCGCGTGAGGGCCTCGGCCAGCGCGGCGTCGGCCTCTTCATCGCTGGCGGCGATCTCCTCTCCTCGACCCACGAGGACGACGATTTCGCCCTTCGGAGCGTCGAGGCGCGGATCGGCGGCCAAGACGTCCAACGGCCCGCGGATCACGGTCTCGTGGAGCTTGGTGAGCTCGCGGGCGACCGCGGCCGGGCGCGGCCCCAGGACCTGCGCCATGTCGGCCAGGCACGCGGCGAGGCGCGAGGCCCCTTCGAAGAAGATCAGGGTGGCGTGCACGCCCACCAGCTCTTCCAGGAAGATCCGACGCGCCGCCGATTTGGGCGGCGGGAAGCCGGCGAACAGGAATCGGTCGGTGGGTAGGCCGGCGACGGTCAGCGCCGCCATCACGGCGGAGGCGCCGGGGATCGGAAACACCGCCGAGCCCTGGGCTACCGCCTCGATCACGAGGCGATAGCCGGGATCGCTGACCAGCGGCGTGCCGGCGTCCGAGATCAGGGCGACGCGGGCGCCGCCCGCCAGGGCCGCCAGAACCCTGGGCCGGACCCTGGGCGCGGCGTGCTCGTCATAGCGTTCGAGCTTGGCTGAAATCGCATGCGCGGCCAGAAGCTTGCCGCTGACCCGGGTGTCCTCGGCGAACACCAGATCGGCGCCCGCAAGCACGTCGAGGGCGCGCAGGGTGATGTCGCGCAGATTGCCGATGGGCGTGGCCACCAGATAGAGGCCCGGAGCCACCGGTTTGGGCTCAGGCGGCATCGGCCAGCTCGGCGATGATCCGGTCGAGGACGGGGCGGCCGCGCGCGGTGGCCACCAGCCGTTCGTCGGTCAGACGGACAAAGCCGTCGAGATCGGCGAGGCGCGCCGGCGCGATGGCCAGGGGTTCGAGATCGGCGCGGGCGACTCCCTCGACGGTGCGCAAGCCCATCAACAAGCGCTCGATTGCGCGATCGCGCGCACTGAGCGGGAGCAGGTTCGCGCCCAGGACCTCGGCCTCGACGCGCGCGATGTAGTCGGCGACGCCGCGCGGCGTTTCGGTCGCGTACCGACCATCGGCGAGACTCAATCGTCCGTGCGCCCCCGGCCCCACGCCGGCGTAGTCCTCGCCTCGCCAATAGACGAGGTTGTGCCGCGAGCGGGCGGCGAGGCCGCGCGCATGATTGGAGACTTCGTAGGCCTCGAACCCGGCTGCCGAGAGCGCCGACTGCGTAGTCTCATAGAGTTCTGCGGCGAGATCGTCCGCAGGCGGCGCGAACAACCGCCGGCGGACCGCGCGGTCGAACGCAGTGCCGGGCTCGATGGTGAGTTGGTAGGGCGAGATGTGCTCGACGCCGAAACTGGCAACCTCCGCCAGCGCGGCCGCCCATGCCGGCGGTCTCTGGCCCGGCAGGGCGTAGATCAGATCCACGGACACCCTCGGGAAGTGGGCGAGCGCGCTGCCGACCGCCCGCCTGGCCGCGGCCGAATCGTGGTTGCGGCCGAGGAACGCGAGTTCGCCGTCGTCCAGCGATTGCACGCCCAGCGACAGGCGGCCCACACCCGCGTCGGCGAGGCCCGCGAAGCACTCCGCCTCCGCATTGGTGGGATTGGCCTCGAGGGTGATCTCAAGATCGTCAGCGCCCGGCCACAGGCGCCGGGCCGCTTCGATCACACGGGCGATGTCCGCGGGCCGCATCAGCGAGGGCGTGCCGCCGCCGAAGAAGATCGACACCAGCCGCCGCGCGCCGAACAAGGCGGCCTGACCGTCCAGATCGGCGAGGATCGCCCGCAGCAGGCGCCCCGCCTCGTCGCTGCGGCCGCGATCGCGCACGACGTTGAAATCGCAGTAGGGACAGATGCGGGCGCAATAGGGCCAGTGGACATAGAGACCCAGGGGCGGCGGCTCGGGCCTCAAAAGAGCGCCGTCTTCAGCGCCGCGAACGCGCGGGCGCGGTGGCTGATCGCCGCCTTGGCCGACGGGTCCATCTCGCCGAAGGTCTCCGATCCACCGACAGGGACGAAGATCGGGTCATAGCCGAAACCCCGCGCGCCCCGGGCCGGGAAGACGAGCGCGCCGTCGACGCGCCCCTCGACCACCACCACGGGTCCCGAGGGCCACGCGACCGCCAGGGCGCAGACGAACCACGCCGCCCGGTCCTCGCGCTCGGATTCGATGAGGCGGCGCTCCACCAGGGCGATGGCGTGACCGAAATCGCGGTTGGGGCCCGCCCAGCGCGCCGAATGGACGCCTGGCGCGCCGTCCAGCGCTTCGACGCAGAGTCCCGAGTCGTCAGCGACGGCGACGAGGCCGCTGGCGTCCGCCGCCGCCCGAGCCTTGATCATGGCGTTGCCGGCGAAGGTCGAGTCCGTCTCGTCCGGCTCAGGCAGGCCGAGGGCGCCGGCGGCGACGATCTCGAAGCGGCCCTCGAACAGGGCCGCCAGTTCCGCCGCCTTGCCCGGGTTGTGAGTAGCGGCGACCAGGCGGGTTCCGGGTGCGAGGCTCAGGCTCATCCGCCCTCTTTAGCTCAACGCAATTGTGGCGCCCATTGCGCCCGCCGGAGCGCGCCCAATTCACATTGCCTAAGTGTAATATTGATAAACGATATTTAATTTGATCGAAATTCGATACGGACATATCGATAAGCACAGAAAGACGGCCAAGGCCGCCTTCGCCAGAGAATTTCAGCCAGCCGCCCCTCGGGGCGCACAACCCAAGGAGACTTCAAATGCACGCTCCCCGTCTGATCGACATGGTCGACCGTTTCGCCCTCACCGTCATGAACGCCATGGTGTTCGTCGGTCTGCCCCTGGCCGCCATCGGCCTCTTCGTCCGCTAGGCCTTGCGCTTTTCCGTGACGCCGGTTCAGGTCATGTTCGCCGCCGCGTGAGGTCTCTCGCGCGGCGGCTTGCATTGGGGAGGCTTGGATGCGCGCCCTTGGCCGAGGCTCAGTCTCGAGCTTTCTGAAAGTGATCCTGGACGTCTTCCATGTCGTCCTGTGGATCTTGGCCGCGATTGCCACCCTGGGGGTGGTGCTCGCCCTGCTGCTCAGTTTCCGGCCAGACATCATCGGCAGCCACATCGACATCGACAGCATCAACGTCGAGGGACCCTGGCTCGGCCCGGCGGCCGCGGCCCTTCTCTTGATCTTCGACGCCTATCTGGCCGGCGGCATCGTGGTGGTCAGCCGCCTGCGCCGCATCTTCAAGACGCTCATCGACGGTGACCCCTTCCATCCCGAAAACGCCAAACGCCTGAGGGTCATCGGCGGCGCCCTGGCGATCCTGGAGCTGGGCCGATACGCGGTCGCCAGCGTGACTCACGTCTTCCTCCATGGCGCCATCCACGTGTCGGGCGGCGTGAGCCTGACGACCTGGTTCGCGGTCCTGGTGATTTTCGTTCTCGCCGAGGTGTTCCGCGAGGGTGCGCGCCTGCGCGGCGACGCCGAGCTGACCATCTGAGCCATGCCCATCCGTGTCCGCCTCGATCGACTGTTGCTGGAGCGGCGGATGTCGCTGACCGAGCTCGCCGACCGCGTGGGCGTGACCATCGCCAATCTGTCGATCCTCAAGACCGGCAAGGCGCGCGCGATCCGGTTCTCGACCCTGGCCGCCCTATGCCGCGAACTGGATTGCCAACCGGGCGATCTGGTTGTCTTCGAGCCGGGGCCCATCGACGACCTGGAGGATGAGTCCGACGACCTCTGACCCGCCCTCAGCCCGCGATGGCGGCCTTCTGCAGGGCCACGAGATCGGTGATTCCGGCTTGAGCGAGGTCCAGCAGGGCGTCGAATTCGGCGCGGGAAAAGCCGCGCTTCTCGCCCGTGGCCTGCGCCTCGACGATCTGGCCGTCACCGGTGAGGATGAAATTGGCGTCGGCCTCGGCGTTGCTGTCCTCCTCATAGTCGAGGTCGAGGACTGGTACGCCATCGACCAGTCCGCAGGAGACGGCGGCGACGTGATCCAGAATCGGGTCGCGGGCGATGACGCCTTCCGCCGCCATCATGCCGGTGGCCAGCTTAAGCGCCACCCAGCCGCCGGTGACCGCCGCGGTGCGGGTGCCGCCGTCGGCCTGGATCACATCGCAATCGAGCGTGATTTGGCGCTCGCCGAGCGCCTTCAAGTCCACCACCGCGCGCATGGAGCGGCCGATCAGGCGCTGAATCTCCTGGGTTCGGCCGGACTGCTTGCCCTGCGCCGCCTCGCGTCGGCCACGTGTGTGAGTCGCCCGCGGCAGCATGCCGTATTCGGCCGTCACCCAGCCCCGCCCCCGACCACGCAGGAAGGGCGGCACGCCCTCCTCCAGGCTCGCCGTCACCAGAACGCGCGTATGGCCGAACGAAACCAGGCACGAGCCTTCCGCGTAGCGGTTGACCTTGGTTTCGAGGGTTACGGGCCTCAGGACGTTCGCCGCCCGGCCGGAAGGTCGCATGCCAGTCTCCCGCAGGATCGGCGCCCGCTTGCGCCCGTGAGGGCGGCGCTTATCCTAATCGCCCAGAGATGACCAACGCGTTCGCCAACCAGATCGCACCGCAGGGCCCGAGCCTTACCGAGCTCGATGCGCGGGCGCGCGAGGTGTTTCGGCGCATTGTCGAGACCTATCTCGAAACCGGCGAGGCCGTGGGCTCGCGCACCATTGCGCGCAGCGGCATGCCGCTGTCGCCGGCCTCGATCCGCAACACCATGCAGGATCTGACCGATCTGGGCCTGCTGGGCGCGGCCCACGCCAGCGCCGGACGCCAACCCACCCACATCGGCCTGAGGCTGTTCGTCGACGGCCTCCTGGAGATCGGTGACGTCGGCGAAGCCGACCGCCGGGACATCGAAGCGCGGCTCTCGGCGCACGGGCGATCCTTCGACGATGCGCTGAACGAGGCCAGCTCGATCCTGTCAGGGCTGGCCGGCGGCGCGGGCGTCGTGGTCACGCCGGTGCGCGAGGCCGGCGTCAAGCATGTCGAGTTCGTGGCGCTCGCGCCCGACCAGGCCCTGGCCATCATGGTGTTCGAGGATGGCCAGGTGGAGAATCGCCTGATGCGCCACGCGTCGGGCTTAACCCCCTCAGCCCTCCAGGAAGCGTCGAACTTTCTCAATGCGCGCCTGCGCGGCCGCACTTTGGTCGAAGCCAAGGCGGAGGTCACTCAGGAACTCGCCGCCGCCCGGCGCGAACTCGATGTCACGGCCGCGCGCTTGATCGAGGAGGGCCTGGCCGCCTGGGGCGGCGAAGGTGTTGAGCGGGCGTTGATCGTGCGCGGCCGATCCAATCTCCTGGGCGATGGCGAGGCCGCCGCCGATCTTGAACGCGTGCGCATGCTGTTCGACGATCTGGAGCGCAAGGAGCGGCTGATCGACCTGCTGGACGGCGTCCGCAGGGCGGCCGGCGTGCGCATTTTCATCGGCGCCGAAACCAGACTTTTCTCGCTGTCGGGTTCCGCCTTGATCGCGGCGCCCTATATGACGGGCCGGCAGAAGTTGCTGGGCGCGATCGGGGTGATCGGCCCGGCCCGGCTGAACTATGCCCGAGTGATTCCGCTGGTGGACTACACCGCCCGGGCGCTCGGCAGAATGTTGGATGACTAGACGAGGGCCAATGTCAGAGGAAAATGGCGCCGCGAACGGCGCCGGCGATCCCATGCTCGCGGACGAGCTGGACGAAGCCGCCACACTGCGGGTGGAGGTGGCGGAGCTCAGGGACCAGGCGCTGCGCTACGCCGCCGAGGCCGAAAACACGCGTCGCCGCGCCGAGCGCGAGGTCAATGATGCGCGCGCCTACGCCATTCAGAAGTTCGCCCGCGATCTGCTGGGCGTGGCCGACAACCTCTCGCGCGCGCTGTCGCACGCGCCCAAGGACGGCGGCGATCCCCAGGTCCGGAGCCTCGCGGTCGGCCTGGAAATGACCCAGAAGGAGCTGATGTCGGCCTTTGAGCGCAACGGCCTGAAACGCATCGCTCCGGCGACGGGCGAGAAGTTCGATCCGCACCAGCACCAGGCCATGACCGAACAGACTTCAGCGGAGGTCGCGCCGGGCGCGGTGATCGCCGTCCTCCAGGACGGCTACGAGCTGTTCGGGCGCAACGTCCGCCCGGCCATGGTGGTGGTGGCGGCCCGCGATTCGGTGGGGCCGGCGGCGAAAACGGAGGGGGCGAAGGCCGAGGGCTGAGGCCCCTCTTTCTCGCGCCGACAAATCAGTTAGTGTCGCAAGCCCTCTTGCAATGCGCCGCGCGCGGGGGGTTCCCGGCGGCGATCACTGGACGCAAACATGAAGCTGACGATCGAACGGGCTGCGCTGTTGAAAGCCCTCGCCCACGTCCAGAGTGTCGTGGAGCGGCGCAACACCATCCCGATCCTCGGCAACGTGCTGCTGTCGGCCACCGACGGCGGCCTCGCCTTCTCGGCCACCGACCTGGACATGGAGATCGCCGACGCCGCGCCGGCCCAGGTCGAGGCCCCGGGCCAGATCACGGCCCCGGCGCACACCCTCTATGAGATCGTCCGCAAGCTTCCCGAAGGGGCCGAAGTCTCGCTGACCTTTACCGGAGCCGATCCGCGCCTCACTGTGCAGGCCGGTCGTTACAAGGTGAACCTGCCGGTGTTGCCGGCGGGCGACTTTCCGATCATGCCCACCGAGGGCCTCTCCGGCGCGATCACCATCGACACCGCCGATCTCATTCGCCTGATCGACAAGACCCGCTTCGCCATCTCTACCGAGGAGACGCGCTACTATCTCACCGGAATCTATCTGCATTCGGTCATCCAGGACGGCCGTTCTCTGCTGCGCGCCGTGGCCACTGACGGCCACCGCCTGGCCCTGGCCGAAATGCCGGCGCCGGAAGGCGCCTCGGGCGCCGCGGGGGTCATCGTGCCGCGCAAGACCGTGCAGGAGGCCAGGCGCCTGCTCGAGGACGCCGGCGAAACCATCGAACTGCGTCTCAGTCCCCAGAAGGTGCGCTTCGACTTCGGCGGCGCGACGCTGACCTCCAAGGTGATCGACGGCTCCTTCCCCGACTACACCCGCGTCATCCCCAAGGAGAACCACCGCATCATGACGGTGGACAACACCCTTTTCGCCGCGGCCGTCGACCGGGTGGCCACCATCTCCTCGGAGAAGAGCCGGTCGGTGAAGCTGGCGGTCGAATCGGGACGCGTGATCCTGACGGTGCGCAACATGGAGACCGGTCAGGCGGTCGAAGAGGTGGAGGTCGACTATGACGGCGACCCGTTCGAGATCGGCTTCAACGCGCGCTATCTGATGGACGTCACCTCCCAGATCGGCGGCGAATCCACCGAGTTCCGCTTCGTCGACCGTGCGGCGGCCGCCACCTTGCTCGATCCCGTGCTGGTGCTCGATCCCACCGACGTCGGCGTGCAGTATGTGCTGATGCCGCTTAGAGCCTGACGGGCGCAGCCGACCAGGTCATGCGCTCGCGCATCCAGCGGCTCACGCTCACCGATTTCCGGTCCTATCGCCAGGCGAGCCTCGAAGCCGGTGGGCGGACCTGCTTCCTCTTCGGCCCCAATGGGGCGGGAAAGACCAATTTCCTCGAGGCGATCAGCTTCTTTTCCCCGGGCCGCGGCTTGCGCGGCGTCTCCTCAGCCGAGATCGGCCGCCGGGACGCCGATGTCGCCGAAGGCCTGCCCTGGGCGGTCACGGCGGAGGTCCAGCGCGGCGAGGATGTCTTCCGTCTCGGAACCGGCGTCGACGGTGACGGCGCCGGGCGGCGCGTGGCCCGCGTGGCCGGCGAGGGCGCTCCGATCTCGGCCCTGGCCGAATATCTGCGCCCTCTGTGGCTGACGCCGGCCCACGACCGCCTGTTCGCCGGGCCCGCGGGCGACCGCCGCCGATTCCTCGATCGGCTGGTGTTTTCGGCGCGTCCGGGCCACGCCACCGAGGTCGGGGCCTATGAACACGCCCTGCGCGAGCGCCAGCGCCTCCTCGCCGACGGGCGACCCGACCGCGCCTGGCTGGATGCGCTCGAAGCGCGCGCCGCCAAGGCTGGCGCACGCGTGGCGCTCGCCCGCTCGCAGAGCGTGCGCGACCTTGCCGCCGAAATCGACGCCCGCGGCGCGGGCCCCTTTCCGGCCGCCGACCTGAGCCTGGCGGGCGAGTGGAACGAGGTCGGCGAGGAGGGCGAAATCGAAGAGCGCCTCGCCCGCGCCCTGGCTTCGTTCAGAGCCCGTGACGCCGCCGCCGGACGCGCCCTCACCGGCCCGCACCGGACAGATCTCGCCGTGTTCAGCCGCTTGAGTGGCCGGCCGGCCGGCGCCTGCTCAACCGGCGAACAGAAGGCCTTGATCCTCAATTTGATTCTCGCCCAGGCGGCGCGCCTTTCGCGTGCCATTTCGCAGCCGAATCCTGTATTGTTGCTGGACGAGGTCGCCGCGCACCTGGACGCGGAGAAACGCGCGGCGCTCTTCGACGAAATCGAGGCTCTGTCGCTGCAGGCCTTTCTCACGGGCACGGACGAGGCGCTGTTCGAATCCCTCAAGGGCCGCGCCCTGGCGGTCCGGGTCGAAGCCTCCAGCCTGACCCCATTGGACGATTGAATGACCGACGAACCTATTGAAGAGCCGCAGAAGGACTCCGACTACGGCGCCGATTCCATCAAGGTCCTCAAAGGCCTCGAAGCGGTGCGCAAGCGCCCGGGCATGTACATCGGCGACACCGACGACGGCACCGGCCTGCACCACATGGTCTATGAGGTGGTCGACAACGCCATCGATGAAGCGCTGGGCGGCTACGCCACGCGCATCGAGGTGACGCTGAACGCGGACGGCTCGTGCACGGTCACAGACGACGGCCGCGGCATTCCCACCGACATCCACGAGGGCGAAGGCGTCTCGGCGGCCGAGGTGATCATGACCCAGCTGCACGCCGGCGGGAAGTTCGACCAGAATTCGTACAAGGTCTCCGGCGGCCTGCACGGCGTCGGGGTGTCGGTGGTCAACGCCCTGTCCGATTGGCTCGATCTCAAGATCTATCGCGCCGGCCAGGCCCACGAGATGCGCTTCGAGGGCGGCTTCACCGTGACGGCCCTGCGCGTCACCGGCCCGGCGCCCCGGCGGGAAAACGGCGAGTTCCTCACCGGCACCGAGGTCACCTTCTTCCCATCGCTGACGACCTTCGCCCACATCGATTTCGACCGCAAAACCCTGGAGCACCGGCTGCGCGAGCTGGCGTTCCTCAATTCCGGCGTGGTCATTTATCTGCGCGACCTGCGCGACGCCGAGCCGTTCGAGGAAGTCCTGCACTACGAGGGCGGGGTCGAGGCCTTCGTGCGCCACCTGGACAAGGCCAAGACACCGCTCCTGAAGGCGCCGCTGGTCATCCGCGGCCGGCGCGAGAACGTCGAGATCGATCTCAGCCTGTGGTGGAACGACGGCTACCACGAGACCATGCTGTGCTTCACCAACAACATCCCCCAGCGGGATGGCGGCACGCACCTTTCAGCCTTTCGCGGCGCCCTGACGCGGGTGATCACGGCCTATACCGAAAGCTCAGGCGCCGCCCGGCGCGAGAAGGTCCAGGTGGGCGGCGAGGACGCGCGCGAGGGTTTGACCTGCGTCCTCTCGGTCAAGCTGCCGGACCCGAAGTTCTCGTCGCAGACGAAGGACAAGCTGGTGTCGTCCGAAGTGCGCCCGGCGGTGGAAGGCCTGGTGAGCGAAGGGCTTTCGCAATGGTTCGAGGAGCACCCGACCGAGGCCAGGCTCATCGTCCAGAAGATCGCCGAAGCCGCCGCCGCCCGCGAGGCGGCGCGCAAGGCGCGCGAGCTCACGAGACGCAAATCCGCCCTCGACGTCTCCTCCCTGCCCGGCAAACTCGCCGACTGCCAGGAACGCGATCCGGCCAAATCCGAACTGTTCATCGTCGAGGGCGACTCGGCCGGCGGCTCGGCCAAGCAGGCGCGCAACCGTGAGAACCAGGCGGTGCTGCCCCTGCGCGGCAAGATCCTCAATGTCGAACGCGCCCGTTTCGACAAGATGCTGGGCTCGGAACAGATCGGGACGCTGATCACTGCGCTCGGCGCCGGCATCGGCCGCGAGGATTTCGACATCGAGAAGATTCGCTATCACCGCATCGTGGTGATGACCGACGCCGATGTCGACGGCGCCCACATCCGAACCCTGCTGCTGACTTTCTTCTATCGCCAGATGCCGGAGGTGATCGAGCGCGGCTATCTCTATATCGCCCAGCCGCCGCTCTATAGGGTCAGCAAGGGCAAGTCGTCCCGCTATCTCAAGGACGACGCCGAGATGGAGATCTTCCTGGTCGACGAGGGCCTGGACGGCGCTCAGCTGGACCTCGCCTAGGGCGAGCGCATCGCCGGCGCCGATCTGGCGGCCCTGGCCCAGGTTTCGCGCCAGGCCAAGGCCAACATCGAGCGCCTGTCGTCGCGCGCGCCTGCCTTCGCCATCGAACAGGCGGCCCTCGGCGGCCTCCTCGGCAATTCCGACGATGTGGCCGAGGCCGCCAGGCGCCTCGATATGTACGCCGAGGAGGGCGACGGCGCCTGGGGCGGCGAGCCCGCCCAGGGCGGCGGCTATCAGTTCACGCGGGTCAAGCGCGGCGTCACCGAGCACATCGTGCTCGACGGCCAGACCCTGCACTCGGCCGACGCCCGGCGCCTGGCTGAGCGCGCGGCCAAGCTGTCGGAGACCTTGGCCGTTCCGGGCGTGTTCCGGCGCCGCGACCGCAGCCAAACCGTGCGCGGACCTCTCGACCTGGTGGCGGCGATCTATGATTCCGGCCGCCGGGGCCTCTCCGTCCAGCGCTACAAGGGTCTGGGCGAGATGAACCCGGATCAGTTGTGGGAAACCACCCTGGACCACGACGCTCGCACCCTGCTGCAGGTGAAGGTGGCCCACGCCGACGACGCCGACGACATGTTCACCCGCCTGATGGGCGACCTGGTCGAGCCGCGCCGCGAGTTCATCCAGGAAAACGCCCTCGACGCGGCGGTGGACGTTTAGGCTCGCTCAAGCATCGGCGATCTCGGTCGCCACGATGCTCAGCACCGCTTCGCCGTAGTGATCCAGCTTGGCTTGGCCGACGCCGCCGATGGCGGCCAGCGCCACGCGGTCGGCCGGCCTGGATCTGGCGATGTCCGCCAGGGTGCTGTCGTGGAAGATGACATAGGGTGGAACGCGTTGCCGGCCGGCCTCGGCGCGGCGCCAGGCGCGCAGGGCCTCGAACAGCGCCGACTCCGCCGGCGGCATGTCGGCCGAGGCGGTCGGCCGGCGCGTACGGCCGCGCGCGGCGGTCTTGGGCGCCTCCAGCACCGTGAGCGTCCGCTCGCCGCGATAGACCTGCAGCACGGCGTCGCGGTCGGCGAGCCCGATCAGCGGCCGGCCGTCGTTGGGCTGCTCGGCCAGCAGACCCTCGAACAGCAGCTGTTCGATCAGGTCGCGCCAGGCGCCGGCGCTCAGCTCCTGGCCGACGCCGAACGTCGACATCTCGGCCTCGCCGTCGCTCACGCCCTTGGTGCGGCCCAGCAGGTGGTCAACCAGGCGCCCGCGTCCGAACCGGCCGCCCAGGCGCTGCGCGGCGGACAAGGCCTTGCGGGCGGCCTCGGAGACGTCGATCCCGCGCGGCGGGGTCACGCACAGGTCGCATCGGCCGCAAGGCGCGGCGTCCAGCTCGCCGAAATAGCGTCGCACCCCCTGCGCCCGGCAGGTCGCCCCGCCCAGCATGGCGTAGAGCTGGCGCACCTTGCGCGCCTGCACTTGGGCCACCTCCTCGGGCAGCTCACGGCGCCGAATGCGCTCCAGCGCCCAGGCCATGTCCGATGCGCCATAGAGCGTGATTCCCTCGGCCGGCTCGCCGTCGCGGCCGGCGCGGCCGACCTCCTGCCAATAGGCCTCGATGGCCGCCGGCGGGTCGGCGTGGATGACGAAGCGCACGTCCGGCTTGTCGATGCCCATGCCGAAGGCGATGGTGGCCACGATCACGGCGTCGTCTTCGGCCCGGAACCAGCTCGACCGCGCCTGGCGCACATCCTTGTCGAGACCGGCGTGATAGGCGCGGGTGGGCAAACCCTCGCCCGCCAGGCGATCCGCCAGCCGCTCGGCGCCGTCGCGCGAGCCGCAGTAGATCACCCCCGACCGGCCCTTGCGCGCCGAAACCAGCTCGGTCACGCGGCGGTGGGCGCCGTCACGCTTGCGCTCGGCGCTGAGCGCCAGTTCGGGCCTGGCGAAACTGGCCACGAACTCGGCGGCGTCCTCCAGGCGAAGCTGCGCGCGGATGTCCTCGCGCGTGCGCTGATCGGCAGTGGCCGTCACCGCCAGCCTGGGAACGCCCGGAAACACGTCCGCCAGCCTGCCGAGCGTGCGGTATTCAGGCCGGAAATCGTGGCCCCACAGACTGACGCAGTGGGCTTCGTCCACCGCGATAAGGGCCACGGGGGCGGCGGCCAGACGCTCCAGGGCGTGATCCCGCATCAGACCCTCGGGCGACAGATAGATGAGGTCGAGCTCGCCCGCCTCAAGGGCCCGCCAGGTCCGCGCACGCTCATCGGACGTGAGGCCGCTGTCCATGCGCGCCGCGCGCACGTCCAGCTGCCGCAACGCCTCGACCTGATCGTTCATCAGCGCGATCAGCGGTGAGACCACCAGTCCGACGCCGGGCCTCAGCAATGCGGGAATCTGATAGCAGAGGCTCTTGCCGCCACCGGTGGGCAGTACGGCCAGGGCGTCGCGGCCGGCCAGGATCTCGGCGATAACGTCGCTCTGAAGCCCGCGGAAATCGGCATGGCCGAACACCCGCCGAAGAACATCGCGCGCCTGGTCGAGGGAGGGAATCACGGGGTCTTATGGCAGGGCGTCGACGGGCGAGGAAGACGCCGCGCTTAAGCCTTCTTCAACCTCTCACGCGCATGGCGGCTGGGGGCGGCATGGGCTAGAAGTCTGGGGCCGCGGGGCGCCGGGCAAGGACAAAGAATGGCGAACCCTTCCGACGGCGAGCAGCCGCCGCAACGCCGCCGAAGTTTCCTCGGCGCCACCTTCTACTGGACCCTGGTGCTCGGCGTCTGGAGCCTGATTCTCGTCGCCGGTTTTCTGATCGTCTTCGCGCGCGACCTGCCGGACACGTCCAAGCTCTACGACATCCACCGCCAGCCCTCGATCACCTATCTCGACCGCTCCGGCTCGGTGATCGCCGTGCGCGGCAGCCAGTATGCGCCGCCGGCCGACATCGACGCCTTGCCGCCCTATGTGCCCGCCGCCTTCGTGGCCATCGAAGACCGGCAGTTCTACCACCACCTGGGCTTCAATCCCTGGGGCATGTTTCGCTCCGAGGTCTACAACATCGCCCACCCGCACGGCACGCTGCGCGGCGGCTCGACCATCACCCAGCAGCTGGCGCGCAACCTCTTCCTTACCCCTGCCCAGACCTATCGCCGCAAGGTGCAGGAGCTGATCCTGGCCGTTTGGCTGGAGATGCACTTTTCCAAGAAGCAGATCCTGGCTCTGTATCTCAACCGGGTGAACTTCGGCGGCGGGGCCTACGGTATCGAGGCCGCCTCGCAGCGCTATTTCAACAAGCCGGCGACACAGTTGACCCTCGGCGAGGCGGCCTTGCTGGCCGCGACCATGAAGGGCCCCTCGCGCTACAACCCCGCCGCCAACAGCGACCGTGCGGCCAAGCGGGCCACGGTGGTGCTCAACGCCATGGTCAGCATGGGGGCGATCACACCGGAGGAGCGCGATCAGGCCTTCAGCCAGCCGGTGCACGTCTCCGCCACCCTGGCCGACCAGCGCGGGCAATATTTCGTCGACATGCTGGACACCCAGGTGCGTTCCCTGGTTGGCGAACAGACCGAGGATCTGGTGGTCGAGACGACCCTCGACTTGCCGATTCAGTCGGCCGCCGAGGGGGCGGTGCGCACGGGGGTCGCCGCCCACGCCAATGAGGCCGTCGCCCAGGGCGCGCTGGTCGCGGTCGACGGCCAGGGCCGCATCCGCGCCTATGTCGGCGGGACGGATTACGCCCAGACCCAGTTCGACCGCGTCAGCCAGGCCCGCCGTCAGGCCGGCTCCTCGTGGAAGCCGTTCGTCTATCTGACGGCCATGGAGGCCGGCCACACCCCGGCCGAGCAGATAGTGGACGCGCCCATCACCATCAACGGCTGGACGCCACGCAACTACACCGGCCGCTACCTGGGCCAGATCACGCTGGCGACCGCCCTGGCCCAGTCGATCAATACGGTGGCCGCGCGCCTAGCCAATGAAGTCAGCACCCAGCGGGTGGCCGAAACCGCCCAGCGGCTGGGAATCACCTCGCCCATCCAGACCAACCCTTCGATGGCGCTGGGCGCGGTCGACGTCTCGCCGCTGGAGATGGTCGAGGCCTACAATGCCTTCTCCAACGGCGGCTTTCGTGTGCCGCCCTATGGCGTGGAGCGCATCCGCACGGCCGCAGGCCGGGTGCTCTATCAGCACAGCATCGAGGTCGGCTCCCGCCAGGGCGTGATCGGCCAGCCCGCCCTGCCTGAAATGGACGAAATGCTGCGCGGGGTGATCGCCGGCGGCACCGGAACGCGCGCGCGCATCCCTGGCTACGACCTCGCCGGCAAGACCGGCACGACCAGCGACTACAAGGACGCCTGGTTCATCGGCTTCACCGGCGGCTTCACCGCGGCGGTATGGGTCGGTCGTGACGACGCCACGCCGATGCGCAAGGTGACCGGCGGCGGCGCGCCGGCCGAGATCTGGAGAAGTTTCATGGTCGCGGCCCTGCCGAGGCTGCAGGTGCAGGCGATCCCTGGCGGAACGCCCCTGCCACCGTCGTCGGAAGACCCCATTGACCAGGCGCTCGCCGGCATGGCGACGCCCGACGCCGAAGCCCCCAACGGCGTGGACGCGCCCGAGCCGGAGACGCCGCAACCGCCGGCGTCGGAGACACCCGCTCCTGATCAGCCCTCCGACCAGGCGCCAGCGCAGCAGCCTGACTGAGACGGTCAGGCCGGCCGGCGGCGCATGATGGTCGCGAAAAACACCCGAACGTCGAAGCGGCCCGTCGCCAGGGCGCCGGCCTTGAACGCCGGCACGGCCACCCACAGCTCGAAGGCGGTGACGGCGAACATCAGCGCCGCGGTGGAGGCGATCTCCCACATCGGCGGGTCGCTGGCGGCGCGCGCCGCCATCATGAACGGCGTGAACAGCGGGATCCAGGTCAGCGTGCGCAGCAGCGGCAGATCGGGGTGGCCGACCGCCTGAGCCATGAACACCGCCGGGATGGTCATGACGATCATCATCGGCCCCAGCAGGGTCTGCGCCTCGCGCGAGGTCTCGCAGAACGCCCCGATGGTGACATAGAGGGTGGCGAACATCAGATAGCCGCCGACGAAGTAGAGCACGAAATAGGCCCAGCGGCCGTGTTGCAGGAACACGCCGACAAGTTCGCTGGCGACCTGGGGCGAGCGGACCGCGACCAGCACGCCGGCGATGGTCATCCAGAAGGCGAGGATCGTGCCGGTGACCGCGGCGACGCCGAGGATCTTGCCGCCCATGATCTCGGGCACCGAGGCGGAGGAGAGCAGCACCTCGATGATGCGGCTGGTTTTTTCCTCCATTACGCTGTTGAGCAGCATGCCGGCGCCGGTCAGCACCACCATCAACAGCAACACGCCCATGGCCAGGCCCGCCAGTGTCGGCAGCCTGTCCTTGAGCTCCACCTTTCCCGACGCCGCCCTGGGCGAATAGAGCGCCACGTCGGGCGCGAACGATTCCACCTGTGACAGGGCTTTCGGGTCGACCCCGAGGGAGCGCAAGCGGTCGCGGCGGATCGCATCGCCCACCGAGGCGCTGACCACCTGTTCGAGGCCGCCGCTCTGCAGGTTTCGGCTCCAGAAATCGACCGCCACGCCGCCGTGGTTGTCCGGACGGATGATGGCCGCCGCATCGAGGTTCCCGCCGTCGGGGAGGGGGTGCTGCCCGCGAAGATAGGGCTGCAGGCGGGCGCGGGCGTCGTCGGGATTGGCGAACGGCCGGGGCGGATCGGGGGCGATCACGGCTTGCGGCGGCACGCCGCGCGGATTGAGGGCGGCCGCCACCTGGGGCGCGAGGTGTTCGCCCGTGAAGTCGACGATAGCGATCCTGGGAGTCGGCGTCGCCTGGCTCACGGCCAGGGGCGCGACGACGATGGTCGAAAGACCCACAGGCAGCAGGAGCAGGGACAGCCAGAATCCGGGCGTCCGCACATAGGCGAGATATTCGCGGCGGGCGATCCGCAGAAGTCGGATCATGAGTCACCTCCGCCGGTCAGAACGAGGAATGCGTCGTGAAGATGTGGCTCGCGCAGTTCGAAGCGGCGGATGTCGAGACCCCTGGCGAACGCCTCGCGCAGCGCCTCCTGGGCCGGCGCGCCGGCGTTGAGGGCGGCGATCACCCTGACCGCGCCCGCCTCCGCGGGCTCGGTCGTCAGTTGGGCGACGCCGGGCAGGTCGGCCAGCGCCGAGGCGTCGAAGCCGCCCTCCATCAAGAGGGTGCGGGGCGCTGAGGCCCGGGCGGCTTCGACCGTGCCGTCGAACACCTTGCGACCGCGCGCCATCAGCAGCACCTGATCGCACAGGCGCTCCGCGTGCTGCATGACGTGGGTCGAGAAGATCACCGTCGCGCCGCGCGCGGCGATGCCGCGAATGAGGTCCTCCAGGGCCTGCTGATTGGCGGGATCGAGACCCGAAAAAGGTTCGTCGAGGATGACCAGATCGGGCCGATGGACCAGGGTGGAGAGAATCTGCACCTTCTGGGCCATGCCCTTGCTGAGGGACCTGATCGGCTTGTCGGCGAAATCGCCGAGGCCATGGGCGACCAGCAGCTCGCGCGCGCGCCGGCGACCTTCCGCGGTGGAAAGCCCCTTGAGGCTGGCAAGAAAGCCGATGGCGCTCACCGGGCTCATGCGCCGATAGAGGCCGCGCTCCTCGGGCAGAAATCCGATGCGGTTGCGCACGCGCGCCGGATCGTCCTCGCCCAGCACTCTTACGGAGCCCGCCGTGGGCGCGACCAGGCCCAGGATCATGCGCACGGTGGTGGTCTTGCCGGCCCCGTTGGGACCCAGGAATCCGAGGATTTTTCCGGCGCCCAGGGTGAAGCTGAGATCCTCGACGGCCGTGAAGGCGCCGTAGCGTTTGGTCACCCCTTCGACGGCAAGCGCGGCGTCCATCCAACCCCCGATTCGATCCCGTATCCGACCCTATAGAATATTTCAGGCCGCGCGGCCGAAAGCGTGCAGCGCCGGACCTTCGCGGCGCAAGCAGGCGCGGTGGGGCGCGGGATCGCCGACGAGCGCGTTCACCAGAGCCCAGAAGCGCGGGCCATGATTGGCCTCGATGAGGTGGGCGCACTCATGCGCGACCACATAGTCCGCCGTCTCGAAGGGTGCGAGCGCCAGCCGCCAGGACAGACGGATCGATCCGCGGCCACCAGGCGCAGGCGGGGTGCAGGAGCCCCAGCGGCTGCGTGGGTCGATCAGCGACAAGGCGGGCGTTGGCGCCTCCAGACGGGCGCAGTGGCTGGCCACACGGTCCTCGAAGCGCCCTTGCGCCGCGCGGCGGATGGCGCGGATGACCAGCTGGACGTCGATCTCGCCGTCGCCGCATCCGTTCAGGACTCCCTCGCATAGACGCGGACGACGCCCGTCCGGGACGAGCGTCCAGACCTCTCCCAGGACCCTGATCTGCCGGCCGATCTCCAACCGCGGCGCCTGGGCGCGAGCCTCGATCCGTTCGGCGATCCAGCCGCGGCGCGCTCGGGCGAAAGCGACGGCGTCCGCCAGCCGCCGGGCGCTGGGCGCCGTGGCGACCGCCTCGCCGGTTCGCGCATCGATGCGCAGGGAGACTCGGCGGGCTCTTTGATTGACCCGCAACCGCAAGGTCAGGCCGCCCAGGTCGACCCTTTCTCCGTCCGCCAAAGGCCTGGCGAATAGCCTCACGACAGCCGCGCGACGTCCGGTCTCACAGCGCCGCGTCTCGCCGGGCGATGAATCGGCGAACCCGCGGATAGATCTCGTCCACGAAGCGCCTGCCGTTGAAGACGCCGTAGTGGCCGACTTCCGGTTGAACATAGAGTTCGCGCCAGGCGTCCGGCGTATTGACGCACAAGGCGTGCGCCGCCTGGGTCTGACCGACGCCCGAGATGTCGTCGCGCTCGCCCTCGACGGTCATCAGGCCGATGTCGGTCATGGCCGCGGGATCGATGCGCCGGCCGCGGTGGACCATCTCGCCCTTGGGCAGGAGGTGGCGCTGGAACACCTCGTCAACCGTCTGCAGGTAGAACTCCTCGGACAGGTCGAGCACGGAGAGGTATTCGTCATAGAACTCCCGGTGCTTGTCGGCCGAGTCGCCATCGCCCTTCACCAGGTCGGCGAAATAGCGCCAGTGAGCGTTCTGGTGCGCCTCGGCGTTCATCGACATGAAGCTGTAGAGCTGCACGAAGCCCGGATAGACCCGCCGCAAGGCGCCGCCGTAGGGCGGCGGCACGGTGTAGATCATGTGCGACTTGAACCAGGTGAACGGCCGCTCCTCGGCGAGCTTGTTGGTCACCGTCGGCGCCAGACGCGCATCGATGGGCGAGCCCATCAGAGTCAGGCTGGCGGGCCGCAGGGGATCGCTGTTTTCGGCCATGAGCGCGGCCGCGGCGAGCGCGGGCGGGCCGGGCTGGCATACGGCTACGACGTGGGCGCGCCGACCGATCTCGCCCAGCACGTCGATGAGCGTGTCGATGTAGTCGTGCAGGTCGAAACGGCCCTCGAGAATGGGAACGTCGCGGTCGTTGACCCAGTCGGTAGACGTCGAAATCCTGCAGGAAGGCCTCGACCGTTCCGCGCAGCAGCGTGGCGTAGTGGCCGGACAGCGGCGCCACCACGAGCACGGCCGGAGTGTCGGCCGAAGCGCCCGCCTCGGCCAAGCCTTCGGGATCGCGGCTAAAGCGCCGCAGCTTCACCCACGGCGAGCGCCAGACCGTCTCGCGCCGCACGGCCACCAGATGGCCGTTCACCACAACATCGTCGATATCCCAAGCCGGCTTGAAGTAGCGGCGAGTCAGGCTGGCGGTGACGTCGGCCGACGCCGACA
>Ga0302314_10005591_pt1 | contig 22876 bp, 15 predicted proteins | sample III_Palsa_N2_3_FD_200533 | JGI IMG/M metagenome (GOLD analysis project Ga0302314, IMG submission 200533) | Peat permafrost microbial communities from Stordalen Mire near Abisko, Sweden - III_Palsa_N2_3 | ecosystem: Environmental > Terrestrial > Soil > Palsa > Peat permafrost | place: Sweden... | reverse complement strand
CCCCCCGGGTACCCGGGCTCTATCCGACCCGGGTCGGGGGGGGGGGGGGGGGGGGGGGGGTGGTGGGGCGGGGCCCGGGGGCGCCGCCCCCCACCGCACCTCGCCCGGCACCACCCCCCGTCGCGCCCGAGGGAGCCCGCGCCCTCTCGGCGTCCACCGGTGGTCACCGGCTCCGCGCCCCGCGCCCGGGCCGGGGGCACCGCACCCCAGAGAAAGGACCTGCCTGTGTCGCGTCTTCGAAAAGCGTTCACGGCCCTGGCCGCGGCCGCGGCCCTGACCGCAGCCGGCGCGCTGGTTCCGGCCACGGCGACAGCCTCAACGACGACCCCGGCGAAGCCGAGTGCGTCGGCCAAGGCGGTGAGGGCGGCGGCGTCGTCCGGCGCCGCGCCCAGCTATACGGTCACCGTCGGATCGACCGCTCCCTACGCCTACGCGGACGACACCCCGGCCAGCGGGTACATCGACAAGGACGGCACGTTCTACTTCCAGTCGTCCCACTCGCTGTACGGCGCGACCGACTCCCGGGAGTGGAGCTTCTACACCGGGACCAACTTCGACACCGCCACCGAATCGACCGCGATCAGCAACGCGGCGAACCCCGCCAACGCCAACGACGCCAACAACAACACGACCTGGCGCTGCAACAACAGCCCGACCGGACTCGAAGCCACGCCCGCGCCGTCCGGCTCGGGCTACGCCGAGGCCAACTACTGCGACCTGGTCGGGGTGTGGGTCGACCCGGACACCGGGAACTGGTACGGCCTGGTGCACGACGAGTTCACCCCGGAGCCCTTCGGCGACGGTCTGCACTACGACTCCATCGACTACGCGGTCTCCACCGACCAGGGCAAGGTGTGGACCATCGAGGGTCACGCGATCACCTCCCCCTACAGCACCACTCGCGGCGACACCACGGCGTTCCCGAACCAGACCTACGACTACGGTGACGGCGACCCGCGGCTGTTCGTCGACACCGCCTCGGGCTACTTCTACGTCTACTACGGCTCGCGGATCATCCCCAAGGGCGGCGTCGGCGGCAGCAACGGCGGCCTGGCGCACGTCGCCCGCGCCCCGATCTCGGGGAAGATGGCGACCGGCTCGTGGGAGAAGTGGTACAACGGCTCCTGGTCGCAGCCCGGCGTGGGCGGTCTGGAGAGCAACATGGAGCCGGTCACCGCGGCCGACCCGACCGGCTGGACCCCGGTCGCCGACGACTACAGCCCCGCCAACACCGGCGACGTGGACCAGCAGGTCGCGGCCGGCGTGCTCCCCTCCAAGTCGCCCCTGTTCATCATGAACATCGCCTACGACGCCTACCTCGGCCTGTACATCGGCGAGCCCGAGGTCGTCTCGGGGACCGCGCCGCAGCAGTTCTACGCGACCGCCAACCTCGCCACGCAGAAGTGGTCGCTGATCGGCGACACCGGCAGCTACACCTCCGACTCCTGGTACCGCTGGTTCCTCGACAGCGCCAACAGGACGAGCTCCACCATCATCGGCAAGAGCTTCCGGTCGTACTGCGCCATCGACTGCGCGAGCTCCGACGGCGAGTACGCCAACATCACCGTGGACTCCTCCGCCCCGGCCGGCCCGCCGGTCGACCCGACGAAGACCTACCTGATCAGCAGCGGAGCCGGGCAGGTGCTGGCCCAGGTCTCCGGCAGCTCGGCGGCCACCTCGCTGGCGGCGTCCAACGGATCGAACCTGGAGGACTGGTCCTTCGTCAGCGAGGGCGACGGCTCCTACCAGGTCGTCAACGCCGGCACCGGTCACCTGCTGGGCGTGGCCTCCAGCTCCACCGCAACCCGGGCGTGGGGGACCCAGCCGACCGTCACCGCGCTCGGAACCGGCGGCCCCACCGTCGGACAGGAGTGGTTCGTCATCGCCGACACCTCCCCCTCCACCGGCGCGCAGACGGGGACCTACCGGCTCGTCAACCGCTACAGCGGACTGGTGCTGGGCCTGTCCTCGGACGACGGCGGGCTCGCCGAGACCACCCCGACCCGCACCTGGACCAACAGCACCGGCAACTCCGTCGGCGGAACCCGGTCCGCGGCCGAGCAGACCCTGACGCTGACCCAGGCCGGCTCCGGCACGGGCGCGGAGACCGTCAGCGTCGACACCCCGGGTGCCCGGACCGGAGTGGTCGGAACCGCCGACTCGCTCCAGATCAGCGCGGTCGACTCGCTGAACAACGCCCTGAACTACACGGCGACCGGCCTGCCGGCGGGGCTGTCGATCAGCTCCTCCGGGCTGATCACCGGCACGCCGACCACGGCGGGCAGCTCCACCGTCACGGTGACCGCCTCCTCCGGCACGGCCTCCGGATCGGCCTCGTTCACCTGGACCGTCGACCCGGCGTCCGGTGCGAACCTCAACGGAACGCACACGGTCTCGCTCTCCGGCGAGGCGCTGGACGACCCCAACTGGTCGACCACGGCCGGTGTGCAGCTGGACAGCTGGTCGCTGAACGGCGGACAGAACCAGAGCTGGGTCTTCACCCAGCAGGCCGACGGCTCCTACACCATCGTCAACGCCCACTCGAACCTGTGCGCCGACGACGACGGGGGCGCCACCACGCCGGGCACCGCGGTGATCCAGTGGAGCTGCACCGGCGCCACCAACCAGGAGTGGACGGTGGCCCGACTCGCCTCCGGTGCATACACGATCACCAACGTCCACAGCGGGTTGCTGCTGACCACGTCCTCGACCGCCGACGGCGGCCTGGTGACGCAGCAGGCCAACACCGGCTCGGCACTGCAGCAGTGGACGATCGACTGACTGCACCGGCCGTGCGGCCGTAGCAGCCGGGCACAGGACCTGCGGTGGCGAGCCGACCTCGCTGCCGCAGGTCCGGCGGCTTTTCCCGCTACCGCAGCACCGTCCCGATCGGGTCCTCGTAGACGGCGTCCAGCGCCAGACAGGCGCCGCCGCGCGCGGCGGCGGTGAAGCCGAGCGTGGAGAGCCCGATCTCGCAGCCGCCGGCGTCGGGAGCGATCACGGAGGCCCAGACCTGTCGGCGTACCCGGTCCACCAGGTAGTCGCCGAAGTGCGCGAAATAGCCGCCGAGCACAGCCCGTCGCGGATTGAGCAGGTCCAGCAGCAGCACCAGGCCCGGGCCGAGGCCGTCAGCGATCCGCTCCAGGGCGGCGAGCGTCCGCTCGTCGCCGGCGTCGGCCCGGCGGCGCAGCTCGACCAGCCGCTGCACCAGGTCCACGGACGGGTCGCACACCATGTCGTCCGGGTCGGCGGCGAACCGCAGCAGCGCGCCCAGGCCCACCACCGTCTCCCAGCAGCCGACCCGGCCGCAGGCACACCGGGGTCCGTCGGCGGGGCCCAGCGGCAGATGGCCGACCTCGCCGGCGAACCCGGCGACACCGCGCAGCAGGCGCCCACCGGCGATGATGCCGGCGCCCACCCCGGTCTCCCCGGTCAGGTAGAGCAGGTCATGGATGCCGGCGGCGGAGGCGGAGAGGTACTCGGCGACGGCGCCGAGCTTGGCGTCGTTCTCCAGCCGGACCGGGGGAGCGGAAGCGCCGAGCCGGCGGCGCAGACCGTCGACGACGGCGACGTTGCGCCAGCCGATATTGGAGGCGTAACTGACCGTGCCGGAGGCGAGGTCGATCATGCCGGGGGCCGCGATCGTCACTCCCAGGCTGCGGATCCCGTTGGCCGACAGGGTGTCGATGGTGGTCCTGACCAGCCGCCCGACGGCGTCGAGGACCGCCTCGGGCCCCGCCTGTCGCACGTCGATGGCGACCCGGTCCTCGGCGGTGAGGTCGCCGCGCAGGTTCAGCGCGATGACACTGAGGTAGTCGACATTGATCTCCACGCCGATGCCGCAGATCGCCCGGCCGTCGACCTCCACGGCATGCCCGGGACGCCCGATGGCGCCATCGCGTTCGAGCTCCCCCTCGACGACCAGGCCGTGCTCCACCAGTTCGGAGATCAAGGTCGAGATGGTGGCCTTGGGCAGACCGGTGTCGGTGGCGATCCGGGCCCGGGAACGCGCGCCGGAATCGCGCAGCAGGCGCAGCACGAGCCCCAGGTTGGTGCGGCGGATGGACGCCCGGTCGGTGGGCTTGGCCGGCCCGGCGATCGCCAGGTCCCTGCCCCATGCGCCGTGCGGTCCTGCTGCCACCACGTGCCCCTCACCGGTCGCCGGGTGCCTGCGCGGCCCCGAACATTTCCATGCAGGGTGCCGATTTTAGCAGAGTTAGTTCGGACAGAAGTCGAACTATTGAGAGATTGTGCGCTCACCGGACGACCGTGGGGGGTCAAATATAGGGCCTGCAGGGAAGTGATCGGCGTGGCCGCCCGCCCGGTGACCCGGGCGGGCGGTGCCGTGCTGTTGCGGTCGGTTCAGCGGACGTCGCCTAGCGGGTCTCGTAGTCGAACCCGGCCGTCGAGGAGCTGAACGAGCACTCCACCGTGGACTGCTTTCCGACCGGCTCCCAGGGGCCCCAGTAGGTGTAGACGATGTCGTGCGGGGTGCCCCGGCCGCGCACCACGGCGCACATGATCTTCGCGCGGTGCTCGTTCACCTGCTTCGCGCCCGCGACCCGCGGGCCTTGGATCGCGGTGCAGGTCGAGGTCGCGACGCCACGGCCCCAGCTGAGGTGGCCGGAGACCTCGCATTTTGCCTGGGTGGCTGCGAACGCCTGACCGGGAACGGCTGTCATCAGGCCGACCGCGACGAGCGGCAGCGCCGCGGCGGTGGCGATCCGGCGGCGGAGGCGGCCGGGCTGACCGGCGGCGGAGAGGCGGGTACCACGAATGTTCATGTGCTTCTTTTCTGTGCGAGGGCTTGTGCGGACGCCGTCGGCCGAAAAGCACCGCCGCCGACGCCACCCGCTTACCCTCGCGTAACGCGTAGTTGGCGCACATCCCCCGATTGTCCGTTCGTACCCCGCCTGTCGGAGCCTGCCGCCCCTGCTGCCCGGAGTGGTACCGCCCCGACGGCAGCGGGTGGCTCAGTGCTGCCAGACCCGGACGTAGTCGACCTGCATGTCGGCCGGTGCCACGGTCTGGCCGCCGTCGGCGCCGACGGCGTTGTCCAGGATCAGGAACTGCGGCGCCGAGGTGATGCCGGTCGTGATCTGACCGACCTCCTTGCCGTCGTAGTAGTACGTCACCGAACCGGGCTCCCAGTCGGCGCCGTAGGTGTGCCAGCCGGAGAAGTTGCCCGGGGCGCAGCTGCCGGGTGCGCCCGAGGGGGAGTGGAAGTGGAAGCAGGCGCTGCCGCCCAGGCCCTCCATCACGTCGAGCTCACCGTCGGTCGGCCAGCTCTGGCCGTCCATCCAGAAGGCGGGCCAGTTGGCGATTCCCGTGCTGGACGGGGGCAGGTAGATCCTCGCCTCGAAGGCGCCGTAGGTGAACTCGGCCTTGCCGTTGGACTGCACCATGCCCGAGCGGTACGGGTAGGTCTGTCCGTTGACGGTGGTGGACTGCTCGACGGACTGCAGGTGAAGGGATCCGCCGCTGACGCTGACCTGGGAGGGCGCGTAGGCCTCGGACTCGGTGCTGTTCACCGGCGCGGTGGTGCACGCCTGGCAGCCGAGCCAGTTCGGGGTCCACTTGGTGCTGTCGAGACCGGTGCCGTTGAACTCGTCGTCGAAGACCGAGTGCCAGGTTCCGGGCATGCCGATCGGGCCACTGCTCGCCGGGGTCGACGTCGCGGTCGCGGTCGCGCCGGCCGTTGCGGAGGCGCTGGGACTGGCGGACGGCGTTGCGGGTGCGGTGGGGGCGGCGGTGTGAGCGGTGGTGGGCGAGGCCGTGGGTGTGGCCTTGCTCGATGCCTTCGGCGTCGGAGTCGGCGCGACGGCGGGGCTTGCGCCGCGCGAGGTGAAGGTCTGGGTCGGGGTGAGGTTGTGCCAGGTGTTGCCGACCTCGTACGCCACGAAGTACGTGTATGTCCCCGCGGGGAAGGTGCGGCTTTCCGGCGTGAACGTGGTCCGCGACGTGCTCAGCGTCGTCGGGATGGCCCCGCTGAAGTCGTAGTGGGCCCCGCTCGCCGAGCGCACGGCGATGGTGAGTCTGCTCACCGCGATCGTGTGTGTGGCATGGAGCTTGGCGATCGCGGTGACGGCGGCCCCGGCCGAGGGCGCCGACGGGGAGACGGACAGGGAATCGACGACCACTGGGCTGCTGCTCGCGGCGCTCGGCTGGGCGGCCCACGCCGTGGCGCCGGAGACGGAGACGGCGACCGCTGCCGTGGCAACCGCCGCGGCAGTCAGGCCTCGCAGGGCGGTCGATTTGGGGAGTCGGTGCTTCGCGTGGTTGGGCATGCTGTGGGAGAACCTTTCGTACCCCCCGTTATTCGGCACACCGGACCTGCTGCCGACAGGAGCAGCCTTCCAGGTCCGATGCCCCTGGATCCTGCGCGAGCGGTCCCTCGTCACGCAAGCCGCGCGCGGCCGCCGAGGGCCGCCGGAGGCTGCCTGCGGGACATGAAATAGCTGGTGGAACGGCATATTCGCCGATATGCACGGATGCGGTGTGAGGTCGGCGACAGGTGAAGTGGAACACAAAGCCTTGACGGCTCCACTGCAGTGATGCTCACTGCCTCGCCCCCGCGGATCACCATGTCGGGGGGAGGAGCAGGTGCGGTCCGCTCGTGTGACAGCATGTGACGAACTGTCACCACCCATGGAAGCGACCCTCGACGTGGACAACCAGGACCGGCAGCGCAGGGCCCTTGCCGACTTCCTCCGCAGCCGGCGCGAACGACTCACACCGCAGGCGGCCGGCGTCCGGACCCCCCTCGGCCGACGCCGTACCAGCGGCCTGCGCCGCGAGGAGCTGGCCGCGCTCGCCGGGGTCAGCCTCACCTGGTACACCTGGCTCGAACAGGCCCGCCGCATCAAGGTCTCCCGCCAGGTGCTCACCGGTCTGGCCGGTGCCCTGCAGTTGGACCCGGTCGAAACCGAGTACCTGTTCCGGCTGGCGGGCGAACTGCCGGAGGCGGCCGAGGAGGAGCCGGGGCACGACCGGCCGGAGGTCCCGGCCGCGTACCTGGGACTGCTGCGCCTGCTGGACCCGCTCCCCGCGGTCATCGCCGACCACCGCTTCGACGCGCTGGCCTGGAACGAGGGCTTCCCCGTGCTGTTCCCCCACTTCGAGGGGCTGCCCGAGGACGAGCGGAACCTGCTGCTGCTGACCTTCGACGAGCGGTCGCGCGACCTGTACCCGCAGTGGGAGGAGCACGCGCTGCACACGGTGGCCCTCTTCCGGGCCCAGGCCGCGGACCGGCTCACCCAGCCGTCCTATGTGCGGCTGCTGCAGCAGCTGGGTCGGCGCAGCGAGTCGTTCCGCGACCTGTGGCAGCGGATGGACCTGGAGGCGCCCGGCCCCGCCCGGCGCTCCTTCGACCACCCGCTGCTCGGCCGGATCGACCTGGACTACGTCAAGCTCCAGCTCTCGGACATCGACGCCACGCTGGTGATCCATCTGCCGCTGGCCGAGGACGGTGTGCTGGACCGGCTCCGCGGCCTGGTGGACGAGCGACGCGGGACACATGCGCCGTCGCCCGCCCCTGCCATCACCACGTCCACTTCCGCCGCAACCGCCGCTGCCGTCGTCGCCGGTGTCGCGGCGCTGCTGCAGTGACCCCGCTGATCCTGGTGGCGGCGCAACTAGGATAAAAGGCCGCCTTCTTAAGGATCCGGACGAGGTACATGCTCGTGGCTGTGGGGCCGCGGAGATTCCACCGCGCAGCCCCACCATCACCCGGTTACCCCGTTCAGGAGAAGAACCATGCCTTCCCATGCCCTCGCCCACGCCCGTGTCGTCGTCATCGGCGGAAGTTCCGGCATCGGCCAGGAGGTGGCCCGCCAGGCCGTCGAGGCCGGCGCCCTGGTCACCATCGCCTCGCGGTCCCGGGACAGGCTCGACCAGGCGGTCAAGGCCATCGGCGGGAACGTCGAGGCGGCGGTGGTCGACGTCACCGACGAGGCGAGCGTCAGCGCCCTGTTCGACGGCATCGACGCCCTGGACCACCTCGTGGTCTGCCCCGGCGACATGGCCGTCGGCCCGGTCGCCGAGGTCACTGCCGAGGACATCCGCCGATGCCTCGACACCAAGATCGTCGGACAGCTGCTCAGCGTCCGCCACGCCGTCCCGAAGCTCTCGCCGACCGGCTCGATCGTGCTGATGTCCGGCGCCGCCGGGTTCCGGGCCTATCCCGGGCTGAGCGTCACCGCCGCGGCCAATGCCGGCATCGGCGCCATGGGGCAGTCGCTCGCGCTCGAACTCGCGCCGCTGCGCGTGAACGTGGTCATCGCCGGAGTGATCGACACGCCCCTGTGGTCGAGCCTGCCCGAGGAGGCCCGCACGGCCTTGTTCGAGGAGACCGCCCGGACCACCCCGGTCGGCCGGGTCGGCCGACCCGAGGACGTCGCCTCCGCCGTCCTGCAGGCCCTGGAGAACACCTTCGTCAACGGCTCGCTGATCCACGTCAACGGAGGCGGACTGCTGTGACCGGGGGCGCTTCCGCTCCGAGCCCGACCAGATCAAGCGTGAAGCCGAAGCTCACGCTGGGGTCGAACGACCCCGTCTGCAAAGAACGTTGAGACAGGCCCGTAACGGGCCACACCGGTGGGCGAGCGGGTTCCGCTCGCCCACCGGCGCGCGGCGGCTCAGCCGACTGTGTAGTGATACGGAAGAGCGACGAGCTGGTCGCCCGTGGGCGTGTAGCCGTTCTGGCTGAGGGAGCTGGTGTCGTCGACGTAGATGTCGCCGGACACCGTGCTCCCGGCGGGACCGCTCGGCGCGATGTCCAGGTACAGCGTGGCGCTGTGCCCCGGCTGGACGACGACCGGGCTGAACGTCGCGGTCGGGTTCAGACCGAGCTCCCACAGGTCACCCGACGGTGAACCGGCCGAGGGATCGAAGGCCCGCGTGGTCGCGGTGAGCCCCAGGCTCGCCACCGACGGCGGGGTCGCGCCACTGCCGAAAGGACCGGCGGGCTGAGGCACGATGTCCCAGTCGCCCTGGGTGAGATTCGGCATCGCGTAACTGCCGTAGGCATCGTCACCGTTGGCGGTCGAGCCGAGATCGGGCTCGCCGTTGGCCGGGGAGAAGTCGAACACGACGGGCGCCGTCGAGTCGGCCGTCGCCACGAGCTGCGAGGTGCCGGTCGGCACGATCCACTGCGGCTCCTGCGCGCTCACGCTCAACGGCAGCGTCAGGTTGCTCGACGGAGTGAACGAGCTGAGCGGCACGGTGGCCTGCTGGTCGAGCCGGGCGTCCAGGAAGTACGACTCGACGGCGGTCGAGTCGTTGTGCACCGTGACGCTGACCAGGTGTGACCTGCCGACGGGCAGTACGCCGCCGGCCGGCACGCCGGTCGTGCTCGCCGTGACCGGCGCGAAGTCGACCGTCCCGTCGAGCAGCGTCGACAACGCGTTCCCGGTCACCGGATTGCTGAAGGTGACGATCAGCGTCCACGTGCCGGCGGCAGGCGCGAGCACGTGCAGCCGCGCGGCCGAGGTGCTCAGCACGGTCTGACTCGCGCTCGGCGGTCCCACCAGCACCTGGTCGCCGGCGCGTGCCGGGTTCTGGCCGTCCGGCGAGACCAGGTACGCCGTGAACGCGTCGGTGTTGTCGTCGGCCAGTGCCAGCCGCACATCGAGAGCCGGCTGCCCCTTGGGCACGTTCACCTCGTAGAAGAGGGTCTGCGCCGGGACGTAGCCGCGGCCGTTCCCACCGACCACATTGGCGGTGAACCTGCCGACGCCGTTGCGCACCGGAATGACCGAGCGCAGTGTCATCGGGACGGAACTCGGGCCCGCCTGCGGCGAGTCGATCGCCAACGACGCGCTCTCGTCACCGGCCTGCGCGGGCAGCGGCGCGGTGAGGTGCACCGCGGTCGAGGCGCCGGGTGCGAGAGTGACCCGCGACGGCGTCACCGTGCCGAAGGCGTGGAACGACGAGACCGCGGCAGAGAAGCTCACCGGACCGGTGTATCCGGCCGGGCCGGAGGTGGGACTGCCGAGGAAGTCGGTGATCACCGCGGTCCACCTGCCCGGCTCCGGGGCACGCAGGTCGATGTGCCCGTGGTTGCCGTCGCCCTGCGGCAGGCTGTAGCCGTTGAGTTGCCCGCGCGGGTTGAGCAGGGTCAGGTCGGCGGGCTGCTGGCTCGCGGTCCCCGGATACGCGATGTCGGCGTCGAGCCGGTCCGCGCCGGGGGGCACGGTGAAGGTGAACCGGGCCACGTTGTGGGTCAGGCCGGACGCGTCCTGGTAGGTGGGGTCGCCGTCGCGCAGTGTCACGGTCCTGCCGGCGATCACCCGGCTCGCGCCGAGCGTGCGACCGGTGAGCGACACGGTCTGCGCGTTGCGACCGGTGTTGGTCAGCCGCAGTGAGAACTGCGTGGTGGCACCGGGAGCACCTGTGGCGTCGAGCTGGTCGGTGCTGGTCAGCAGCGTGTCACCGACCGGCTTCGGCGCACCGTCGCCGGTGTGGACGGAGCGCGCGGCCTCGACGGCCCGGTAGGCGTCGACCAGGCCGGCACCCTGCTCCGCGCCGACGACGCCGAGGTCGTCAGCGGTGCTGGAGATGATCTGACCGACCAGCTGCGGGGTGGGGCTGGCACCACCGTGCGTGTCCCGGTACGACTGGATCACCAGCGCGGCCACGCCCGCCACCAGCGGCCCTGCCTCGCTGGTGCCGCCGGACTGGGACACGCCGGTCGGCTGGCCGCGGCCGTTCAGGCAGTCGGGCGCGACCGTCGTGTTCGCCGTGCAGATCGCCCAGTCCAGGTCGCCCGGCGCCACCACGTCGATGCTGCGCCCCTGTTCGGTCGAGCCGCCCGACGACAGGGAGCTGATGTTGTCGCTGACCCAGCCGCGTGCGCCGATGCTGTCGTAACCGGCGCTGTCGGCCTGGGCGTAGGAGCGGAAGGTGGTGGACGCGCCGACGGAGATCACGCCGGGCTGGGATGCGGGCGACCAGATGGTGTTCTCGAGGCCGGCGTCGTACGAGGGCACGGTGACGGTCACCCCGGCCGCCATCGCGTCGGCGTTGGCCTGCTTGATCAGGTCCGCGCTGGTGTCCGGCATCGGGAACGAGCCGGCCTCCTCGTTCAGCACGTTCACATGATCGACGCTGACCGCGTAGTCGATCGCCTCGAGAAAGGCGGAGGTGGTGCTGTAGTCGTTGGCGGCGTACACCTTGTAGGCGTCCAGCGTCACCTGCGGCGCCACGCCCTCGAGCCGGATCAGGCAGGGATGCCCCAGCGGGTGCGTGGTGTAGTCGGCGAGGTCGTACACCTCCCGGCTCTGCGCGGCGATCATGCCGTCGTCGAGGAACGACTCCAGATCCTCGGACTCCACCGAGCCGCCTTCACCCGTGAAGTCCTTGTAGTCGGCGATGACGTGCGAGCCGTTGGCCCGGATCAGCTCCGGCGTGTTCACGTCGATGCTGCCGGCGATGTCACCGACGATCACGCCCGCCCCGGTCGCACCGAGCGAACGCGCGGTGTGCTCGCCCGGATCGTCGGAGTCCGCGTGTATCGCCTCGATCGCCTCGGGGTCCAACTGCACGCCGCCGGCCGGCGCACAGGCTCCGGACGGGAGACCGGCCGGTGCCTGGGAACCGGCCGAGGCGCCGTCGGCCGCGACCGTCGGCACCGGCGGCGCGGGCCGGCCGACCACCTTGATGGCGGCGTCCGGCACGACCTCGGCGACACCCGGGTCGGCGCGCAACGCGGCCTGCTCCTGCGTCGATACCGTGGCGGCCACGGCGTTGAGCACGTTCATCGAGTGGATGTTCTTGGCACCGGATGCATGCAACGCGGTGATCACAGGGTCCTGCGACGCGGTCACCGCCGAGGCGCGGGCGGCCCGCAGGGCAGGTGTGTCCGGCAGGTTCTGGTGCTGATCCGTGAGCACCACGATGACCGGCTGGCTCGGTCCGCCGGCCGACACGGCCGCTCCCGTCGACGCGACCGCGTCCGGTATCGATCCGAAAGCCAGCGCGGTGGCTGCCAGAACACTGACCCCCACCCCGGATATCTGTTTCAAACGCCTCATGAACCCCTCCATCACCCGGCACCGCGTGAGTCACGGCCGCGGCAATTATCGTTGCCGCGGTCATGCCAGAGATAGGGGGAAATCCCTTTCAGGACTTCAACGTTGAGCGCGTCCTCCGGGCCGTCACCCGTGGATGTACTGGTCGGCCCAGGCACTGATGATGTGGGCGGCGCGCTGTGCCTGCCCTCGTGCGGTCAGGAGATGGTCCGCTCCTTCAAGCGAGACAAAGCTTCGCGGGTGCCGTGCCTCGCGGAAGATCTCCCCGGCGTTGGCGATGTCGACGGTGTCGTCGGTGGGTGAATGCATGACGAGCAGCGGCAGGTTCAACTCGCGTATCCGGTCCTGCAAACGAGCATGGTGGACGTCGTCGACGAAGGCACGCTTGAGGACCAGCGTCCTCCCGCCGACGAACCACTCGTGCGACCCTTCACTGAGAACACGGTCCAGGACCGCGTCGTACTGTCGCTCGACGTGGCTGGGGTCGGCAGGTGCCCCGATCGTGGCGACCGCGCGGACGCCGGTTGCCTCGGCTGCTGCGGCGATGGCGGCGGCGCCTCCCCACGAGTGCCCCACCAGCATGTCCGCCGGAGTTCCCCGCTCTGCCATCAACGTTGCTGCACGGACGGTGTCCTGGACCTTGATGGTGAAGGAACCGTCCCCCCAGTCGCCGTCGGAGTCCCCGATCCCGAGGTTGTCGTAGCGCAGCATTCCGATCCCCTCGCGTGCCAGCTGCTTGCTGACACGCGAGGCGGCCGGCGAGTTCTTGCCGAGCGTGAATCCGTGGACGAAGATTCCCCAGCCCCGGATCTCGCCTTCCGGCAGGTCGATCGACCCTGCCAGTTCGGGGCCGACGGTGCTCTTGAATCTCACTTCTTCGGTCACGTTGTGCGTCACTCCGGCAGGACCGGACCCGTGGGTCCGGGAGGTGGGTGGATGAGGCGGGCGGGCAGGCGGGGCGACACCGCTGTCGGCACGTCAGACGATCGGCTCCTGGAGGGAGTTCGGCTTGACGGAGAGCAGTGCGGTGATCTCGTCGGCGAGGTGCGGGCCGAGCTCGCCCCAGCCGTCCTTGTAGCCGTAGACCCCGGCCAGGGTGCGGGCCTCGTAGTCGCCGTTCATGATCTCGATGTCATTGGCCGTGATGAGTGCCGGGTGGGCGACGCCGACGGCCCCCGAGACCTTCATGAGCTCCCTGCGCAGGGTGCGCAGGTAGACGGCGGCCCGGGTGGACTTCGAGGCCGGGTCGAGGCCGCGGGCGAGCCACTGGTTCTGGGTCGCGATCCCGGTCGGGCACTTGTCGGTGTGGCACTTCTGCGACTGGATGCAGCCTATGGACAGCATCGCCTCACGAGCCACGTTGATCATGTCGGCTCCCAGGGCGAACGCGACCGCGGCGTTCTCGGGAAGGCCGAGCTTGCCGGAGCCGATGAAGGTCAGGTCGTCGGTCAGCCCCAGCTCGGCGAACGTGCCGTAGACCCGGGAGAAGCCCATCCGGAACGGCAGCGCCACCGAGTCGGCGAACATCCGCGGCGCCGCCCCGGTGCCGCCCTCGCCGCCGTCGACGGTCACGAAGTCGACGCCGCGGTCGCCGCGCTCCATCAGCGTGGCCAGCTCCTGCCAGAAGCCCATCTCTCCCACGGCGCTCTTGACCCCGACCGGCAGACCGGTCTCGGCGGCGAGCAGCTCGACGAAGTCGAGCATCGAGTCGACGTCGCCGAACGCGGTGTGCCGCGACGGGGAGGCACAGTCCTTGCCGACCTGGATGCCGCGGATCGCGGCGATCTCCGGGGTCACCTTCGCACCCGGCAGCATCCCGCCCAGACCCGGCTTGGCGCCCTGGGAGAGCTTGATCTCAATCGCCTTGACCGGGGCGCCCGCGACCACCTCCTTGAGCTTGTCGAGGTTGAAGCTGCCGTCCTCGTTGCGGCAGCCGAAGTACGACGTACCGATCTGGAGGACGAGGTCGCCGCCGCTGCGGTGGTACGGCGACAGGCCGCCCTCGCCCGTGTTGTGCATCGTGCCCGCCAGCGCCGCCCCCTTGTTGAGCGCCGTGATGGCCGCGCCGGAGAGCGATCCGAAGCTCATCGCCGAGATGTTCACCACGCTCGCCGGTCGGAACGCCTTGGCACGCCCGCGCGGCCCACCGAGCACCTTGGCCGAGGGCAGCGGGGCCTGCGGGTCGTGCGCATCGGGCAGAGCGCCGGCGAACGTGCGCTGCTTCAGGTAGGCGTGCCCCTGCACATGCTCGACGTCGACCTCGGTTCCGAACCCGAAGTAGTTGTTCTCCTCCTTCGCCGACGCATAGATCCAGGTGCGCTGGTCACGACTGAACGGGCGCTCCTCCTCGTTGGAGGTCACGATGTACTGCCGCAGCTCCGGCCCGATCGTCTCCAACAGGTACCGGGCGTGCCCGATCACCGGGAAGTTACGAAGCAGTGCGTGCCTCTTCTGGACAAGGTCGCGGGCAGCCACCAGCGCCACTGCCGTTGCGGCTGTTGCGGCGACCGCGCCGATCCTCCGGGCCTGCATGAACGTTCCTCCTCGAAGCACGACTCCATCGCTGTGCGGTGGACGTCGTTGTGCCGTGTCGGGCGTTGGGCGACGAGGATGATAGTAAGAGGCTGCCGGGACAGGCCTGTGGCCAGGGTGCCGGTTCGGACTTTCGACCGGAGGGGTTCCGGTCAGCGGGCTCCGAGGAGGTGCTCCATGGCGAGCTGGTCGAGTGCCTCGAAGGCCATCCCCCGCTCCGCCGCGCCCGCGACGTCGAACTCCTCGAACGACGCCCGGTCGCCCAGCAGGCCGGTCAGACCGTCGGCCGCCGTCGGGACGGCCAGCTCGGGCAGGCGCGAGGCGGCCAGCGCGGCCCGGACGTCCGGGTCCGCGCGGAAGGAGCGGGCGCGCTCGGCGAGCAGCAGGTAGTTGCGCATGCACGCCGCCGCCGAGGCCCAGACGCCGTCGGAGTCCTCCGTGCGGGGAGGCTTGAAGTCGAAGTGGCGGGGGCCGTCGTAGCCGGCCGACTCGAGCAGGTCGACCAGCCAGAACGCCTGGCGCAGATCGCCCGCCCCGAAGCGCAGGTCCTGGTCGTACTTGATGCCCGACTGGCCGTTCAGGTCGATGTGGAACAGCTTGCCGTGCCACAGCGCCTGTGCGATGCCGTGCGGGAAGTTGAGGCCCGCCATCTGCTCATGGCCGACCTCCGGGTTGACGCCGACCCGTTCCGGGCGCTCCAACTCGTTGATGAACGCCAGGGCGTGACCGACCGTCGGCAGCAGGATGTCGCCGCGCGGCTCGTTCGGCTTGGGCTCGATGGCGAAGCGGATGTCGTAGCCCTGCGACTCGACGTACTCGCCGAGCAGGTCGAAGGCCTCCTTCAACCGGTCCAGCGCCACCCGCACGTCCTTCGCCGCCCCCGACTCGGCGCCCTCGCGCCCGCCCCAGGCCACGTAGACCGACGCGCCGAGCTCGGCCGCCAGGTCGATGTTGCGGATCGTCTTGCGGAGCGCGTACCGGCGCACGTCCCGGTCGTTCGCGGTGAAGGCGCCGTCCTTGAAGACCGGGTGCGTGAAGAGGTTGGTCGTCGCCATCGGCACCCTGAGGCCGCTCTCGTCCAGCGCCGCGCGGAAGCGCTTGACCGTCGCCTCGCGCTCGGCGTCGGTCGAGCCGAAGGGGATCAGGTCGTCGTCGTGGAAGGTGACGCCGTAGGCGCCCAGCTCGGCCAGGCGCCGGACGGTCTCGACGGGGTCGAGGGCCTGGCGTGTCGCGTCACCGAAGGGGTCGCGTCCCTGCCAGCCGACGGTCCAGAGGCCGAAGGTGAACTTGTGGGCGGGGGTGGGGCGCAGCGGGTCGTGGCTCATGATGCAGCTCCGAGGGCTATTCGTAATGGCAAAAAACAAATTAGTATGCGTGGGCCGCGAAGGGAAGCCGGCGGCCCGAAGGACCCGAAACGGAAGGACCGACCCCATGTCTGCCCCCACGTCCAGCACACTCCGCGTCGTGATCGGGGTGGACAGTTCCACCCAGTCCACGAAGGCCCTCGCCGTGGATGTCGACACGGGCGCGGTGGTCGGCCAGGGCCGGGCGGTGCACCGGGTCAGCGAGGGGCCCGCACGGGAGAGTGATCCGGAGCAGTGGTGGCAGGCGCTGGGCGAGGCGATCGCCGGCACCGGATGCGCCGGTGTCGCTCAGGCGGTGTCGATTGCCGGGCAGCAGCACGGGCTGGTCGCCCTCGACGCAGCCGGACGCCCGGTGCGGCCCGCGCTGCTCTGGAACGACGTGCGCTCGGCCCCGCAGGCCGAGAAGCTGGTGGCCGAGCTCGGCCGACAGGCCCTGGCCGAGCGCTTCGGAAGCGTTCCCACCGCCTCGTTCACCGCGGCCAAATGGGCCTGGCTGCGGGCCAACGAGCCCGAGGCGGTCGCGCGCACCGCCGCCGTCAGGCTCCCGCACGACTACCTGACCGAGCGGCTGACCGGGGCGGCGGTCACCGACCGCGGCGATGCCTCCGGCACTGGATGGTGGACCCCGGACGGCTACGACGCCGAACTCCTCGACCGCATCGGGCTCGGCGCCCTGCTACTGCCCACCGTGCTTCCCCCGGGTGCCCTGGCCGGTGTCGTCCGCGAGGGCGGTCCGCTCCCGGCGGGGACACCCGTGGCCACGGGCACCGGCGACAACATGGCCGCCGCCATCGGCCTCGGCCTGCGCTCCCCGGCCGGCCCGGACGCGGTGTCCGCGCAGCCCGTGCTGAGCCTCGGCACCTCGGGGACCGTCTACGCGGCCACGCGCGGACGCCCCCAGGACCCGAGCGGCACGGTGGCCGGCTTCGCCGACGCCCTCGGCGGCTGGCTGCCGCTGGCCGCCACACTGAACTGCACCCTCGCCGTCGACCGCTTCGCTGCGCTGCTCGGCCGCGACCGCGAGAACGTGGAGCCCGGCGGCAGCGCCGTCGTGCTGCCCTATCTCGACGGCGAGCGCACCCCGAACCTGCCGGGCGCCAGCGGCCTCGTCCACGGCCTGCGCCACGACACCGCGCCCGGTCAACTGCTCCAAGCCGCCTACGACGGCGCCGCGCACGCGCTGCTCACCGCGCTCGGAGAGGTCCTGCGGGCGGGCGGTGAGGCGGACGACCCGGCGCAGCCGCTGCTGCTGATCGGCGGTGGCGCCCGCGGCCGCGCCTGGCAGCAGACGGTCCTGCGGCTCTCGGGTCGCCCGGTCCAGGTGCCGCTGGCGCGAGAGCTCGTGGCGCTCGGCGCGGCCGCACAGGCTGCCGCACTGCTCACCGGCGAGGCCGCCGACGCGGTCGCCCGGCGTTGGGGCACCACGGAGGGGCCGATGCTGGCCCCGGTGGAGCGCGACACCGAGACGCTGGAGCGGATCACCGACACGCTGGGGCGAGCCCGGGCCCTGCAGATAGATTAGCCAAGCACTCGATCCGATCAACAGCTCCATCGTCGCGAACACCTTGGTGCCGATCGCCCTGCAACTGCACGTCTCGGTGGGCGCCACTGCCGTCCTCGTCTCCTCCCTGTACCTGGCCAGTGGCGGACCGCGGGAGCGGCACCCCGAACTCCACCGGCACCTCTCCGAACAACACTGCGAACGCAGTGACAACCACCCGCAGTGACAACCACCGCAAGGAGAACCTCGCATGACCACCCCTGCCCTTCCCGGGATCGACCCCAAGCGGACCGCCCTGCTGGCGATGGACTTCCAGAACGGGATCGTCGGGATGCTCCCCGAATCCGACGCGCTCGTCGAGCGGGTCAAGGGCGCGATCGCCGACGTCCGCGCCGCCGGCGGCACCATCGGCTACGTCCGCGTCGCCTTCACCGAGGGTGACTGGGCAGAGGTCCCGGAGACCAACAAGATCTTCAGCGCGGTCGCTGCGGCGAAGATGCTGCACCACGAGGACGACACCACTCAGATCGACGAGCGGATCGCCCCCGAGGAGGGTGACATCGTCGTCCGTAAGATCCGCATCGGCGCGGTCTCCACCACCGACCTCCACCGGCAGTTGAGCGACCGCGGCATCGACACCCTGATCCTCTCCGGCATCAGCACCAGCGGCGTGGTCCTGTCCACGCTCATCGACGCCGCCGACCGCGACTACCGCGTCTTCGTCCTGACCGACGGCGTCGCCGACCCCCGCCCGGAGGTCCACCGGGCCCTGGTCGACGAGGTGTTCCCGTCCCGGGCCCACCTGATCGACACGAACCTGCTGGCCGAGCTGCTCAGGACTGCCTGACACGGCAGCGGTACCGGTCGGTCCCTCGCGGCCCCGGAGCAGATCTCTGCTCCGGGGCCGCGAGCGGTTGCGCGGCCCGGTGCGGCGGCGGGGACTATCGGCCGATGGTGTCGAGTTCGGCGACCGCGTCGGCGGGCAGGGCCAGGTCGGCGGCGGCGCTGTTCTCGCGCAGGTGGGCGACCGAGGACGTGCCGGGGATCAGGACGGTGGTGGGGGAGCGCTGGAGCAGCCAGGCCAGGGCGACCTGTTGGGGCGACGCACCCAGCCGGGCGGCGACGTCGGTGAGGGTCCTGGACTGGAGCGGACTGAAGCCGCCCAGGGGGAAGAACGCGGCGTAGGCGATGTTCTCGGCGGCGCAGCGGTCCACGAGTGCGTCGTCGTGCCGGTCGGCCAGGTTGTAGAGGTTCTGCACGGTGACGACCGGGGCGATGGCCTGCGCCTCGGTGAGCTGGGCGTCGGAGGCGCCGCTGAGTCCCAGGTGCCGGATCAGGCCCTGCCGGCGCAGGTCGGCCAGGGCGCCGAACTGTTCGGCGACGGAGTCGTCGGTGGGGCCCTCGAACGAGGCGATGCGCAGGTTGACGACGTCCAGGGCGTCCAGGCCGAGGTGCTGGAGGTTCTCGTGGACCTGGGCGGTGAGGTCCGCGGGTTCCTGTGAGGGGATCCAGGCACCGGTCCCGTCACGGCGGGCGCCGACCTTGGTGACGATGCGCAGGTCGGCCGGGTAGGGATGCAGGGCTTCCCTGATGAGTTCGTTGACGACGAACGGTCCGTAGAAGTCGCTGGTGTCGATGTGGGTGATGCCCAGCTCGACGGCCTCGCGCAGGACCGCCAGGGCCTGGTCGCGGTCCTTGGGGGGACCGAAGACGCCGGGGCCGGCCAACTGCATGGCGCCGTAACCCATCCGGCTGAGGGTGAGGTCGTCGGCGAGGGTGAGACTGCCGCCGGGAGCAGGGGTGGTCATGTCGTGCCCTTTCGTCGGGTTCGCTGCCGCCGGGACCGTCGAATCGGGTATTCGTGGACAGTCGGGCGTGGTTCCTACTCTGCGGGATCCGGGGCGGGCGCGGCAGCTTCGGCGGCGACGGTCGGGGGAGTGCTGCCTTTCGTCAGGCCTTGCCGAGCAGCTTCCGGACGTGCTGGACGATCTCCTCGTTGGTGCAGGCGTGGCCGCCGATGCCGCAGCCGCCGGGGACGGCCTCGGTCGCAACCGCGTTGAAGGAACGCCCCGTGACGTGACGCCGTGCACGACAGGTGCCCCGCCGCCCGGGAGCGGGCGGCGGGGCACCTGTGTCAACAGCCGGGCGGGTCGATGCGGCTATCGGTTGCCTGCGGAGCCGCCCGTCGGGGCGGCGTCGGCGGCGTCCGCCTGCCGGTCGACCTCGTCCTCGCCCGAGGGCTCGTCCGCCTGCGCGTCATTCGCGTCATTCGCGTCGGATTCTGCCCGGGCGCGGGCCTGGTTGCCCGAGACCAGTCGCAGCGGGACCTCCTTGAGGCAGGCCGAGAGCACGATGGCCGCCAGCAGCAGGACGGCGACGATCGCGAACACCACGTCGCCGGCGGAGGAGAAACCGACGAAGAACGGATGGCTGAGCGGCTTGGCCAGCCCGTTCAGGAACGAGGTGTCGTCCAGCCCGCCGCTCAGGTGCTGGTGCAGCGAGGCGAGTTGCTCCGGGTGGGCCTTGGCCGCGGCGATGTAGGCCGGGTCGGTGGCCGCCGTGGCGTACTCATGGGCGATCTTGGACCCGGCCGACGAGAACAGGACGGAGAGGAAGATCGCGGTGCCCAGGGTGCCGCCGATGGAGCGGAAGAACGTCGACGCCGCGGAGGCGACACCCATGTCCTTCGCGGACACGGCGTTCTGCATCGCCAGCACCAGGCTCTGCATGTTCAGCCCGAGGCCGATGCCGAAGACCGCCATGTAGATGTCGGTCTGCCACAGGGCCGTGTCGGCCCCGATCGTGACCATCAGGCCCATGCCGATGACCATGAGCACCGACCCGACCACCGGGAAGATCTTGTAACGGCCGGTGCGGGCGATCAGCTGGCCCGCGCCGAGGGACGACAGCATCAGTCCGGCGACCATCGGGAGCAGCAGCAGACCGGACTTGGTCGGCGAGGCGCCCTTGACGATCTGCAGGTACAGCGGGATCACCGACATGCCGCCGAACATCGCCATGCCGATGATCGTGACCTGGGCCGAAGCAACCGAGAAGGTACTGCTGCGGAAGAGCCGCAGCGGGAGCAGCGCGTCGTCGCCCATCCTCTGCTGGACCCAGAGGAACAGGGCGAGCCCGGCCGCACCGATCAGGTAGCAGGCGAAGGAGTCGACCGAGGCCCAGCCCCAGCCCTGGCCCTGCTCGGCGACCACCAGCAACGGCACCAGGCCGACGGCGAGCAGCACCGAACCCCACCAGTCGATGCGCCGCTCGCGGCGGACGTGGTCGAGATGGAGCACCTTGGCGATGACGACCAGCGCGAAGACGGCGATGGGGACGTTGATGTAGAAGATCCACCGCCAGCCCGCGGCGCCCAGGAAGCTGTCCGTGCCCGAGAGCAGCCCGCCCAGCACCGGTCCGAGGACGGAGGCGCTGGCGAAGACCGCCATCATGTACCCCTGGTAGCGGGCGCGTTCGCGGGGCGGGATGATGTCGCCGATCACCGCCAGAGCGAGCGGCATGATGCCGCCGGCGCCTATGCCCTGGAACGCACGGAACGCGGCCAGTTCGTACATCGACTGGGACAGGCCGCAGAGGGCCGATCCGAGCACGAAGATCACGATCGAGAGCATGAACAGCCGCTTGCGGCCGTAGATGTCCGACAGCTTGCCGAACAGGGGTGCGGCGATCGTCGAGGTGATCAGGAACGCGGTCGTGACCCACGCCTGCGCGGACAGGTCGTTGAGGTCGTTGCCTATCGTCTTGATCGCGGTCGAGACGATCGTCTGGTCCAACGCGGCCAGGAACATGCCCAGGACGAGCCCGGACAGAATCGTCATGATCTGGCGATGGGACAGCGCACCGTCCGACGGCGGGTCCGTCGGACGGGTTGCAGTGGAGCTCATGTGGTGCTGCTTTCTTCCGAGTCGCCGGTGTGGGCGGAGTGTGGTGCCGAACCGGTCATCCAATGGGTGTGGGTCGTGTCGTAGGCCGCGGTGAACCGCTCCAGCAGGTGGACGAACTGGCCCAGTTCCCCGGGCGACCAGCCGCTCAGCACCTGTTCGAAGAAGGCCGTCCGGGCGTGCTCGTGCTGCGCGATCACAGCCTCGCCGGCGTCGGTGACCACCAGCAGGCTGGCCCGGCCGTCCACCGGGTCGGCCCGGCGCTCCAGCAGCCCGCGCGTCACCAGCGCGGCGACCTGGCGGCTGACCGTCGACAGATCCGACTGCACGCCGGCAGCCAGCGCACTCGCGCGCATGGGGCCTTCGGTCTCCACGGTGCGCAGCAGGATCTGCGTCGCGGAGTCGACGTCGTCGCTCGCCGCCAGCAACCGGGCCTTGGACCGCCGCACCGTCCGCAGCAGGTCGATCACCGAATCGGCGACCGAAGCCACTCCGACTTCGTCACCGTGCTCCTGCCCCACCATCGCCTACCTCCACGCCTGTAGGTACTTGCCTACCACAAGTATTTGGGGTGTACAAGCATGTGCGCGACCTCTGACCCTGGCAGCGACGGAGCTGCTACAGCAAACCTTGATGCCCCTCCCGGCCGTCGGGAAGGGCATCAAGGTTTTGCGGGCCGCACGCGGATCTCCGGGGTCAGCCCCTGGTAGGCAGCCGTGAGCCTCTCCGTACTCCTAGCTGCAGGGCGCGTCGGCGGTCCACACGGCCCAGGAGGTCGGGGCGCCGGGCACGGCACCGGTCGAGTCGAAGGTCGAGGTGTAGTTCTCACCGTTGTAGGAGACGACCGCGCCCGGTGTGTATGTGGTGGACGCGCTCCATGCCACCGCGCAGGTCCCGCTGCTCGTCGGTGAGGCGGATGCACTGGCCGTCGGCGACGAGGACGCGCTCGCGCTCGGGGTCGGGCTCGCGCTCGCGGTTGGGGAGGCGGATGCCGAGGCGGTCGGTGAGGTTCCGCTGGTGTACGGATCGGCGATCACGGTGACTGTTCTGTCCTGCACGCCCCAGTTGTTCGCCTGGTCCCCGGGCAGCCAGATGTCGACGGTGTCGTTCTGGATCCAGGTGCCGAGGTCGGCGGCGTAGCAGGTCCCGTATCCCGGCACGGTGAAGTACGTGCCCCACGGAATCACCCGTGGATCGGTTGCACAGACCCCGAGTTGGGAGTTGTAGCCGGCGGCCGTCTGGCCGGTGTTGTCGTACGAGGTGACCATGATGGGGATCTGCGTCCCGACCGACACGTCACCCGCGCCCGGGGCGAGCGTCCCGTCCGCGCCGAGCCAGTAGGGAACGGAGAGCTGGCCGAGCGAGGCGTCCGAGTTGCTGGTGTCGTACATCGCCACGACGTCGTAGTACGCGCCTTGGCAGGGCGAGGTGTCGGTGACGGTCAGCGGGCCGGTCTGGCCCCAGTAGCTGATGTATCCGATGTCCACGCCGTCGCGCCACACCTTGTAGGCCACGGCGTTCGGCACCGGACTGACGGTGACGGTGACC
>Ga0302314_10005590_pt1 | contig 22892 bp, 21 predicted proteins | sample III_Palsa_N2_3_FD_200533 | JGI IMG/M metagenome (GOLD analysis project Ga0302314, IMG submission 200533) | Peat permafrost microbial communities from Stordalen Mire near Abisko, Sweden - III_Palsa_N2_3 | ecosystem: Environmental > Terrestrial > Soil > Palsa > Peat permafrost | place: Sweden... | reverse complement strand
GTGCCGCGGCGGCTGCTTGAGGTAGCGCGGAGCCAGGAGGGTGGAGACAGCGCCGAACGGGACGTTGATGAACATCACCCAGCGCCAGTCCAGTGCTTCGGTGAGCATGCCGCCGAGGATCAGGCCGAGGGAGAAGCCGGCCGAGGACATGCCCGCGAACAGCGACAGCGCCCGCACGCGCGCCTTGGTGTCGGTGAAGGTGCTGTTGAGCAGCGCGATCGCGCTGGGACCCGCCGCTGCGGCGCCGACGCCCTGCAGCACCCGGGTGATCAGCAGCCAGGCCGCCGAGGTGGCCAGGCCGCCGGCCAGCGAGGCGAGCGTGAACAGGGCTATGCCGAAGGTGAACACGCGCCGCCGCCCGATGAGGTCGCCGAGGCGCCCTCCGAGGAGCAGCAGCCCGCCGAAGGTCAGGGTGTAGGAGTCCAGCACCCAGGCGAGCGAGGACGGGGTGAAGTGCAGCCCGGTTGCGATCCGGGGCAGTGCCACGTTCATCACGGTGGCGTCGATCATCAGCATGAGCTGTGCGGAGAGGATGACGGCAAGGGCGATCCCTGGCCTTGATCTGGGCTGCTCCTGGCGTGCTCGGGCGTCACGGCCGTGGGTTTCGTCGCCGGTGGCGGCGGGCGCGACAGTCGTTTGCTGCTGGGCCTGCTGGGGCATGGAAAGATCCAAACTGGCAAGAATCGGTGAAATGGAGGTACTCTCCGGTTAATGACACGACGACTATACGGAGACAGTCTCCGTTTGGCAACGGAGACAGTCTCCGCTTGATGAGGAGTCACGGATGCGTGCGGACGCGCGACGTAACTACGATGCGCTGGTGGCTGCCGCCCGCGGCCTCTTCCTGGAGCAGGGCTGCGACGCCCCGCTGGACGAGGTCGCCAAGCGGGCCGGCGTGGGCGCCGGCACCCTCTACCGCCACTTCCCCTCCCGGCTGGACCTGCTCTCCGCGGTGTACGTGTCGGACATCGAGGAATTCTGCGACCGCGTCGAGAAGCAGACCCAGGACCTGCGGCCCGGCCCCGCGCTCAGCTGCTACATGGATCTGCAGTTGGAGTCCGGCATGCACAACGGCGGCATGCGCAAGGCCATCAGGGACATGCTGGACGAGGGACTCACCCACCCGCCGGCACTGACCGCGTGCAAGGCCCGGATGACCGACGTCGCGGCTACTCTGCTCGACTCGGCGAAGGCCGCGGGCGCGGCCAGGCCCGAGGTCGATGCGACGTCCCTGGTCAAACTGATCCACGGGATCAACATGTCCTGCGAGACGACGCCGGACCTGGCCGACGCCATGATGGACGTGGTGCGCGCCGGAGTACTCCGCACCCCGCCACAGCAGCAGGAGTCGTAGCAGGGGGGGCAGCCGCCCAACGCGCGGGCCGGCACCGCGATCCGTCGAGGCCCGTCCCGCAGCAGCCGCCGAACGAAGGATCTTTCCCGGGCGGCGACTGCCCTCCTCCCCCCCCCAGAGACCCGGACCGACGCCTACCCGTCGGGTCATCAGGACCTGCCGAGGTCAGGTCCCGGCGTTCGACGCCTTCTGGGGCCAGCAGACGGCGCGGCCATGTGGAGTGAGCTGCAGTCCGAGGAAGCCGCCGTGCATGCCGCGGGCAGCGAGCAGCACCGCGTTGGCGGTGGCGGGTTGCGGCGGTGTTGTCGTGGGCGCGGGGGCGAAGTGGAAGGAGACGAATGGCGCGCTGCGGTCGGTACAGGCATAGCTGACGCTCTTGGGCAGGTCCGGGGCAGGGTCGCCGAAGGTGACCGATGCCGGGCCGAACTCGTCCAGGACGTCTCGCAGGGTGCGGTCAGTGCCAGCCCAGTCCGCTGCCCGCTCGACGAGCGCGGCGTGGTCTTGGGCGCTGAGGGTGCAGTCCAGGCGCAGCCAGCCGCGCCGGTACGCGTCCTCGCCGTACTGGGAGGCGGTCACGTGGATGTCCGGATCCGCGAAGTAGTGGCGAACAAGTGCCGCAGTTCCGAGGCGTTCATTCGTGTCCGGGATCCAGACCGCGTCCATGGTCTGCGGGTCGGCTTCGGCTATCAGGTCGAGCAGCAACGGCAGGACGGACACCCCGCCGTGGGCACCGGGCCGACGGACCGCCTGGTTGAACTTCTCGATCAAGCCCTCGCAGGCCAAGCGGCCCGGTTCCGGTCCAGCTCCACCGCCGCAGCTGGCGCCTGTGCGCCACTCGATGTCCTTCGTCGCCACCCTCGATGACCGGGTCATCGGCCACGTCATGCTGAGCGCGGCCCGACTGGACGCTCCGCCCCGAATCGTGGACGTCCTGACCCTGTCACCGCTGGGCGTACTCCCGGCTTTCCAGCACCAGGGCATCGGCACCCGGCTCATCCAGCACGCCCTCGCGGCAGCCGACAGCCAGGGTGTTCCCCTGGTCTTCCTGGAGGGGGCGCCCTCCTACTACGGCAAGCACGGCTTCCAGGCCGCGGAAGCGGCAGGCTTCCGTGCGCCGTCTCTGCGCTATCCAGACGGCGCCTTCCAGGTCGTCCGGCTATCCGCACACGAGCCGTGGATGACGGGCACCTTCGTCTACTCCGAGACCTTCTGGGCATTGGACTGCGTGGGCCTGCGCGGCGAACACCTACGGGCAGCCCGCGGCGAAGCCTGAGATCCAGACGCGGCCGCTTCACCCGCCCCAGTGGGCGTTTAGGGTGGTGCACGATGCGCAGTGGCCGCAGGCCCGGCGGACCCGGTCCACGTCTTCGGCCGCCGTGGCCCTGGGGCGAAAGCCCCGCACGGTCGATCGCATGACCCAGCACCATGGCAGGGGTCTCGTCCAGTCCTGCTCGATCACGCTGTCGAGGTCGGGGAAGGAACAGGCGACGCGTGCCTCGGTGACGCCCTGCAAGCAGCCCTGGGCGGCTGCGATCCGCTCTCCACGTGCAGGAGGGCTCCGACGTTGTGCGAGGCGAGGCGCCCGGCACCGAGCCGGCCGCGTTCAGGACGTCCACCGCGACCTCCGGTACACGCACACGTCCGTCACGGGCGACGCTGCCCGCGTGGCCGACAAGATGAACCCGTAGGGCCCGAGGACCCCACAGAGCCGCGGTTCGGCAAGAGCGCGTTCCACGCGAGCGCGGGTCAGGCGGCGGGACATGGTGAATTGCTTCTGAACCTCGACCGATCCCGGATGGTGACTGTCGGATCCGGGATGGTATCCATGGTGCGTGGATGAAGGCGATCAACACACGGCGGTGCCTGCGGGACTGTTCTCTCCGGAGGTCGACCTCGCGCTCCGCGATGCCGGCTGGAGGCCGGGGCGGCGGGCCTTTGCTGTTGAGTTCTGGATCGACCACTTCGAGGAGCAGGAGTGCCCACCCACGGACGCTGCCGTCGACTTCCTGGTGGAGTTCGGTGGCCTCGACGTCCTCATCAGCGGCATGGGCATCACTCGAGCGCGTGAGCCGTTCGATCTGGATCCCGTGCTGTGCAGCGGAAACGTCGACCGCTTCATCGACTGGGGCCAGGAGATCGGCAGGAGCCTCTTCCCCATCGGCGTGCTGGGTCCGTATCGCCAGTGCCTGGGGATCGACGAGTTCTCCGAGATCTACCTGATCGAGACACAGATCGCCTCGTTCGGTCGGATGCCCGACGCTATGGAGGCACTGGTCCTGGGAAGGATGCCCGTGAGGCTCGACGCCGACCCATCCTGAGGACGACTTCTGATACTGACGTGTCAGGTTGGAGTTCTCGGCGGCATGTAGGGTTCCGTAGCTATGGGGCTGGTCGAGCTAGAAATCTCTTTGAAGGCGTGGGAGGGCTTGCCCTGCGGGTGCGGCCATTCTGCGGGACACCTTGCTGAGGACCTGCTGCGGCTCACCCGAGGCCAGACTGACATCAGCGCGCGTGATGCCCTCGAAAACCACGTGTGGATTCCAGCGACGCTGTACTCCCCGGCCCCTGCGGTGACGTCTGTGGCACTGGCGGTGCTCGCGGAGGGAGCCTCATCGCCCATCCGCGACCAGTTCCTCGAACTCCTGCTGGCTCTGGTCGGGGGCGACGGCTCGGACGCGAATTCTCGGGCCCGCGGACTCGACCTCGCCGAGGTCTGTCGGGAGGTCGCCTCGCCGGGAGCCTGGCTGCTCTATGCAGAGGTTCTGTCCGGCCGGTCCGTCAGCGCAGCAGGTAACGCCTTTGAGGTCCTCTGGCTCGTGGACTCCGATCGGCAACGACTGCAGGGCGTTCGCGTGACTGCGGCCGACTTGCTGCCCTGGTACTGCCGCACCGACAACCCCCTGTTCGACATCGACTAGACCGTCACGATGCGAGCTCAGCGGGCCAGGGCCAAAGAGAATCAGACGGCGGGCAAGTGGTTCTGCGTAACCAATGTGCTGAGATAGCACCCGCGCGGGCAGGTCCGCCGAATACGCGGCAGACCCCCCGGCCGGCGGCAGGCCGGCGGAGGACTTCTTCCGCCTCGCTCCCCACCCCGAGAAGGGAGGGCGGGCGGCGGACTCGCGGAAGCTGCCGCCCGCCCCCGCCCCCGCCCCCCACATGTCGGTGATCGACACGTCATGGGGCGAACACCTGCAAGCCCTGGGCGACCTGTCCGCCGGCACCGCACTGCACTCGCTCACCGGCAGCGACCCCCTCGCTCACTACCAGCAGGAGGCGGCGAAGCTGTTCTCCGCGCTGCTGGAGCGAATTGAGCGAGACACGGTCGGATACCTGTTCAACCTCGACGTGGAGGTGCAGGCGGAAGCCCCTTCCTGATCATCCCGGGCCGCACTGCGGGCCTCGCTGACGAGTTCTCCTGTACCTGGCAGTCCTGCGGCGTACTGTCGTTGACAATGTCCAAACAAGCAGGGGGATACCCTTATGTTCTTCGCACCCGATCCGGGCCGATTACTCCGGCCGTCAAGCTCCGCCGGACTCGCGCGGCTCGCGCCGATGGTGGTCACCGCCGTCGCCGCCGCGTTGGCCCTGGGTCCCGCGGCTCCGGCCGCCTCGGCGACCTCCACTGCTACCGCGCCGACGGCCTACGTACTCAACGAGACCGCCGGCACGATGTCAGCAGTCGACACCGCCACGGGCACGGTCACCGGCACCGTCAACGCCTCCGCCCCGGACGGTGTCGGCTCCGCGCCCGACGCCGAGGCGGCAAGCCCTGACGGCAGCCGTGTCTATGTGGTCAACGACGGCGACAACAGCGTGTCGGTGATCGACACGGCCACCGGCGAGGTGACCGCCCGGGTGCCGGTCGGCCGCAACCCGCTCAGCGCGGTGGTCAGCCCCACCGGCAGGACGGTAGCCGTGTCCGGAGGGGACAACGTCTACCTGCTCCACGTCAACAGCCTCCGGGCGGCCCGGCTGCCCAAGGTCCTGCGGACTGCCGGCGTCGCGTTCTCGCCGGACGGAACAGAGTTGTACGTCTCGGCCAAGGGCTCCTTGATGGTGTTCGACACCGCGACCAACGCGCTCGTCGACACGCTCAGCGCCGCGGACGGCTCCTACCCGGTGATCTCCCCGGACGGAAGAACAGCCTACGTACTCTCCGGGTCCGCCGGCGTTGCCTCCGTCACCGTGGTGGACATCGCGACCGACACCGCAGTCGCCACGATCCCCGTGTCCGAGGGCTCGAACGGCTACGACTCTCTGACCCTGTCCCCGGACGGGGCAGAGCTCTACGCCGACGTCGTCGGGACGATGAACGTGATCAGTACGGCCGAGAACACGGTGACCACCGGTTACCCGGCCACCGGGCACGTGGTGTTCTCGCCGAACGACGCCCTGGCCTATGAGTACGCCGACACCCCGCAGGACACGGGGATCACGGCGATCGACCCCGCCACCGGCGCCGTCCTCGGGACCATTCCCAACGCCGGCGCGTTCCTCGACGCGGGCTTCTCCCCCGACGGCACCCGGGCCTACGTGGAGTCGACGACCGGAGTCCAGGTGTACGACACCGCCACCACCTCCCTGATCGCGGCCGTCCCCGGCAGCGCGGGGCTGAGCTCATTCGCCTTCGCCCGTGGAAAGGCCTATCTGCTCAACTCCTACGCCGGAACCGTGTCAGTTCTCGACCTCGCGACCGACGCCATCACCGCTACCGTCAACGGCGAGGAGATCGACCCGGACACGATCGCGCTGACCCCGGGAGGCGCCGATGCGTACGTCGGCGGGCAGAACGGCAGTTCCGTCGCAGAAATCGACACCGCCACCGGGGACGTCGTCTCGACCATCGACGTCGGCTACCAGGAGCCGACCGCAATCGCCATGTCCCCGGACGGAACCCGGGCCTACGTCAGCACCCCGCTCGCCTCAGATGTGTCCGTCATCGACACCGCAACCAACACGGTCACTTCGCAGATCCCTGTCGCGTCGAACGGCAGCGGGTCCGGCGCGCTGGCCGTCTCGCCCGACGGCAGCACCGTCTACGTGGCCGACGGCGGGGCCGACAACGTGTCAGTGATCGATACCACGACGGACACGGTCACCGCGAACATCCATGCCAACTACACTACCGGCCTCACGGTTTCGCCCGACGGCACGCGCCTCTACGCCTTGGGTCCGAACGGCGTGGTCACCGTGATCAGCACCGCGACCGACGCGATCATCGGCAGCATCACCGTGAGTACCACGGCGACCGCCACAGCTGCGGTGCTGTCGCCCGACGGATCGACCGCCTACGTCGCGCTCATGTCGTACACGGCGCCCAACGAGTACACGCAGTCCATCGCGGTCGTCGACACGGCGACCGACGCCGTCACCGGCACCATCACCGTCGGCAGCGGTACCTCGGACGTTCTGGGGCCGGTCGGCAAACTGGCGATCACTCCTGACGGCAGCGAGCTGTATCTGACCACGACGGCTCCCGGCCTGCCCGCCGACGTGACGGTGGTCAACACCGCCACGCAAGCGGTCAGCACCATCCCTGTGGGCAGCAACCCGTCGGACGTTGCGATAGCAGCAGGCCAGTAGGGGGACGCTGACGGGCGTGCCACTGCCCCCGGGGTGCGGCTGCGCCCGTCAGCGCAGACAGCGCATTCGATTTCACCTGCGGATCAGCCCGGCCGGCACCAGGCCGTGCGCTGCGGGAGGCCGCTGGTGATCCGGGCGTCAGCCGACTCCGGCCATGCCGCCCTCGAGCACCTTGTACTTCGAACTGACCCAGGTGCGCAGTTGCTGCGCGAGGACGGCTCGCTCGTTCTCGGGTACGGCGGATCCGGGGATGAGCGCGGCTCCGTGCGCGACGTCCTGCGTGGTCCACAGCCCCGGGCGCTCGACGACGTAGTGCACGTCCGCCCAGGGGAGTTCGCGTACCCCGCGGGCATCGGTCAGCCGCAGGCCCGTCTCGTCGAGTTCCACCGTCGTCGGTCCGGTGTGCCGGTCGACGACCCTGGCCGTCGCGCCCGCCAGCATCTTCCGCTTCAGTCCGGCGAGGAGACCAGAGGACTTCTCCGGGGCAGCCATCAGTTTCTCGATCTCGTCGCGCGACAGATCGAAGGTGTACACGTACCCCACAGCGGAGAACCTCCCCCTCGGTGCGAACGCATGTGCGTCTGCAGGTGGAGGGGAGGCTATCAACAGGTCCGCAACGGACGCGACGTCAGGCCCGCGGCAGGAGGCGCGCAGAGCGTCCCCGGGATACCCCTGCACCCATGCCGAGGCATCGAGCACCACGTACGGAGCAGGTATCCCGGGCCCTCATGGGACTGGTCGGGCCGATGGGAGACACTACAGTCCGTAGCCGTCAGCAGGTGAGCGCTGCTGGGCCCGGAACCACTGCAAGTTCTGGTGTGAGATCGTGCCCCACCGGTCGGCCGGGGGCCGTACCCCCGGAGGTGGTGTAGCCGATCATGCCGACAAAAGAGCAGTTCGCGAGGTTCCGGATGCAGGGTCGGACGCTGGGTCCGAGGCTGCGGGGCAGGTGTCAGCGGTCGCTGGATACCGCGCCCTGGTGCGGTCGCGTGTGCTGCGGCTTGGCCGCGCGGGCCGGTGCGAGGCGCACCAGCGCTTCGTAGGTCACCACGCCGATGACGATGTGCATCACCATCAGGACGGCCACCGCCTGCGCGGACTGGCCCTGTTCCAGGATGTAGACGTCCGGCAGCAGCAGGACCAAGGTGACCAGGACGGCCATGCGCAGGAACAGCCAGCGCGGATCCGAGCTGATCCTTGTGGTGACAGGCCAGGCGATACAGGCGATGACCACACCGATCACGGTCAGCTTGCTGTAGTCGGCGAACTGGAAGTGCACGTACCCCTTGGTCGCGGGGAATACAGCCTCGCTCACAACGACCAGCAGCGCGTCGGCTGCCAGCGAGCCAACGATCGCACACAGGCTCGCGAGTACGAAGCGCAGCGCGTTGGGCTGACGGTGGGCCGGTGCGAGGTCCAGACGCAGACGCGCGGCAAGAGCGTTCATGGGGAGCGTCCTTCCTTGAGTGCTGGGGGAGGAATCCCATGGCAGTTGCTGCTGGGGGGGTGTGGAGCATTCTGCCGCACCGGGGACTAAGAACTGGTTCAGGTGCGCTCAGTGCCTGGAGCTGTTCGAGGCGCACGGGCGCAATCAGTAAGCGGGGCCGTAGTTGATCAGAGCGCGTACATGACGCTCTGCGATCAACTTCTCCCCGGAAGGGCCCCACCGTGGCAAGCGTCGATCGCCCAGATCAGACCGCTGCCGCTCCGGGACGCTGCGCAACGATGGATCGAGACAGGGTGGGTGGTCCGATTCGGCAACGCGCTCAAAATGCTCTGCCGCGGGCCGCCCGGCATGCGGGCCCATCCGACAGACGACCAGCAGGAGGCTTGAGCAGCCGCCGACCGGTTGGAAGCTGAACCTCTGCCCCGTAGCGCCCGAGCAGGCCGATCCGACCGCGTTCGTGTTGACGTCTGCGATTCCGTCCGGAATGTCCACGCAGGTGTTGGTGGCGGCGGAGTAGATGGCACTGGAGAATGTCGGGCCCGGACTGGCCAGGGGATGGCGGGAGCCGATGGCCGCGGCGATGCCTGGTGCTGTCGACAGCATCAGCAGCACCCCGGCGGCAGCCAGTTCCACGGCGAGCAGTCGGCGATTCATGTCTCTCCCGTGGATCTGCCCCGCCCCCGCGGGGTGAGGAAGCATCCGACACCGGTTGGGTACAGGCCGTCTTGCAATCGCGCATGGTTGGGAGCGTTGAGAAATATCGGCGTACATCTATGTCACGCCGCTGGTTCACATCGGAGAGAGGGACAAGACATCAGCTTGCCACGGCGGGAATCCTGATCGCAGCTGTTCTGGTACGACCCGGGGCGCGCGGCACTCGCGACGTCCCGTGGGATTGGACAGTGGCTGTCCGTGGCCGGGTGTCAATCCCCTTTCCCACGGGGTCCGTTCGCACTCCGCGCGGCGTACGTGCGCCCCAATGCTCCAGGCTGATCCGATGGTTGGGCGGTCGACGGAGCCCTCCTGCCGGGTCGCTGCGGCGCCCGGCCATCCGGCCCGTGGATGGGAAGTAAGATTCTTTATCGATGGCCCTGGTCGGGCTGGCTGCTATGCGCTGGCGTCTTAGTTGGTTCTTAGTATTTCCCGCGGGCTTCTACGCGCGAGGAATGTCTTGACCGGACCATGCCAATGCTGCTTTGCTCGTTCTGGCTGGCCTCCGGTCCGCCCGATCGGACTGCGAGCCTCTGGCGCTTGCAGATACGTGCGGGACCACCCGCAGTATGGGGTCATCCCGTGTCGGCCGACCGTCCTTCATATTGCACCAGGGATAGACAGCAGGGAAATTCTCTCGACGAGGCAAAGAAATGTCTCCGACAGACATTAAAGAGATCATTCCAGCCCGTGGCAGTGGTGAGGTGCAGGGCAGCCGATCGGTGGCCTTCCCGGGCCCCGCGACCTGATCCTCCGTGCGCATTTCGTGTGCCAGTGCACGGAGTAGCAGCACCCGGTCCACGAGCGGTGCCGGTCGCCTGCGACTCCCGCAGCCAGGGCGCCCGTTGCTGTACACGGGGGAGCAGTCTCCGCCCGCGAATACGTGCCCCGGGCATGCACCCCTGTTGAGTTCGTCGAGCACTGAGCGCGATCCCCCACACACGCGAGGAGCACAGCATGGCGACACAAGCGCAGTTCGGGCCCCTGGCCAGAGGCCGCAGCGCAGTCCTGTCCGGCACGGTGACGGGCAGGCTGCACCGGGCGGCGGTGGTGCGGATCGGCTTCGGGCTGATCTGGGCGATCGACGCGTCCTTCAAGTGGCTTCCGGGCTTCGTGCACGGCCAGACCCTGTCCGACGAACTGGGCAGCGCCAGCACGGTCCATACCCCGGTGATCCACCAGTGGATCCAACTGTGGCACGGCATCGCCACCTACTCGCCCGGGGCGTTCGCCGTCGGGACAGCTGTGATCGAGACCTTGATCGCGCTGGGACTGGTCTTCGGCGTCTTCAGTAACCTGGTCTTCGTCGGCAGCGCCGTCTACTCGCTGGGCATCTGGTCCTCCGCCGAGGCGTTCGGCCTCCCGTGGAGCGCGCCGGGCATCACTGATGTGGGCCCCTCGGTCGCCTACATCTTCGCGTCACTGGCCCTGCTGCACGCCTACGCGGGCTCCACCTGGAGCCTGGACAGCCACCTGCGGCCGCGCCTCGGCCGGTTCCGGTGGCTGGCCGGACCCTCGCCCGAGGAGATCCAGAAGCACACCGCCCATCCCTCGCCCGCAACGGCCTGAGGAACGTCGGTCCATGCCGATTCGACCGGCATCCGGGGACCGGGCCGCCATGAGGCGGGCCCGGTCCCCGCGCTCCTTCGCGTCGGTTCGGCTCGCCCGGTCGCCTACTCTGGCGCCATGCAGGAGACGGGCGCGGACGCGGTGAAGGTTCGGGTGCTGGTGGTCGAGGATGATCCCGGGATCGCCCGGTCGCTGACGCGCGGCCTGGAACGGGCCGGCTACACGGCCTGCAGCGTGGACACGGGCCGGGCTGCGCTGGCGGCCGAACCGGCCCCGGATCTGGTGCTGCTCGATCTGGGGCTCCCGGACCTGGACGGGGTCGAGGTCTGCCGCCTCCTGCGCCACCGCTCGGACGTGGCGGTGATCGTGGTGACGGCCCGGGGCGAGGAGGGCGACCGGGTCTCCGCGCTGGACGAGGGCGCGGACGACTACCTCGTCAAGCCCTTCGGCCTGGCCGAACTCCTGGCCCGGGTCCGTGCGGTACTGCGCCGAACCCGGCCGCAGGTCCCGGAGCTCCTGCAGTGCGGACCGCTGTCAGTGGATCCGCGCACCCGAAAGGTCACCGTCGACGGGCAGGAAGTCGCGCTCACCCCCAAGGAGTTCGACATCCTGGAGTGCCTGGCCGTGGACCCGGGACGGGTGGTGACCCGTCAGGAGATCCTGGAACGGGCCTGGGACGCCCACTGGTACGGCCCCACCAAGGTCCTGGACGTCCACATGGCGGCGCTGCGCCGCAAACTGGGCGTGCCGGGGCTGGTGGAGACGGTCTACGGCAGAGGCTTCCGGCTCGGCAACCCGGTCGGCCAGCCGTGACCCGGCGGATCGCACTGACGGTGCTGGCCCTGGTCACCGTGCTGCTGATGCTGGCGGTGGTCCCCCTGGGAGTGCTGCTGATCGACCGGGAGCAGACCTCGTTCCGGGCCTCCGCGCAGGCGGACGCCGAGCAGTTGGCCGCCGCCGCCGAGGAGACGCTGTCCGACCACCGCTCCGACACCTCGATGCTGCAGCTCCTGGCGGCGGCGCGGGCCAAGGGCGACTGCGCGGCGGTCTACGACTCCGCCACCCGCCTGGTGGCGCACACACCGTGCGCAGTGACGACCGGTCAAGGAGTCCCGGCCCTGGTCTCGACCACGCTGGACCATCCGCAGACCAGCTCCCAGCAGAGCGGCGGGCGGCTCACGGTCGCCACACCGGTCGGCGACATCCAGGACGTCTCCGGGGTGACGGTGCTGGTGCGGTCCGTTGACCCGCTCAACGACCGGATCCGGGCCGTGTGGGGCTGGCTCGCGCTCATCGGCGTGGTCGGGCTGCTGGCGGGGACGTTCGTCTCGGTCCGACTCGCCCGCTGGGTCGGCAGCCCGCTGCACACCCTGGACCAGGCCGCGCAGCGCCTGGGCGAGGGCGCGCTGGAGGTCCGGGCACCGGCCGGGCAGGGGCCGCAGGAGGTGCGCAGGCTGGCGGCGACGTTCAACACCATGGCCGGGCGCACCGAGGCCTTGGTGCACGGCCACCGCACAGTGATCGCGGATGTCTCGCATCAGCTGCGGACGCCCCTGGCCGCACTGCGGCTGCGGCTGGACCTGCTGGCCGGCGACGTCGACGGCGACGCAGCCCAGGAACTCGTGGGCGCTCAGGAGGAGATCGCGCGGCTGTCGCGGCTGGTGGACGGGCTGCTGGCGGTGTCCAGGGCGGAGAGCACGGTGCCGCGCCCGGTGGCGGTGCGGGTGGACCAGGTGGTGGCCGAGCGGCTGGCGGCCTGGGAGCCGGTCGCAGCCGAGCGGGGAGTGTCGCTGACATCGGGAGGCGCTGGGGGCCTGACGGTGTTCCTTGGGGCCGGTGACCTGGAACAGGTACTGGACAATCTGCTGGCCAATGCGCTGGACGCGGCCCACGAGGGCGGAGCGGTGCGGATCGGGGCAGCGGCGACCTCGGGGCTGGCCGGACAGGCGGCGGTGGAGCTGCGGGTCGTCGACGACGGACCAGGGATGAGCGTCCGCGCACGGGAGGCGGCGTTCCGCCGGTTCGGCAATCCGGAAGCCGGAGGCACCGGCCTGGGACTGGCGATCGTACACCGGCTGGTCACCGCGAACGGCGGCGCGGCCCGGCTGGAGGACAGCGAGGGCAGCGGCCTGACCGTGGTCCTGCGTGCGGGCAACGGCCCTGGGCCGCGACCACGAACAGGTCCACGGGCGCCTCATCGGCCCACTCCGTGGGGATCCGACACCGCTGACCGTCCCCGTCGAAGTAGTACACCCGGCCCCTGCGCCAGCACTGACCGCCCGTCGATCCCCACGGTTGTCGACGCTCGAAGCCGGGGGCCGCCGGGGTGGGCGGCCGCACCGCACCCCTCCAGCGCGACGGTGCTGACCGCCATGCGGATGACGCTGGTGTTGTACGAGCCGGATCGCAGTCCGCTCGGCGCGGTGCCCGCGCGGGCGCCGATCGACCGGGGCCGGCGTTCGCGGCGGAGCCGACCAGGCCGGTGACGGGCACGCGGTGCGTGACGCTCCGGGCAGTCCGCGGTGAAGCCCTGCGAGACCGGCTGCCACACGCCACGGTCCTGGCGCGCGCCGAGCCGGTCTGCCTGCTCGGCGGTCCGGACCAGCTGCTCGGTGGTCGGGGGGATGACGGCCGCGAAGACCCGTCCGAGGTGGCGGCAGTGCAGCACCGGGCGGAACTCAGCCTGGAGAACCAGGATTCACCGGACTTTTCGGCGTGTCTCGCCCGAGCGGGGACCCGCACCCGCGAGGGCCTGGTCGACGAGGCCACGCAGTTCCTCGTCGCGGAGAATCATCGGGTATCCCCCATCTGCGGACAGGCGCCGGTCCGACTGGCGGACCGTCAGCAGCGCGGTACGGATCGCCGGGCTGATCTCGCCCATGCGAATCAGGGCTTGGAGCGTGGTCTGGAACAACGCGAAGCCGTCACCGCCGTCGGCGACCGGCAATACGAACTCCTCCAGGACCTGCATGCTCGGTTCGGCCTGGCCCGTGATCGACCAGAGAGTGATCGCGGCGGCGAGCCGCGACCAGTGCATGCTGCTCTCCATCGCGAGCCGGACCCGGTCCGCATAGGGCGCCGCGTCGGGGCCGAAGTCGGCCAGGGCACCGATCGGCCCGTATCCGGGCTCCTCGGCCGCCAGGACCGCGTCGCCGAAGAACCGGAGCGCCGCCGCACGATCGCCGCCGATGCGCACGGCGGCCGTGGCGACCGCCTGGTGGTTACCCGGGGAGTCGAGTACCTCGCAGGCGCGCAGGGCCGGCACGGCGGAGGCAGCGGCCGGGCCCATCGCCGCCAGCACACGGACCGCGTGGATCGAGATCCAGGTGTCGGCAAGCAGCGGCAGGAGATCGGGCAGGGCCGGGAAGGCGTCCTCACCCCAGGCCTCCAGCACCTCAAGGAACCCGCGGGTCGCACTCCCCCGGGCCCCTCCCTGCCGGATCGTCTCCCGCATCGCGGGCAGCAGGAGGTCCGCGTGCTCGCGCAGCGGGATCAGCACGTCCTTGATGTCCGGCCGCCTCGGCTCACCGATGACGTAGCCGCGGCCCTGCTCCTCCTCTTGCGCGCGGAGCTGCTCGATCAGGCCCGGCAGGGCGCGCGGGTCGCCGATCCGGGCCAGAGCCCAGCGGGCGATTTCGCCGACCGTTCCGTCGAGATACTCGTCGACCCCGTCGTCGTCGAGCAGTTCAGCGAGCTGATCGGCGTACGGGGCCGCCGCCGGGCCCAGCACCGCGAGCATGTTCGCCGCCCGCAGCCGGATCGCACCGTCCGGATCGGTCAGCAGTCCGCCCGCCAGCGGCAGCAGGGCGGCTTCCACCGAACGCCGCTTGGTGAGGAGCCGCCACCCCAGGTCCAGCGCCTCCCGGCACAGAGCGGCGTCCTCGGTACGGGACGCCGTCTCGACCAGCCGGACGGCGAAGGAGAGCTCAGCATCGGGATCCTGCGCGAGCAGCCAGGCCGTCGACCGGACCAGCTCCTCCCTGGTCCAAGGACCGTCGACAGCCGGGGTGTACCAGACCTCTTCGAACCGGGGCCGCAGCGCGAGATCGGAGAACACCTCGATCAGCCGGTCCAGCTGCCGGACCGGCAGCTCCCGGTCCAGTCCCGCGCAGGCGTGCACGGCCGCGACCCACAGCACGGGATCGTGCCCACTCAGCGCGTCGGCGAGCACTGCCCGCGCGTCGCCGACAGCGTCCCCGGTCCTGCCATCCCCGACATCGCCGGACGCGGCCTCGCCGGACACGGCCTCGCCGAGGGCGAGCAGTAGCGGAAGCCGGACCGTCGGGTCCGTCTCCGCCCGCCATCGCTCCAGCAGCCGTGCGATCCCGGCTGCCAGGGGTATCGCCGCCCGCCGCACCGCCGGATCCGGATCCGCGAGCAGCGCCCACGCCCCCGTCCAGTCCTCCTGTGTCAGGGCCGGTGCCTGCATGGCCACCAGCAGCTCGACCAAGGTGACCCGGGCGCCCATGGCCGGGTCGGCAGCAAGCGCGACGACGAACGGCAGAGCGGCTGCCGCCGCGGACGGCGTCCGGCCCCCGTCCCTGGCGACGAGGGAGGAGTAGAGCGGATAGCAATCCTCCTCACCCGCCTCCGCCCCCGCCAGGGCGAGCAGACGCAGCGTCCGTGGCACCTCCTCGACCGGATTGCGCGGATGCGCCGTCCCCAGCTCACCCCACGCCACGCACTCCAGCGCCTCCAACGACATTCCCGTCACCGTCATCCCGTTCACCACCACGTCGCCCTGCTCGTCATCAGCCGCCATCGTCCAGGAAGCCCGCCGTCCTGTCGCTCGAATTCGCTGATGCCTCATGAGACACAGCTCAGCCGGGCGAACCGGGCGAGGCCGCCCACAGCCTCCGGGCGGCGGTGGCATCGTCACCGGCAGGCTGCAGGTCTGCCCACAGGGCGGCTCAGGTGTATGTGCAGCGACGGCAACACCCGCGAACGCCACGCGAGGGCGGCCCGGCAGCTCACCACGCGCGGTCAGCACGCCGCTCTGACCGAGCTGCCCGCCCGGCATCGAGCCGAGCGGCACCAGCGAAGACACGGCCCGCCCCGGCACCCAGCACACCGTGACCGTCAACCCGGTCGTCCAGGCGCTGCACCGCGGCGTCGGACCGCAGGCCGCTCACCGGCCTGGACGCGGCGCCCACGCCCGGCCTGCCACTGCAGCGTCACCTGCTGCTCGGTGAACCACAGTTGGGCCTGGGCCTGCTGCCGCATGACGTCCAGGTCCAGGTCCCGCCGGCGAAGCGGCTGTACGGATCCCAGCCGGTGACGGTCCGACATCTCCGCAGCGCGCCCTCTCCTGGGTAACACTCGCCAAGCGCTACCGGAACATCTCCGCACCCCAGGGACCCATTAATCTGTACCAATGATATCCAACGCCGAGGCGCAGAACTGCTGGCCGGAAGACCCTTTGGAGCCCGAGATCCCCCTGCTCGGCGGGGATGTCACTGAAGGCATTGTTCGCGTCGGGGCTACCGTGCGCCGACCGATGACACGCAACGCCGCATTCATCCATGCTCTGCTGCAGCACCTCGAAGAGGTCGGCTTCGAGGGCGCACCACGCTACCTGGGCGTGGACTCCGCCGGACGCGAGGTTCTGACGTTCGTGGACGGCGAGGTGGCCGGACGCCCACACCCGGAGTGGATCGCCGACGAGAACAGGCTCGCCTCGATCGGCAAGCTGCTGCGCGGCTACGACGACGCAGCAGCCGGCTTCGTCGCGCCCCAGGGCATCGAACTGGCCCTGCCCTCCGACCCGCCGGGGCTTCCTCCTGCCCCTGCGTACGAGGACGAGTTGATCGGGCACCTGGACATCACCCCGGAGAACGTCGTCTTCCGAGGCACGACCGCCCACGCTCTGATCGACTTCGATCTCGTGCGACCCGCGACCAGGGTCGACGAGCTCTACAACGCCATGCTCTGGTGGGCGCCCCTCAACGAGCCCCAGGACGTGGACCCGGGCCTGCGCGGGCTCGCCGCACCGAAGCGGTGCCGCATCCTGGCCGACGCCTATGGTATGTCGGACCGGGACCGCAGCCGCCTCCTGGAGGTCGCGGTACTGCGCACCCGCCGCTCGTGGCATCTGATGAAGCACCGTGCCGAAGCTGATGGCGGCGGCTGGCAGCGCATGTGGGACGAGGGAGTCGGCGAGATCATCAAGCGGCGCGAAGCCTGGCTCGAACGCAACGGCGGCGCAATCGAAGCCGCACTGACGTCGCCGTCACCCTGACCCGGCCCTGAAGGACCAGGCTTGGGGTAGGCGCGGGCTGGCTGTCGCGGGCGGCGTCACACGCCGAACTTCTTCGCCCGGCCGGCCCGGCGCATCGATGAGCGCTCGCGCAGTCGTTCACCGCGATGCGGGCGGCGTGTGAGCGGTGGACTGGGTCCACCGGCCGGTCGGTGCGATTGACCCGCTGCGGGCGCCACCGGCAGACACACCGGTGGCGCACACGGGCGAAACTGGCTCGCGGGCTCCCCCGCTGCCTGGTTCGCTGCGGACGTGCCGCACGACGCAGGTGCCCGCGGCGTCGAGCTACGCAAGCACCTCGGCCTGGGACATCCATAGCCCCGGGCCCGGCGGGAATCCCACCAGCGGCCAGCTGATCCCCGATGGCCAGCCGTTCCGTGACGTTCGGCCAACCGCCGTGTTCAGGCTTCGTTCCCCGGCGACCGGCACCGACCGGCTCGCGTCACCAGCGGCTGGCGACCGCGCCACTTGCACCGGAGGCAGGAGTCCGCTCGCGCGAGGCCTGCCGCCCCCTGGTTCGGAATGATACTCTCCTGAGCGAGAGTCAGGATCCTTTCCCTGGGCACACATTGTCGCCTCGCACGAGAGCGTCGACAGCCTGAGCAGGGAGAGCGCCATGGGTCTCGAAGGTTGGATCTTTGCTGTCATCGGAGGGGCCACCGGTGCGCTCGCCGCACTGGGGCACCTGCTGGACCAGGTTCCGGGGATGGCGGGCAAAGCAGATAGGGCGATCAAGGCCGTACGCACGATCGCCCGGGAGTGGGACAAGCAGTGATGCGCCGCTGTCTGCACCGATACTCACCGATCGGTACATTCCAGTGATGCATGAACCGCGGAGGCCCCTGTGCGACCAGCACAGGGGCCTCACCCGTACTCATTGAAAGTCCCCGCCCTGTACGGAGGGATGGACGGACCTGCTTGCTTCGCCTCCCCACCCTCCACACGCCGCTTCCACTCGTCTCCCATCGCTGCCGAACGTGAGACGAAGGCGTCCGTCCAAAAGAAAATGATCCATGTCCGTCCACCGTGTCGATCTGCGACTGCGCCGTTCGACCTGGGATGGACAGGGTCGAGAGGCGACCCCGATCAAGGAGGCCGGAGATGGCGAAGTACATGCTGATCATGCGAGCCACGGACGAGTCCGTCGCGAAGATGATGGAGACGCCTTTCGAGGAGATGCTCGAAACGGTGGGCCGCTTCAACGAGGAGCTGATCCGGGCGGGCGTGCTCGTCGCCGCCGAGGGCCTGGACGACCCGTCTCAGGGCGTAGTGGTGGACTTCAACGGGGAGGCCCCGGTGGTCACCGACGGGCCGTACGGCGAGACGAAGGAGCTGTTCGGCGGCTTCTACGTGATCGACGTCGCCTCCAAGGAGGAGGCAGTCGAGTGGGCCAAGCGCCTCCCGGTGTTCCCCGGCTCGAAGTGCGAGGTCCGCCGGGTGCCGGGCATCGAGGAGTTCCCGCAGGACAACGAGTGGATCATCAAGGAGCGGGCGTGGCGCGAGCGGACCGGCCAGCTCTGATGTCCGAAGCCACCGACGGCCCGCCGATAGCCGAGTCGGCGCGGCGGGCTGTCGAGGCCGTCTGGCGGATCGAGTCCGCCCGGATCGTCGGCGCACTGGCGCGCTACACCGGCGACTTCGCGCTCGCCGAGGACGTCGCACAGGAGGCGCTGGCGCAGGCACTGGTCGCCTGGTCGCGCGACGGCGCGCCGGCCAGCCCGGTGGGCTGGCTGCTGGCGACCGGGCGGCGGCGGGCCATCGACGCCTTCCGCCGCGCCTCGACCCTCGACGAACGGTATGCCGCACTCGCGGGCCGGCTGGCCGAGGGCGAGTTCAGCGCGGGCGCGGCGGGCACGGCGGGCGCGCCGGAGCGGCCGGACGACCTGCCGTGGGACCCCGACCGGGTCGACGACGACGTCCTGGCCCTGATGTTCACCGCCTGCCACCCGGTGCTCTCGCCCGAGGCCCGCGTGGCCCTGACGCTGCGCGTGGTGGGCGGCCTGTCCAGCGAGGAGATCGCCCGGGCGTTCCTCGTGCCCACGGCGACCGTCCAGGCCCGGATCACCCGGGCGAAGAAGACGATCGCCGCAGCACGCGTGCCCTTCGAGCTGCCTCCTTCCCAGGAACGGCCGGCACGGCTCGGCGGGGTCCTGAGCGTCCTGTACGTGATCTACACCGAGGGCTCGACGGCGACAAGCGGCGACCGCCTGCTGCGCCCCGATCTCGCCTACGAGGCCGTCCGGTTGGCCCGGATGCTGGCCGCTCTGCTGCCCGGCGAGCCGGAGGTGCACGGGCTGCTCGCGCTGTTCGAGCTCACCTCCGCGCGCTTTCCGGCGCGGACCGGGCCCGATGGGGAGGCGGTGCTCCTGGAGGACCAGGACCGGCGCCTGTGGGACCGGTCGGCGATCCGTCGCGGCCTGGCCGCGCTCGGCCGGGCCGCGGCCGCCGGACGGGGCCTTGGACCGTACGGGCTGCAGGCGGCGATCGCCGCCTGCCACGCGACGGCCCCCTCGGTGCCACAGACCGACTGGGAGCGCGTCGTGCTCCTGTACGAGGCGCTCGGCCGGGTGGCCCCCTCCCCCGTCGTCGAGGTCAACCGGGCCGTGGCCGTCGCGATGGCCAGCGGACCGCACCAGGCGCTGCTCATGGTCGACGACCTGGCCGCCTCCGGCCGCCTGTCGGGATCTCACCTGCTCCCGAGCGTGCGCGGCGAACTCCTGATCCGCCTCGGCCGCACCGCCGAGGCCCGGGCCGAGCTGGAGCTCGCCGCCCGACTGTGCCGCAACACCCGCGAACGGGCCGTACTGCTGCGCAAAGCGGCCGCGCTGCAGTGATCCCCACGCGCCCGGTGCAGCTTTCTCGCCCGCACCCCGGCCAGCCAGTGACCCCGGGAGCGCACAGCCCCGGCGGCTCCGACGACGATCCGGACTAGGGTTCAGCGCATGTCGTCGCATCTCAGTCAGGGCACATCGGGGGCCGTCCGACGCTTCGCCGGACGGGTTGCTCGCGGCTCGGTCGGGCATCCCATGCTGGAAGGGATCAACTACTGGGACGAGTTGAAGGATTCGCCCAGCCAGATGGAGATCTGTTTCGCCATCTTCGTCAACGTCCTCGAACTCGACGAACACGGACAGCCCGTCAACGAGAAGTACGCGGAGCGACGCGCTGCCACGTGGCTGCATCAGTACTGCACGAGGGAACTCCCAGCCGGCGAAGCCGAGCTGGAGCCCTGGGAGTGCGAGCTCTACTGACCACGGCGTTTGATCCCAGCCGAGCATGGCCGACACCGGGAGGCCCTGACCTGTCACCCCGATGCCACTCCCGCCGCCGATGAGGTGGGACAGCCACCGGTTCCGCCAACCCAACCCCGAGTCGGCGGCGTTGATGACCCCGCGCTACGCTCGGATCGTCGGAAGAATGTCGACGGGGTGGAGGACGACGTGCCGGACTCGGAGCCGTTGAACGGTGACCTGATCGCCCCGCACTGGACGCCGCCGGCGATCGACTCGACCGTGGCCACACCGGCGCGCATCTACTCGTATCTGCTCGGCGGCAAGGATCACTTCCCGCCCGATCGCGAGGCTGCAGAGAGGGCCCTGGAGGCAATGCCGGTCCGGGACTTCGCCCGCGTCAACCGCGCTTTCCTGACCCGCGCCGTACGGCACCTGGCCGAGATCGGCCTGGATCAGTTCCTGGATGTGGGCATCGGCCTGCCCGCCCCCGGCAGCACCGCCGAGACCGCGCTGTCGGTGCGGCCCGACGCGCGGATCGTCGGCGTCGACAACGATCCGATAGTCCTGGCGCACGCCCACGCCCACGGCGAGGAGCCCGCGCCGTCAGGCGCGACGATCGTCGCCGGGGACGTCCGCCGTCCGGCGGAGATCCTGGAGAATCCCGAGGTGCGCGCCCGCCTGGACTTCGACCGGCCCGTCGCGGTGCTGCTGGTCGCGGTCATGCACTTCGTCATCGACGAGGACGACCCCTACGGCGCGGTGCGCACCCTGATGGACGCCCTCGCCCCGGGCAGTGTGCTGGTGCTGTCGCAGGTGACCGCCGATCTGGACCCGGAAGGGATGCGCGCGACGGCGAAGGCCTACGCCCGATCGTCGGTGAAGACCGCCGTGCGAAGCCGCAAGCAGATCGCCGCGTTCTTCGACGGCCTGGAGCCGGTCGACCCCGGCCTGGTGATGCTGTCGCAGTGGCGGCCGGACGAGCATGTCCTCGCCGGGGACGACCGGATCGGGATGTACGGCGGAGTGGCGCTCAAGCCCTGAGCACTGGCTGGTGCCGCTGCAGCGGTCAGCCTGTGAAAAACCCGGGTGCGCAGGAACTTCGCGACATCGTGGGCGATCGACACAACGCTGTGCCGGCCGGCCGCGGATCCGGTCCACGCTGCGCAGGCGGCGGCGCCCGTCGTAGTAGAGCTCGAACGGTCAGCCGGGCTCGGGGACTCTCAGCTCCCAGGTGCCGATGCCGACGTCGGTTGTCCCGCACGAGCTTCGCGGCCTGCCGGCAGTGGATACCGGCCCGGTACTCTCTTGCCCTGGTCCTGGCGCCGGGCGGGTGGGCGATCCTCGCCTGGCCGACGGCGGGAGGTACGGGTGCGATTGCCGATGGTGGAACTCCGGGATCACTGTCCGGGGTCCAGCACCAAGCGGGCCCAGCGAAGTCAACTGCTGATGCTGAAGGGTCCTGGCCGTCGGCCAGATGACGGCGGATCAGCCCCGGCGTTACCCGGGCCCGCTTAGGATGCGCAAGATTCCGTCCTCTGCTTCCAAGGAGCCCTCGCCCTGATGAGCCGTCTGCTTCACATACTCGCTGTCCGGCGTACCGCAGTCCTGACGACGGCGACTGCTGAACGATCCCGCAGCGCCCACGCTGCTGCCGAACGGCACGCAGGCGCTGCTGGGCGCTCCACGTGAGCGTCGCCGGAGTCGGCCGCAACGTGCACTGCCATTCCCAATCCGTTCGGCTCGGTCGAGGGAACGAGCGCTGAGAACGTCAAGCAGTTGACTTCGCCGGGCCCGCTTAGCTCTTCCCCGGAGGACAGCCCGGCCGCCCGATCATCACCTGGGCCACGGACGAACGCCTCCGCACCCACCGTCGCCGTCACATGGCAGCGAGCCGCAGTCGGCGACTGGGCCGCCTACGCCATATCAGCCACCGTCCGCAGGTCCAGGAGCCCACATGACACACCGCACCGAACAATCAGCGAACCAGACCCAGATCTCCCAAGAGCGGGCCGCCGAAGTGCAGGAGATCGTCGAGCGCATCACACGCTGGGCCGCGAAGCGCCAGGACATCGCCGGCCTGCTACTTGTCGGCTCGTACGCCCGCAACGCTGCGCACCCCGACTCCGATGTCGACATCGTCCTGCTCACGACCGACCAGGCCCAGTACTTCAACAACACCTGGGCCAATGTGCTCGCCCTCGGGGAGCACATCCGAACACAAGCGTGGGGGCCCATCACCGAGCGACGCTATGCCATGGCCTCAGGTTTGGAGGTTGAGATCGGCATCGGGTCTCCGGAGTGGGCACGGACGAATCCTGTCGACCCTGGCACACGCCGCGTCGTCACCGACGGCGCCCGCCCCCTACACGACCCGGCAGGAATCCTTGCCTCTCTGGTCCAGACATGCCGACGGTGACCATCCTGTCAGGGGCATTCGGAGAGTTCGGACCGCCGCAGCCCCTGGTGCCGCTGCCAGGACTGTCCGCGCCGCCCAGGAAACAAGGGCCCGGCTGGGCGGGTCCGCGAGCAGCACGCCGCCGTCCATGCGCACCTGGCAGCGGGTGCCGGTGCTAAGACTTTGCCGCGGCGGTGCGCGGGGTGGCAGATGGACAGGCTAGATTACTCGGGTGAGTCTCCTTGATGATGTGGCTGAGCGCGACGGCTGGCGATGCTGGGTGTGCGACGAACCGGTCGACCCCGACATGTCGGTGAACGACCCACGGGGGCCCAGCGTCG